>Ga0194120_10011520_pt1 | contig 10599 bp, 8 predicted proteins | sample TA2MahCa65mmetaG_FD_148642 | JGI IMG/M metagenome (GOLD analysis project Ga0194120, IMG submission 148642) | Freshwater microbial communities from Lake Tanganyika, Tanzania - TA2015019 Mahale Deep Cast 65m | ecosystem: Environmental > Aquatic > Freshwater > Lake | place: Tanzania: Lake... | reverse complement strand
GCGGCATCCAGGAACGGGCCGTCTGGGCGGCCGACCTGGTGATCATCCCGACCGCCACCGAATTTTTGTCTGCGGATGGCACCGGCAGGATGGTGGAGTTGCTGTCCGTCCTGCAGGAGCGCAAACTGTGGCGCGGCGCGCTGCTCGGGGTGCTGCCGACTTTTTTTGACGAGCAGACCCGCGAAAGCAAGCTGACCCACGAAACCCTTGGCCAGACCTTCGGGCAGAGTCTGCTGGCGCCCATCCATCGCGCCACCGTCCTGCGTGAATGCGCGGCGGAAGGCCTGACCATCTTCGAAAAGGACCCGGACAGCCGGGCCGCCCAGGAATACCAGGCGCTGACCGACCTGGTGCTGAAATTTTAGGAGTCTCCATGCCGCCCCGCAGAAATCCATTCCCCACCCTGCCCGCAACTGCAACCGAAACCGTTCCCACCCCGCAGCCACCCCGCACCATCTATGACAGCCTGCGCCTGGCGTCGCAGAAAAGCCGTGACCGCAGTTGGGAGCGGCGCACCTATGACGGCAAGGCCGTCTACCGCGGCGTCGATCCGCACCTGGCGCTGCGGGTCAAGGAAATCGCCGGCGACCTGATGGTCAACCCCGGCGAAGTGGCCCGCAAACTGCTCGAATACGGCCTGCGCGCCTACGCTGAAGGCGAACTGAACCTTGACCCGCGCCCGCACCCCGAGCGCATGCACTGGACCCTCTACCCGACCGAATCGACCGCCGCCCGCCGGGCGCGCGGCGGTCTGCCAGCCCGCAAGACGAAGAAGCCGGCCCAGCCGTGCTGGAAGGTGCTGACCACCTGGCGCGGCTTTCCCCCGGCCCTCAAGCATGAGATTGCCGCGCTGGCCTCCGAACCGGCGCTGAACGTGCCGGTCGGGGAACTGGTCTCGGCCCTGCTGCGCTTCAGCCTGAAGGCCCACGAGTACGGACTGCTGGTGCTCGAACCGGTGCAAAAACCGGGCGGCTTCACCCTGGCGGAGGAGGGGCTTTCATGACCGTCCCGGAAAACGCAAGTTCCACAATTTCATCTTCACCCAACGTTGGCGGCACGGACACCGTGCCGCCAACGCTTTGTCCACGCTCCGCCAACGCACCCGCCAACCTTGCCGCCAACGTCGAACGCACAGGAAGGCCCAGGAGCCGCGTTTTGAACGCAAGACGGGTTGCGGGCCGCCTCCGGCAAAACAGGCCTGTTTGGGGAGGTTGTGCATGACTGCGGACGAAGCCTGGACGCAGATCCTGCGCAGCCTGCAGGAGGAGATGCCGCGCGCCTCCTTTCAGACCTGGGTGGCCGATATCGAAGTGCTGTCCCTGTCCGGCGATGTCCTGACCCTGGGCGCGCGCAATGCCTATGCCCGCGACTGGCTGGAATCGCGCCTGACCAAAACGGTGGAACGCATGCTGGTTGGCATCCTCAACCGCACCATCGCGGTGCGCTTTGTGGAAAGCAAGCCGCCCGAATCTCCGGATGAGGAGGATGAAGCGCCCCAACAGGTGCAGATCGAGCCGGTCCAGTACATCGACTACGAGCAGGTTGTCCAGCCGCACAAACAGGTGGTGGTCAAGGGCTACCTGCGCCGGCTGGCGGTCGAGATCGGGGCCAAGGCGGTCTGGCTGTACACCGGCTTTCACCAGGCGGCCTGGCGCGGCGGCAAGGCCGGCATGCTGATGGTGCGCAGCCGGGATGTGCTGCGTTTCAGCGGCGTCAGCGACGGCGCCTTCTGGCGGCTGATGCGTGACCCGGACATGCGCGCCCGCCTGGCCGGGCTGGTGGAACGCGTCGATCCCCTGCCGGTGCGCCTGTTCCAGCGCGGGCGGGATGGACGCCCGCACCGCGCCCCGGCCCGCTACCGGGTGTTCCTGACGCCGCGCCTGACGCGCCGGGATGCGCATGCGCTATACCAGGCGCTCATGGCCGGCATGGCCGAACACGGTTCCGTGCACAATGCCCTGCGGGCTCTGCTTGCGCATCCCAATCTGCTCGATGGCATCCTGCCGGCCGCCACCGACCGGACGGAGGTCGAGCTGCACTTCTCGCAGCTGCACACCGTGATGGAGGTGGCCCGCGCCGCCGCGGGGACAGACCTGGACGAAGCCACGCTCAAGCTGTGCCAGGGATTGCACCGCCGGACGGTGGACTGCCTGGGCGAGATTCACATCCGGCACTACTTCATCGAGCAGGTCATGCCGGCCCTGCAGCTCAGCCCGGCCCAGGCCTGGCTGGTGACGGTGGCGCGTGACATGGCCTACCTGAACTGGCGCACCGGCGAGCGGCGCGAACGGGTGACCTTCCCCGGCGGGTATGTCGAGATGGCCGCCCTGGCCGGAATCGCCCGCTACAAGACCGTCCAGGAATGGTTCAGCGCCGGCTGGAAGGCCAGCAACAAGGGCGGCGACATCGCCCGCTTTTTCAGCGAACTGGACGGGCAGGACGCGCCGGGCGACCTGCGCACCGCCAGCATGCCGCGCACCTACCGGATCCTGCTGGATGAGCCCGTGCTGGACGCTGGTGGCGGGATTAAGCCGGACGCCAATGGCGGGATTATGGCAGACGCTGGTGGCGGAATTAAGCAGACGCCAATGGCGGGATTGGTGGACGCTGATGGCGGGATTAAGCCGGACGCCAATGGCGGGATTATGGCAGACGCTGGTGGCGGAATTAAGCAGACGCCAATGGCGGGATTGGTGGACGCTGATGGCGGGATTATGGTGGACGCCAATGGCGGGGTTAAAAACACTTTAACCACCGCACAAAACACAAAAAAGAAAACCACAGCCACCCCCCAGCACGCAGCAAACCCGGCGGCGGGGGCGGACGCTCCGCTCTTTTGGGAACTCAAACCATTGCTCCAGCGCAATCTCGTCCACCCGAAAGTGCAACGGGAACTGCTTGAGATGGAAGCCTCGGTGCAGGGATTTGTCTCGTGGGTCTTGTTCGCCTGTTCCCCGGCCGCGGCGCGCCTAAGCGATCCGCTGGGCTACGCCCTCAGCCAGGTGCGCGCCGACCCGCTTTCGAGCGCCGGCGGCCTGTATGACCGCCTGGCCGCCCTGCCGCCCGGGGAGCTGCTGCACCTGATCGATGCCACCCCGCAAACCAATGCGCAACGCTATTCCAAACGCAGTGACCACCCGCTCTGGCCGGCCTGGAAGGCCGCGATGGGTGACATGAACCGCGCCATCATGCAGGCGCGCGACATTCTTTTTGGGAAAGGAGATTCTGAATCCTGATGCAAATCCGCTTTTTGATCGATTCCAACCAGCGCGCCAGCGGGGCCATGTTCCTGCCGCCACTCAAGGACGAACTGCTGGTCTTTGTCTACCCCACCCCGGCGCCGCGCCTCTTTCACACCTTTTTCTGCCCGCCGCTGCGGATCATCGCCCTGGACGAGGAGGGGCATTTTCTGTTTGACCAGGTGGCCCCCGCCAACCGCTTCATCCGCCTGCCGGCCTGCCGGATCGTGCTGGAAACCGATCCGGTGGTGAAGGTCGAGCCCTGGCTGGAAAGCATCCTGGGCGTGGTGAAGCGCGGCTTTGACCTGCCCCAGTTGGGGGCCTGGCAGGCCGGGGTGCGGGTCGATTCGCTGGTCTTTGCCCTGCTGGCCGAGGCCGTGGCGGATTTAAGGCGGGTCAAGGACGCCCAGCAGCGCGGGCTGCGCCTCGACCACCTGGACCAGCGTTTCGATGTCTGGGAACGCGGCCAGCTGGCCAGTTCGGCCGGCTTCATCCTGGACTTTTCCCGCGGCTATTCCGTCCCGCCGGGAGCCCTGCGCCTGTCCCGTTCGCTCTTGAACGCGGAGGAACCACACCTGGACGAACTGTTTGCCGCAGCGATGGCCGGCACCCCCTGGCAGAATGACCTGCCTCGCCAGTGTGCGCGCTGCGGGCGCGGCGGGCAGTGGCGGTACGCCCTGCACGCGCCGGAGAACATTCCCGCCGAGTTGGCCTGGCGTTACCTGCGCCCGGAGAATGCCGTGGCGCTTTGCCACCGCTGCGTGGATACCCTTGATCTGCACCGCCAGCCGGAATTGAACGTGGAACTGGCCTGGGGCCTGTGGGGGCCGCGCTTCGAAGCCCTGCAGGAGTGGCACCGCGCCCTGGCGGAAGGCCGGCTGCCGGACTGGGACAAACTGGCATACCCGCTCTGGCCGCCTGAATTTGGCGGCGAGACCTGGGAAAGCGGCAGCGGCGCGCTGGAATACGCCGCCCCGCGCAGCCCGGAACAGGTGCAACGCAGTGCCGCCCATGAGGAAACCCTGCGACGCATCCTGTTCTCGAAGCGCATGCTCCAGCGACACCTGGCGAACACCCCCCTGCGCCATCTGCTAGAGTTGGGTGAAAAACACCGTGGAGGTATTTCATGACCATTCTGGCATTCACCGGCGCACTGGCCGTCTCCGTCCTGGCCTTCGAACTCCTGACCGCCCTGCAGCGCGCCACCGGCTTCGGGCGCACCCGGCTTTCCTTCGGCGCCGCCCCTGAGCAGGCCGGGCGTTCAACCTGGGAGGCGCTGCTGGTTGCGGTCCTGCCCAACCGTTTCGACCCCGCCCAGGCAAAGGACAGCGCCGATGTGATTTCGTTGCTGCGCCGCGCCGGCTACCCTTACGACACCCCCGGTGAATTCTACGCCGCGGCGGTGCGCGACTTTTCGCTCTTCCTGGGCGTGGGCGGCATGCTGGCCGGGGCATTGGCAGCGATGGACATGGCGATTGCCGCGCCGGCGGTGGCCCTGATTTTTGCCTTTCTGGGATTGCGCCGGCCGTATGTGCGCATCAAGGCCCGCGCCAAAAAGCGGGCCGAGTCGATGCGCAACAACATGCTGATCGGCCTCTCGGTTTTAAATTCACTGTTATCCAGCGGGGTGGGGGTGCAGGAAGCCCTGCGCCGGGCGGCCGGCGTGGGCGGCCCGTTCTGCAACCTGCTCGGGCTGCTCGTGGCGCGCATGGAAGTGGAGGACTTTGGCAAAGCCATTGAAGTCACCCGGGCGCATATCCCCGATCCGGGCGATGTGGAAGTCAACCTGTTTTTGCGCGACGTGTATGACTTCTTTGCCAACAACCGCCCGATTTTATCCAGCATCCAGGGCCTGCAGGAGTCGGTGCACCGCAACGTGGTGGAGATGACCGAATCGCGCGCCGCCCTGGTGCGCCAGCGGGCCGGCCTGTTCGGGGTGCTCTCGGTGGTGGGGCTGGTGCTGGCGATCATCGCCCCATTCATGGGGAGCGGGATGATGTAGAAAGCAGGGGCCTGGTCGATGGGAAGCTTCTCCCACAGACCAGGCCCCTGCATCGATATATTTCTTACTGGCAGGAAATCTTCCGGCGCGCCAGAAATTTTTGTGCGTGGGGATCCGTCCCAGACCAATCTGGCGTGAAAATATAGTACACGTAAAATTCAGCGCCCGTAATCTTGGGATTGTCCCCCAAGCCAATAATTGTGGGGTAGATTTTGTAGCCGGCAGATTCGTCAACCGGCACACGCAATGTCCAGTGAATTCCGTCTGTGGATTCGGAGAGATACAGGTTGTAAGAATCATCCCGGACACTTTCATTGATTTTGATGTATCTGCCGAGATATTCGTTATAAGACACATCAAACATGGTGGACTGCGGGTTGCCGATTTCGAGTGGGCTTGATTTTCCGCCCATGCCTGGCTGTTCCCATTGCCCTTGATAATATTTGTATGAGGGCACAACCGTGTTTTCATTGATGGCGGCATTTAATACATCCGTCACTTTGGCGCGCGCAACTGCAGTACCAACATCGAAGCGGGGATTTGCAATCAGTGTGTCGTTGATGTAGATATAAAAATACTCTCCGTTGACAACAAACGGCGCATTGCCAACGCCGACATTCCAGTCCGCCCACCCCTGAAACTCCGTATCAACAATTTCACCCAGGTCAACCCAGGTCAGCCCGTTGTCGGTTGATTTTGCCATCCCATCCAAATTATGAACCGGGGTGTCCGCTGAATGCACCCCGGAATCTGGCGGATATTGTTCGGCGTCGTAAACCATTAGAAGCGTTCCGGTTTGCGGATCGCGGTACACGGTGCTGCCACCGATATATCCATAGCTGTTTTGCAGGTTGTCAATCGGAACTTGCGGGTTGATGGAAAACGCAATCGGGTTGTCCAGGGTTCCTTCCGTAACCGCAGAGTACAAAAGATAGCCGGTGTCCAGCGGATTGGCGGCGATGAAGCGATATCTTTCTCCGTCGCGCCATACTCCAAAAATCGTATCCGGCCAATTTTTCAGCCCTGCCTCGCGCAGCGTGGTATTCGATAGAATGACTTCCTGTTCGCCCACCGTTAACGCACATTTCCGCTCAAGTGCCGCTTCATACACACCGCCCGGTTTGACTTCCAGCACCAATTGGGAAATGGTCAGGGCGCTGTTGGGGGCGGTTTGGATGTCCAGGTGGAACTCCCGATTTGGGAAAAGACCATCCGGCAGGGCAATACCGGGGATGTCCTTCGTAACATCAATCCGGGCAAGGATTTCTCCTGTCTCGGAAACCACATTGACTTGTTTTCCTTGCTCATCGAGAAAATCAAGGTAAAAGGTCTGTCTATTGCTCACATCAATATTCACCTGATGTTGAGCGCCAGTTGCGTCATCAATGAAACCAAGTTGTTTCGGGGTGCCGAAAAAGATGCGCGGCAAGGGGGGCGTGTCGGGGGTTTGCACAGCCCCATACAGGGTGATGCCGGCAAAATCGCCAGACATCGCCACCTGAATCCTGATGCGGAACGGGCCTTCTATCGGAAAGGGCCCGCCAACGGAGAAACCAGCCCACGCAGGATTTTGCGCGTTGTCAAATACCAGGGCATCACCTGCCGCAACCACCTCGCTGTTATAGATAAAGTCTTTTAAGTCAATAAAAAGATCGGGCAACGGGGCGACTGTTGCGGCTGCCTCCGGAGTGGATGCAACCAGTGCGCTTGGCATCGTTTCCGGCGACGGCATTGTTGTTGACAAAGGAGTATTGGTTTCCATGCCGGCTGGTGCAACCGGAAGTTCTGGTGTACAAGCTATCAACAGGGCAGCAAAATATACGATTACGGCTAGCTTTTGAATTTTCATGGAATGCGCTCATAAAGAACTTGAACAATTGCGTAATATGCAGGCTTGGCCCGGAAATCAATATCGAACAGGGTTGGGTTGGCGTCTGGCAGTCCAGAATCGTGTGTCCAGGCGTAAAAGTCATCGATATTTCCGAACCCAATTGTTGTTACGCCCTTGTCCAGATACAAATCAAGCCACTGGGCATACATTTCCGCTTGTGCGAGTCTGGGATCTGCGATTTCGATTAATTTTCTTCTTCCGCAACAATCATTGACCGGTACATCACCCGAAACGATCATGGTTTCCGAGCCGCCGATTTCAAGTCCATTTTCTTGCAGAAAATCCATTCTTTCAGAGATGATTTGCCAGTCTTGCGGCTCGTAAATCCACCAGTTATTCTGCCCAACAACCCCATCAATGCTGCGGTTATTGTTGCCGGCGATGATCTCTGAAATATACTCACCATAGAAATAATCCAGTTCGTCCTTTGCAACCGGGTTGCCCGAATCAAAGATGTTTGCCTCGTTGATGTAAGTCATTGCTTCTGGATTGTCTTCTTTGACCCAGCCGGCTACCAGGAGTGTTAATTCCGATGGCTTCAAACCGGTTGCCAATCCCCAGAAGTTCACTTCTGTGACATTGTTGTAAAGGTATTGAATATAAGCGCCTGCCACTTCATCTGACACATCCCACCGTTTTATTTCAGGAAATTTCAACAACCTGGTTCGGACAACAAATTCGAGGATTTTGAGCATCTCTTCTTGAGACTTTCGAGTTTGAAATATTCTTAAAGGCTCGATACGGTTTCCATCCGGGCGCAACCCCCCCTCATAGAGTTGTTGTGATCGAAACTGTGGGTTGCCGCCAAAAGCCCGAATTACATCAGCATCCATGCCATCCATTCCACTTTTCCAATAATATGGATAGCCATCGGGAACAGTACCGGATGCAAAATCATTTTGAATACCATCCCAGTTATCAAGAACGTTTTGCCAATCCGATTCTGTGAAATCGCCAAACACTGTCGTGACATCCAGGTGTGTCGTGAACACGACAACGGGGCTGTTTCCCAGGGTCATTTCTGAAACTCTCAGGAATTCTTGATATTTTCTCGGATCCAGACGTAATGAACACTCAAACTCGACGCCGTTCAGTTCTCCAAGTTTTGCCATTGTCGCTGCCTGCCATGTGCCACTCCCTTCTCTCATGGCTAGTGGAATTTCGTTGACAACCAGGAAAAATACTTCCACGCCATTCACTTGTTTTGTTTGGGTGTATCTGGCGCTGTTGTCTCGCAGTTCGGCAGTCAGCAGATCTGCGTTCATCTCTGCGCCATTTACAACTACTTGTCCGCCATAAGCGTGTACAAACTCATCAACCCAAACAGATAAATCTTTGGCATCAGCAATATTTTCAGGCGCAGGCGTTGGCGTAATTGTTGGTGTTGGCGGAATAGGAGTAAATGTTGAAGTGGAAATAGCCGTTTCCGTTGGCGCAACTATCGCCGCGGGCGCACATGAAGCCAAAATAAGAGAAAAAAGCAAAACGGTGATAACGGTTTTGATTTTCATGGTGTGCCTTCTCCGTGGACTTTTAGGTGATCAAGAAAACTATTTCATGCCTTCATACAACGTTCTTAAGACGATGTAATACGATTGCTTTGGCTGGGCGTTTTTGTCAAAAATCATATACCAGTTGATATCTTCCAACCACTTATCCGTTAGCCCCCAAAAAGTTATTTGTTGAACATTGCCTGATTCAATGGCGACGCGAACAACCTGCGCAAATATCGCAGAAAGCCTTTCGTTGAATTCCTTCTCAGTCATTTCAAGTTCGGCTTCTGTTGGCTCGTAAGTTAGTTCCGTTATTAGAACAGGGATGCCCAGATTTTTATAATACGCAATCTCATTTGCGATGGTGTCCGTATCTACAATCCCGTTAGTCACTCCGCCCCATTGATTAAAATGCATTTGCATGCCTACATAATCAATCAGGTTTTCCTGAATCAGCATCTGAACAATCTCTCTTGTTGCTTGGGTGGTGCCGCCATTTGCCCTGTGGTTGTCAGTATCGTTAAAAATTAACTTGACATCCGTTCTTCCCATTTCATCTGCCGTTGTTCGGGCAATATGAAATGCTTCCTGGATGTAACTAAATCCACCCCAAACCCTATAAAACGGGTCGTGTTGTCTATCTGGATTGTTTAGGTCATATGGCTCATTAACAACGACCCATGACTGTATATCTGGATGGCTGCGAATGGCATACTCAATTCTTTTACGCATGATGTCTCTCATTTCATCTTGCGTAAATTCTCCGTTTAGCAACCAGTCTGGATATAGCCAAACTAATGGGTGTCCGATAAAATCATGGATTTTTGCTTCAGTTTTCAATAATTGAATTAATTTTTCTGCGGCTGCTGTTTGCGATGAGTCGATTTTTCCTTGTTCAGGCTCAACTCGAAACCATTCATTACCAACCACAATCGTTGCCCGTATCCGTCCCCATGACAATGCCTACTTGCCTGCCAAAGAACTTCAGGGTGGCTTTTTGCCATTTATCTGTATAAACAGCCAGCGGCACGCCGGTTGTTTCATCCAGCATGACGGCAAAAGTTTCCCCGTCAATCCCTGTATGCTCAACGTAAACCAAGTCAACCTGCTCTCTCGATAGCCCCATTACTCTCAGATAGTTCTCGCTTACCACCTCAACGACAAAGTCATCATCGGGTTCTGGAACATTATTCAAGCCTTCAATAAAAGTGACTGGGGTTGTTGTCGGTTCTGGCGTAAAAGTTATTGTCGGTTCAGGTGTGACAGTTGCCGTTGCTGTTGGCAATGGGGTATTTGTAGCCGTGCTAGTAGGCATGGGCGTTGAGGCTGGCGTACATGAAGCCAAAACAAGAGAAACGAGCAAAACGGTGATAACGGTTTTGATTTTCATGGTGTGCCTTCTCTGTGAACTTTTGGGGTTAGTAAGAAAAAACTATTTTATGCCTTCATACAACGTTCTTAAGACAATGTAATACGATTGTTTTGGTTGCCCATATTCGTCAAATATTCCATACCAGTTTACATTATCCAACTTGTAATACTTGTCAGTTAAGCCCCAAAAAGTAACGCCATGCACATTGCCGGATTCTATGGCTATTCGGAACACTGCCTCATATACGTGAGACAAATTTCTTTCAAATTCATCTTGTGAAATTGTCATTTAATAATCTGACAACACAGAATTGCTGTCTGGCTGATAAGACAATTCGGTAATTAAAACAGGCACGCCTAATTGCTTATAGAACTCTATCTCTTGTGGCATTTGCGGAATCATTAACTCGTCAAAGGCTCTTTCTCGCCATTCGCCTATGTGTGTTTGCATACCAACGTAATCAATCAAGCCTTTTTCGTGGAGCATACGCACAATTTGCCTGGAAATATTGCTTGTGCTACCGATTGCGTAGTGATTGTCGCTGTCGTTGTAAATCAGTTTGATGTCCCGATTTTGACTTTCAGAATAAGCTTTAGCGATTT
>Ga0194120_10011502_pt1 | contig 10609 bp, 12 predicted proteins | sample TA2MahCa65mmetaG_FD_148642 | JGI IMG/M metagenome (GOLD analysis project Ga0194120, IMG submission 148642) | Freshwater microbial communities from Lake Tanganyika, Tanzania - TA2015019 Mahale Deep Cast 65m | ecosystem: Environmental > Aquatic > Freshwater > Lake | place: Tanzania: Lake... | reverse complement strand
TTGACGGCCGCCAACGCCACCTGGGCCTTGAAGGTCGCTCCGTGATTCCGTCTCGTTCTCTTCATCGCCTTGCTCCTCTGGTTCGCCACCCCTCGGTGACATGGGTGAAGCCAGGCTACCACTTACCCCACTGTCCGAATTTCCAGAGCCCCCTCTATCTTCGATGCCTATCGTGTGCGTCCGGTCGATGGCTATCCACGCCATCTGCTGGAAACGCTCCAGTCTCTTTCCGATCTCCCCGATCCAACCATCGTGATTCTCACACCAGGCATCTTCAATTCGGCCTATTATGAACATTCCTTGCTCGCGCAGAAGATGGGCGTCGAATTGGTCGAGGCCAGTGATCTCGTCGTCGTGGACGGATTTGTGCATATGCGGACGACGAAGGGTTCTCAACGAGTCGACGTCATTTACCGGCGGATCAACGACGACTATTTGGACCCGCTGGCGTTTCGTCGCGATTCCGTGCTTGGAGTCCCCGGCCTGATGGAATCCTACAAGAGAGGCAGGGTGGCGCTCGCCAATGCGCCAGGCACCGGCGTATCCGATGACAAGGCTGTGTACGCCTACGTGCCGAAGCTCATCAATTATTACTTGGGCGAGGAACCTATTCTTCAGAACGTGCCCACCTATGTCTGCGGGGAGGCCAAGGACCGCGCCTACGTCTTGGAGCATCTGGACCAATTGGTGGTCAAAGCGACGAATGAAGCGGGCGGATACGGGATGATGATCGGCCCTCACGCCTCGAAGCAGGAACGTGAAGACTTCGCGCGGCGCGTTGAGGCAGATCCGCGCAATTACATCGCCCAACCAACCCTCGCGCTCTCGCGCGTGCCGACCTTGGTGGAAGATCATCTCGAAGGACGCCACGTTGATCTGCGGCCGTATGTGCTGTACGGTCGGGAGGTATATGTGTTGCCGGGAGGCATGACCCGCGTCGCGTTGAGGAAAGGCTCCCTCGTGGTGAATTCTTCTCAAGGCGGGGGAAACAAAGATACCTGGGTCCTCTCATGATCGCTGGTGTCATGATCCGGGTGCACCCGGTCACGGAGAAGCCCCGGGAGAGGGCTCATCGATGTTGAGCCGAGTCGCGAGTTCGATTTACTGGTTGAATCGATATATTGAGCGGGCGGAGAACTATGCCCGTTTCATTGAAGTCAATCTCAATCTCTCGCTCGACCTCCCGCGTGATACGGTCGAACAATGGGATCCCCTCGTGGCCATCACGGGAGACCATGACCTGTTCAACTCCTGCTATGAGAAGCCGACCAAAGAGAACGTCATCCAGTTCCTGGTGGCCGATCCCGTCAATCCCAGTTCCATTCTTTCATGCCTCTCGTCCGCGCGGGAGAATGCACGATCGGTACGGGAAATCATTTCAACGGACATGTGGGAACAGGTCAACCACTTCTATCTGATGGTCAAAGGTGCCATCGCATCCGGCATGTCGCGGCATAACTTGCACACGTTTCTGGCAGACGTAAAAGCCGCAAGCCATTTGCTGCTCGGCATCACGGATGCCACCATGTCGCATGGGGAAGGCTGGCATTTTGCCAGACTTGGCCGCTTGTTGGAGCGGGCCGACAAGACCTCTCGGATATTGGACGTCAAGTATTTCATTATTCTCCCGGAAGCGACAGAAGTCGGAACACCATTTGACATCCTGCAGTGGTCGGATTTGTTGAAATCAGCGAGCGCACTGGAGATGTATTACAAACGCTACGGTCGAATCACGCCCAAGGATGTCGCCGAGTTTCTTATTCTTGATCCGACGTTTCCGCGAGCCATTCGCTATTGCCTGATCAAGGCGGAAGATTCATTACATGCCATTTCTGGATCCGAACAGGGGTCCCATCGAAATCTTGCCGAAAAGCGGTTGGGGCGACTGCGGGCCGAGCTAGACTTTGCGGATATCGAGGAATGCATGACGGAGGGGCTACATGAATTTGTGGACCGCTTCCAAGCGCAACTCAATCAGGTCGGCGACGCCATTTTCGAGACTTTCTTTGCCCCTCGTCCAATTCACAGTACAATCCCTACCGCGGAGGCACAATGACATTTTGTCTGGGCATGAAAGTCGAAGACGGCTTGATCGGCATAGCCGATACACGGGTCACCACCGGAGCCGAGTGCATTACGGCCAGGAAAGTTTCTATTCATCAGCATGGCCGCCACTCGATGTTTCTCATGACGTCGGGCCTGCGTTCCGTACGGGACAAGGCCGTCACCTATTTCGATGAAGCGATCGGCGAAAGCGATCAGACCTTCGACAAGCTGTACAAGGCCGTTAACGTGCTAGCGGCTCAGATTCGACGTGTGGCGGAAGAAGACAAAGACGCCCTGGATAAGGCTGGGCTTACCTTTAACCTCCATGCGCTGGTGGGCGGGCAACTCGAAAATGACCCTGAGCATAAGCTGTATTTGATTTATCCTCAAGGAAACTGGGTAGAGGTCAGTGAGGGAACGCCTTACTGCATCATCGGTGAGACCGGTTATGGGAAACCGCTGCTCGATCGTGTGCTGCGATACAATTCAAGCATGGACCTAGCCATGAAGGTGGGCTTTCTCGCCTTCGACGCCACCCTTACGAGCTCGACGAGCGTCGAATACCCTCTCGATGTCGTGCTCTATCGTCACGACACCTTCGATATCGTCGAACACCGCTTCCAGAAAGAAGACCTCGCTGAGATCTCAGCCTGGTGGCAGTCCCGTATTTGTGAAGCGGTGGAGACATTGCCATCAAAGTGGATCGATCGTCTGCTGGACGCACTCCCTCATGACACGAGATCGTCCTCCAAGAGCTCCTGCACTCCTCCATCCTCCTGAGACCATCTCACGGATGGCACGACCCTTCTGAAGCTCTTCGAGACGAGCGGGAGGCGTACAAATGGGAGCGTATGCGTGCAGGGCGATGGGGAAACTAGACGTGACCGGATTTTCTCGTGCGCTCGGCGATTTTCTTGCGCAGGCGGGCCTTTTCGAGGCTGATCTGGGCTTCTTTGACTTCCGACGGCAGACCGCCCGCTTGAAGCCGACGCTCGGCTTCTTCTACTTTAGCCGTGGCCCGTTCCACGTCGATGTCCTCGGCCTTTTCAGCGACTTCGGCCATGACCGTGACTTTTGTCGGCGTCACCTCGGCATACCCCCACAACACCGCCATATGATGAGTTTGATTATCCACGCGATAGCGGAGTTCACCGATCTTCAACGTCGAGAGGAAGTGGCAGTGGCCAGGCAAGACACCGAACTCGCCTTCTGAGCCAGGCGCAATGACCTCATCCACCTCCTGGCTCAACAGCTGCTTCTCCGGCGTCACCACTTCTAATAAGAACTTCCCTGGCATGTCGTCCTCGTGAAACGTGAAAAGTTAGAGGTAAAAGGTGACTTCCCGAAAACTCTGCTATTTCGTTTCACCTTTCACTTTGTACTTTTCACTCCCTATACCTTCACACCCATCTTCTCCGCCTTCGCCACCGCTTCTTCGATCGGCCCGACCATGTAGAAGGCTTGCTCCGGCAAATGGTCGTACTTGCCTTCGAGGATCTCCTTGAAGCTTCGGACCGTGTCCTTGAGCTTCACGTATTTGCCCGGTGCGCCGGTGAAGGCTTCGGCGACGTGGAACGGCTGCGAGAGGAACCGCTGAATCTTCCTGGCACGAGCGACAGCCATCTTGTCGTCTTCCGACAATTCATCCATGCCGAGAATCGCGATAATGTCTTGAAGATCTTTATACCGCTGCAACACGGACTGGACCCCGCGGGCCACCTTGTAATGCTCTTCACCGATGATCTGCGGATCGAGAATCCGAGATGTCGAGTCCAAGGGATCGACCGCCGGATAAATCCCCAACTCAGCCAGCGAACGGGACAACACGGTGGTCGCATCCAAGTGGGCAAACGCCGTCGCCGGCGCCGGGTCTGTCAGGTCGTCGGCGGGCACGTAGATGGCCTGGACGGACGTGATCGAACCCCGCTTGGTCGAGGTGATGCGTTCCTGTAACGCGCCCATTTCGGTTGAGAGGTTCGGCTGATAGCCTACAGCAGAGGGCATGCGGCCGAGCAACGCGGACACCTCTGAACCCGCTTGGGTAAACCGGAAAATATTGTCCACGAAGAGGAGCACGTCCTGATTTTCCTCATCACGGAAGAATTCCGCGACAGCCAAACCGGTCAACGCGACGCGAAGACGGGCCCCTGGCGGCTCGTTCATCTGGCCATAGACCAGCGCGGCTTTCGATTTGGTGAAATCGTCCGGGTCAATGACCTTCGACTCCTGCATTTCATGCCACAAGTCGTTGCCTTCACGAGTCCGCTCGCCGACACCGGCAAACACCGAGAATCCGCCGTGGTGCAAGGCGATGTTGTTGATGAGCTCCATGATGATGACGGTCTTACCGACCCCGGCGCCGCCGAACAATCCGACCTTGCCGCCCTTGCTGTAGGGCTCCAGCAGATCCACGACCTTAATGCCGGTCTCCAGCACTTCGGTCTTGGTTTCCTGATCTTCGAGTGTGGGCGCAGGCCGGTGAATTGGATAGGCTTTCTTCGACTTGATCGGCCCCTTTTCGTCGACCGGCTCACCGAGCACGTTGATCAGGCGGCCCAGCGTCTCGCGTCCAACCGGTACGGAGATCGGTGCCCCGGTATCCTGCACATCCATCCCGCGCGTGAGACCATCCGTCGTTGACATGGCCACGCCACGCACACGGTTCTCACCGAGATGCTGCGCGACTTCGAGCGTGATACGTACGGCCGGCCGACCGGCAGCCTTGTTCTCTTCTTGGACCACTTTGAGCGCGTTATAGATATTGGGCAGCTGGCCGGGAGGAAACTCCACGTCCACCACCGGTCCGATGACTTGGATAACCTTGCCTGTACTCATTGTGCACCCTTCGTCTAATGTTGAATGTTCAATGTTGAATGCTGAATTGTTTGAGTCACAATGCACCACGAATTAAACATTCAAAATCCAACATTGGCCATTGGTTTTACTTGAGCGCTTCCGCGCCTCCGACGATATCCATCAGTTCCTTCGTAATCGCTGCCTGCCGGGTTTTGTTGTAATACAACGTGGTCTTCTTGATGAGCTGGCCGGCGTTCCGTGTCGCGCCATCCATGGCAGCCATGCGGGCGCCGTGTTCAGCCGCCGCGGACTCCAGCAGGATCCGGTAGGCTTGGACTTGAAAATGTTTCGGCACCAGCGCATTCAACAGTTCCGCTTCGCCGGGCTCATAGAGGTACGCCCCTGCAGATGTCGTCGCGGCCTGTGCGGCTCCGAATTCAGTCGCGACATCAACGGGGAACAGCTTCTCGACGATCACCCGCTGTTGAATGGCAGATTTGAACTCGTTGTAGACCACGTAGAGCTCGTCGAACGTCCCCTTGACGAAATTGTCCGTCAGATCGCCGCCGATATCGATGGCATGCTCGAAGCTCAGTTTGTCGAACACGCCGGTCCATTCTTGCCGAATCAGCCACGTCCTGCGCCTGAAATAGTCCCGGCCTTTACGCCCGACAATGCTGAGATTGACTGTAAGTCCCTGCGCTTCACACTGCCGCACGAATTCGGCGCTCTTCCGCACGATATTGCCGTTGAACCCGCCGCACAATCCCCGGTCGCTGGTCACCACCAGCACTTCGACCTTCTTGCCGTCCCGCTTCTGTAACAGCGGATGGGCCGTGCGGTTCACTCGCTGACTCAGATTGCTCAACACCCCCCGCATCTTGTGTGCGTAGGGACGGGCGGCCAGGATGCGGTCCTGTGACCGCTTGAGCTTGGCCGCGGCCACCATCTTCATGGCCTTGGTAATCTTCTGCGTGTTCTTGAACGCCGAAATCTTTCGGCGCAGGGATTGTAAGCTTGGCATTTCTAGATTCTACGTCAATCGTCACACGTCATTCGTCAAGCGCCAATCTTCACGATTGACCATTGACGGTTGACGATCTTCAGGCTTTCGCCCCGTACCCCATCTTCTGCTTGAACGCCGAGAAGATCTCTTTCAACCGGCCGCCGACTTTGTCGTCGATCTTCCCAATGCTGGTAATCTCTTTCTTCAATTCCGGATGATTCTGCTGGATGTAATGCAGCAGATCGCCTTCGAATTGCTGCACCTTATCCACTGGCACGTCATCCAGGTACCCCTGCGTACCCGCATAAATGGAGAGCACCTGATCGGCGACCGGCATGGGTTTGTACTGGCCCTGTTTCAGGAGCTCAACCATGCGCACGCCGCGCGCCAGCTGCATCTGCGTGGCCTTGTCGAGTTCGCTGCCGAACTGAGCGAACGCGGCCATCTCACGATATTGGGCGAGGTCCAGCCGAAGGGTACCGGCCACTTGCTTCATGGTCTTGATCTGCGCCGATCCGCCGACGCGGGAGACCGACAGACCGACGTTAATCGCGGGCCTGATACCGGAATAGAACAAATCGCTGCCAAGATAGATCTGGCCGTCCGTGATCGAAATGACGTTGGTCGGAATGTAGGCCGACACGTCGCCGGCCTGCGTCTCAATGATGGGCAACGCCGTCAGACTGCCGCCGCCCAGCTTATCGCTCAGCTTGGCCGCACGCTCCAGCAACCGGGAGTGCAGATAGAACACGTCGCCCGGATAGGCTTCGCGTCCCGGCGGACGGCGGAGCAGCAATGAGAGCTGGCGGTAGGCCACCGCGTGCTTAGACAGATCGTCATAGACGATCAGCGCGTGCTTGCCGTTGTCGCGGAAATACTCGCCGATGGCGGCGCCGGCGAACGGCGCCAGGAATTGCATCGGAGCCGGATCGCTGGCGCTGGCGGAGACCACCATGCTGTATTCCATCGCATGGTTTTCTTCGAGGGTCTTCACCACACGCGCAACCGTTGACCGCTTCTGACCGACGGCCACATAGATACAGAAGACGTTGAGGCCCTTTTGGTTAATGATCGTATCGACCGCAATCGCGGTTTTCCCTGTCTGCCGGTCGCCGATGATCAACTCGCGCTGGCCGCGGCCGATGGGAATCATTGCATCGATCGCCTTGATGCCGGTCTGCAGCGGCTCGCGAACGGATTGGCGAGTGTTCACGCCCGGTGCCACGACTTCGATACGGGAAGAGTGTTGCGACTTGATCGGACCCTTGCCGTCGATCGGCTGGCCGATGGCGTTCACCACGCGGCCGACGAGCGCTTCGCCGACCGGAATTTCCGCGATACGACCGGTGCGCTTGACCGGATCGCCTTCCTTAATCCCGACGTCCTCGCCCATCAACACGGCGCCGACATTGTCTTCTTCGAGGTTCAGCGCAATGCCGTACAGACCGCCGGGAAATTCCAGCATCTCACCGGCCATGGCCCCATCGAGCCCATACACTTTGGCAATCCCGTCACCGACCTGAATGACGGAACCCGTCTCCTTGACATCGACCTGCTTGTCGAAGCCTTTGATCTTCTCCTTGATGATCGCACTGATTTCTTCTGCCCTGATCTGCATGACGACTCCTTCGCTAATCCCCTGCGCTAATCTCGTGTCAGCAACGATTGGATGGCTTGCAAGCGTCCCCGCACGGTGCTGTCGACAACGGTGCTGCCGACATGAATCTGCACGCCGGCGAGGTGGCTCGCATCGGTTTGGAATGTCACATCAACTTCGCGTTTGAGCGTCTCGCGCAAACGCGTTCTGATTCGATCTTGCTCGGCCTGTGGCAGCACGGTTGTGGACGAGACGGTCACGTGCTGGGTGCCCTTTGACTGATCGACTAATTGTCCAAATGCATCAGCGATATCCGGGAGAAACGCGACCCGATTCTTCTTCACCAGCTGGCCGAGAAACGTCTTACCCACCGGCGGACACCCGAACCGATCGCTTAACTCAGTCAGCACGGCGATCTTCTCGTCCACACCAAACGCGGGTGAAACCACCACATGGCGAAGGGCTGGCGAATCCTTCACGGCCTGCCCCAGACCGTTGAGGGTCTCCCGAGTCACTTCGATGTTGGATTGATCGAGAAGCTCGAAGAGTGCCTGTGCGTAACGTCGCGCAACCGCTGTCTTAATCACTGTCGAAGTCCACGTACTCTACCTTGAGACAAACCCCACCCTCATGCGCACATGCATGAAAATGAGCACGTGAACCTATCATCGGGCGATGGAGACTGTCAACATGAGAACTGGCGGGTCGGTAAGTGAGTTTCAGCGGTTTGTGGGTTCCTTATTCTTGTCCGAGGGTATAATGTCTGAAAAGAAATGGCGATTGGGAACTCCATGATGCAACGATCACTCGCCTTATCCACGGGGCTGCTCCTCTGGATGGTCCTCCAGCCGGCTTCGCCCGCGTTGGCCCATCGAGAACAATTCACGCCTGAACAGCGAGTCCAGTTGGAAAACATTCAGACGGTGCTGGTGGAAACCGTGGCGCTCACGGAGAAAGGTGGGACCGGTGCGAGAGCCATCGCCGAGGTCGCCGGCCGCCGTCTCGCTGAAATCGGCTATACCGTGGCACAAGATGCTACCCGGCCTCACGATGTCGTGTTTCGCGTCAAATGTGAGCAGCGCAAAACCTGGGAGGGCACGACCGCCGGCGGCGGCGATGCGGATCTGCCCGATGCGCCGTCCCGTCTCTGGAAGGGACCGGCCTGCCAGCTGACCTATGCGCTGGGCGGCATGAAAGTGAAATGGCAAAAAGAGGTCCGGACGGATTTTGACGATGCCGTGGCGGCGGCTCGTACGGCCCAGGCGGCAGACCCCGGCACCTATGCTCTTGGCAAGTTGCAGGAAGCGATGGAACAGTACGAATTCCCTCTCCTCCTGGCCGCGGAATGGGGCCACAGCGAGCGCCTGCTCAAGCTGCTGGACTCCGGTGATACAAGCCAAGCCAGGAAACTCAAGATCATTTCGCTGTTGGGTGAGATGCAGGCCGATGAAGCCTTACCCACACTCAAAGCGGCCTTGAAGGACCGAGACCTCGGCAAACAGGCGCTGGCCGCCATCGGGAATCTTGGCAAAGACGGCATTCCCCTGCTCATCGACCTGATGAACACGGCACCCCAGCTGGAAGTCCAGGCGGCAGCGGCCAAGGGACTCGGCCAGATCGGAGGCACCCTCGGCGACGCCTCCGTCGTACCGCCGTTACTGGCAAAGCTGCAGGACCTCAAGACCGACTGGACCGTGCTGATCGAAGTCGCCTGGGCCCTGGGCAAGATCCCCGACAAGCGATCGATTCAACCGCTGTACGATCTCGACAAAAAACTCCAAGCCATTCGCGACCCGGATAACGTGGTATTGAAGAAGCTGAAAGAGGCCGTATTCTGGTCCATCAAACAGTGCGACACCTGGGATCAGTTCAGTTGAGAGCGGCCATCATCTATTCAGGCTATCCCCTTTTTGTTCCTCAGGCCCAGGAAAACCCGGAGCTGGGCTCAATGGCACATCACGCGCACGCTTGACAGGTATCTCACTTCGAGATATTCTCACCTGTGCACATTATTACGCGGAAGCGGCTCGATGACTTCGCGCAAGCCCATCCGGACGCGCGGGTGTCGCTGCAACACTGGTTCACGATTGTGCGTAAGACCGACTACGTGTCCTTCGTCGACCTGAGAAAGACCTTTCCTTCGGCTGATCAGGTCGATCAGTTTACGGTCTTCAACATCGGAGGAAACAAATTCAGGCTCATCGCAGCTATTCATTACAATCGGAAGAAGCTGTACATCCGGCACATCCTCACGCACGCAGAATACGACCGGAACACGTGGAGGACTTGATCTATGCTCGCCAAATACATTCAGGACGCCAACACCGACTACCGCCGCATTCGGCAGCGGATTCCACTCGGTCCGTTACGGACGGAAACCGACTATAGCCGGGCCGTGACCGTCCTCGATGAGATCCTGGACGAAATCGGTCAGCAAGAAACCCATCCCCTGGCCGACCTCGCCGAAACACTTGGCCTCTTCATCGAAGCATATGAAGACGCCCACGTCCCCTACTCAACCTCTTCCGCCTCCGAAATCCTCCGCACACTGATGGAAGAACATGCACTCAAGCAATCAGACTTGTCCGAAATCGGTAGCCAAGGCGTCGTGTCAGAAATCCTCTCCGGCAAACGCGACCTGAACGTCCGTCAAATCACCCAATTGGCCGCCCGCTTTGGAGTCTCACCCGCGCTCTTCCTGCCCGTTCCGAGGAAACCCAGCAAACGCCCTTCGGCCCGAACGCGCGTAGCCAGTCGGCGGTAACCCAGCGATCGGCACTGGACCGCGCGACTCAAGAGAACCAGCCAATGCCAAGACCAAGAACCAGTAAACGAGTGACGGTTCGATCAGCCGAAGACCTGGGGCACGCGCTGGGTTTGTCTGCGGCGGATACCGCTGAAATGGAATTTCGGTCGGAACTCACCGTCGCCCTGGCCAAGATCATTCAAGCCGGACAACTGACCCATGCCGCGATTGCAAAGAGCGCGGGCACCTCGAGAACGCGGGTAACAGCAATTGCGAATGGGAATACCCACGGGGTCTCAGAGGTGGCTCCGGTTGGTTGGACAGTATCGGCCCATTCTTAAGTGGCGCCTGGCGGATAGCTGACTACGCGGCGGTCTGCCGTGTCGTCAGATGGTCATAGTACACCTGGTCCGGCGTC
>Ga0194120_10011498_pt1 | contig 10611 bp, 8 predicted proteins | sample TA2MahCa65mmetaG_FD_148642 | JGI IMG/M metagenome (GOLD analysis project Ga0194120, IMG submission 148642) | Freshwater microbial communities from Lake Tanganyika, Tanzania - TA2015019 Mahale Deep Cast 65m | ecosystem: Environmental > Aquatic > Freshwater > Lake | place: Tanzania: Lake... | reverse complement strand
GTATGCTCTCCCAGGCTGAGCTACGGACCCATAATGAAAACCCAATTAGTTTCTTATTTAAAGTTTTCTAAATATATTTTTAACAATGATAATTAATATATAATTAATCATTTTCTTAATATTATGATAATCGGTTTAACAGGAACAATTGCTTCTGGAAAAGGTGAATTATCAAATTACTTAAAAAATAAAAACTTTGAGTATTTTTCATTATCTCATATTGTAAGGGAAGAAGCAACAAAACTCGGAATAAAACACGAAAGAAAATTATTGCAAGATTTGGGAAATAAATTAAGAAAAGAAAATGGAAATAACATCTTAGTTGTAAAATTATTAGACAAAATTAATTCAGAAAATAACATAATAATTGATAGTATCAGGAATATAGCAGAAACAAATGAATTAAGAAAAATAAAAGATTTTTATTTGATTGCATTGGATGCTCCGCTTGAATCAAGGTTTAAAAGAGTTTTATTAAGAAACAAAGAAAGCGACAGTAAAACATATGAACAATTTTTAATAGATGATTCCCGCGATAAGGAAGAAAATTTAGATAATGGGCAGCAAGTTGAAAAATGCATTAAAATGGCTGATTTTTTCATTTATAATGATGATACTATAGAAATCTTAAATTCTAAAATTGATAATATTATAAAAAAATTAAGTTTAAATACTATAAATTAAAACTTAAGATTATGCAATTACCTACAGAATATAATATTAATGAAGCTGAATCAAAATGGCAGAAATACTGGGAAAGGGAAAAAATATATAATTTTGATATTAATTCAAAAAAACAAATATTCTCAATAGATACCCCCCCGCCGACATTATCGGGAAAAATGCATCTCGGCCATACTTTTTCTTATTCTCAGGAAGATTTTATTGCCCGTTTCCATAGAATGAAGCAGGAAAATGTATTTTACCCTTTTGGAACAGATGATAATGGCTTGCCGACAGAAAGATTAATCGAAAAATTAAAAAATGTAAAATCAGTAAAAATGAAAAGACAGGAATTTATTGATTTGTGCAATAAAACATTAAATGAAATAAAAAATGATTTTATTAATGACTGGATAAAAATTGGAATGAGTTGTGATTTCTCTAAAACATATTCAACAATAGACAAAAACTCAATTAAAACATCTCAAAAATCTTTCTTGGAATTATACAGAAAAAATTTAGTTTATCAAAGAGAATATCCTAGTATTTGGTGTGTTAACTGCCAAACCGCAATTGCACAGGCTGAATTAGAAGATAAAGAATCAGAATCAAATTTTAACTATATTAAATTTCCTTTAGATAATGCAAGCATAACAATTGCAACAACAAGGCCTGAATTGCTTCCTGCTTGTGTTTGTATTTTTGTTAATCCTAATGATAATAGATATAAAAATATAATAAATAAAAAAGTTAAAGTTCCATTATTCAATCAAGAAGTAAAAATTATTTCCAATGAATCAGCAGACATGGAAAAAGGAACAGGTGCTTTAATGATATGCTCTTATGGCGATAAATATGATGTTGAGGCCGTAAATAAATTAAATCTAAATCCGAGAGTTTGTATAACTAAAGAAGGGAAATTAAATGAATTGGCTGGAAAATACCAGAATTTAAGCATTAAAGATGCAAGAAAAGAAATATTAAATGACTTGCAGAAAAATAATTTCTTGATTAAGCAGGAAAAAATAAAGCATAATGTTAATGTTCATGATAAATGTGGGGCGGAAATTGAATTTTTAAGCTCAAAACAATGGTTCATAAAAATTATTGAGAATAAAAAAAAATTCATTGATTTTGGAAAAAAAATAAAATGGCATCCTAAAACCATGCTGTCTCGTTATCTAAATTGGGTTAATGGAATTCAGTGGGATTGGTGTATATCAAGACAGAGGCATTTTGGTGTTCCTTTTCCATTATGGTATTGTGAAAAATGCAATGATATTATCTTAGCCAAAGATGATGAAATTCCAATTGATCCTTTGAACAAAAAAATTAAATGTTCTTGTGGCGGAAACGGAATTCCTGAAAAAGATGTTATGGATACATGGGCGACTTCTTCTTTAACGACAGAAATAGCTTTAAATTTATATAATATTAAAAAAAATATTCCGATGTCTTTAAGACCCCAGGCTCATGACATAATTCGAACATGGGCATTCTACACAATTGTAAAAAGCATTTATCATAATAATAATATTCCATGGAAAGAAGTAATTATCTCGGGGCATGTTCTTGATCCAAAAGGAGAATCAATGCATAAATCAAAAGGAAATGCAATTGAACCAAAAGAAGTTTTAATTAAATATGGTTCTGACTCATTGAGATTTTGGGCAGCAGGAGCTAAGCTCGGAGAAGATCTAAGATATTTAGAAAAAGATTTAGTTACAGGAAAAAAAACAATCATAAAATTATTCAATGCAAGCAAATTAATCTTGATGAATTTAAATGATTATAAAAATGAAACTCCTGAGAAATTTGAATTAATTGATTTATGGTTATTGTCAAAATTAAATAATATTATAAAAAATTGCACAGAATATCTTGAAAATTATGAATATTCAAAAGCAAAATCAGAAATTGAGAATTTTTTCTGGAATACCTTTTGTGATAATTATCTTGAAATAATTAAGGATAGATTGTATAATAATAGAGGAGAAAATGCAAAAATCTCGGCACAATACACTTTAAGTTATTCTTTATTAAATATATTAAAGTTATTTGCCCCCATAATGCCGCATATCACAGAAGAGATATATCATTTTTATTATTCAAAAAAAGAAGATAAGAAAAGTATTCACATAAGCAATTGGCCGGAATATAATAAAAAATTAAATAATAAAAAAGCTGAAAAAATTGGCGATGAAATTGTTAATTTAATTTCAGAAGTAAGACAGTTCAAATCCAAAAGCAATAAATCTTTAAAAGAACCGGTTAATATAACCTTGCCTAAGAATAAACATCAAGAATTAAAACATGTTTTAGCCGATTTCAAATCTGTGTGCAATGCTAAAAATATAAACTTTGGAGAAAAATTTGAAATAGAATTTTAAAATGGACACAAAGAAAAAACAAAAATTAAAGAGGTTTATAAAAGAATTAGAACAAGTGAGAGGAAGGCATACAGAATTAGTTTCAGTTTATGTTCCATCTGGTTATGAAATAATTAAAATTATACAGCATTTGCAGCAAGAACAAGGAACTGCTGAGAACATCAAGGATAAAAATACGAGACTGCATGTTATAGATAGCTTAGAAAGAGCTGTAAGGCATTTAAGATTATACAAAAAAACCCCTGAGAATGGATTGGCTATCTTTGCAGGAAATATTGCAGCTCAAGAAGGCAAGACAGATTTAAAAGTATGGAGCATTGAACCGCCTGAACCAATTACAACAAGATTATACCGATGTGATCAAACATTTGTTTTAGATATCTTAAGACAGCAATTAGAAATAAAAGATGTTTATGGATTAATTGTGATGGATAATCGAGAAGCAACAATCGGATTATTAAAAGGAAATTCAATTATTACCTTAAACAATATGACTTCCGGAGTTCCGGGAAAGATCAAGGCTGGAGGGCAGTGTCTTAATTCTAATACATTGATTATGTTAGATAATGGCAATATTATTCCCATAAAATACTCTCATAATCCAAATTTTATTGTTGCAGAAAATTTTAATCAAGAAATTTCAGAATCAACACCAATAATTTTTAAATGGTCAAATAAAAAAGAACTTTTTAGGATTATTACAGCTTATCCAAAATTTGAGATTGAAGCTTCTAAAGATCATATGTTTTTTGTTAGAACAAACGCGGGAATTGAAGAAAAACCCCTCTCAGAAATTAATGAAAGTAATTATTTAATAATGCCTGAGAAAATTAATTTAAATTTAAAAGATCAAATAATAGATTTTACCCCAAAAATGAAGAGAGAATTCAAAAAAGTTAATATACCTAAAAAAATTGAATCGGATTTTGCTAAAATTTTAGGTTATTATCTTGGTGATGGGACTTATGAAATCGATAGATTAACATTTTTTGAACAAAGGAAAGAAGTTGCTGAATATTATAAAAACTTATTAGAAAAAGTATTTAAAATAGAAACAGATTTAAGGTTTAGAAAAAGTAAGAATTATTATCAAATTAGGATTTATAGCAGAATCCTATCTCAATTGTTTAAAAGTTTTTTTAAAAAAGAAAAAACCCTATTTGGTTTAATTCCGGAGATTGTTTTAAAATCTTCAGATAAATCTTTAGCTTCTTTCATATCGGGATTGTTTGATGCAGAAGGTTATACTGATGGAAATCAAGTTGCTTTAGGTATAAATAATGAATTCTTAGCTAAACAATTACAATTTTGTTTATTAAGGCTAGGCATTATAGTCTCATTAAGAAAATATAATAATCAAAGAAATCCTTATTCTAATAAGATAAGATATACTATCGGAATAAGTGATATAGAATCCTTAAAAAAATTTAAAAGATTAATTAATTTTAGCTCTCTTGAAAAACAAAATAAATTAATAAATATTATAAAAAATAGAAGTAATAAGAACAAGGTTAGACAAATAATTATTAATGGTGAAGAAATTGCCAGGATATTAAGAAATTCTGGTTTAAATACAACTCAATTTAAGAATCCTGGATTTTTTGTGAATAAAAGGCAATTAAGCAAAGAAATGTTTAAAAAAACCATTTTAAATAAAATTAAAGACAATGATTTGAGAAGAAGACTAAATTCATTTTATGATTCTAATCTTATTGCAGTAAAAATTGCAAAAATAGAAAAAATTGGGTTTATGGATACTATAGATATAGAAACTAAAAGTCATAATTTTATTGCGAATGGTTTAATTGTTCATAATTCACAGCAGAGATTTGCACGTTTAAGAGAAGGCGCAGCTCATGATTTTTATCAAAGAATTGCTGAAGTCTGCAACAAAGAATTTTATAATAATCAAGGAATAAAAGGAATAATTTTAGGAGGTCCCGGACCGACAAAAGAAACATTTTTTACAGGTAATTATTTAAATAATGAAGTCAAGAAAAAAGTTCTTGGATTAAAAGATTTGAGTTATACTGATGAATTTGGACTACATGAATTAGTTGACAAAAGCCAGGATCTATTAGCACAGGAATCAATAACGGAAGAGAAAAATCTGCTTAATAAATTTTTTACTATGCTTGCTAAAGAGCCTGAAAAAACAACTTATGGAAAAGTACAGACAAAAAATGCATTAGAATATGGTGCAGTTGATATCTTATTATTGTCAGAAGATTTAGATGATAAAACAACTGATGAGTTTATAGATATTGCAAATAACTTTAATACAAAAGTTGAAATTATTTCTACAGAAACAAAAGAAGGAAATCAATTAAAAGAACTTGGGGGGATAGCAGCAATATTAAGGTTTGCCTTGAGTTAATGACTTTTATTTAATTCTTTGAATGCACGTTTTGAATTAAATCTTGTTAACCCTAAACTAGAAATATAACTATCACAACCATCGGCACAATCAACCTCTTTAAGAAATTTATTAAATGATCCATCATAATGGTTAAATGGTTCTCTAGATATGATTTCATAATTTCTTTTTAATCTATCGAGTAGTTCAGAATCCTCAAAATTATAATTTGAATATTTAACTGTTGCACACCCAGTTAGCAAAGCTAATCCAAATATCCCAACTTTGAACTTCGGAATACTTTTATATAAATTTGTTAAGTAATCTATACTTTTATCCATCTTATTATCTGATATTAATCTACTTATAAACCTTTCTTTTGTAACTATTAAAAAATTACAATGATATAATAAACTTTAAGTTATAATTAACAACTTTTAAAAATTAACATATTATAATTATTCTATGGAAGATATTAAAAACAAAGTAGAAGCAGTGTTATTTACTACGGGAAGATTTTTGGCAGTAGAAGATATTTCAAATCTAACAAATATAAAAGAATTAGAATTAATAAAACAAGAACTTAATAATTTAATTCAGGAATATAGCTCAAAAAATTCATCATTGCAAATTATATCTCAAGGAAACCAGTTTAAATTAACATTAAGAAAAGAATATTTAAATTTAACAACACAATTATTAAAGGATACTGAATTAGACAAACCAACTCAAGAAACACTTGCATTAATTGCATATAAGCAGCCTGTATTACAAAGTTTAATTATCAAAATGAGAGGAAATTCAGCATATGAGCATATTTCAAGATTGCATGAACTGGAATTTGTTGAATCAGATAAATCGGGGAGAACAAGATTAATAAAAACAACACCTAAATTTTATGAATATTTTGATGTTGTTGATGAAGAATTAAAGAAAAAATTTAATGAACTAAAAGAAAATGAAAATAAAACCTAGAACATATTTAATCATAATCTTTTTATTAACTTTAATATTTAGATTGTATTTCGCATTCTCGATTGATAGTTTTAGTTCAGATGAATCTTATTTTCATTATAGGTTAATCAATTATATAAAAGAAAATAAATCTCCAATGTTTTATGATGAATTCAGTTATGGCGGAAGCAAGGTATTTTATCCTCAATTATTTCATGTAATCTTGGCATTGTTATCATTTATACCCTATTTTCTAAAAATAATCCCGGCAATATTCTCATCGTCTTTAGTTATAATAATTTATTTAATATCAAAAAAAATAACAAATCATGAAAACTCGAGCCTATTGACTGCTTTTCTTGCAGCATTTATTCCATTAGAAATAAAAACAAATGTTAATCAAATATCCATTTACTCTCTTTTAATCCCTGTAATTCTATTATTGTATTTATGCTTGATTAATATTGAAGAAAAAAAATATTTTAATTTATTCTTAATTTTGTCATTTTTATTGTCTTTAATTCACCCGGCATCTTTGTTTTTTATCCTTTCTTTGATATTTTATTTAATCTTGTCTAATACAGAATCATTATTTATTTCAAAATACAAAAGAGAGATAATGACTTTTTCTTCATTTTTGATTTTGATAATAAATTTCTTAATTTATAAAAACGAATTCTTAAAGTATGGTTTTGATATTATCTGGCAAAATATTCCAAATTCATTATTCTCATCTTATTTTCAGAATATAAATGTTTTAGAAGCAATTTATTTGATTGGTTTATTGCCCATAATTTTAGGCTCCCTCGGGATATTTTTCGGATTATTCAAGGAAAAAGATGATCCAATTATTTTATTGACATCTGCGATTTTAACAACATTGCTTTTATTGTCTATGAAAATATTGAATATACAGATTGGATTTTTATTCTTAAGTATATTTATGACAATAATCTCTTCATTAACAATATTAAAAATTTACAATTATCTTTCTTTGACAAAATTTTCAGGATTAAAAAAAAGTATTACATTTATAATCCTTATATCGGTATTAATTCTTTCAATTATCCCATCTTATTTTGCAGCAAATTCTCTTCCAAACTATGACCCACAGATTAACTCATTTAAATGGATAAAAGATAATACACTCAACAATTCAACAATTTTAGCGCCGATGGAACTCGGGAATATTTTAACAGCCAATTCAGAAAGAAAAAATGTAATGGACACAAATTTTTTATTAGCAAGAAATACTGAAGAAAGATTCAATGATATTAATATAATATATAATTCATTTTCAAAGATAAAGGCATTGGAATCTCTAAGAAAATACAATGTTAATTATATTTATTTTGATGATTATGCAAAGAAAAAATATGAGATTGATAAAATAAGATACATCGATGATGAAAAATGTTTTAAGGAGATAAAAAATGATGTTTACAAAGTCATATGTTAGGGTATTATTTTTGTTTATAATTGCAATATTCGTCTTAATGCTCCCAAATTTGCTCAGGTCTTATAATACTTACATCGGGGAAGATTCATATTTTTATTCAAGAATTTCTGATTCAATTAATAATTATGATAAATTAAGTTATTCTGGAAGGGATTTTTCATATTCGCAAGGACAAACAATAATTTTTTCGTTCTTTAAGAATATATTCCCAATACCATTTGTAATTAATATAATCCCTATAATCCTGGGAATTATTTCTTTGATTTTGTTTTATTTAATATTAAAAGAGTTATATGTTGAACCAAATGTTATTTATTTTTCATTAATACTCTTGATATTATCCCCCCCATTTATTTATATTTTTAGTTCGTACAATTCATTTACATTAACTACATTCATTCTATTTTTAATGTTTTATTTGTTCATTAATAAAAATGAAATGTCAAATTTATTATCCTATTTGTTAATTTTTATAATTCCGTTTTTTGGATATGAATTTTCAGTCTTAGCTTTAGCATTAATATTAATCTATTGTATAAAGCAAAAAGAGATTAAAAGATTTTATATATCTTTATTAGTAAGCATAATATCATTAAGCCTAGCTTATCTTCCTCTTTTATCACAGCATGGATTTTCAGAATCATTAACCATTGGAAAATCTTCTGTTTATAAGTCATTATTCTCAGATTTAGGAAGCAATTTTGGAATAAGCATCTTTATCATTTTTTTAGGTTTCTTTGGATTAAGTTATTTATGGTTTTACAAATATAAATATTATCATGTCTATTTATGCCTAATTATTTTATTAATATTCACATTTTACTTTGATAAATTCATTATATATTTAAACTTTTTATTGGTGTTTTTATCTGGGTCGGGATTAATCAACTTAATAAGGTCAAAATGGGAGTCAGAAACAATAAGAAAATTGACATTATGGCTATTGATTATTGGAATATTGTTTTCAACAGCGACATTTGTTAATGAAACATCAAAGCAAGATCCAAGCAAAAATCTTTATGAAGCATTGAATTTTTTGAAAAATTATGATAATAAAGAATCAGTTGTTTTCTCTCATTATTCTTATGGCATTTATATAAATTCAATTGCAGATAAAAAGAATATTATGGATTCTAAATTTTTATATGCTCCAAATTTGAATGAGCGTTACAAAGATTCAGAAAAATTGTTTTATACAAGGGATTATGATGTTGCTTCAGATATTATAAAAAAATATAATATAGAATACATTTTAATAACCGAAAAAATGAAGGATGGTTTAGTCTGGGAAGAAGACGAAGGTTTATTATTTTTGCTAAACTCAATTAAATCTTATAAATTGATTTACAGGAATAATGAAGTTGAAATCTGGAGAATTGAAAAATGAGAGAATTATTACTATGGATATCATCATTCATTGCATTAATCATCTCTATATTTTGGATACAAGTAATCTATTTTAAGGAAGAGAAAAGAAATATTAGGAATGATTTGCCGAATGTAAGCATCTTAATTCCCGCCCACAATGAAGAAAAAACAATTGCAAAAACAATTAATTCTGTATTAAATCTTAATTACCCAAAGGATAAACTGCAGATAATAGTTATTAATGACAGTTCAACAGACCACACAGAGAAAGTTGTAAAAAAATTTAAAGATGTTAAATTAATTTATAATAAACACAGGGGGGTAGGAAAAGCTTCTGCTCTAAATCAAGGTTTAAAATGTGTTACTAATGAATATATTGCTGTTGTTGATGCCGATTCTGAAATCGACAAAGAATCTTTAAGAAAATTAACAACTTATTTTGATGATGAGAAAGTTGGTGCGGTTATAAGTTCTATAAAAATAAAAAATATCAATAATACTTATCATCATATTCAAAGAATCGAATATATTTTAGCAACATTTCTCAGGAAATTAATGTCAAAAATAGACACATTGCATATCACCCCCGGAGTTCTAAGCGTTTACAGGACTAAATTGATAAAAAAGTTTAACGGATTTGATGAAAATAATATTACTGAGGATTTAGAAATTGCTTTGAGATTAAGAGCAAATAATTATTCGGTTAAGATGAGTTATGATTCTATTACCTATACAAATGTTCCATCAACATTCAAAGAATTATGGGACCAGAGGATAAGGTGGTTTAGGGGATTTATTTACAATAATAATAAGTATAAGAAAATGTTTATGAATAAAAAATATGGGTTAATGGGAAAATTCCAGTTTCCATTAAATGTAATAAGTTTTCTAACAATAATTCTTTTATTTATTTTGATAAGTTATGAAATAATTATCAATTTATATGAATTAATTTTTAAAATAATATTGTTAAAAAGCAATATCTTTTATTCATTTGATTTTAAATTCCCAAGCCTACATGAAATTTTGATTAACACAAACGCAAGACTATTATTCCCTCTATTTATCTCATTTTTATTATCATTTTATATATTAAAGAAAGCGCATAAATCAATGAACGAGAAATTAATTTTCAACCCAGCTCTATTTATATATTTTACCATTTATCCTTTATTAAGAACTGCGCATTGGATAACCGCATTTTATAAAGAAGTGATAAAAACAAAGAGAAAATGGTAAATATAAATTATAAAAAATTTTTATTATTAAGCTTGGGGATATCTGTAATGATTTTTACAGCTGGATTATTATTGGGAATAAGTTTAGATGATACAAAGACAAGCGATATTATTTCGAACATAAATCAGAATGAACTTAATTCAGAGAGCTATAATGTTGAAAAAGATTTTTTAAATGTTTTT
>Ga0194120_10011495_pt1 | contig 10613 bp, 9 predicted proteins | sample TA2MahCa65mmetaG_FD_148642 | JGI IMG/M metagenome (GOLD analysis project Ga0194120, IMG submission 148642) | Freshwater microbial communities from Lake Tanganyika, Tanzania - TA2015019 Mahale Deep Cast 65m | ecosystem: Environmental > Aquatic > Freshwater > Lake | place: Tanzania: Lake... | reverse complement strand
AGGGGCTTGGGTCCAAAACGCCCGCCGCACAACCAGCGCCAGCGCCGCCGCCGTTCCAACCAGGATCGATCCGTGCAGCCAGCCCGGCAGAAGCGGCAGAAGGTCGAGCAGCGCCACGCCGGAAAAGGCGGCGCCGATCGCGGCCGCCGGCCACAACCTGGGCCACAGGCGTTCCCACCCGACCGCCGCGCGCGCCAGCGCCAGCAGTCCGGCCGACTGTGCGGCCGGCTGCCGGTCCACGACATCGCCGGGCTTGGAATCGCCGATCTTGGCATCGCCTGAACGCATTCCCCGCACCTCGCGCGTTGAAACGGAACCGCCGAGAAGCCGAAAGGTATTTTAGCGCGTCCGGCGGCGGCGGGGGGCCGATTTCTTGGTCCGACCGCGCGCCATGGTCTTTTTCGCCGTCTTTTTTTCCCTATTTTTTGCCGGCTTTTTCGTCCCGTTCTTTTCCGTCCCACCTTTCCGGGGGCGGCCCAGCCAGGCCGGAACGGATTCGTCGGCGAAAAGCGCCGCAGTCGAGCGGCGGCGCTTGACGGTCTCGGCCTGCGCGCCCTTGACCAGCACCTCGGCCGCCGGCGGGCGGGTGTTGTAGGCCGACGACATCACCGCGCCGTAGGCCCCGGCGGTCCTGAAAACGACCAGATCGCCTTCCTTCAGCGGCGGCAGGGCGCGCCCGGTGGCGAAGGTGTCCCCGGTCTCGCAAATCGGACCGACCACGTCCACCTCGCGGGTGTTCACGCCGGCCGGCGGCTCGGCCACCGGCCAGATCGCGTGAAAGGCGTCGTAAAGGGCGGGACGGATCAAGTCGTTCATCGCCGCGTCGACGACCACGAAGGTGCGCGTCGCTCCTTCCTTGACGTAAAGGACGCGCGCGACCAGCACGCCCGCGTTGCCGACCAGGACGCGGCCGGGCTCGAAGATCAGCCGGCCGTCGAAGCCGCCGAAGACCTCCTTGACCAGGGCGCCGTATTCCGCCGGCGAGGGCGCGGACGTCGCCCGGCCGTCGTAGGGAATGCCCAGGCCGCCGCCCAGGTCGATCCGCTCGATGATGTGACCGTCGGAGCGCAGCATCGAAACCAGATCGCGGGCGCGGACGAAGGCATCGCGGAACGGCGTCAGATCGAGGATCTGCGAGCCGATATGGATCGCGATGCCGATCATGCGCACGCCGGGCAGGGTCTTGGACAGATGATAGAGGCGGTGCGCCTGGGTCCATTCGACGCCGAACTTGTTCTCGCTGCGTCCGGTGGTGATCTTGTGGTGCGTGCGGGCGTCGACGTCGGGATTGATGCGAAGCGACGCCGTCGCGCGGCGGCCGGTCGAACGCGCGACCTGATCGAGCGCGATCAATTCCGGTTCCGATTCGACGTTGATCTGCATCACGCCGGCCCGTAGCGCGGCGGCCATTTCCTCGCGGCTTTTGCCGACCCCGGAAAAGACGATGCGCGAAGGGGGAACGCCGGCCGCAATCGCGCGGGCCAGCTCGCCGCCCGAAACCACGTCGGCCCCGGCGCCGAGCCGGGCCAGCGTCGCCAGGACGCCGATGTTGGAATTGGCCTTCACCGCGAAGCAGATCGTCGCGTCCAGGCCCTTCAGCGCCTCGGCGAAGACGCGGTAGTGCCTCTCCAGCGTGGCGCTGGAATAGCAATAAAAAGGCGTCCCGTGCCGCCGGGCCAGCCGCGAAAGCGGCACGTCCTCGGCGTAGAGCTCGCCGTCGCGGTAACGGAAATGGTCCATTCCCTTAAATCCCGGCCTTCAGCGCACCGGCCCCGGCGGCGGCGGCGGCGGCGGCGAGTAGGGACCGAGCGCGGGCGCGTCCTCGACTTCGGTTTCTTCCTCCGGCCGCGCGCCTTCGGGCGGCAGGCCCTGGGATTCCCGCGTCGGGTAGGGTCGATTGTAGCGCGATCCTTCCGGCGCCTTGGGTGTGGACCGCCGCCCGCAGCCCGCCAGCAAAAGCGCCGCGCCGACCAGCGCCAATACCGCCCCGCGGCGGCCGGAAAGACGGTCGTTCGGGTTCATGCGCCCTGGTCCTTTTTATGGGGGTCCTTTTTATGTGGGGTCTTGCCGCCGAGATAGCGCCGCCGGGCCGCCGCCGCCGCGCGCTTGACGTTGGCCGGCGCGGTGCCGCCCGCGGTCACGCGCGAGCGGACCGAGTTTTCGACGCCCAGCACGCGATAGACGTCCCTGGTGATTCTCTTGTCGGCCTTCTGCATGTCGGCCAACGGCAGGTCCTCCAGCGCGCACTGCCGCTTTTCCGCCAGCCTGACCAATGCCCCGGTGACGTGATGGGCGCGGCGGAACGGCATCTTCAGCTTCCGCACCAGCCAGTCGGCCAGGTCGGTCGCGGTGGTGAAGCCGCGCCCGGCGGCGGCCTTCATCGCCTTGGGCTGGAACTGCCCCAGCGCGATCATGCCGGTCGCCGCCGCCAGGCAGAGTTCCAGCGTGTCGGCGGCGTCGAAGACCTGTTCCTTGTCTTCCTGCATGTCCTTGGAATAGGTCAGCGGCAGACCCTTCATCACCGTCAGCAGCGCGACCAGCGCGCCGGTGACGCGGCCTGTCTTGGCCCGCACCAGCTCGGCGGCGTCGGGGTTGCGCTTTTGCGGCATCATCGAACTGCCGGTGGTCAGCGAATCGGGCAGCCGCAGGAAGCCGAAGTGGCCGCTGCACCACAAAACGATTTCCTCGGCCAGCCGCGAGAGATGCATGGCGAGGATCGCGGCGAGCGAGAGAAATTCCAGCGCGAAGTCGCGATCCGACACGGCGTCCAAGGAGTTGGCCGCCGGCCGGTCGAAGCCGAGCGCACGCGCCGTCATTCCCCGATCCAGCGGGAACGACGTTCCGGCCAGCGCGCCCGAACCCAGCGGCATTTCGTTCAGCCGCCGCCGGCAATCCATGATGCGCGAGCGGTCCCGTCCCAGCATCTCGACGTAAGCCAGCAGGTGATGGCCGAGCGTGACCGGCTGCGCCGGCTGCAAATGCGTGTAGCCGGGCATGACGGCGCCGGCGTGCTTCTCGGCCTTGGCGATCAGGGCGGCCTGCAGCGCGCGCGCCTGTCCGTCCAGGGCATCGAGCGCGTCGCGCACCCACAGCCGGAAGTCGGTCGCCACCTGGTCGTTGCGCGAGCGCGCGGTGTGCAGCCGCAACGCCGGTTCGCCCGCGATTTCCGCCAGGCGCGATTCGACGTTCATGTGGATGTCTTCCAGCGCGCGCTTGAAGGCGAACCGGCCCTTGGCGATCTCGCTTTCGATCCGGGCGAGTCCGGCCGTGATGGCCTTGGCGTCGGCCGCAGAAATGATGCCCTGCGCCGCCAGCATGCGCGCGTGCGCCTTCGAGGCGGCGATGTCCTGGGCATAAAGCCGCCGGTCGACGTCGATGGAAACGTTGATGTTTTCCATCAGCGCCGAAGGGCCGGCCGCGAACCGGCCGCCCCAAATGGCGCTGGCGGCGGGCCGGGCCGTGGGGTGCGAGGAGCCGCTTTTGCGGTTTTTCTTGCGCATCGGGCGTTTCGCCTTTTTAGTCGTCATCGGAGACCCGTTCGGAAGCAACAGCGGTATCGGGGCGCGAAGCATGGGCACCAAGGCCGGCATCGTCGTGGCCAGCGCGGTCGTCGCGGGATCGCTGGCGGCCTCGATGATTGTCTTTAATACCCGTCCGGTTGCAAGCCCGCAAACCGCCGCCCAGGTTCCTTCGTGCGCGGCGACGCCCGGCGCCTTCGTTAACTTTCTTGTCAAAAAGCCGCCCCAGCCCCTGCCCGTCGGGCCTTTCTTCGATGCCGGCGGCGCGGAACGGCGCTTTTCCGACTATCGGGAGCGGGGCTTGGTCGTCAACTTCTGGGCCACCTGGTGCGCCCCCTGCGTCAAGGAAATGCCCGATCTCGACCGCCTGAACGCCCTTCTCAAGGCCGAGGGAATCGAGGTTCTGTCGCTTTCCTCGGACCGCGAGGGCGCGGCCGTGGTCGAGCGCTTCTACCGGCGCATCGGGATCAAGACCCTGCCCATCCTGCTGGACCGCATGGGCGCGCTTGGCCGCGAGATGAAGGTCGCCGGCCTGCCCACGACCATCCTGGCCGATCGCCAGGGCCGCGAGGTCGCCCGGATCGTCGGCGCGGCGGCGTGGGATTCCGATAAAGTCGTCGAGACCATCCGGCGCTGCCTGGGCGGGCCTTCAACCCCCGCGTCCCGCGCATGAGGCGATTTTCATCCCTGTTTCCGGTCGCCGCCGTCCTTTTGCTGGCGGCCTGCCGCGCGCCCGAGGACCCCGGCAAGATTCGCTGGCAGAACCCCGCCGCCGGCGAGGAACAGCAGATGCGGGACGAACGGGAATGCCGGCGCCAGGCCGAGGCCGAAACCGAACGCGCCGCGCGCCGGGCGCGGATTTTCGACGACGACGGCCTGATGCGGCCCGGTTCCTATGACGCGATGATGAGCCGCCACGAAGCCGTCCGGCAGACCAACCGCCTGATGGCGGATTGTTTGCGCCGGCGCGGATACGCGCCTGCTTCGGAGAAATAAGCGCGGGACTACGCGCGCAAAAAAACGGCCGGGTCCTTGAACCCGGCCGTTCCGATTGCAGGAGGCGCGATCAGGCCGCGAGCTTGCGCTCGATCCCCGGCCCGTTCTTCATTTCGGCCTTGGGCGCGGCCGGGCGCGGCGCGGTCTCTTCGCTGCGGGCCGTCATGGCGCGCGCGACATGGGACGGGATTTCCTCGCGGCGCAGGCCGATGTCGGCCAGCGTGCGATCGTCCAGCGCCATCAGTTCGCGGTAGGCGCGTTCGGCGCGGACGGCGCTGGCGATCGGCGCGACGATGGAGGCGTAGAGCCAGGCAAAAACGGCGCGAACCAGGCGGTCGAATTCGCGGGCGCGGAGCGCGCGCGCGGCGGCCTCGATCTGCTGGATGCTGACGGCGTTGACGACCAGCTTGTCGGCGTAAAGGCCGAGGTTGCGGTCGATGAGCGGTTCGGTGGTCATGGTTTTGATCCTCGTGTCTTGTCTTGCTTGTGTGCGGTTTCTCCGCGGGTGCGACGGGACCGTCGTTTTGGCCCGTGGCTTGTCTCGGGAAGAAGATAGTGCGCCGCGTAACTTTATTAAGCGCTCATATTGCAGCGCAGTAATGCTTGTGGTGCATATCAAGCGTATAACGAGAAAGATTATCTCTTACATAACTTATTGATATTAAAGAATACTGTTTATTTTTTCTGATAATTTTAAAAGATTGTTATGCTTTTTTGGAATGATTGGCTGATTTTTCCAGAAAACCGGGCGCCGTCCGGGCGCCCTTGAAAACAAGGAGGGGATCGCGGCGAAAAGCGGGAATAAGATGCGCCCCACGATGACCCGCAAGACTCCGCCCGCCGCCCGAATGCCGGAACGCCTGGCCGCCCTGCGCCGCGAGATGGCCCGCCTGAACCTGGACGGCTTCGTGATCCCGCGCGGCGACGAACACCAGAACGAATACGTGCCCCCGGCGGCCGAACGGCTGCGTTGGCTGACCGGGTTCAGCGGCTCGGCCGGGTGGGCGGTCGTCACCTCGAAGACCGCGATGCTGTTCGTCGACGGACGCTACACCTTGCAGGCGAAGCAGGAGGTCGATTCCCGGCTGTTCGCCCTCGACCCCCGCAGCGCCATGACGCCCTGGGCGTGGCTGAAGGAGAACGCCAGGCCCAAGGCCCGCATCGGCTTCGACCCCTGGCTGCTGAGCGAGACCCAGCTGATGCACTTGCGGGCCGCCCTGCGCCGCAAGGGGGGCGAGGCCGTCGCCTTGCCCCGCAATCCGATCGACGTTTCGTGGCGGGACCGGCCCCCGCAACCCGCCGCGATCGCCACCGTCCACCCGCCCCGATTCGCGGGAACGCCTTCGGCGATGAAGCGCGCCGCCATCACCGCCGAGCTTCGCGCCGACGGAGCCGACTCCCTGGTCCTGACCCAGCCCGATTCCATCGCCTGGCTTCTGAATGTCCGCGGCAACGACGTTCCCTACGCGCCGTTCCTGCTCGCGTTCGCCATCCTGCGCGGCAACGGAAACGTGGATCTGTTCACCGACCCGAAAAAGATTCCGCCCGCCGTGCGCCGCCATCTGGGCCGCGCCGTCCGCGTCCGCGAACCGGACGCGTTCGGACCCGCCCTGGATGCGCTCGGCAAGGCGGGGCGCCGCGTGCGGGTCTGTCCCGATACCGCGGCGGCGTGGATTTTCGATCGCTTGGCCCGAACCAAGGCCGCCCTTGCGCGCGGCCCCGACCCCTGCCAGGCGGCCAAGGCCGCCAAGACCGAGGCCGAGCTTGCCGGAATCCGCCGCGCCCACCGGCGCGACGGCGTGGCGCTTGCGCGCTTTCTCGCCTGGCTGGCGCGCGAAGCGCCCAAGGGCCGCGTCACCGAACTGGCCGCCGCCGAAAAAATCGATTCCCTGCGCGCCGAGGCCGGCGAGTTTCGCGAACCAAGCTTTCCGACCATTTCCGGGGCCGGGGCCAACGGCGCCGTCGTCCATTACCGGGTCGGCCCGGACGGCGGGCGGCGGCTGAAGCCGGGCGATCTTTATCTGGTCGATTCCGGCGGCCAATACCCGGACGGCACCACCGACGTGACGCGCACCGTCGCCGTCGGCAAGCCCACGGCGGAAATGCGCGAACGCTTCACCCGCGTGCTCAAGGGCCACATCGCGCTGGCCCGCGCCGTCTTTCCCGCCGGCACCTCGGGCAGGCAACTGGACGCGCTGGCCCGCCAACACCTTTGGCGGGCGGGGCTCGACTACGATCACGGCACCGGCCACGGCGTCGGCCATTTCCTGTCGGTGCACGAAGGGCCGCAGCGCATCGCCAAGGCCGGCAACGCCGTGCCGTTGCGCCCCGGCATGGTGGTGTCCAACGAACCCGGCTATTACAAGACCGGCGCCTTCGGCATCCGCATCGAGAACCTGCTGGCGGTGCGCCGGGCCAAGCCGCCCAGGGGGGCGGAGCGGACGCTGCTGGATTTCGAGGTTCTGACCCTGGCCCCCATCGACCGCGCCCTGGTCGAGCCCCGCCTGCTCGACGGGGACGAAACCGCCTGGCTCGACGCCTACCACGGGGCCGTGCGCCGGGCCATCGGCCCCCGCCTGAAAGGGGCCGACCGGGCCTGGTTTTTCCGCGCCACCCGGCCCTTGGGCCGTAAAAATCCCTCCCGGCGCGGTCGGCGTTAACGATTCCGAAACGGAAACTTTGGTCGAATCCCCGTTGCCGCAATGGGGATAGCCCTGCCATGAGCCCGCTTTTCGGACCCGAAGAGAAAAAGCCGCCGCCGCCGCCCGCGCCCATCACCTGGGTCAGGAACCGCAACGGCAATTTCTACAGGCTCAACACGCTCCGCCCCGGCAAGATCGGGCCTATCGGCGGGGGCGTGTTCGTCGTCTGGCATTCGGGGGCGAAGGCCGGATGGGTGATTGTCGGCGCGCACGAAAACCTCAATGCCGCCATCACCGCCCTGCAGGAAGACGAGGACGTCCGCCAATACGAAACGCGCGGCGGGCTGTTCATCACCTGGGCGATGATCAAATCCGAATACCGCGCCGGCATCATCAAGTACCTGAATGAATCGATGGAGCCGCTGATCAACCGCGGCGGCAAGGACGATCCCAAGCTCGACCCGATCCCGGTCGTCGCCCCAGGCGAGAAAAACGTTCCCCCGCCGGACGTGACGGCCTAGCCGGCCACTCAAAAACCGTCCTCGCCCCCCCCCTCATCCTTCGAGACGGCCGCTTCGCGGCCTCCTCAGGATGAGGTCCTGCGTAATGAACGTGCATCCTCATCCTGAGCCTGTCGAAGGATGAGGCTACGCGCCGATTGCTAGACCGTAGTCCGATCCACAATCGCCACGATTTCCCCGACCACCGCCGAAAGATCGTAGTCCTTGGGCGTAAAGACGCGCGCCACGCCGTCCCGGACCAGGCGTTTGGCGTCGGCGGGGGGAATGATGCCGCCCGCGACCACCGGCACGTCGCCGAGCCCCAGGCCGCGCAGCCCCTTCATCACCGCCGCGACCAGCGGCAGGTGCGACCCCGACAGGATCGAAAGTCCGACCACGTCGGCGCCTTCCTGGGCGGCGGCGCGGGCGATCCGCTCGGGCGTCGTGCGGATGCCTTCGTAGACCACCTCGAAGCCCGCGTTGCGGGCCTTGACGGCGATCTGCTCGGCGCCGTTGGAATGACCGTCGAGGCCGGGCTTGGCCAGCAAAAGCCTGGGCGGCCGGCCCAGCCGCCGGGCCAGGCGCGTGACCTGGGCACGCGCGGCGTCCGCCGGAGCGGACCCGGCAATCGCGGCGCCGCCGATTCCGGTCGGCGCCCGGTATTCGCCGAAGACACGGCGCAGCGCATCCGCCCATTCGCCGGTGGTGACGCCCGCGCGCGCGCAGGCGATGGACGGTTCCATGATGTTGTCGCCCTTCCGCGCCGCCTGTTCCAACGCCGCCAACGCGCGGGCCGCCGCGCGGGAGTCGCGCTTTTTCCGCCATTGGGCCAGCGCGCGGATTTGTTCGGCCTCGACGCCGGGGGCGACCGCGAGGAATCCCCGCCCGCCCGCGGCCAAGGGCGAGTCCTCGCCCTCGGCGAAGCAATTGACGCCGACCAGCTTGCGCTCGCCCCGCTCGATTTCGGCCAGGCGGCGCGCGTTCGATTCCACCAGCCGGCGCTTGGTGTAGCCCTTTTCGATCGCGCGGGCCGCGCCGCCCAACTGGGCAACAGCCGCCATTTCCTTTTTCGCCGCCGCCATGATCGCGCGGGTCTTGGCCTCGATGACGGGCGAACCGTCGAGGATGTCGGGAAATTCCAGCAGGTCGGTCTCGTAGGCCGCGATCTGCTGCATCCGGATGGACCATTGCTGGTCCCACGGACGCGGCAGTCCCAGCGCCTCGTTCCAGGCCGGCACCTGCACCGCGCGGGCGCGCGCGTTCTTCGACAAGACCACGCCCAGCATCGAGAGCAGAATGCGATAAACGTTGTTTTCCGGCTGCTGTTCGGTCAACCCCAGGGAATTGACCTGCACGCCGTAGCGGAAGCGGCCGAACTTCGCGTCCTTCACCTTGTAGCGCTTGCGCGCGATTTCGTCCCAGAGCCGGGCGAAGGCGCGCATCTTGCAGACCTCGGTGACGAAGCGCACCCCCGCATTCACGAAGAAGCTGATCCGCCCGACCACCGCCGGAAAATCCTTCGGTTTCACTTGGCCCGACGCCTTGACCGCGTCCAGGATGGCGATGGCGTTGGCCAGCGCGAAGGCGACTTCCTCGGCCGGCGTCGCGCCCGCTTCCTGCAAATGGTACGAGCAGACGTTGACCGGATTCCACTTCGGCATCTCGCGGGCACAAAAAGCGATCGTGTCGGCGGTGAGTTTCAGGCTCGGCCCCGGCGGGAAGATGTGGGTTCCGCGCGAAAGATATTCCTTCAAGATGTCGTTCTGGGTCGTGCCGGAAAGCCGGGCGCGCCTGATGCCCTGCTTTTCGGCCAGCGCGACGTAAAGCGCCAACAGCCACGCCGCCGGGGCGTTGATGGTCATCGAGGTGTTCATGCGGTCCAAGGGAATGCCGCGAAGCAAATCCTCGAGATCGCCCAGGTGCGCGATCGGCACGCCGACCTTGCCGACCTCGCCCTTCGCCAGCGGATGCCCGGGGTCGTAACCGGTCTGGGTCGGCAGGTCGAAGGCGATGGAAAGCCCGGTCTGCCCGCGCGCCAGGTTGGCGCGATAGAGCGCGTTCGAATCCTTGGCCGAGCTGTGGCCGGAATAGGTGCGGATCAGCCAGGGCTGATCGCCAGCCCTGTCGGCGGCGCAGGCGGAAGCAAGATTCGCTTTGCCGCCTGTTGCAGCCGCGAGCTCTCCTTTCCCCGCCGATCGCGTCTTTTTCGTCATCTGTCCGCTTTGCCCCCGGATTCGTTCGCAATTACAAAAAGTTGCGCCGGAACGGATTGTTCTGAAACAATTTATCAAATTGTGCGTTGCGAAGAAACCCCGAAAAGCATAAGACTTGAAACAGCCGGAACTTGGCCGCATTGGCCGCCCGCCGATGGGTCTTTGTTCGCTTCTGCAACAAGGAGTGTCCATGAGCGAGTCCGCCGCGTCCCCCACCCCCTCGAACATCGTTCCGCTGCGCGCGAGCGCGGGGCCTAAGGATCTTTACGAGCTGGGCGAAATCCCGCCCATGGGCCATGTGCCGAAACGCATGTACGCCTGGTGCATACGGCGCGAGCGCCACGGCACGCCCGACAAGGCCATGCAGGTCGAGGTGGTCGAAACGCCCCAACTCGACAGCCACGACGTGCTGGTGATGGTGATGGCCGCCGGCGTCAACTACAACGGCGTCTGGGCGGCGCTGGGCAAGCCGGTCACGCCCTTCGACATCCACAAGGCCCCCTATCATATCGCCGGATCGGACGCGTCCGGCATCGTCTGGGCGGTCGGGTCCAAGGTGCGGCGCTGGAAAGTGGGCGACGAGGTGGTCGTGCATTGCAACCAGGACGACGGCGACGACGAGGAGTGCAACGGCGGCGACCCGATGTTCTCCGTCTCGCAGCGTATCTGGGGCTACGAGACCCCCGACGGCTCCTTCGCCCAGTTCTGCCGCGTCCAGGACCGCCAGCTGATGCGCCGGCCCAA
>Ga0194120_10011489_pt1 | contig 10617 bp, 7 predicted proteins | sample TA2MahCa65mmetaG_FD_148642 | JGI IMG/M metagenome (GOLD analysis project Ga0194120, IMG submission 148642) | Freshwater microbial communities from Lake Tanganyika, Tanzania - TA2015019 Mahale Deep Cast 65m | ecosystem: Environmental > Aquatic > Freshwater > Lake | place: Tanzania: Lake... | reverse complement strand
ACGGTGTATCTCAAGGTGCGTTCCGTTGCGCAGAATCAGCAGACGGGCAAGTGGGACGCCACCGATCCGACCACGCTGATCGATGAGTCGCGCTATCTGATGGTGGTGGACCGATCGAACATGAATCGTCCAACCGATGAGCCGCGCATCCTGATGTTCGAGAGGATCGTGGATTGAACGCTGATCCTCCGAGCGTTCCTCAGCATGTCGCCATCATCATGGATGGCAATGGACGCTGGGCGCAGGCGCGTGGGCTGCCGCGCGTGGCGGGACACCGTGCGGGGGCGCTAGCTATTCGCCCAGTGCTTGAGTGTGCGGCAGAGCTTGGGATCAAGGTGCTGACGCTCTATTCCTTCTCGAGCGAGAACTGGTCGCGCCCTGCTGCCGAGGTGGACGCGCTGATGGCGCTCTGTGTGGAAAAGTTGGTGGAGGAGCGGGATGGACTTGTTCGCAGCGGGGTGCGTCTCAAGCGCGTTGGTCTGCGAGAGGGGCTCCCAGAGCGCGTGCTTGCCGAACTCGATGCAACGGAGCAAGCAACCGCCGCCTGCAGCCGAATCACCCTTTCGCTCGCCCTGAACTATGGTGCTCGTGCCGAACTGTTGGCGGCGACTCGCGACCTTGCCGCGCGTGTCGCCCAGGGCTCTCTTGCGGTGGACGCAATCGACGAGGCACTGCTGAGTTCGGCGCTCTGTACCGCTGGACTGCCCGACCCAGACTTGCTGATTCGGACCGCAGGGCAGCAGCGGTTGTCGAATTTCTTGCTCTGGCAGCTCAGTTACGCGGAACTGCTGTTTCTCGATGTGTTGTGGCCAGACTTTTCGCCCGCTCACCTGCGCGACGCGGCGGCTGACTTTGCAGCCCGCAAGCGAACATTTGGGGGGGTTTCAGCCCCAACTTCGCTGAATTCTGACCCCGCTTCGTTTGCTGCCCGTACCGTATGAGTACAGGAGAGGTTGCTGTACCGATCGGATTCCACGTGCGACTGAAGTCACCATCGAAGCCTTGGCCTATGCGATCGTTGCGTGCGGGAGTGCTCGTTGCTGTAGTCATGGGCGTGGCGGCGCCAGCTCGCGCGCAGTACTGCGAACCTGCGTCCTTTGTGGGTGACATCAACGAGGATATGCAGGTCAACGCTGCGGATGTGACGGCTTGGAACGCACTCTTCACCGCAACGCCGCCGCAGTACCGCCCATGCGCAGACCTCAACCGCAACGGCGTTTTGGATACGCGAGACAAAGGCATGCTGCAGACCGCCGTGCAGGTGGCTCGTCCTGTGGCGCAGGGGGGGCTTGGGTCCGCAGGTCGGCTTCCTGCGTTCACAATCTCAGAATTCCGAAGTGGCGTACCGGATCCGTTTGCCGCACAACAACGGTACATCGAGTTCCGAATTCCTCGGTCGTTCCCGTCCGGTTTCACTTTCGACAACAAGTTCAACAATGGCGTCTTTCTGCTGCAGGTGTCGCGCGGCAACAGCACCAGCCTTCAGCAAGGCTTCATCAAGAAGGTGATTGATCTGCGTGCGACCAACGTCACCTTTGCCACGACCGGATTCGGGACGGGACTCGCGCTGATCCGCGATGACAGTTGCAGCCTTGAGCCGCCCGAGGGGGTCACGCCGGTCACGCTCCCGCCTGGGCAGTCGCTGACGTTCGCGAATCAGCACGACTTCAACACGACTTGGATGTTGGTGTATCGCCGCCCGAGTTCTGGAACGTATGTTGCGAAGGCGGCGATGCCGACCGTGGGGCAGCGGATCGACATCAATTCGGACTGCGAGATTGATGCGCCCTACACGAACTGGGCATCGCCAATGCCCAATGTCTTTCCGCCTTGGGACTTCGTCATCGACATGATCTCAGTGGATCGGTCGCTGGTCGAAACGGGGCTGACTGGACAGGGGTGCATTTACGGCGAAGGACCGCTGTACGAGGTGGAACCGCTGGACATCCTTGGGGTACAGCAGGCGGCGTTTCACGTGTACCGCTACAACGACAGCAAGGCATGTCGCGGCTACGACCAGGTGGTGGTCACGGGCATCGATACTCCCGGAGCCCAGAATCCCCCAAGTGCGGCGAGTCAGTACTGTGGATCAGATTCCGTTGGCCCCTGTAACGAAGTTCATGGGCCCTATTGCTCCGACCGAAACTGCTGTGATTTTGTGTGTGCGGTCCTGCCTGCCTGCTGCGCCGTGGCGTGGGACGAGAATTGCGTGACCCTCGCGGGCAATCAGTGCGGGTCATGCGGTGGGCTGGGAACCGGATCGTGTCTGACCCTTGGGACGGGACCGGCGTGCCAAGATGACACGTGCTGCGCGACTGTCTGCGCGCTGCTCCCCGCGTGCTGCACGACGCTGTGGGACTTGACCTGCATCGAACTGGCTTTGGAGAACTGCCTCAGTTGCGGTGCGTCGGTCATACCGAACTCCTGCTTCCTCCCCTCGCCGCTTCCGTACTGCAGCGATGCCCAGTGCTGCCAGACCGTCTGTGTAGTCGATCCCCAGTGCTGCTCGGTACGGTGGGACCAGGCGTGCATTGACAATGCGGGACTCTTCTGTCCCGAGCTCGCGTGCGGCAGTCCAGCGGCGGGGGACTGCTGCCTCTCGCACGGGACCCCGTACTGCAGTGACGCGGCATGCTGCGCCATCGTGTGCAAGTTTGATCCCTATTGCTGCAACATCATTTGGGACGTGCAGTGTGTCAGCGAGGCGCTACAGTTCTGTACTGGTTTGTCTTGTGCCTGCGGTGGTGGCGGTGAGGCGCAGGGCTGCTTCGTTGTTCACGCAACGCCCGGCTGCAATTCAACGACTTGCTGCAACAGTGTCTGCAACAGCGATCCGTTTTGCTGCGGCGTGACCTGGGACGCGTCCTGTGTCGCTGCAGCGAGCAGTTTCTGCGCAACGAATCCCGCATGCGAGACGGCGACCGGCAGTTGTCTTGTGGCGCATGAGGAGCCAGGGTGCGAGGACCCCGCATGCTGCTCGAATGTCTGCGAGGTTGAGCCAGACTGCTGCGATATTGGTTGGGATCAGGGATGCGTCGATCTGGTCGCCACCGAGTGCGGCGGCTGCGGCGATGTGTTCGCCGAAGACTGTCTTACACCACATGTGTCACCCTACTGCGACAACGCTGTTTGCTGCGAGCTTGTGTGCAGCACCGATCCCTACTGCTGCGAGGAGGAGTGGGACATCAACTGCGTGGAGGCGGCAGAGGTGTTCTGTGAGAAGGAGAAGACGAAGTGCGGCTCCGCCAATGGTCGCAGTTGCTTTGTGCCGAGCTTCTTGCAGGGATGCAACAACAGCGCGTGCTGCGATCAAGTCTGCACCTACGACCCCTTCTGCTGCGTGCAATTGTGGGATTCCATCTGCGTACAGCAGGCGCTCACCTATGCGACACTGGGCTTCGGCTGCGAGTTGCCGACGGGCGCCGGTGGTGGGCGAGGCGATTGCCTTCAAGCGCACCCCCAGCGCAGTTGCGCCGATGTGGAGTGTGCAGCAGCCGTTTGCTCCATCGAGCCAAACTGCTGTCGGATTGTGTGGGATCAGGACTGCGCGGATCTGGCGCCGTTTGTGTGCATCACAGTCGGTGGATGCCCTGGGACGGGATCGTCCTTCGTCGTCCATCCGACACCAGGCAGCGTGGATCCGTCGTGTTGCAATGCCGTCTGCTTTGAGCGGCCATCCTGCTGCAGCACCGCGTGGGATCAGGCGTGCGTGACACTCGCCTACCAGCGCTGCCGCCCCAGTCCGGCATGGACCGCCGACTGCATCGGCTCTTGCACGGAGGTGCATGACAATCCGGGCTGCGAGGATGTGGCATGTGCGAGCGCCGTGTGCTTCAACGATGCACAGTGCTGCACGATCGTCTGGGATCAGGAGTGTGTTTCGCTTGCGCGAGGTCTGTGCTGTGGGTTGCCGGGTTGCGGCAACCCGTGCAACGGCGACTGCCTCTTGCCGCATGATGCGCCCTATTGCGCCGACCCGTATTGCTGTTCGACGGTATGTGTGGTGGACCCGTACTGCTGCTCGACGGGCTGGGACGGCTTCTGTGTGCAGACCGCGGAGCAGCGGTGTTCATCGGGATGCGGATCGCCGCTGAATGGCCCATGCTTCCTCGGTCATCTGGGGCAAGGCTGCAGCAATGCGCCGTGTTGCATCGAGGTGTGCCGCAAAGATCCCTACTGCTGTGACACCGAGTGGGACGATGTTTGTGCCCAGATGGCGCAGAGCGACACCGAGAACTGTGCCTCCGACGTGGAGTGTGGTGATGAGGCTGCTGGCGATTGTTGCCTCGTGCACTACGACTCGCCCAAATGCCGTGACGCAGCCTGCTGTGAGGCCGTGATTGCCTTGGACACTGAGAACTTCTGCCGCGATTTCTTTTGGGATGCATTCTGCGTGGAGTTGGCGCTTGGGTCGGACGCTTGCAACTGTGCCAAAGAGTGTGGCGATGTCTGTTCGGGGCCATGCTGCGAACCTCATGAACGGACGGCGTGCAACGATCTGGCCTGCTGCACACTTGTCTGTGGCGCGGATTCGTTCTGCTGTGAGGTGGTGTGGGATGTGACCTGCGTCACAGAAGCGCTTGAATCTTGCGCGCGCGGTCCCGATGCTGCGTGCCCACCGCCCGAGTGTGGTGACAAGGGAACAGGTGCATGCTGCTTCCCGCACGCTGGGCCATCCTGCGCCAGCATCGATTGCTGCGAGGCGGTGTGCGCTGCAGATCCCTACTGCTGCGACTCTTCTTGGGACAGCAACTGCGTGAAGATTGCCCAAGGAATCGAGTCCTGCGGTTGTGATGGTCCGAGTTGCGGGAGCCCTCAGACGGGATCTTGCTTTGAAGCACAGTCCACACCGTTCTGCGCCCAAGAGAATTGCTGTTTCCTGATCTGCGGCAAGGTGCAGCCTGAGTGCTGCTCCATCGCGTGGGATGAGTCGTGTGTGCAGCTTGCGCTGATCTTCTGCTCAGGTGGTGGACTGGCCGATGAGCCGCCGCAGACTGGTCAACCACTCAAGCCCGCTGGCCGTCTCAAGCGGAAGTGAGTTCGCCGCCGAGCACTTGGCGCGGGCGTGCACAGTGCGACTCTCCCTGCCCGATCAAGCAGCGACGAGCGTGTGTGCGCGGTCGGGGCCGACGCCAATCATCTCGACGGGCACACCGAGATACTTCTCAATGCGGTCGAGGTAGCGGCGTGCAGCGGGTGGCAGCGCCTGCCGGTCGCTGGCATCACGAATGTCCTCGCTCCATCCCTCGAGCGTCTCGTAGACGGGCTCTACCTGCGCGAGCAGTCGAGCATCGGGGAAGAAGCGCTCTGTCACTGTGCCGTTTGGCAAGCGGTAGCCGACACAGATCTTCAGTTCGTCGAATCCACTGAGGACATCGAAGAGCGTGCATGCGATGCCTGTCGCGCCGCAGACCATCGCGCTGTAGCGCACGGCGACGAGGTCGAGCCACCCCGTGCGCCGCGGTCGTCCCGTGGTCGTGCCAAACTCGCGCCCGCGCTGGCGGATGCGTTCACCTGTGCCGTCGAGCAACTCCGTCGGGAATGGGCCTGCACCGACGCGGCTCGTGTACGCCTTCATGATCCCCAGGACGCGGTGGATACGGTTGCCTGTCACGCCAGTGCCCGAAGGGATGCCAAGCGTGGAGCAGTTGCTGCTTGTCACGTACGGGTAGGTGCCATGGTCGATGTCCAAAAGGCACGCGTTCGCGCCCTCGAAGAGGAGTGACCGACCCTGCGCCATCGCATCGTGAAGCGCGTAGACCGTATCGGTCACATGCGGGCGGAGGGTGTTGCCGAGCGCGGCGAAACGCTCCGCGAGTGCATCGGAGTCGAGCGCGGGGGCGTTCACCCCAAGAGCCTTGAGTTCCGCCGTACGGAGGCGGCACACGACTCGCAGGCGGTCGCGCAAGTGCGCGGCGTCGAGAAGATCACCCACGCGAATCGCCGTCGAGCGGCTGATCTTGTCGGCATAGGCAGGGCCAATGCCACGGCGCGTCGTGCCAATGGCCAGTGATCCACGCTCGCCACTGGCAATGTGCGCGAGGAACTCTTCGAGCGCGGCGTCCTGCTCCTTGTGGTAGGGCATGACAACATGGGCGCGGTCGGACACCTTGAGGTTGCCACTGACATCGACACCGCGTGAGCGAAGGCGCTCGATCTCCTCGATGAGCTTTTCAGGATCCACCACGACGCCGTTGCCGATCACATTCAACTTGCCCGGGTTGAGGATGCCTGATGGAATCAGATGGAGCGCATACCGCTCGCCAGCAACTTCCACCGTGTGACCTGCATTCGCGCCGCCGTTGTAGCGCACGATGACATCGTGCTCGGCGGTCAGGAGATCAACGATCTTCCCCTTGCCCTCGTCGCCCCACTGCAGACCGACGACAGCGGTGTTTCGAGGCGGGTTGCGTTCTGTGCTGCTCACGGAACGAGTCTAGCGGAGTGGGCCGCGGTGGCGGCGCGTGGGAGGGCAAGCGGACTACCCTTTGTCTCGTGCAGTCCATGACGGACATCTCTGTGGGTGGCGTACGCGTGAACAGCGGCGATCGCCGAACTGCTCCGACGATCCGATCGGCTCAGGATGCTGCGGAAACCGCTGAGGCGCGAGGTCGCTCGCACTACGAGGGGCTGTATGTGCACGTGCCGTTCTGTCGCCACAAGTGCCACTACTGCGACTTCTACTCCTTCGTGGACTCGGAGAATCGCAGCGCCCCGTTCGTGCAGCGGTTGCTCGCCGAGGCTGCCGCCGCTGCGCGCTTCATTCGAACCCCCCTCACGAGCGTGTTCGTTGGTGGTGGAACACCCACCATGCTGCCGCCGCCGCTGCTTCGTGAGATGGTGGAGGGTCTCCGTGTGCGGCTCCCGATGGCGGCAAATGTCGAGTGGACAATCGAGGCAAACCCCGAGACGGTCGACGCCGCCATGGCGGAGGAACTCGGCGCGCTCCGTGTGCGGCGCGTCAGCCTCGGCGCGCAGTCATTCGACCGATCGCTGCTGCGTGCGCTTGAACGAGATCACGATCCTGCATCCGTTGCACGCGCTGTCTCGCTGCTTCGCGCCGCAGGTGTTCCGCAGATCAATCTCGATCTCATCTTTGCGGCGCCGGGCAGCACGGTGGAAAAGTGCGCAGCGGATCTCCGCGAGGCGATTTCGCTGCAGCCGGATCACCTGAGTGCGTACGGGCTTGTCTACGAACCCAACACGCCGCTGACGATCAAGCTCAAGCAGGGAGTCGTACAGCGTGTATCCGATGACAACGAAGCAGCGCAGTACGAGCATGTGGTTGAAGCGCTCGCTGCGGAGGGGTTCGAGCGCTACGAGGTCAGCAATTGGTCGCGCCGGGGTGCGCAGTGTCAACACAATGTCCTGTACTGGCGCAATGGCGACTGGTTCGGGCTTGGGCCCAGTGCGGCGAGCCATGCGCGTGGTGTTCGCTGGCGGAATGTGCCGCGCCTTGGAGATTGGCTCGCGCAGGGACCGAGTTCACCCGTGCAGGATGTGGAAGTCCTCAGTGACGATGCGCAAGTCGGTGAGGCGTTCATGCTTGGACTGCGTGTGGTCGGCGGGATGGAGTTGGGGCGGGTGGAGCAGTTGCTGCAGCGTGGCAGTGGAGGACGGAAGCGCCGCGCAGCGATCGCGCGTCACTTGGATGCGGGTCTGTTGGCGCAGGCGGGAACGCACCTGCACCTCACCGACCGCGGCTTCCAACTGGCAGATTCCGTGCTGGTGGACCTGCTTTGATGCGCAGGAGGCGTGACTTGCGTGGAATTCCTCGCCCGTGGTGGGCGGCAGGGTCGATAGAAACATGATGCATCCCTGGATTCGTCTGCTCCGCCCAGCGGACTGGGTGAAGAACATGTTTGTTCTTGTGCCGATTGTCTTCTGGCTGCCGGGTGCCGGACGGGGCACCGAGGCGGGTGTTGTGCAGGCGAAGGGGGTGTCGGAACTGCTTGCGTTCGCTGCCTTCTGTCTCGCAGCGAGCGGCTGGTACTGCATCAATGACGCACTCGACGCGGCAGAGGACCGTCTGCATCCGATCAAAGGGCGCAGACCTGTCGCCTCGGGTCAGGTTTCCACGGCAACTGCCGTGGTGCTCGGTGCTGTCATCTCTCTTGCGGCACTCGGCGCGGCCGCTGCGGTGAACGCTGCGGTCGTGTGGGCGGTGGTCATGTATGTGGCACTGCAGGTGTTCTACAACATCGGTTTGAAACGGCTCATCTTTGTCGATGCAGCCACGATTGCCACGGGCTTCTGCGTTCGTGCGGTTGCAGGGGCGCTTGCGATCGATGTGCCCGTGTCGATCTGGCTCGTGCTGTGCGTGTTCTTCCTCACCCTGTATCTCGCGTTCATCAAGCGGATGTGCGATCTCTCCTCATCGCGCCGCGCGGGCTCGGCGGATTGGAGACCGCGCGCGGGGTACGGCGACGCGGGCGAAATCAATTGGCTTCTGAGTATCAGTGGCGGGTTGACTGTGCTCATGTTCCTGATGTACACGCTCAGTGGTCATGCGCAGGGGTTGTTCGGTGTGCGCGCATTCGGGCTTGCGATGCTGACGCCACTTGTGCTTATCGTTGTCCACCGCTTCTACCACCGCGCCATGCAGGGGCTCAGCGACTCGCCGCTCGAGGCGCTGCGCACGGATCGAGTCGTCCTCGTGAGTGTCGTGCTGTTTGGTGTCGGAGTCTGGCTTGCGCTCTATGCGAGCGGCATCGAGGACGCGCTGCGACGAGCGCTGCTGATCTGAAAACATCCATGCGTGCGCTGTCCGCCGTACCCGCCCACCGTGAAGCCACCGAAGGCGGAGGATGGCTCGCGCTCCTCATCGCCGCATTCCTGCTGCTGACCTGGCCAGTGATCCTCTTTGGCGGAGGAGGTACAAGCGAGGCGTGGGATCAGGATGAGCACCATGTTCAGGTGATCGAACGCTTCTCGGCGTCCTTACGCGGGGTGGACGGAGCACCATCCCTGCGCGTGGCGCTCGAGGACTATCCATCCGCCACGAGCCCGGGATTCCATCTTGCAATCGCATCGCTTGATGCCGCTGGCGTACGGTCGCGCATGGCGCAGCGGTTGGTGGCGAGTTTGGCAGGAGCCGCGGTTCTTGCCGTGCTCTGGATGGCGCTGCGTCGTGTCGTCGATCCGATTACCGCCTCTGTGCTGTGTCTGCCGCTGCTTGCGAGTCCATATCTGCTGTCGGGCAGCATCTGGATGACGACCGATGTCTCGGCGCTGCTGTGGACCGCCGTCGCGGTCGCAAGTCTGCTGATGCGGCCTTTGACGCCACGCTGGATTCTGGCGGCTGGATTCGCTGCGGCGGTTGCCGTGTTTGTTCGGCAACCATCCGTGTGGATCGTTGCTCCTCTCGCTGTCGCCGCTTGGACCGCGTTCCAGGCGCCATCCGGAGCGGCGGGCACTTCGGATCTCCATTCCTACCGCACTTCGATCGTGTTGTCGGCAATCGTCGCAGTTCTGATGCCGTGCATCGTGCTTGCGGCGCTCGTCTCGTTATGGGGTGGACTCATACCGCCGTCCTACCGCGCGCAGCATGCGTCCGGATTCAACCCTGTGCTGCCGGCGCTTGCGCTATCGCTTCTTGGCGTCTGGGGCATGCCGTGGCTCATTCGTGCGCGTGCATGGCCTGCGCCTCGGGTGCTCGCGGTCGCCGTGTTCCTCGGTCTGGTGGCAGCGGTGATCCCAGCAACGGACTTCAACAAGGAGGCTGGGCGCTGGGGCGGACCAATCTGGCAAGTGATTGAACGCACGCCTGATCTGATGAATCGCAGTCTCATCATGGTGGTGCTGGCGTGCAGTGGTGCAGTGATCGTCGCAGCGATTGCGACGCGGTCACCTGTATCCGATGCGCAGCGATGGAGAACAACGCTCGCCTGTGCAGCGCTCGCACTGACTGCGGCGCTCAGCGCGAACAGTCAGGCATGGGAGCGCTATGTTGACCTGCCACTCCTTCTTCTCTTGCCACTTGCCGTTGCCGCGGTGCGCAGTACCCGTGCGGACTGGACGCCGAGTGAGTTACGGCCGGCCTTCTTGGTGCTGGCTGGGGTGCAGATCGTGATGAGCGTGGTGATGGTGTATCTGCCGGCGTTTCGTGGATGAATGAGCGTTCGGCGTGAAGCGTTCGGCGTGAAGCGTTCGGCGTGAAGCGTTCGGCGTGAGGCGTTCGGCGTGAAGCGTTCGGCGCGACGGAGGCATGCACCCTGCTGGGGCTCAGACAGCTCTCGCCTGCTCCACGGGGCTTCTCCCCGCGTTCGCAGGCTCGAGAACTCGCCCAGCAGGGGATGCCTCCGTCGCGCCGAATCCAGTCCAGAGTGATGCGCGCCGTCGGCATACAGGGGATGCCTCCGTCGCGCCGAATCCAGTCCAGAGTGATGCGCGCCGTCGGCATACAGGGGATGCCTCCGTCGCGCCGAATCCAGTCCAGAGTGATGCGCGCCGTCGGCATACAGGGGATGCCTCCGTCGCGCCGAATCCAGTCCAGAGTGATGCGCGCCGTCGGCATACAGGGGATGCCTCCGTCGCGCCGAATCCAATCCAGAGTGATGCGCGCCGTCGGCATACAGGGGATGCCTCCGTCGCGCCGAATCCAGCACAGAGCGAGGC
>Ga0194120_10011488_pt1 | contig 10618 bp, 10 predicted proteins | sample TA2MahCa65mmetaG_FD_148642 | JGI IMG/M metagenome (GOLD analysis project Ga0194120, IMG submission 148642) | Freshwater microbial communities from Lake Tanganyika, Tanzania - TA2015019 Mahale Deep Cast 65m | ecosystem: Environmental > Aquatic > Freshwater > Lake | place: Tanzania: Lake... | reverse complement strand
GCACGTTCCGAAGTGTATGTTCTGCGAGCATGGAAGGCAGCCCGCCCGCAACGCTCACTCCCCTACCAACCCCATTCTTCCGGCACGCCGGCCCACCAACTGTCCGGCTTGGCCTTGCGCCAATCGGCCTGCTGCCTCCACAGCCGTTCAACGGCCACGTGGTTCAACCGGGCCGCCATGGCTGCGCTCACGTCGGCCTGTCGCTGCGCCGCCCCCTGGATAATCTCCTTGGCGATCCTGGCCAGGACCTCCGGAGGATCCACGAGATCCTGGGTTTCGCGCGCCGCCAAGTTCACATACAACTGCTCCACGGCCACCCATCGATCTGCCTTGGCCAGGGCTTCCAGATAGCCGTCGATCGCATGGTAGACATAGGTCAGGTAGACGTAGCTCTCGGCTGAGGGCGCCTCATCGATCTCCTTCTGACAGGCCTCCACCGCCCGGCGGTAATCCCCTGCCGCCAGGAACACCTTGGCCCGTTTAAGCTGCTCGCGGCTCTTCTCCGGCGAGACCTGGACCGAGCCTGTCGGCATCAGTGCGCACCCGACCAGAAGAGCCGACAACAAGCCCGCCAGCACCAGCCCGCGCTGAGATCGGCCGGTCACTTGGGTTGCAGAGCACCTCACGACCACTCCCTACTTGGCGAAACCCGGCGCAGCCGGCGATGCCGTTGAAGACGAGGCTGTGGAAGTGCGGCTGGTGGGAGAGGTCGGCCAGGGCAAGCCCTTTTCGTCTTTCAACAGCGGATGCAGGATGGTCTTCATCAAGGCGGTGCCGTCGGCTTCGGTGGCTCCGATGCCGGTCAGGCTGACGAGGAAGTTGACCTGGGTCCGGTCGGGAAACTGGATGTAGTACAACCCCAGCGACCAGCAACGGCAGGGGTTCTGATAGACCCCCACCAAATCCGTTTCCGGCCTCGTGCCCGTTTTGATGTCGTAGTAGGTCTTGGCTCCCACGGTCACGCCGTAGGGCAGGCGCACCGCCCCCGTCATCGTCGCAAACTGAACCGTCGGGGTCGGCGCAAAGACCTCGTTGAAGGAAATGGGGTTCCAGATGTCGCCGCGCCGCACGCGGTTTCCGTCCCGCGTATAGCGCTGCCCGACTTCCACGTACCACCGATCGCTCTGTTGATAGCGCAGATCGGTGTTCCACTGGCTGAAATTGCCGCGATAGGGATCGAAGAAGCTGTCCAGCGTGAGCGACAGCGGGTCCTTGCCGGGGGCCACTCCGACCGTGTTCCCGAAGACCGCCCTGGCCCAGAGGTCGGAAAACTTCTTGCCCTGCACCGCGGTCATGGTCGGCTGGATCTGCTGCGTCGTGCTGCCGAACAGACTGCTGCCCGGCAAGGCAAAGGACCGCGCCTGGCTCTGGACAGCGCCGGGGTGGTAGCTTTGCGCCAGCGTGATGTCCACCCAGTTGGAGGCAGCCCCCCCGTTGCCCAGTTCGAGCAACCGGCTGCGGACGGAGTAGGTCACCAGATTCTTCTTCGTCAGGTCGTCCACCGCGTCGATCTGCACGATTTTGGATTGATCGGTCGGAGGAACGAATTCGTAGATCACGTCCGGCTCGATCGTGTGCAGCAGGCTGCCCCCTCCGCTCCGGCTGAACTGGCGGGTCAAGCGAGAGGTCGCATCCAAACTGGCCCAGAAAGTCTCACGGTGCACGGGCTTGCCCGTCGTGGCCCCCCGCGTGTAGACCACCTCCCTCAGGTTGAGGCGCGGCGTCAGGCCCACCACATGGCCGAGGCTCAGCGTGTCGGTCGAGAACGTGGGCATCAGATCGACGCGGCTGAGGTTGAACCCTTCTTCCCGTCTGAAGTAGACGAAGGCCGATTCCATCCCCCCCAGCACCAGCCCGCCGAAGGGCGCCACGTTGACCAGGTTGTGCCCGATCTCGGGAAGACGCTGAAAGGTGTTCTGCCCGCCCGCGCCGACTGGCGTAAGGTACTGGCCCAAGAAGTACAGGTCCCCGTTCGCAAAACGCTGATTGATGTTTAGGTTGGACTCCGCGCTCGGAGTGGCGCGCAGGGCGCCTGAATTGGCCAGGTTGTTGTAATAGTTCCTGTCGCTCAAAAGATTGGCCTTGGAGCGAATCGAGAGGTCCGGCGTCACCTGCTGCGTATGGGAACCCGTCAGGACCGCGCGGTCGGTGTGCGTCACATTGTCTTTGATGGTCGTGAGCAGCCATTGCCCCTTTGAATGGCGGTCGATGATGTAGCGATATTCCAAATCGCCGCCGTAGCCTCTCCGGCTCTTATAGTCCGGCGTGATCATGACATCCTGGCTGGGCGAAAGAGCCCAGAAGAACACCTGCCGATAATGGCCCCCGAACTTGGTGTCGTAGCCGGTTTCCGGGATCAACAGTCCGCTCTTTCTCGCCGTCTGGATCGGATAGGAAAGAGCCGGGAACGGCACCAGCGGCACGTCGTTGATGCAAAACCAGAGATTCTTCGCGTAGAGACTCTCGCCCGCATTGAGGTCCATGTCCTTGAAGGTAAACCGCCAGGCTGGAACTTGCCCCCCTTGGGCATCGCAATTGGTAAAGGAGCCGTCTTTCGCCCGGTAGTAGTCCTCGGAAAACCGTTGGAGCAGACGGCCCGTCACCAGCGTGTTCGAGTCTTTCATGAACAGGGTTCCGTTGGCGACCACCCCCGCGTCCGTATTGACGTCCAGTTCGAGCCGCTCAGACCAGAGATCAGAGGCGGGGTCTTTCAGATGGACACGCCCCTCCGCAATGAGGGCGCCGGTCAACATCTTGATCGTGACGTGGTCGGCGGTCAGCCGCAGAAGGCCCTGCACCAACACGACCGATCCGACGGCATCGTAGGACTCGGTCTCGTTGATGAACTCGAGTCGATCGGCCGTCACATCGACCGGCTGAGCCGCGGAAGAGGCCACGGAGAGCGTCTGCTTGGGCTTGACCTTCTTGGCTTCGGTTGGCGGCGCAGCCTTGGAGTCGGCCGGAGGGCCGGATTGCGCGACCGCGATGAGCGGAGAGCCCATCGTGAGAAGGAACAAACAACTCAGCCTGAGCGCGAGAAGGAACCGATGATCCACCGACCAGCAGCGACGGCCCATCTCACCCCCTGATGGGAGAAAGCCCACACCCGCGCAGGAGGGCTTTGGCTTCACCCACCAGCATCAGGGACCCAGTGACGCACATGAGGTCCTCGAAAGAAGCCAGCCTCCTGGCTTGGGCCAAGGCATCGGCGGGCGACAGGGCCCTGTAGGCGACATGCGGCCAGTCCCCCAGCGAAGCGGCCAGCTCCTGAACGGAAGCGGCACGGGGAATCTGCGCCTGCGTCAGCACCAGCTCGTCCGCCAGCGGCAGGACCAGTCTGAAAAACCCGGCCCGGTCCTTGTCGCGCATCATGCCGACCACCAAGATGATGCGGGCGCCGGCGTGGCTGCGACGATAGTCGGCCAGGTACGAAGCCAGCACGGCCGCCGCAGCGGGGTTGTGGGCCCCATCCAAGATCAGCGTCGGGCCGCGCTCCACCACTTCCAGCCGGCCCTCCCACGTCGTTGCAAGCAGGCCGGCACGCACGTCGGCCTCGGTGACTCGGAGCCCTCTCTCGGAAGCCACTTCCAAGAAGGCCAAGGCACAGGCGGCATTCTCAAGCTGATGGGCGCCGGCCAGAGGACAGGAAAGATTGTCATACGAGACCCGGAGCCCTTCGTAGTGAAAGCCCGTCAAGGGCTCTCCCTCCGCCGTAAAGTCGCGGCCCCAACGGTGGAGGGGCGCCTCCTGCTCCGAGGCCACCCCGGCAACCACGTCCTCCGCCTCCCGGCAAAGCCGCCCGGCCACAACCGGCACGTGCGGCTTGATGATGCCGGCCTTTTCCCACGCGATCGCGCGGACCGTGTCTCCCAGATAGTCCTGGTGATCCAGCGCCACGTTCGTGATCGTCGCCGCGAGGGGCAGCACCGTGTTGGTCGCATCAAACCGCCCTCCCAACCCCACCTCGACCACCGCCACGTCCACGTCGCAGTCGGCGAAGTATTGGAAGGCCATCGCCGTGGTAAATTCGAAAAACGTCGGCTGCGCGCCTTCCACCGCCACATCCCGCAGGCGCTCGGTCAGGCCCGCGACCGCCGACTCCGGAATCGGCAGGCCGTTCACCCGGATGCGCTCGCGAAAATCCACGAGGTGCGGCGAGGTATAGAGGCCCACTCGGTAACCCGCCGCCTGCAAGATCGAAGCGGCCATGGCCGCGGTGGAGCCCTTGCCGTTCGTGCCGCCGATATGGAGGGTGCGATAGCGAAGCTGCGGCGCGCCGAGTTGCGCCAGCAGCGCGTGAACGGGGGCAAGCCCCAGCTTGACCCCATGGTGCTGGAGACCGTAGAGAAAGTCGAGTGCCGCAGGGTAGGACATGGGCCCGTCGCAAACCGGCCAACGTGAGAACACGTTACAAATGGTTGAGGAGCAAGCTCACGGTCTCCTTGAGATGCTTGCGCTCCACGATCATGTCGATCATGCCGTGCTCCAAGAGAAACTCGGCTCGCTGAAATTCATCGGGCAGTTGCTGCTTGATCGTCTGTTCGATGACGCGGGGGCCGGCAAACCCGATGAGCGCTTTCGGCTCCGCCACAATCACGTCGCCCAACATCGCCACGCTCGCCGTCACGCCGCCGAACGTCGGATCGGCCAACACGCAGAGAAAGGGCACCCGAGCCTCCCCCAGCTTGGCCACCGCCGCCGACGTCTTGGCCATCTGCATCAGCGACAGAATGCCTTCCTGCATCCGCGCCCCGCCCGATGTGGTGACCAGCACAAAGGGACTCTTGGCTGCCAGAGCGCGGTCCGCCGCGCGGCAGAGCTTTTCCCCCACCACGGAGCCCATGCTGCCCCCCATGAAGCCGAAATCAAACACGCCGAGCACAATGCGGCGGCCGTTGAGCAGCCCCTCGCCGATGACCACCGCATCCTTGCGCCCCGTCCGTTCCTGATGCGCCTTCAGCCGCTCGCGGTAGGGCCGCGTATCCGAGAACGTCAGCGGATCCTTGGGCGCCAGATCCGCCTCCACTTCACGGAAAGACCCCAGGTCCACCAGCATGGCAATCCGCTCGGCGACCGAAATAGGGAAATGATAATCGCATTTGGGGCAGACCTTGTTGTTGCGCTCGACCTCTTTGCGGTAGATGATCTCGCGGCAGTGACTGCACTTCAGCCACATGCCCTCGACAACCTTGGGTCGCCTCGCGGCATCCGGACCGGACGCGGGCTGTTTTTTAAACCAGGCCATAGGCTCCGCCGTCTTTATACGACAATTTCCTGTCCCTCTTTCAACACGGTCAAGTTCGCAATCCCGAGGCGACTCAGTTGCCGCGTGATGTCGTCGCGGAAGCGGGGCTTGAGATGATAGACGTAGACCGGCAGATCCGGCTTCCCGATCTTGTGAAACTCCCGCGCCAGCAACGCGGGCGTCAAATGCAGGCTGGCTTGGGCCAGATCGGCCATCTCGTCCGGAAACGACGCCTCGATAAAGACCGCCTTGAGCGCGGCGTCGCGGGCGGCCACGCGCCAAATCTCCTCGGTGACATACGTGTCGCCGCTATAGAGGATCGACGACACTCCGTCGCGAATCGAAAATCCGACGGTCGGGACCAAATGGTTCACCTGGATCGGCGTGACGCGCAAACCGCCGACCGCGACCTCTTCCCCAACGGTCAGGGGGCGCAGCGAAAACACCGGGTGCTGCGCGTTCGGCAATTGCAAAAAGTCCGGATAGAGGTGCCCGTTGAACAAAAACCGGCGCAATCCCTCCAGCACCTCCGGCGTCCCGGCCAACACCACCGGATCGACGATCACGTCCGCAAGATTGTCCGCCAAGGTCGGCAGTCCCTGGACGTGGTCGAAGTGGAGGTGGGTCAGGAGAATCTGCCGGATCCGCTTGATCTCGTCGCCGTGTAACGCGGCCCCCACGGTTCCCGCGTCCACCATCACGGTTTCATTGACCAAAAACCCGCAGGTCCGGCACTGATGCGGCCCCTGCGCGCCCTCCACGAGCTGATCGGATCCATGGCAGCCCAAGACCCGGATTTTCACCTGCGCCCTCCAGGCCGCCCGGCCCCCGTCCGAGGGCCGTCCCGCCCACAAAAAACGATGGCGCAGGATAGCACAGCTGTCTTTATTTTCGCACGAAGAATCAAGAAACCGGCACGGTGTCGAAGGCCCTCGCGGCGCACCGACGCTTCGGCTTACAACAGAACCAACGGACAGGCGAATGCACCGGCTACAGCCGGGGAAGGTTAAGGGAGCCCGCCGCCCAGACCGATGCGCGCAAGCATGGACAGACCGAGGCCGATGCTCCCCAAGCTGGCAAGCCCCTGCACCGCCGCCAAGGCCCGCCGCCCACAGGCCGCCGAGGCCACCAGAGGGAGGCTGATCAGCACGCCCAGCAACATCATCCCGACAATCGAGCCGATCCCGAAAAACAGGATATAGGCCACGCCCTCCCAGGCGGTATGCACGGCGGAGAGCACCACCAGCGTCAGCGCGGCGGAACCGGCCAACCCATGCACCGTCCCGACCATGAAGGGTTTGAGCGACCCCTGCAGCCAGTGCTCATGCTCGTGTTCCACGTGCAGGCGATGGCTGTGGAGGTGCAGATGCGTGTCCTCGCCGTGCCGATGCACGTGGAGATGCCACTGTTCCCGAAACAGCGTCATGGCCAAGGAGCCGCCCAGCAGGACCAGCATCAGGCCCACGCCGAACTCCAGCGCCTGGGCCACCGGCTCGGAAATGGTCACCTGCAATAGAATCACGACCAGCCCGACCGCCAGCAGAATCGCCGTATGCCCAAGCCCCCAACAGAATCCGATCCACCCCGACGTTTTGAGATTGGGCCGTCCGGACAGCAGCGTGGAGACCGCCGCAAGGTGATCCGCTTCCAAGGCATGGCGGGCGCCCAAGAGGAACCCAAGACCCAGGGTTGTGAGGTACTGTATGTTGTCCGGCATAGGGCTCAGAACGACGGCGCGGCGCGGGCGTTCAGCCTCCCCTGGCGTGCATTTCGAGGTGGGGATCTTCACGAAGCCGCTCGATTTCAACCAGCCTGGCACGGATGCCGAGCCGCTCGAGTTCCTTCCGCTGCTCGGCGCCACGATCCTGACGCGCCTGCCAGCCAGAACGGATGCGCGCCATGATCTCGTCCCGAGAGGCGCCAGCCCGCAAGGGCTGCCGCAAATCCATCCCGTCTTTCGCATAGAGGCACAGAAACCACAGTCCGTCGGCCGTGAGGCGGCTCCGATCGCAGGTGGCGCAAAACGGCGTCGTCGTCGAGGCGATGATCCCGAACGTCGTTCCGTCCGGCAGCCGAAACCGCTGGGCGGGCGCCGAACTGTCCTCCTGGAGGGGGTCGATCCGCCCGTACCGCCGGCCCAGCAGGTCGAGCATCGCCGCCCGCGTCACGACCTTGTCCAAGGACCAGTCGGTCGCCCCTCCGACATCCATGTATTCGATGAAGCGCACCTCGGCGTTGACGCCCTTGCCGTACTCGATCAAATCCACCAGTTCGTCGTCGTTGTAGCCGCGAATGGCCACGGTATCCAGCTTGAGGTTCTTGAAGCCCACCCGCGCAGCCGACTCGATCCCCTCGGTCACGCGCGCCAAGGTGTCCCGCCTTGTCAAGGCCTTGAACCGCTCCGGTTTGAGCGTGTCCAGACTCACGGTGACGCGATGCAAGCCGGCCTCGTGGAGAGCGTCCGCTTCATCGGCCAGGAGCACCCCGTTGGTCGTCAGGGCGATTTCCTTGAGACCGGTGTTGTGCCGCAGCATCGTGATCAAGGCCGGCAGGCCGCGTCGCAGCAGAGGCTCCCCGCCGGTCAGACGAACCTTGTCGACGCCCAGGTCCGTGCAGACGCCCGTCAGGGTGGTGATTTCCTCGAAGGAGAGCAGGGTTTCGCGGGGCAGCCAGGTGTAGTCTTCCTCCGGCATGCAGTACTGGCATCGGAGGTTGCAGCGGTCGGTGACGGAGAGGCGCAGACTCTTCAGCGGCCGGCCGAACGTGTCCCGGCTTTCGACCGGCTGGCGATCCGTCGGCGCAGCGCTCACGGATGTTCCTCCACCCAGACCTCTCCGTCCGGGGTCTGTTCGCGCTTCCAAATCGGCGTGATCTGCTTCAGCTCGTCGATGCACCATTGACAGGCCCGGAAGGCCTCGGCCCGATGCTCCGCCCCGACCACGATCAGGACGATGTTCTCGCCGATCCCGATCTCGCCGTGCCGGTGAAGGATCAGGACCTCCAGCACGTCGAAGTCCTTCAGCGCCCGTTCGCGGATTTCGCGCAGCTTCTTCTGCGCCATGCCGTCGTAATGTTCGAAGGTCAGGGAGCTGACGTCCCGCCCCTTGGATCGATCCCTCGCCGTCCCCAAAAAAATCGAGATGCCGCCGATGCGCGTGGAGCGGCGGCGAACCCGGTCGATCTCGGCATCGACCGAAAAGTTTTCCCGCTGAACGCGCACCAGCACCGCGACCTCCGCGTCGGCAGAGTCCTTCGCCCCCTGGGGACTTGACGCCCCGCCGGCAAACGGAGGCAACAGGGCCACCTCGTCGCCGTCCGCGATCGTCGCATCTTCGTGGGCGATCTCCTGGTTGACCGACACGAGGACTTTTTTCTTGTGGATCAGCTCGCCGATCGCGGGATAGCGGGCCTCCAGCAGGGCCACCAAATCCTTGACCCGGCCCCCGTTGAGCGAGAGGGACAGTTCCGCCTGGTTGCCGGCAAGCGTCCTCAGAAGACCGAACAGTTTGACTGCGACCATGATCGCCTTCGCTCCGTCCTACGTTCGCGTATAGGGGCCTGACTTCCCGCCCGACTTCGAGAGCAGACAGATGTCGCTGAAACTCATCCCCTTGTCCACGGCCTTGCACATGTCATAGACGGTCAGGGCCGCCACCGACACCGCCGTCATCGCTTCCATCTCGACGCCGGTGGGACCCGTCGTCTTCGCCGTGGCGGTAATGGTGATCGTGCAACGGCCCTGCTGATCCGGCCGGGACTCCTCCGTGAACCCGACATCCACGCTGGCAAGCAGGACGGGATGGCACATGGGAATGAGGTCGGGAGTCCGTTTGGCCCCCATCACCCCGGCCACCTGCGCAACGGCCAGCACATCGCCCTTGACAATCTTCCCGCGCTGAATTTTCTCCAGGGTCTCCGGCATCATGAAGACCTTCGCCTGAGCCGTGGCCACCCGCTCGGTCGAGGTCTTGCTGGACACATCGACCATGCGCGCTCGTCCGGATTCGTTGAAGTGCGTAAACTCGGCCATTTCCCCTGCTAAATCACAGATTTTCACCCTACCGAGGGCAGGTGACTGGATTATAGAAGTCGCTCCAAATCGTAGTCAAGGAAAATGCGGGCCTTGCAGCGGCATCCGCCGCCTTGACTCCGAGCAACGGCATCAACGAGAATGGCCCCATGATTGACCGGATCGTTGTCGAACGTCTTGAATTTCTGGGCCATTGCGGCGTCACGCCGGAGGAGCGACAGAATCCCCAGCCGATCGTCGTCGATCTGGCGCTCGATTACCCTCCGGACGCTTTCCCTATAGCAGCCGCCACCGGCGACATCGCAAGGGCTCTGGACTATGCCCAGGTGGCCGAACGCGTCGTCGCCATCGGCACCGGGCAAGCCTACACGCTCCTGGAAACCCTGGCCGATCGCCTTGCGGCCATGATCCTTGCGGAATTTCCCGTCACCGCCCTGAGCCTCTGGGTCAGAAAAACGTCCCCTCCCTTAAAACAGATCAGCGGATCGGTCGGCGTTCGCGTGGAACGCAGCCGCTCCATGGCGACAAGCGAGGCGCCCCCGGCACAGTTTCTCCAAGAACACTGGCATCGGCTCCCCAAAGGAACAGTCCTGGACCTCGCCGCAGGCCAGGGACGCAACGCCTTGTTCCTGGCCGCCAAGGGTTATGCCGTCGAAGGGGTGGACCGGGACGAGTCGGCGCTGGCCGCGCTGGCCGACGCGGCCCGGCAGCGTCGGATCAAGCACCTAACCCTGCGCCATTTGGACATGGAATCAGGCCGCGACCTCTCCTCGGACTTCCCGGGCGAGCGTTACGACGCCATCGTGGTCTTCTTTTATCTGCACCGCCCCCTCTTTCCGATGCTCCTCCGAGCCCTCAAGCCAGGCGGCATGCTGATCTACGAGACCTTCCTGATCGACAATCACCTGCGCCATCACCATCCGCGCCGGCAGGAGTTCTGCCTGGCGCATAACGAACTCCTCCGGCTGGCCGAAGGACTGCGCGTTCTCCATTACGACGAAGGCGCGCACACGGGCGGCCAGGGCCACGGCCCATCGTTCACCGCCAGGCTACTCGCCGAAAAAGAACCGGCATAGGAATCATCGCATGGACAACCGCACCCGAATCGATCTCCACCTCCATACCACCCACTCGGATGGAAGCCTCTCGCCGGCCGACGTCCTGGCCTTGGCCCAGAAAGCCGGCGTCAGCGCCCTCGCCATCACGGACCACGACATCCTGGATGGACTCCCGGAAGCCATGGAAGCCGGCGCGCGCCTCGGCATCGAAGTCATCCCCGGCGTCGAGGTCAGTTCCCGCCACGGAGACGCCGAATTGCACATCCTCGGCTATTTCGTGGATTG
>Ga0194120_10011486_pt1 | contig 10618 bp, 12 predicted proteins | sample TA2MahCa65mmetaG_FD_148642 | JGI IMG/M metagenome (GOLD analysis project Ga0194120, IMG submission 148642) | Freshwater microbial communities from Lake Tanganyika, Tanzania - TA2015019 Mahale Deep Cast 65m | ecosystem: Environmental > Aquatic > Freshwater > Lake | place: Tanzania: Lake... | reverse complement strand
AACCCATTTTTTACTACATGGATTTTGAGTGTAGTCGGCAAGAGTTTTCGATACTGAACGAGCAGCTGCAGGCTGTCTCGATCAGGATTGATAACCCAGAAAGTTTCGAGTTTTAGCTGTATCTCAGCGAGTGCGTTTAGGAGCAGTGTGTAATTCTGTTCGAACCCGGACTGACTGCGAGCGGCTGTGTTGACGACGAAATCGGTCAGTTGATTTTGTTCGATGGTATCGAGGAGTGACATCCAGCCCTCGACATCGTCGAGTTGATTGAGTGTCACCGCAACGGGAGTGGCTTCGTGTGCTTTACCGACATCGGGGTTACTCGTATCGGATTCGATCAGGTGGACCGGGTGTTTTTTGCGCTCTGTCAGGTAGTCGATGAGAGCGAAGCTCACCAGACTTTTGCCGACTCCGCCTTTTTGTCCGCTGGAAAAGAAAAGGGTTTTCATAAAAACCTCGTTTTGTGTTAAATGATTATGTCATCCATGACAGGGAAGTGTCCTTTTGTTGAGTGATTTATTCGATTATTACCTGTTTTTTGTTGCACCTCATTGGTTTGTTTATCGGCTGTTTTTAGGACTTCTTTTGAGTTTTCAAGAGTGACTTTTTCGACCTGCTTCGTCTGCTGTGGATAGATTTTTTTCTCGCCCTCATTGCGTTGGTTCGCAACATAGGTGCGCAAAGTTGCTGGTGTGATCGCCAAACCGCTTGTCGTCAACAACTCAGCGATTTCGCTTAAGGTGTACCCTTTTTTACGCAGTTGCAGGATATCTTTTTTTATCGTCGTAATGGCTTCGCGTCGGCTGATTTGTCGATCAGCGACCGGTGTTTTTTTTATGGTTTTTGCAATCGTTTTCAAATCGCTTTGTTTGACTGTTTTTTTGCTCATAGCGCATGATGCACAAAATAATTCTAACCTCACTAAATTATAACATATTTTTTATTTTGTTGCTTTACTGTAAATCGTATTTGTTGTGCCATTTTTTGTTTGTCTTTGCTGTGAGTTACATTCGATTTAGAGAACATCGAATGCCGGAGAAACAAAGAATACTACGCTAATATAATTATACCATTTTTTTGACTCTGTTAGTTTGTAATATTGGTATGGTTTTCAGTCTTTTAAGCGGATCAAGTGACTGCGCTACTGTCTGTTGTTAATCAATTATTTGTTATAATTTAGGTGAGAAGAAAGCGGATGCAAGATGGCCCTTGTCATACGCTCCCTCCGGTCGCCTAGACAAGGGCTTACACTGTTCGGCGCTACGCTTCTCACAGTAAAAAAATTTTGATTAACCAATGGGGTGATTACTATGACATTAGGGGCTCGAATCAATGTTCGACTGCATAGTTCTGAAAAAATAGATATTCAAGCAGAGGCAGCAGTCGCGGGGCTGACGGTTTCAGACTTTGTCAGAAAGAAGTGTACCGGGGTGCGGGTGGTGCACCGGTTTGACAGTCAGGTTGTTCGTGAACTGCGGGCAATCCATGCAGACCTGCGGGTAGTGTGCGAGCGAGCGAAAATCACACCGGCCGAAATGCAGGCTGTGCTGCGGCAGATAAAGCAGTGCCTCGAGGACTTGTCAGAAAGCAGGTGGGGGGTAGTGCCGTGATCGTTAAAAAAATCGGGGTGGGCAAGCGCAGGAAGACGACGAAACGGGACTACGTAAAATCACTGATTAATTATGTTTTTGGGCGCACGGCACGTGCAGCGGCAGATAAAGTGGGTTATTCTGGGGCGCGAAATTTTATTTCTGGAACAATCGAGGCGCAAATCAATGAAATGCTGGCAGTAGTTGATGGTGCGCCGCGCAGTTCTGAGCCCGTGAGTCACTGGATACTGTCTTGGCAAGCGGGTGAAACACCAACGGCGGCACAGCTGGAGGAAGCGGTTGATGTTTTTCTCGATGAATTCGGTTTGCAAAAACATCTGGTATTATACGCTTGTCATCAGAATACGGGTAATTTGCACTTACATCTAGTACTTAATCGAATTGATCCAAAAAATTATCGTGCGACTAAAGTGAATGGCGGATTTGATATCGAAGCTGGCCATTGTGCCATTGCCAGGATCGAACAAAAACAGGGCTGGGCATCCTCGGCACGAGCGCGGTATGCAATTGATACGCGGGGGGTCGCGCTGCGTGCTTTTGGCACGCAAAACAAAACGGTCGACGAAAAAACCGGCCGATTGTCTGAAAAGAGAGTGGAAGTTGAGACTGTGGCGGGGGACTTTGGGTCTGCTGAGTCGCGGGCAAAAGCTGTCGTTGCGGTGCTGATTGACAGTCCCGCTGTCGACGGCTGGACGGACTGGCATTGTCGGCTGGCTGAGTCGGGAATCCGTTATGAGAAATCGGGCAGTGGGGCGGTCTTTTTTGTCGGTGCGGTTGCAATCAAGGCCAGTGCCGTGCACCGGAAAGCGAGCTTGCTGAACCGCGAGCGGCAGTGGGGAGTGTATCAGTCGGCGAGTGATTGCGGCATTTCGCCGGGTTTGCAGCCGGTCTCACGCACTGTCATCAAGCCAGTGCCGGACGACGCGGCGCACTGGCGGATGGCTGAGAAAAAACGGCGGGAACTGGCGGAACGTGCGGCGCGTACGCAGCTGGAGGTACAACAGAAATATCAACGGCAGCAGCTGCAGGAGCGACAGGACGCGCAGCGACGCGAGATACAGGCGCGCTCGTGGATCAAGCGTGGGCTGGAACTGCGGGCGTTACAAAGCCTCATGGCGTATGAGCAAGCGGCTGAGCGCGCGCACTTTGCGTTGACACAAAGGGCAGAATGGCAGGCTTTAGCGACTGAGATGCTGCGGTTTGGCGGGGGGGTCATGGCCGGAAAGGGAACGGGGACGACAGCGGCGGATATTCGTGGGTTCTATCCGCTGGCAGAAACGGGCAGCAGTGAAGTGTGGTACCGGGATGTCTGGGGGAGGCTGGCGTTTGTCGATGTGGGTGAGCGGATTTATATCTACACAAACGATCCTGCCGCTATTCTTGGCATGTTGCAGCTCGCAATTGCGAAATGGGGGGCAGTCGAGGTGTTTGGGAGTGACGACTTCAAGCGATGCTGTGCTGAGGTAGCGTGTGCGAATGGCATTGCGCTCGCGAATCTGGAATTGCAGTCGTATTTCACGACGACTGCACAACCGGGTGGCGAGGAGGAAGATTATCCGTGTGTTTTGAGTCACTTTTAGCGTTTCAAACCGCTTTTTCGGGAAGAATTTTGGCTGAATCAGTCAAAAAATCCTAAAAATGCGCTTCAGGATCGATTAGGGGAACGTTATGCCATGGCCAAGGGCATGATAGGCGTGCTTTTTTGGGACTTTTTCCGGGTTTTTCCCGGTTTTTGCGAGGATGGACGGGTGATGGTAAAAATACCGCTGCTGCTTTTTGTGCATGTCCAGCCTGCCTGGGTGAGTTCCTTTAGAGACTTGCCAATGGTTTCTTTGCGTTTTTTTAGGGTGTCTTCTTTTGTTGTTTCGTTGAACCAGACGTAGTCGCACAGTTTTTTGAGACTCACTTTTCCGCTACGGCCCGGGTTTATCCAGGCGCAAAGGCGCTGGTGGAGCAGGTAAGCGGGATCGGACGACAGTTTGCGGACTTCGTCTAGCTCGATGCGGGTATACTTTTTTTTCTGACTATCAACAATCGCGGCAGCGGTTCGGGGATTGATGGCGATAAACACCGAGGGGAGCTTTTTGCCGGTTGATGGCGGGGTATAGGACGACAGCAGCTGATACTGTACTGTTGTGCCTCCGGTGTCAGCGGTGATGGAAACTGCGCAGAGCCTTTGCACACAAGCCTGGATTGCTTTTAATCTGCTACCGCCTGCCTTATACCCGAGATGACGTACGAGCTGCGTATAGGTACTTTCAAAGGCAAGCGTTTGGAGCTCCGAGTTTTTTAGACCTAGACCCTCGCGCAGTTTGAGAGCGGCCTGTTCTGTCGGAGTTGCCGTCAGTATATCTCCGACACGTCCAGCCAGTGCTATGATGACTTGCAAGACTCGCAAATCGTCGACACCTAACAGCGTGGGCCCATGGAACTTGATTTTTTCTTTTTTTCCGATCTTGTAAGTAACATCGAGCTGCGACTGGTTCCGATCGCCGCGTTTTAGGCTTCGGAACAGGCCTGGTGCCAGGCAAAGCATGGGATCGTGTTGGGCGAAGGTTATCTCATCCAGGTTAGAAGCCATGGCGCTGCCTCGGTCTGCCTTGGCCTTCCGGTTTCGTGCCCGTGAGGTCGACCGGTTCAAGGATGCCGCCGGGGTTTCGAAAAAACCAGCGATCCGGGATGGGTGCCGAATAGTTCACTTTTGGAAAAAGCAGCCTGACGTATTTTCGGCGGGAATCCTCGTTTATTTTGTGTTGTTTGGCCTGTTCGACTGTCATGCCGACCAAGTTGGCCTGGAAACGGGCGTTGTCTGTCAGTACGGAGCTTCCCCGGCTGGCCTGCTGGGCATCGCCGCCGGCGAGGGCTCCTGCTTTGCTGGTATGATGCAGAAAGAGGAGACTGGTTGAATTTTTGCGGCAAAGTTGCTCCATCCAGGCGAGTAGCTTTGCCATTTCGCTGCCGTCGTTCTCGTCGAGCCGGTGGAACCGGCGCAGGGTGTCCAGGATAACGAGCCGGGATTCACGGGTCACGTCCGAAATCCATTCTTGCCATGTTGGAGACAGGATGTCTGCGCCGTAGCCGATGAGCGGAGCGATAGACAAATTTTTAAAGAGGGTGTCTTTCACTTCTGGGGTCAGCAGCCGCTTGCCGATCGCGTGGATTCTGGAACTCAAAATTTCGGCGGGGTCTTCACCCGACAGCAAGATAGCGCGGCCAGGGACAGGCTGCCAGGTGCTGTCCATATTGGCGAGACCCAGCGTGTCGGGTCCACCGGCTACACAGACAGCGGCCTGCAGGGCGAGCATGGTTTTTCCGGTCGCGCCGGGGCTGACCAGAGTACCCACGGTACCGGATTTAAACCCGGGTAGTACGAAGTCCAGTGGCTCTGGTTGAGTTTCCACCGCTTTTTTTAAGTCGAGCCAGGTTATTAAATTCTGCAAGCCTTGGTTTTGTGCTATATTCATGGCGTTACTATTTTCAGTCACATTGAGCCTCCGTCGGGCAAAGTGGATTGGGGCGCAGGGTGGGGTAGCAGCCCCAGCCTGCGCTGAGTTAAAAATCAGCGCAAGCCAAACGCCTTGTTTTGGGCTGTCGCTGCGATCGTGAGCTGACACTCACGATAATTCATCTCGGCTAAGTCCTTGTCTTTTGCGGGTGTCCAGTGAAGCACCTCGGCCTTACTCACTTCAGCTACGCGCTGCGCCTGCTTTTTGTGTCCGGCATCGGCTTTCATTTGCACAGTTGAGTTTTTTTCTATCTCGCCAGCGATCGTGACCTGAGCGGCCTGCTTCAGGAGGGCTTGTACGGTGTCACGCGTGATAAAGCGCAGTACGTTCGCACCGCCTGATACGATGACGGTGGGCGGCGGCTGGCTAGCACGCTTGGTCAAGTCATGCAAAGCCAATGCATCCACCCCGCCTTCCACGATCCAGACCTTTGCCGGGTCGCCCGGCAGGATCGGCGGAAACCGCTTGTCACTTCCGCGCAACTCACGTTTTTGCACCGGATTGTCGGGATTGGTTGCCCGCCTGGTGACGCTCTGCGCGGTGCCCGCACCGTCGTAGCCGACGAACAGCACCCCGCCGTCTGCATAACGCAGCATGCCCGCCTTCTCGGCGTACTCAATCGTGTCCGGGCTGATGCCCCGCCCCTGAAGGTACTCGCGGCCATGCTTGCAGGCGGCCAACCCTTGCGCCGGTAGCTGCGGCGGCTGGCGCTTCGGCTCGCTCGGGCGCGGTTGCTGCCGGACTGTCGGCGCACCTAAAAGCCGATAGACGGCATCTGCGTAGCTGAGGCGGGGTTCGATCTCGCACACCAGGTCGATATTGTCCCCGCCGTCTTTGCCATAGAGATCGCACCAGAGCCAGGATCCGTCCTGCTGCCGGGTGACGCGGTATACCTCGTCACCATCGGCCCGGACAGACAGGTGCTGCCCTTCGCGCTTTACTGTGTAGCCGCGCGCCTTAAGGTAGTCGGTCGGGTCACGTTTACGGGCGGATTGACGATCTGTTTCAGCAACTCGCGCTCCTTGGGCGTGGCCTTGTTCCAAATCGCGTTGGCCCAATCCGCCGTCTGCGGCACGTCGCTTGGCGGCACTCGCCTTTCTAAAGCGACTTGCCCAGTCCCCGTTGGCCTTGCGCCCACGGCTCTGACCAGAATCCGCTCGGGTGTCTAGTGCTTTAGGTGGCGCTTGGCTGCCTGGCTCGACTGTTTTTGTAAAAATACGAATCATAGTATGCGATTGCTCCTGGCTAGGATTGTAATTGAGAGACTGATAAAGTCTTCACCCATCTCTTAGTATACCATACAAAAAAGCACAAGTCCAATAAACTATATAAATGGGGTTTGGGAGTAGCCTGGTTATAGTCAGTCTGCCGTGCAGTTTATAGACTCAATCATCGGGCAGCTCATTCGTAGCCTCGATGCAGCGCAGCGACATCGAGAAATGACGGTAGATATACTGGGTATTGTGGATGTGCGGGAGGTGGATGCGGGCCATTCTTCGTCCTGAATGTAGGCAGGAGGGTGAACGGTTACCATCGAGGCTACATCGGAAGGCAGTCATTGTTGGGCTGAAGAATGGCCAACGCCCAGTTTATGCCGTTGATTGGTTATGTTTTTGGTATGATCCAGGCCTGATCCTGGAAAAGCTGAGTAAAATCGGTAATGAGGAGTGGATTATCTGACCACAAAACCAGGGCGGAAGGGAACGGTGCTGGCACATTCTGGCCGCCGAATTTTAGGCGGCCTTGAAGGAGGGCTACTGTGGTTTGGGGTATATGCTTTTGCCACCACCGAGTGTCAGGGCGTGCGGGAATCAATCCTATAATGCTGGTAGCCCGACCGGCTGAAAACTCGGTTTGTGCTTTTTCTATCCAGGATTGGATTGTGCGGCCGTAGGGCGGGTTTAAAAAAACGTGGCCGTGCCACTCAAATTCCAGACCGTTTAAAATTTCGGTGTAATAGTTTTTTGCTTTGACGGGGGCGAGTTTTTTTTCGGTTGTTGGGGAGCAGGGGTCAAGATCAAAAACGGGGATTAGCTTGTAGAGTTTTTCTAGCAAGTCGGGGGGGGTTGTCCAGGTGGAGTCTGCGCTACTTAGAGCGGTGTGGGCGTAAAAAGCTTTCGGCTGATTTTTTTCTTCGAGGAACAGTCGTGTGCCGAGACAGTTGGCGATGGCATAGACCGCTCTTAACTGTCCCTTATTGTTTTTCTCCAGAGCAATCAGTGTTGCGCGTGTAATGTGGGTCAAGTCAGCGACATTTTTTTGCGTCATCTGCTTTTTTTTGCGCAAGCCTGCTAGCCGCTGGCCAAGGGTATTGCCTGGCGGCAGATTAAAACCCGAAGGGTTGAGCCCGAGGCGGGTTGCGATCGCGAGCAAAGAAGTCAGGGTTCCGCCTCGATCGCACTCAATCAGCGCGATGGTAGGTATGGATAGCCCAGCCTGTTTCGCCAAGTCAGACTGGGTCAGATTGTTCTGTTTTCGTACTTTTTTCAGTAATTTTCCGAGCAAACAATATCCTCGTTGATAGTGGAACAGGCAGAGCAGAAGCAACCAAAAACCAAAACACTAACCGCCGCGAACTAACCGCACTGCGTAGGTATTGTAGCGGTAGCTGCTGTAGACATAGCCATTGTCGAAAAAGACATACCAGGCGACACTGGTATCACCGACATACGGCGAAGACGACCAAAACACGTGGGTCAACCTATCGGGAAATGAAGAGGCTGGATAGGTAAGGTTGCGATCCACTAAGCTAGCCAATTCATCAACCCGTGGCACGCGCCAGGCTAGCCCGGTTTGTTGGGCTATTTGTTTAGCGTGGAGCTGCGCTTCGTCGAAAGTGAAGCGGTCTGTTTCCCCATCCTCATCCTCCCCCCGTTCCAATGCTGCCCGCCAGATTAGCCCGGTGTGATGGTCGATGATCTCTTGGCCGTCGGCTGACTTTTCGTAGCGGTTGGTTATCGGGGAAGATACAGGTTCGGCAGTAGCGACGTTAGTGTCGTCCATCAAAGGCACCTCTTAGAAAAGAATAGAAATGGCGGCTCGATTGTCCGCCAGTCCGGCGGACTGAAGCGGAAGATTTGAGCGGTTATCTCAACAAATGGTTGAGGAATTTATTTTTCGACAAGCTGGAGTAATTCTTTAGCCCTTATGAATTTTGTATCAAGGGGGTTTAGGCGGAGTTTGACGACGGGTGTAGACCCCGGTTCATGGGTTTTATTGTAGGGGGGGGATGCTCTCCAAAAAAGGTAAGCGTTCACCCCCCTGTCTGAATTCGGAACGAAGAATGGCTGTATTGCTCACTTCTCGTTCCAAATCGTGCCTTCAAATGTGGGGGGGCGTGAATGCTTACCAAAAAAGGGCTTTGGCCATTGCTCGGCCCCAAGAGACGGGCTGGTGAATGGCCAATCTGGCTCTACACCGTAATGCCTTGATTTCTCGCGGCCTTGAGGCTACGAGAGGGCTGTTGGGGGATGGGGTCTCAAAAAAAAAGCTATAAACAAAAGACAGAAGAGTCATCTTCTTCCGGGTCTGAACCATCAAACGTTTTTATTAGTTGCTCTAAAATAAACGCCTGCCAAAAAGGATGGACAAACCACGTATCGACCTGCTTGAATACATCGGGAGGCAAACCCAGTTGGCCTTGGGTATTTTGACCGGTTACGCACAAAAAGCCCTGTTCATCCACTAATAGACAGTGCAACTCACCGGATGCTAGTTGCGTAACCCCAGAATGTACCACGGTGGTCCATTGAGAGGGGTTTGATTCACTTCCAATCTCCCCTGTTGCCCACACCGATCCATCCGTTTTCAGCAACAGGGAATGAGAAAAACCCGCTGCGACCTGAATGACGTCCGTTCCGGCCTCGGTTATCTGCGTCCATTTTTTTTTACTTTTCTTCGTCCCATCGCCCAACTGGCCAAACGCATTCCTCCCTGTTGCCCACACCGATCCATCCGTTTTCAGCAACAGGGAATGATTACAACCCGCCACCTGGGTTGCTTCGGATGCCATCACCTGCGTCCAGCTATTTGTATTGACCGTCGTCCCATCCCCCAACTGGCCGTAGTCATTATTCCCTGTCGCCCAGACTGACCCATCGGCCTTCAGCAGTAAGGAATGGGTGCTACCGGCGGCGACCTGGGTCACCCCATATTCCGCCTCTTTTATCTGAGTCCAGCTATTTTTATCAGCCGTCGTCCCATCGCCCAACTGGCTATTATAATTATCCCCGGTTGCCCAGACCGACCCGTCGTTCAGGAGCAGGAGGGAGTGTTCGCTTCCGGCGGCTATTTGTTGTATTTTCAGGGATTTAGTCGTCATCTGAGTTACCTTGTGTGTTCATTTCATGTGTGATTGTGGTGAGAAAAGTTTCCCGTTCGTCGAGGGTTTTGTAGGGGAGGTTCAGCAGGGTAGTGATGAGAGTACTTCGGGTTTTGGGATGGAGGTTGGCAAATGGATTGTGTGTGGGGGTAGAGACGGGTGTATCGAAGGGGTTTACGGTTTGAGGGTGTGCTGTTTTGATATAGAAGCTTAGCAGTGCGTGTGGATCGGCCTGGCGGTTTGGGGCTTTGAGCAGGGTGCTGATAAAATGGTAGAGGAAGGATTCGTTGTGGTGTAGTTTTTGTTCCAGTTCGGCCTGGTGTGAGAAGACCAGCCGGTTGGGGTTATTGGGATCCCGGGTGAGTCGGAGCAGGTTGAGGTGGGTTGTTTCGGTGAGGCCGATTTGTTTGAGGAGGAGGTGTAGAGGGGTGCTAAAGACATGGGCTTGGGTAGCCCAGGTTGTGAGTTCGGTGGGGGGGGTTTTGAGGCGTTGAGTGATCCAGTCCCAGGTGATGGTTTGGGGGTTTTCGGAGGGGTTTTCGAAAGCGGCGACGAGTTGGTGGTAGTCTTCGCTGGACAGGGGGAGGCCGACGAGTTTGGTTTGGCTGATAAGGGTGTGGGGTGCCCACTGGACGCGGGGACCGAGGGCATTCGCGTCGGTTTTTATGCGGGGGGTGACATTTTTGTTTTGTTTTTTGCGTGGGTTTTCGCGGGAATCGGGCACGAAGCGAATAAACAGTCGTATTTTGGATGCTGTTTGTTCGAAAAGCCAGAATTCGGCGGGGATTTGTGGGCTGGTGGCATAGTAGAAGGGGGTGATGGTCCAGTAGTCGTTGGTGGGATGGGTTACGGGGTGAGTGGTGAGGAGTGTTTCGAGGGCGGTGAGGGCGGTATCGCGGATCTGGACGGTCCAGAGGTGTACTTGTTGGGGGAGGAGGGCCTGGCCGTCGGGGGTGAGGCCGAGTTGGGTGTAGAGTTTGTTGATGCGTGGGGGGGAGAGGCGTTTAGTTTCGCCGTTGGCGAAGCCGATCACACCGGAGGGGGCGATGCCGCAATCGCTGGCGATTTTGGACAGCGAGTAGTTGCGGATGGTGGAGAGGAGGGAGATGAATACTGACATGGTTTAGCCTTTTGGGTTGGATTGATGTGAGGGTTTTTCTGGGGTGTGTGGGGGGTGTTAG
>Ga0194120_10011481_pt1 | contig 10623 bp, 7 predicted proteins | sample TA2MahCa65mmetaG_FD_148642 | JGI IMG/M metagenome (GOLD analysis project Ga0194120, IMG submission 148642) | Freshwater microbial communities from Lake Tanganyika, Tanzania - TA2015019 Mahale Deep Cast 65m | ecosystem: Environmental > Aquatic > Freshwater > Lake | place: Tanzania: Lake... | reverse complement strand
TGTCTTCAAGAATTACTTCGTTGTCGATGTATTCATCCAAATACTTGTCTAACGCTTCTTTGAGATAACGTTTACGATGCCATTCGGGAGAGTATGGTTTATAGTCCATAATATAAGATCAGTTGGTATATAATATTTAGTTCAAATAGATTAGGGCTCCCTTGATCTTAACATTTCCTACACCAATAATATTGATCTTATCGGCAGATGTAATATTTACAGTTGATCCAGCAGCCATTGATGCAGATCCTGCAGCATTTGCAGAGAATGCTGCTCCAGCATCAATAGTAACTCCTCCGCCAGCAGCAACAGCAATACCACCACCAGCAATTTGTGCGATTCCCATAGTCGATTCATACAGTTGTGGACCTGTTGTTACAATCTTGAATATATTATCTCTAACTTTGATCAGAGGAGGAACTGGAAGTCCGCCAGCAATAATTTGAGAGAATCCTCCACCAACCCACTGTTCGTAATCTCCAAGAATTTTCCAATTGACATGACCAGGAGAAACCCAGTTTACAGAAGCACGAGGATCAAATTGTAATGTGCTCTCTTCAGAAACACCAAATTTCATCACCTGACCTATAACAATATCTTTTTTATTTGCAGAAGTTTGTTCTATATTTCCAGCAAACATTTGAATATTACCCTGTCCGTTGTTTGCTTGAATAGTTATTGTGGCACCAGATAAAACCAACTCTTCCGTTGCGGATATCATTATCTTAGCCGCTTTGATATGACGCTCGGATCCCTTTGCATCTTCTACTACATCACCAAAGCACATAATGTTTAGTGCCTGTTTTTCTGGATCATCACCAGCATTGTATTCATAGTTAGATCTTCTTTCGTGTTTTTGTTGCGTACCGCCATAACTATGGAAGCATAACTTACCGCTGCCAGGAGAAATTTTCGGACTATATTTACCACTTACTAAAATAAGTTGTCCAAAATTATTTTGACAAACAAAACTGTCGGCAGGACCATCAATTCTTAAAGTTTTTGTTACGCCATCTGGATATGCAGTTTCGTAAATAGATGATTTTGTCAGAGATCCTTTATACGCCACACATAATCGTGGGGATTCTTTTGTTGTTTGAGATTCATTAGGAGTTACTGGTTTTGCCGCGCCAGTTTCTTGTAAATTCTTATATGTTTCGGGTGAAGCTGGTTTTTGCTTTCCTCTAGGGTCATAATTAGCCCTCAGTGTAGGATCTTTAGCACTCGACACATTTCCAGTATATGCTGCCACAATTTACCTCCTACGGACAATCAATATAACGACCAGTTCCAATCTTAGTGGAACCAACTGTAGTTAGTTCTTGAGTATCTAGGCAAACTAATGATGGAAGCATTTTTGCTCCATATCCACCGCCGCCAACAAGTAATACCTCTGGCATTTCTAGATATGTTCTTGATCTATCTAATATTCTTGCTCCAATTACAAAACCATCATCATTAATAATTGCTTCTGCAACACCAAGTTCTCTATTGATATACATCTCTGGAGCTTTATCATATTGAATTCCTGGTCTAATTAAAGTAAAACTATCAATAATGCAACGTAAATTATTATCTGTTGATATGTTTTTCTTATAATTGTATCCAGATGATGTAACACGAAGTTCCGATACATATCCGTTTTGATCTAATAAAGCAATAGCAGTTGCTCCTATTCCATTTCCACCAACAAAGACTGTTGGTGGTTCAGCAAAGGGATCTCCTGACTTATCGATTGGGATAGAGATAATAGATCCATTTTCATCTGTAATAATTTTTTGAGAATCTACAGTAGGATATTCGAATATTTTATATGTTGTATCTGGTCCTGCATCAACTGCAAGATCAAAATCTTCAATGTTTGCTCCACTGCCTTTTTTATCTTGATCAGGAACAATCAAAACACTTGCAGTAGCTCCTGTTCCATTGATTGTAAAAGTAAGAGTTTCATAATCTTCTGGAACATCATCTTCTTCAATTCCAACTACAACCTTTGCAGTATTATTACTAACTGTAAACTGACCAGAAGTTTTTCCTCCAATAATGTCTGTGGGAGAAACGCCATTTATAGAATAAAATGCAATAGTTCCATTATCAACATTTTCCGTTCCAATAGAAAAAACAATAAATTCTCCTTCTTTCACACTAGATTTATCAGCAGACACAAAATATTTTGGTGTTTTCAAACTTCCGTTTTGTGCTGGATCTCCAGTATTTGTTGGTGGTGTTAGTGGCGACGAAGATGGTTGGTTTGAGAAAGCCGATTTTATTCCTTTATAAGGATTTACTAATTTTGGAGTGTATGGACTCTTTTGTGTTTTATTTTTTTCAGTAATAATGCATTGTCCAATATTTTTCAAAAATTGACTGGATATTCCACTTGTTTTATCTGGACTGTTTAATTTTAATGCAACAAAAAATGTTTCGTCTTTTTCTTTTTCGTTATCAATAAAAGTTTTGATAGTGATTTTTTTCTTAACTTCATTTGGAGCAAATCCAAGAATATCAGCACTCACATTATAGTAATCACTATCAGCAGTAGCTGTTCCTTGGTCTTCTAAAATTTTAAATTCTACTGAAGATGCGATTTGCGTGTATCCAGATCTAATAACTGTAAATTGAGCATCACTTCCTTCTTCTACAGTGATATCATCAATCGAATATACAATTTTTGGTTTTGACGTAATTGATCCTGTTGGAGGAATTGCTGGAACTCCGCCAGTAAATCCTACAGTTGTAAATGCAAGACTATTTCCTTTATACGCATCTTCACAAGTATATTGTGTATAGTCAGCACCAGTTACTGGGAATAAATTATCAATATTATCAATCAACCCATCTAAGAAATCTTTATTTTTATTTGATCCGCTTTTGCTTCCGTCAGTACAAACTCTCTTATATTCGGCACAAGTTTGATCTGGTCCAGAACAAGAAATACCAAGTAATGTCATAACATAATTTATAGCACCGCCAATTATATTCAATGGTTCAGCAATTGAACCCAAGATATCTTGTAATGGTCCTAAAATACTACCTAAAACGTCTTCTAGTAAAGAATTTATTTTTGAAATGATACCATTAACTAATGTATCAATTTGACAAACTGCTGCTTGATAAATTTGTGTGACAAGATCCATCAATACATTTGTTAACCAGTCCGCTAGGCGATCTCCAAGATCTGCCATTTGGCAACCAAGGTTTTTCAATAGTTTGTTGAAAAATTCCGTCACTGGCGTAAGAATGTTGCCAGTTTCAGATGGATAAATTAATGCGTTAATTAAATCTTTTACAGCATTTTCTAATTTTTCAATTATAAATCCTTTTACTTTTGCAATAAAGTGCTGAACTACAAACATTGATTTATTTACATATTTTCTTGCTACCTCTGTTGCAGAATACAATCCGCCTGTATATTTGTTGACAAGATAATCTCCAAGTTGTCCTCCATTATTTTGAAGTTCTGCTAACATCTCACTAATTATAGTGGTCATTTCAGTTTGCAAATCTGAATCTGCACATTTCTCTGCTACTGTTTGACACCAGTTTTCTTCTTTTCCTGGCGGATCATCTACTGCTGCTGCAAGAGGAATTCTTGGTTTTCCATCTTTATCTGTAGATCCATCACTAACTCCACCAGTGCTTCTATTTGTCCCATCACTTTTAGCAGTTGGAGTAGCTGGTCCGCCTTTAGTGTTTTCTTTTGCTGGAACTCCATCTTTTTGCGGAACAACTCCCTCTTTATATTTTGTGATATTACCAGTTGGAATTGTAGTGGTAAATGGTAAATCATTAGGTCTTCTATTTTTTAGAATTGTTGTTGCACCTGGAGTTTGACCAATTGACCCCATAATAAGAGGTTTTTGTTTTTCTGGATCTAAATAAAATCCAACTACCCAACACCCAATTTCTAGTTGGGGAGTTGCGCCAGCTAAATTACCAGGAACGAAAGGAACATTAACGGGCATCATTACGTTTGCCCAAGGTAATTCCAAAGTATCTAATAGTTCTTTACTTTGTGGATGCTCACCAACAATCCTAACCTTAAAGCGATGTCCGCCGTTATTGTTGGGGTCGTCAGCAGCAGTTAACTCTACTTGACCGACCCACCAGTCAAAACCATCTTGACCAATTCTACCGATTGGATATAATTGAGATAGTGCCTGGTCCATATCACTCAATCATCATAAATTTTACATTCTACAGCACCTGGATTGCTATCACAAAATAGTTCAAGCGACGTTGGATCGTGGTCATCTTCTGGATGACGCTGTTTATATGTTTCTAGAGCAGAGAGTTCCTCTTCTGTATGTCTACGAGCTTGTGGGGATATTTGTGGATCATCAAGAATATTTTTATCCTTTTGAATGTGGTCGTCAATAGTTTCCATTAAAGTTTCCTCCTGTTACATTATTTAGTGCCATGTTTTGATACACGACCTTTTATTCCTCTAGTGTCTCTTCCAACTCTCAAAGTTGTTACAAACATACCGTTTGTACTTTCTAATGTATTATACTCGTGAGTAACTTCAAGAATTAGATATACACCACTATTTTCTGGATCATATGGATCTTTAGTTCCAGTTTCACCAGGAACTTTGTTTGTTATTCTGATGTCTATTTTATCACCAGCACAAATTTTGGAATTGCCTGGTATAACAATAGTAGCTAGTTGATTCTGTAATGTTTCATATCTTACTACAGATTGTGCAGCATATTCCATATGCCTATCTGTATAGGGTGATGGTGAAGATGCTCCATCTCTTGGTTCGTGTGATGCTGGTCCAGTTTTATTATACCAAGTTTCATGATCTAGAAGTATGGACATCAATCCAGTTGGATAATCAGAGATTGTTTTATTTTTACCCAATTTTATAAGTGTTGGTTTTTCTTGAGACCCTAAATGTTGCATATCCTCAAATGCATCACTCATATTATAGATAAATTCATCATATTGTCCAGTAGAATGATTGAAAAAGCACATCTTTGTGGAATATTTTCCCATTCTCATCGCACCCAATACATCAATTTCAGAAGCATACGTAATCTGTGATATTGTAAATCTGTTGTCTGCTCCATCGGATTGATTTACAACTTTTTCTACATAAGGTCCCCAAGGTTTGCCATCATATGCTTTGGTTGATTTATCAGAACATAAAGTATCAACTGAAAAGAAATTGAATCCTCGTCTATTTTCCCAGAAAAGATATCCAGCACTTCCTGATTTCTTTTGTTCTTGATCTTTTGTTGGTATTTGAGGAGTTGGGGAAGATGTTGTTGTTTTTGGATTTGTATCTGGAACACTCTTTTTCGCTAGCATTGTAGCTATATCAAAAACTCTTCTTCTAGCAGCAATAAGTTTTACTTCAAACAAACAATCTTCACTATAGTATGGTTTTGATGTACCAAGACCTTCTGACAACATTTGAGAAATTATACTGTTTGGTTTTCCAGACAGTGGTTTTTCAATTCTAGCAAATTCATCGTTCAATGCTTCTTCAGAAATCAATCCAAGTGTATATGCTTGATCTCTATTTTGAACGTATCTATTAGCAACTTTCCATACTCTAAAGTTATATTCTACTCCATTTTCTTCAATACTTGTTTTTACCTTGATTTTTACAATTTCGCCACCTTGAATTGGCAAACTATTGTAAAATCCTGCACTATCAACGATTACTAAACTTGCAGCAACACAAGGAGACTCAACACTTTCAACATATGTAAAGATTTGAACTAGTGGTTTGATTTGATATCCCTTAGATCCGTCTGCTGGAGAAATAATTACACTAACTAACTCAAAATCTGTATTAGAACTAAATTGGGTTGCCATTTTTTCTCACCTCCTTACCAAAGAAAAAACGCTTTTCCAACTTGGAATAATAGAGTCTGCACGAGCTCCTGCATTTGCTCCATTTCCACCTCCTCCTCCGCCGCTGCCTGCATTAGCAACAGTATTGTAAATATTTTGTACGAATCCATTTGCTGTACGTTGAGCACCAGCGACAGCAGCAGATGCGACATTTAAGGCAGTACCGATTGGATCAGCTGCTGCTGCTGTTTTTGGTGGCGGTGCTGCTGGTACTCCTCCTTCTGGAGGACTTCCTGGTCGTATTGCAACAACTTCACTTGCTTGAGTAGCTCTTGATCCAGAAGCACCGTGAGCAACAAATCCTTTAGTTCCAGATATTGTAGCGGCATTACCAAATCCATCACGTTTATCGGCAACTGGACCAACAGCTAATGGTAATTTTGTTCCTTTAGCACATGCAATATCAATTCCACCCCAAGATCCTCCACCTTCACGATTTCTATGTGCATTTTGTTCTGCCATAATAGCATTTCTTATTTGCTCATCGGATTTTTTATCTCCCTTTCCTTTATACCAAGGACGAGAAAAACCTGGGTAATTACTGAAATAAAATGGAGTTCCTTTTGCTATCAATCCCTTAACTACTTTGAAAGCTGCCTCTCTTGCATCTTTCAATCCTTGATTTGTACTCTTACCACCCAATCTATACTCATCTGGACCAATATGAAAATGATCACCTTGTGAACGTCCAGTATTTCCTTGGATGAATGTGCCAGCACCTTTTGTTAAGTTTAGTTCACCGCCAGATACTGGAGGGGGATTTGTACCTGTTGCTGCTATACCTTCTGGAGCAGAAGGTAGAGATGTAAATGAAGTTGTTCCTTGTGTTTTCAATCTTTTGTTATAAAAATCTTGAATACGTTTTAATTTTTTAACGGGTTGTCCGTAGAAACTTGCTCCAGATACAGTTGGGAATGATGCCCACTCTGGAGAAAGTGCTGCTGCGATTCTTTTACTAACTCCTTCTTTTTGTAGTAAAGCTTCCAGTTCATTGGCATCTTTTACTTTTATTCCAGCCGCATTTAATCTTTTTATAGTCAATCTGACAGCACCCGCATCTTGTCTTTCTGGTGTCATCGCGCCACCACCAACAGAGTCCCAAGTGCCAGGCATGAACTGATAACGACCAAATGCAGCACTTGAATACCCACCACTAGTAATTACTTTATCTGGGTGTTTAGAAAGATCTTGTGTTTGGCTAAATCCAAAGTGAGTGTTATATCCTTTATTTTTTTGGTGATAAGTTCCTTCTGCAAAAGCAATCGAATCTAGTAGAGATCTAGTAGCCGAACCTGCTACGCCTGTAGCTCCGCGCCCATCTCCACCAGTTCCACTATTCATTAAGTAATCTGCAGGAGACCTTACATTTCCACTACCTGGGTCTGTGCCTGGTGGTTGTTGTCCTGGTGGATCATCCCCACCGCCAAACAATCCGCCTAACCTAAATATTTCTTTCCAGTTTAATGTTTTGAATTTCTCTCCAGTTTTTTCGCCAATTTGAGTTGATAATTTATCTCCGTATCTTTCCGTCTCATAATATTGTTTTAGTCCAGATGACTGAATTTTAGCATAATCAGTTTTATTATTCTTTTGAGCATCGATGATACCCTGACCAAATTTCTCAAATGTTTTTTCGCCTTCTCTTCCTTCAAGTGGGAATACACCTTCTTTCTTGTTTTCTTCTCCCATTAATGATAGAGTTGGAGAGCTAATAATACCACCCTTAGCAAATGGCGTTACTCCCACATCTCTAGCAGCAAGAGCAGCATCTATTCCAAAAGAACCAGCAGTTCCCAATCCAGGAATTGTAGATGCGGCGCCAGATGCTAATTCCATACCAGCACCAGTAAAATCACCAGCAAATGCTCTCTGCGCTGCAAATATACCACCAAGTCCAAGACCTAAAATTGGTATTTTTTTACCCAACGTCTTAGCAGCTAGTCCACCTGCTGCTTTTACACCAAATTTTTGTGCTTGTTTTACGCCAAATTTACCAGCAGCTTTTGATGCTAATTTGCCACTAAGAGCATTTACTCCCATTCCAAGAACGCCACCGCCAGCTGCTGCAGTACCGAGTTTTCCATCTTTTGTACTATATGTTGGTGTTATAGTTCCAGAAAGATCTTTTCCTTGTTCTAGATCTTTTTCCTTACTAGCTGCTAAAGCTCTAATAGATGACTTTTCTGCTACTGCTGTTGCTTTTTCGCCAATTTGCTTCTGTTGTTTTGTCTGTTCTTTTGTAGCGTCAACTAAATTAGTAACAACTTTAGTAAAATCACCACGCATCTGTTGAATTGCTTCAACAGTTAGTTCTTCACCCTTTGAGACTGTACTTAAACTTGTTGCACTGCCAGCTCCAGCAATTCCAGCAGATGCTGTTGCTGCAGGGGCATTTAATTTTGATTTTGATTTCTTTAGATATTCTTTTCTTTCATCACTACTCAAATATTTACCAGTTTCTGGATGAACACCAGTTTGTGCTGCCTTGAAGAATGCATCGGCATCTAATTTTTTAGGAGCAGCAGAAATTCCTGGAATATTTGTAAATGTTCCACCCTTTGATGCATTAGGAGTTGAAGATCCTGGCATTCCTCCTGCAGGAGGTAATTTTGGTCCACCAGGAGGTAAAGCTAACTGTTGTTTTATGGTAATTTCACCTTTTCCAGAACCAAGCATTTTGGTAACTGGAGAAGATTGAAGTAAATTTTGTGGTTTAGCAGCAGGTAATGCTGCTTGATTTTTTCCAGAAAGTAATTTTTGTGATGCAGGTGATAATAATTTCTGTTTTCCTGGTGGAAGTGCTTTTTGTAATTCAGATACTATTGCAGGCACCACCTCGTCTGGCGGTGCCTTTCTCTTTTTTAATTTTTGCAGCGTATTCCACAAATCTTTGGCATTCTTCCAAAAATTATCTCCTGATACTGCTTCTGGTGTAAGAAAACCGTGGGCCATTAGTTTTGTGCTGCTCGTTGTTGTTCTTGTCTAACTTGCTCTAGATATTGCATAAGAAGAGTAGTATAAACTTGTCTCTCCCAAGGCATCATATTTTCAATCTCAGTCAAGCTATATTTATGGTGCTGCATCAAGGCAAAATTAGTTTTATAGTACCCCTCCAAATTATTATGGAAGAGTGCTATCCGAAAAAATTTGATAATCCTGAAATCGTATATTCTGACTCTACACCAGTATTTGGATTAGTAAGACTAAAATTATGTTCCAAAACTGGAGTGTCTTCAAAAAATTGTCTTACTTGTTCAAATTGTTGATTTGTCAAACCTTCAACCCAATCAATGAACTCCTTTTTACTGGTTGTTGAACTATCATAAACTTCTTCACCATCAAAAATTTGATCAATACAAGATGCCATTGCTTCAATTACACCATCTGCAGTTGGTGCTTGACCTAAAATAGATGTTCTGACAAAATCAAGGAAAGATGGATATTTCATAATCATACCCATTGTATCACTCAACATAATTTTGTTGCTATGATTCTCTGGTTTAGTTACCTTCACTTCCGTTAAATCCAGAACATATTTTATGGTAGTTTCTTCATCATCTCTACAAGTGATATTCATTTCAATAGTTTCGCCAACAGAAACTGCACGAATATTCAGAAAAATATATTCAAGGTCAAAAATTGCCAAATCTTCTAATTTGACTCCTCTTGTTTGGATACAATTTTTTAGTAAGTTTTTGACGGCATTTTCTACTTCTTTTTCGTCATTTGTTTCTAATGCCAGTAAAAGTAGTTTTTCCTCTTTTACAACAAATGGGCGATATTTAATTTTTTTGCCAGATGATGGAACTTCCAACTCATACGTTGGTAAAGCAATTTGTGGTAATGCCATTATACCTAAATCAGATCATAATAATATTTAGTTCGACTTTTTTATCAATTTTTTGGGGGAAAATTTTTTTCCAGTTTTATAAAAACAAGTTTCACTTTTTGGAATCTGCGTACATTGCAGCTAATGTTCCTTCTACCGCTCTAATGTCATTAGGAACAGTATAGTGTCTAGCATAAGAAATTTGTGCTGTTACTTTTGTTATCTGTGCATTTCCAAACGCTAATGGAACAGCATCAACTGCATATGGATATGCTTCTTCTAAAACATATGTAATTGGAGCTCTTTGATTAGGAGCATAAGGTCCTTGTTCTGTTTTAGTAATCAACATTGTGCGGGCATAATCATTCTTGTAATTCAATCTAATAGATCTATTTGTGGGTCTCAATCTTGGAGATGACATTTTTTCAAGAGAGAGATTTGTTGCTTGATCACTCCACTCCTGACTTCCAGCAACTCCTTTAGACTCTCCACTAAAAATAAAGTCCATCCACTTATTCAAGAATTTCAAAGCAGATAGATTTGCATCTAGCATAAAACCAAGTTGCAACTCGGTATATACTCTTGTATGTGCATAACTTACTTGTCCGCTGCCAACATAAATGCCATTATATTGCCCTTGCGCTGTGTTTGTGTTAGGTAATTGAGCTTCCTCACAGAAAAAAGTAAAAATGTCATCTATGTCTGCGTAATAAACAGGAGGATTTATAATTTTTACTTGAAAATTATTGCTAAATGACATTCCGCCATACTTAGCAATAGTATTAATAAACGTATTGACTGACACGCTAAATACCTATGTTGGTACAACTATATTTATGGCATACTCTGGGTTATACAAACCAGTCAATCCAGAAAAGTATCGTGGTAACCCAACTCGTGTTATCTATCGCTCGCTATGGGAACGA
>Ga0194120_10011478_pt1 | contig 10624 bp, 4 predicted proteins | sample TA2MahCa65mmetaG_FD_148642 | JGI IMG/M metagenome (GOLD analysis project Ga0194120, IMG submission 148642) | Freshwater microbial communities from Lake Tanganyika, Tanzania - TA2015019 Mahale Deep Cast 65m | ecosystem: Environmental > Aquatic > Freshwater > Lake | place: Tanzania: Lake... | reverse complement strand
TTTTTATATTTTATGATATTTGATGTTTACGCAGGATATGAGTTTACAGTATCTAAAACCGGAGATGGGAATGGAACTATAACACACGGATCTTTAATTGATTGCGGAAATAAATGCAAGGTTACTGATTACGAAAAAGGTACAGGATTAGGACTTCATGCAAATCCAAATCCAACTTCTTATTTTGTTGAATGGACCGGTGGTTGCAGGAATCCTAATCAATGTTATGGCCCTTGTACAGGTATTAATAATATATGTTATACTACCGTTTATCAATCAAGTTGGGCTAATGCAAAGTTTAATCTTAAAACAAATTTTACATTTCTTAAAACAGGAGAGGGTTCTGGAGAAATAATAAGCAATCCGCAACCTTCTTATATTGAGCCAAATTGCAATAATGATTGTGATAATTATTATATGCCTGGTTATTCTGTAACTTTAGAAGCAATTCCACATTCAACTTCGATATTTACAGGTTGGAGTGGTGCTTGTTCAGGTAATCAAAAAATATGTATGTTAAAAACAAATAATAAAGCACAAATTATAGCAAATTTTGATTTAAAAAAAACATTAACTTTAAGTAAATATGGCAATGGAAAGATTGTAAGTAATCCCGGTGGAATTGATTGTGGAAATACATGTAATTTTGGTTATGCTATAAATTCTCTTATAACATTAAGAGCAACTCCAGATTCCAACAATGTTTTTCTTGAGTGGACTGGTGCATGCACTGGTACAAAATTATGTAAGTTAACTTTAGATTCTGATAAAGAAGTTAAAGCTATCTTTCTGGGCATTAATAATCGTGATAATTCTAATTCTAAATGCAATGGTGTTGAAGGAGATCATTCGGGACTCCAGTGTATTGAAGGATGCAAAACAAATACATGGAGTACTGCTTGGGGGATAAGTAATGGAAATTGTTTAGGAAATAATTGTAATACTGGAAGTGGATGTTGCGGAGACGATAAAGGTGAGTATTTAATAACAACAGGAACTAGAACAGCTTGTTGTAAATCTCCAGATAGTTATGTTGATTCAAATGGCAATTGTTTGGATAAAAATTCTTATTATTCTGTTAATATATGCCCTTCAGATGAAATTAAAATTTTAGAATTATCTAGCCCTGAAAATGCACATGCTTCCTATGATGCAACTTACACAAATTATTTATGTCTTAAAAAACCAGGCTATGGTTTAAAAACTAGCTATAAAGAAATTTCAAATGATTTTAAAACATATACAAAATTAGTTTCTTTATCTAATGATAAAAACGCCCACGCTTCTTTTACAACAGATGCTTTGCAAGGATATAATAATATTTATATTGGAAGTACTTTAATTGGACAGGCAATCCAATGTCGATTATTAAATGGCGAATGTAGCTCTATTGGGGAAAATTCTTTTTGTGTTTTATCCCTCTCTGATTATAAAAATGCTCATGTAGGCGATTGTAATGCATATTCAAATAAAATTTGTTGTTCTATTGCCGGAAATCAAATAACTGAGAATTGTTTTAATGGGATAGATGATGATGGAAATAGTAAAATAGATTGCCAGGATTTTTCCTGCCAAGGCCAATTTTGTAAAGAAGATAGTTCAATGGTTTGTGAATCAGATTCCTATACTCAAGATCAAAGTATTTGCAAAAATTCTTGTTGTAAGATAATTCCTGAGAAAGATTGGTATAAGACAGATTGTGATTATGATACTGTTTGTGGAGGTAATGGAGCAAAATGTATTGCTTGTTTAGGAAACAATTGTAATAACATACAAAATATTTGTAGTTATAGCAGTAATGGTAAAAAAGAGAATGAGTATTATTATATTGGAAATCCAAAACCATGCGAAGATGGAATTGATAATGATGGAGATGCTATTTCTGATTCCTCAGATTCTGATTGTTTTGGTTCTTTAGGAAATAATAATCAACAAACATGCAATTTAAATCTTTACAATTCACAAAGTTGTGTTACAACACAAAGTTGTTACAATTTACCATCAAATCTTATTAATTTTCCTAGCGCAGAGGGGGTTATTTCTGATTGTTGTGGCAATGATCCTGGAGAGTATTTTAAAGAGATCTTGAATTCAGCTGGAGAAAAAATCAGGACATGTTGTAATAAACAAGATGATGTTCTTGATCAAAATGGTAATTGTGTAAATACCCATGATACTTGCGGGGATAATATTGTTCAGACTGGAGAGCTATGTGATGGAACCAATTTAAAAAATTTGAGATGCCAATCTTTTGGTTATTCCTCTGGAAATTTAAAATGCAAACCCGATTGCACTAGTTTTGTTTTTGATGAGTGCAGTGGCGGAATTCCTAGAATTTGTGGTAATGGAATTGTAGAGTATAGCGAAACTTGTGATAAAGAGGATCTTAAAGGTAAAACCTGCCAATCTTTTGGTTATTCCTCTGGAAATTTAAAATGCAAAGATGATTGTAAGGACTATGATAAAAGTCAATGTATTGGGGGAAATCCTTATGTTTGCGGTAATAATCGTTTAGATCCTAATGAAGAATGTGATGGAAATTTTTTCTTGGCAGGAAAATCTTGTCTTGGTTATGGTCATCATGGTGGAAGTTTAAGATGCAATAACCAGTGCAAAATAACAACCAATGAATGTTTTACATCTAATTTGCCTCAATTAACTTTATCAAGCCAATTAACAAGCAATCAAATAATAATAAAATGGCAGAATTCATTAGCAGTTAGCAGAAGCTCATTAATAAGAAGAACAGCAGCTGCGGCAATAGTAAAAGATACATTAACAGGAAATCTAATTTTAAATAATAAAAATGTTCTGGAAGAAATAAATAATTATATAAAAAATTTATTTACAAAAAAAATAATTGGACAGGAAATTATAGGAATTAAAGGTTATAAGATTAACAGATATATAAACAATGTAAAAAATCCAGCACAAACAATTGTTTCAGACAATCCAAGCACAATTCCAAATACAATGCAAATATCATGCTCTGGAAATTTATGCACTTTAACAGATAATTCACAATTCACAAATGCAAATGAAGTTAAGTATGAAGTATTTGCTTATAATGACAAAGGGGATGGTCCAAAGAAAACAGTTTCAATAGCAAAGCCGACCATAACCGATTTTATAATAGAAGAAAGATTGCAGAACAACCAGGTTAAATTAAAAATAAGCACAGAAAATGCATATCAATGCAGATTTGCAAATTCCCAGACAAACATTGCAACATCACAGTATGAAAATTATAATATAAACAAATTATTTACAAACACAGGAACAGGACAAAGCGAGATTTATGTACAATGCAAGAATATTCTGGGAGAGTCTCAAGCAACAAAATTAATGATAAGTGCAAAACCTGAAAATGAATACCAAAATGGATGCAATAATAATTTAGATGATGACAATGACGGGATTTTAGATGGTTTAGATAAAGACTGTGCAATAGGAGAAAAAGTTACAATCAAGCAGGCAAGCGTTCAAGATTCTAATGTATTGGATAATTCTGAATTTGAATTATCATGTAAAATTGAATTAACTTTAGCATCGCAAAATCCAACTGCTTCTCCATTTAGAGCAGAGCCTTGTGTATTAGCAAACATAACCTATAATCAGGAAACAGAAAAATGTATATTTAAAGAAAGAACAAATGATGTTTTAAAGTTTAAATGCAATTCGGGAGTAAATGCTCAAGGAAAAAAAGCTTCCTGCTATATTAACACAGATAAATGCAATTCAGATTTGGAAGATATAACAAAAACTTATGCTGAAACAAGCATTAATGTTGTTTATGCATTAAGCTTATGCCCAAGAATTATTGGATTAGAAAGATTAAATTTAGTTAATGTTGATTTAGAAAATAAGAATTATGAGCATGATGAATTAGCATTTTTTAATGTAATACTTAGAAATTTAGAATCAAAAAACTCAGATATTATTGTTGAATCTTATTTATATAACATAAAACAAGAATTAGCAAGAACAAGTTTGACAAAAGCAATTTCATCACTAAATCAGGAAATATTTAATTTAAATTTGACAATTCCAAAAGTTACAACCGATAATAATAGATTTAAATTATATTTCAAGATTTACTTAAAAGATCAGCCTAATGAAATATGTTTAGAATCAAGCAAGGATATTAATATTAATAAATATCTTGGAACTGAAATTAATAATCAAACAACAGATGATGAATCGGGTGAAACTATTGGGGAAAATGCATCTTGCAGTGAAGGAGAAACTCAGGAATGTAGGACAGATGTTGGAATATGCAGGAAAGGAACACAGATTTGCTCTAATGATTTATGGGGGGAATGTGTTGATGAGGTTAAGCCAAAACAAGAAGCATGCAGTAATAAAAAAGATGATGACTGCGATGGATTAACCGATTGTTCTGATGATGATTGTTCTGAAAATGCTAAATGTAAAAAAATTACAGAACAGAATTTAGAGGATTCTGATGAAGACGGCTTGCCCGATGAATGGGAAATGCAATATTTTGGAGATTTGGAACAAGGAGCAGATGATGATTTTAATGATGATGGAATTACGCATCTTGAGGAATATGAACAAGATAAAAATCCCACTAAATCAGCAAAAACAAAAAGCTCAAGCTCAACTTTATTAATTATAATTATTGTTGTATTTGTTTTACTGGCTGCGGGGTTAATAATCTGGAAATTTACAAAAAAACCAAAATCAAATTTGAAACAAGGTTCACAAAAAATGAATAATGTTAATATGGTTTTATTAAATCATGTAAAGAATTCTTTAAGCAAGGGATATTCTAGAGAGCAGATAAAAACAGCTTTATTAGCTAAAGGATGGAATAAGAAGGACATAGAAGAGGTATTCGGGAATGTTTAAATATCTAAAAATAAATAATTTCGTTATGAATTATAAAAAAATAATAGTTATTTTATTGATTTTATTAATTGTACAGAATGTGAATGCTGAATTACCTAATGTTATTTTAGATGCACAATTAAATGATAAGAATATTGTTTTAACATGGGATTATACGCCTATTTCTTGCCTTCCCAATTGGGGAAATTGTAATAATCCAGAATATGGCTGGAGTATATGTTTAAATGGAATGCGGACAAGAGTATGTAAAGATTTAAATCAATGTAATCAAGATCATAGTTTAAATGAAAAAATTGAGAAAAGAACTTGTGCAAAATTTACAGCAGAAACAACTGATGCTTCTGAATCAAATCCAGATGAAAATACTAATATTGATGCGGCTGCTGTCAAGAACACATTAACAGGAAATTCTGTTTTTAGTAAAGTTACAAATTCTTTTGCAAATATCGGAAACTTTTTCAAGAAATTATTCGGGTTTGGTGCAGTTGGTACAAATATTGTTTATAAATTTGAAATTTATAGAAATATAGTAAAGATTGATGAAGGAGATCCAACGAAATATTGTGATTTAAATAATAATTGTAAATATGAGGATAAAAATTTAGCTCCAGGAAGATATGATTATTTTGTTAGAATTGTAAGCGGCTCAGAAACTAAGGACTCTAATATTAAAAAATTAACAATTTTAAGTTTTTGTTCTCCAAATACATGTAAGGAAGAAAACAGTGCAGAAATATGCAATTCTGAAGGAAGTGCATATGTTTTATGTTCCTCAATTGATTCAACTAAACCAATATGCAGGAATAAGTTATGTACTTCTCAATCCATAAATCCAACATGTACTCCTTCTTGGCAATGTGGTTTATGGAGTTCTTGCATAAATAATGAACAAACAAGAACATGTACTGATTCAAACAATTGTGGTGTTGATACAAATAAGCCATCAACCACCCAAGCATGTTCAGCAACTTGCACTAATGGACAAATTCAGACAGAAACAGCATGTTTAGTCTGCAATAATAATGTTTATTCTCCCGATAACACAAAATGTGCTTCAGGACAAACTTGCAGTGCCGAAGGGCAATGTACAGTTCCAATATCTCAACAAAATAAAGTTGAAGATAATGTTCCGATAGAATTTTTGCTTCCTTTAAACAATTCTAATTTAACAATAAATCAAACATTCTTCTTGGTTAATACAACTATTGTAAATGGAGAGGTTGAAGTAAGAAATTTGATTAATGGAGAAATTTCTGTTGCAATAAAAAATGAATCTGGTTTGTACAATGGGGTAATTAGTTTAAAACTTGGGAAAAATATTCTTAAGGCGGTTGCAAGAAATTCTACAAATGAATTCTTAACAGCAATAAATGTTTATTTAATAGAAATTCCTGAAATTATTCCAGAACCTTCTCCAAATTTAATTTGTTTAGATTCTGATGAAGATGGATTTAAACAAAAATTATGCGGCGGAACCGACTGCAATGACAATGACTCAGATATTAATCCAAACATGACTGAAATTTGTGATGATGATTTAGATAATGACTGCAATAATTTAATTGATTTGAGAGATCCTTCCTGCATTACAAATCAAACTACAACAGAGACTAATGAACAAGTAACACAAACAACTGCAAATGAAGAAAATGAGGAAGAAATTAGCAAGGAAACTGAAAATAAAAATAAAAATGGGGAAGAGTTAGATGTAACTGGGAAAACCATTGTTGATGAAGATAAAGACGGCTTGCCAGATGACTGGGAAAAACAATATTTTGGAGATTTAAAACAAGGGCCAAATGATGATTATGATAATGATGGATTAACTAATATACAAGAATATTCAAAAAATAAAAATCCTAAAGTTGCTGATGCTAAAACTGGAGATATTTTAACAGGATTAATTATTTTTATAATAGTTACAGGAATAATCGGAACACCAATTACATTATTTGTCAAAAAATTAAAAAAGAAAAAATTAATTAAAATAGAATCTCAATTTACAAAACCAGAGCAAAAACAAATTTATGAGTATATCATTAAAGCCAGATCAAGGAAGGTAAATGATGAAGATATAAAAAATATTTTGGTTAATGCCGGTTGGCTTAAAGAAGAAATTGAATATGTTATGAAAATTAAATAAGAAAAGGTTTAAATATTAATCTTGATCTTTAATAACTATGAAAAGAGCACAAACTGAAGGAAGTAGCATCGCTGTTTTAATTGTTTTGATTGCTTTGTTCATTGCTTTATATTTATTGTTTCTTCCTGCAAAAGACAGGGCCGAGTTACTTGGGCAAAATAAAACAGATCAAATAGATAATCAGAATAATAATCCTGTTTTGAAAGAAGGAATTTTATTGTCCCAAAGTCCAGGATTATTAAAACCATTCGGAAAAGAATCAAACAAGCACGATATTAATGCTGTGAATTTATTTTTAAAAGACGAGCCAAAAATAATTGATTTATCAAACAGCATCTCGATTGCAAATGGCATTTCTACAAAAGAAGAACAAGAACTTAGATTTAGCTTAGATAATTTAAATAATTTAGATAAAGCAACATTATTTTTCCTGGTAAATGAACAGAAAGGAGATTTAATAATAACCTTAAATGGAATACAAATCTTTAATAGGGATGCAAGAGGATTACAAGGTATCATCTTGCCGAGGGATTTACTGCAGGGAACTAATCTTTTGATACTTAAGGTTTCAAGCCCGGGAATAAATATTTTTTCCAAGAATAAATATGATTTATCGAGCATAAAAGTCAAAGCAAATTATAAATTAACAAATACGAATGAAGAAAGAAACTTTGTTTTAAGTTCAAATGAAATAGATGATAATGCCAAATTAAGCTTCTTTTTATACTGCAATAAAAATGCCCTAACCAGGTTTAGATTGTTATTAAATTCAAAAGAAATTGCTAATGAAGTTTTAGCATGCCGAAGTTCAACAAAGAATATTGAACTTAAAAAATCATTATTAAAGGAAAATGAAAATAAATTATTGTTTGAGATTGACAATGGAGATTATTTGATTAATAATATTCAAGTTGAAACTAATGTCAGGGAAGGCGGAGCAAAAATATACAAGTTCTCTGTAAGCAAAAAACAATATGATGAAACATTGAATGACAAAGATGTTATGTTAAAGATGTCTTTTAGTAGTCTGGAAGAAAAGAAAAAAGCAACAATTAACATTAATGGAAAAGAATTTACAATGGAAACAAATGAGAATGAATATGAAAGGCCGATTACAAGCATGATTAAAGAGGGAAATAATTATATTAAATTGGATGCAGAAAGCGAGTTTAATTTGGAATTTTTAGAAATTTTTATTGAGTAATATGATAATTAAGAGGTGGAATCGTGGGCAAGGTTAAGGAAGTTTTTAGCGGAACCGGCAGATTTGCAGGCAGAAGTTATGAAAAATTTATGGAGGGCCCAAAAACATCTCCTTTTTCTTGGATTGGAAGATTTATTTTAGCTTTAATAAAATGGGCATTTTTTATAGGTGTTTTAATATTAATTTATTTGTTTTTAACAGGTGCTTTTAAATCAGGGTTGTCTGAATATGGTAAGGAGAGAGCAACAGAAGCTATTCAGAAAACACCATTTTTATCAGATACATTAGCAAAGGCAACTGAATTTTTTAAAATTGTCAAGGACCCATCAAAATCATTAAGGGAACCTGGATTTAAAGGAGAAGTTGATGAAAGTTCAGAAGAATCCGGATTAAAATTTGAAAATATAAAATCTTTAAAGCGGTCTTATTTAAAGGATGACGAGGAAATAATTGTAATCTCAACAATTAAGGTTACAACATTAGATGAAAATATGAAAATTAGATTAAGCTGTAATGCAACCACCCATGATATTCCCGGGAAGGTTGATATGGGGAATGGTCTTAAAGATTATGAGGAGGTTACATTTGAAAAAAATTCTAATACAATTTTCACACTGGAATGCATAATCCCACTTAAAGATAACAATGATAAGATCAAATTTTCAGGTGAGGAAAAAATAAAGCCGGAGAGGATTGTAATAAGTGCAGAATATAACTTTAAAACAAAAGCATATGTTGAATCATTTACAATGTCTGCTTCATTATTAAAACAAAAACAATATAATTCAGAAGAAATTTTTGAAAATGAGTTTAATTCGAGATTAAACAAAAAAACGGGAGAAATAAAATCAAAATACAGCAAAGGTCCTATTGGAGTTTTGATTAATACAGATACAAGCCAGCCATTTACTGAGAAAGGTCCTTTTGGGGGAGATTCTTATTATACATTAAGAGTATTGACAAAGCCGGTTTACACTTCGTTTCAAGGCAGATTAAACAAGATTAATAATGTTTATTTATCTCTTCCTGACAATTTTGAAATATTGGAGGATAACAAAAATGACTTTGAATCTTATGATGAAGGCAATGCATTTAATCTTGATGAGGAAATTAAACAAAATTATAGAATTTTTAAATTAAAACGAAAAACCCTTGATGAAATAAATTTATACTGCAATAAAAGAGATTTAAATGAATTAGAATGTGAGGCTTACTGGAAAAACAGCCTAATTTTAGGAACAACAAAATTCAGGATTACACAATTAGATAAAGAAGAGCTTGATAAAAATTTTATAAATGTTCAGGCTAATTATGAATTTAAATCAGAAACATCAACAACACCGAGCATAATAAAATATTTATCCTTGGAAGATGCCAAGCAGTCATAAACATAATGTTTTTAAATAAAATAATTATATTAAATAAAATGAAAAAAGAGAATTTATTTTTAATTTTTATGCTTATTATATTTATTAATTCATGCAATCAAGGAACATTTTCTTTATCTGGATCAAATGGTATTGAGATTAAATTTTTACAGCCGGAAAATATTGTGTCAAGCAAAGGAATTAATGAAGGAGATTCTATCCCTATTGAGATTGAATTAACAAATAAGGGGGAATGTCCTGTTGATGGAATTCTAACTGTTCGTGATTCTTTAAGTGATAATTATGGGGGTGTTTTCGAACAACAGCAAAATGTTCAGTTGAATGGGATAGAAGTTATTGGTAATAAACCCCGATATGATTCCCAAATATTTGTTTTTTCAAGTTCCCCTTATTCTGGATTGAGCAATGATGCAGAAACTAATTTATTAGCTACGATGAAATATAATTGTGATTTTACAACAGGGCCGAAGAAATTATGTGTGCAATCCCCCTATTATAAAGATGAAAATAAATGCAAAAATTTTGAAACAATATCTGGGAGCAATATTGGCTCTCGAGTAGCCCCAATAACTGTATCAAAAGTTGAAAAACAATTAAGCCTTGGACAAGGCCAGGATTTAAAATTAAATACTGTTATTTATTTAACAAAAATGAGCAAGGGAAAAGTTTATTCTCGAGGAGAAGATATTTTGAAAGGAGGTATTGTTAAATTTGATGTTGATTATGGGGGTTATCCCATGAGTTGTAGAGGAAAGTCTTTAAATGATTATAAGGATGGTGTTTTATATTGGAAAAACATAGATACCGAAAAGATTATTAATTGCGAGATTTTACTAAATTCAGGAGAATTTCAGGAAAATCCATTGAATGTTCATTTGGGATACGATTATGAGATAACAGAAAGCAAACTTATAAAAATAAATAATATACAAAATTAGAGGTGAAATAATGAAGAAATATTTAATAATAATTGCCTTGTCTTTTTTAATAATTTTATCAGGATGTAACCCACCCCAA
>Ga0194120_10011475_pt1 | contig 10626 bp, 9 predicted proteins | sample TA2MahCa65mmetaG_FD_148642 | JGI IMG/M metagenome (GOLD analysis project Ga0194120, IMG submission 148642) | Freshwater microbial communities from Lake Tanganyika, Tanzania - TA2015019 Mahale Deep Cast 65m | ecosystem: Environmental > Aquatic > Freshwater > Lake | place: Tanzania: Lake... | reverse complement strand
GTGAACCTCTCCAGAACCCGGGCGCGGGCCTGCTTGCCCCGGACGTCGCGCGCGTCATCCTCGATCAGCCGTCGCAGAGCCGCATACAGCTCGTCCACGCTGCCCGGGCGGACGACGATGCCGGTTTCACCAACCTGTATGGCGGCGTCACCGACGTCCGTGACGACGCACGGCAGTTCGCACGCCATCGCTTCGATGATTGAGTTGGAGAAACCCTCACCGTAGATGGATGAGGAGCAGTAGATGTCCCACCCGCTCAGCAGCGCTTCCGGTCGTTCCTGCTTGCCCAGCCAGAGGAACCGCGGCGCGACGTCGCCGAGCATGCCGACGCATTCCTCGCGGATGCGGTCATCCCCGTATCCGACGGCGAAAAAGCGCACGTGCGGGAACTCGACCAGCAGTCGTTTCGCGGCCTTCGCAAGAACGGGATAGCCCTTCATCGCCACCAGCCGGCTGCAGATGCCCACAGCGATGTCATCATCGAGCAGTCCGTGGCTCGACCGGAAGCGTTGACGCGCGTCGGGGCTGCGGTTGAACCGCCGCGCATCGGTGCCGCTGAAGATCGTTGCGGTGTTCCGTAGCTGAAATCCGTACTTTCGCAGGAACCCGAAGCCGCGGACCGAGTCCGAGGTGATGAGGTCAGTCCTTCGCTCGAGCAACCACATGAGCGCAAACAGCGCTCGTAGAAAGCGCGGACCCTCCGCAAATTTCGGCTCCGAGCCGAAGATGCCCCAGACGAGCATGGTGCGGTGGCGCGCCAGCCACGTGGCCAGCGCCGCGAACACGTTCATGTCAAACATGAACGAGTAGACGATATCGGGTCTCGTCTCGTCAATCACGCGACGGAAGCGCGCCAGGAACGACAGATCGAAGCGCGTGCGCTTCGCCAACCGCACCATCCGTATCGAGGGATCGGCGGTGATTTCCGAATCAAGGGCGCCCTCGCGAAGCGTGACGACGGTGAGGGCGAAGTGCCGCCGGTCCAGCTTCTTGACCAGCTCGAGGAACTGGCGCTCGGCGCCGCCGATATTCAGCGAGCGAATGGCCAGCACGATGTCAATCACCGAACTGCCTCGGCAGGGGCAACATCGCTTCGGCGCCAGTGCGCTGGTCGGCCACGGGCCCTCGCTGGCGAGACGAGCAGGAAGTGAGCGCCCTCCGAGAGGCCAAGCAGCATCCAGAAGATCTTGTTGTACATGAGGTCATAGGACATCATGACCCCGGCGGCGAGCGTCACAAGGACGACAAGGACCATGCCGTGGAACTCCAGTTCCGGGATGCCTGACCGTCGGAGCCGCCGGAGCAGCTTTGCGAGTCGCCACGCCAGCACCGCGAACAGGGCGACCCCGATCAGCCCACCATCAAGCAGCACGCCGAGCGGTGTATTGTGCGAGGAGTAGGTATACGTCAGCGCGTACCGTCCGGTGGCAATTGCCGTGCTGTTGAGGCCATTCCCGGCCCACGGTCGCTGGACAATTGACACCCACATCTCTCCCCATATGTTGACCCGGTTGCCGAGTTGGTCAATGCCGGCCTGCGCCAGCCGGGCCATGGCCATCTCCGTCACGCTCGGGAGTGCCGCGGCGAGACCGGCTGCAATCAGCGCGAGCAGGAGGTATCTCCATCCCGCCTCGAGTCGCTGACGCAGGGTGTTCCCCGAGAACTGGACCAACGCCAACATCGTAATGGCGATGGCGGCGAAGCCTCCGCGGGCCCCGGTGGCAAGAGCGCCCAGCACGAAGACGCCCAGCGCGAGCACTTGGGGCAGCGCGGCCCGCATCCACGGGGCAACGCGGATGCCGCGGCCGATGTGGGCGACGAGCACGAACAGGCCAATTGCCGTGTAGAACGCACCCTCGCTCGGATTCACTCCGAGCCCACCCGCGCGCAGGATTGTCTCCTCGACGTAGGTGGTGGAGCCCGTGGCAACTTGATAGGCCGTGAACCCGGCGTTCGCCAAGCCGTAGAGAAGTAGCGCGCGCCAGAAGGCCTGCAAGTCCGCCGTCGAACGTATGAACCCTTGAACCACCACGGCCAAGGCGAACAAGAACACCAACGAAGTACCCCGAATGATCGTCCGACTCGGATCCACGCTCCAGAGGAACGTCATCGCCATATATCCAATGAAGGCGACCAGAGGAAAGGTCAACCCACGCGTCGTGAAAAGCCGGAAGACCCTGCTCGATCCCACCTGGCTCGCCACCAGCGCCAGGAAGCCCATCTTGGGAATGGTGTAGAAGCTGTCAGCCGAACCCGGGCTGAAGTACTCGAGGCCGAGCACGGTCACCAGCAGATATGGGAAGATGCCTCGTCTCTGGCCAAGCATGAACAGCAGGCCGCCAGCGAGCGCGAAGATGACCAGGGTCGTTGCACTCACGCCCTCTGCCCTCCCTCGCTTGCATCCTCTGCCAGTACACGCGCGAAGACGTCGAGCGGCGCATGCTGCCCGGTGTAGTGAAAGAACTGCGTGGCCGCCTGGTACAGGGCCATCGTGAGGCCGTCAACCACGAGCTTCCCCATCGCACGCGCCTCCCGCAGAAGGCGCGTCTCCCGCGGACGTACGACAACGTCGAACACGGCCCGGCAATCGGCAATCCCTGCGAGGCCGAGCGGCGACGCCATCTCCTCGGGGTGCATGCCGATCGGCGTGGCGTTGATGACCACCGTGGCGCCCTGTTTCTCGCGGTCCTCCCACGGGACAAACGTGCACGCGGGGCTCACGGACGCGACCGCCTCGACGGCTCGCATGTCGCGACACGACACGAGCACGCGTCCGACGCCGAGCGACCCCAGCGCGTGCAGCACGGCGCGCGCGGCACCACCAGCACCTAAGATCAAGATCCTGTCCGCTGGCGCCAGCGACAGGGTCTGCAGGGCCCGGCGTGCGCCGACTGCGTCCGTATTGTAGCCGGTCAGCACGCCGTCGTCATTCACTATGGTGTTCACCGCCCCGATGGACGCAGCGATCCCGTCGATCGCATCCAGATGATCCATCACCGACACCTTGAACGGCATTGACACGCTGCATCCGCGGATGTTCAACGCCCGAACGCCCTGCACAGCACCCGCGATATCCGCCGTGGAGAGTGCCACGTACACGTAGTCAAGCCCGAGCGCGCGATATCCGGCATTGTGCAGTCGCGTCCCCAGCGTGCCCGGTCTCGCCGCGACCGAGATGCACAGGCGCGTGCCAACGACGCCGTGAGCCCTGCCGGGTGCTGCCGTCACGCCCGCCCCGGAGCCATTGCCTGCAACTCGCGAAACAGCATCGAACGTCCGAGCGAATAGAGCAGCTTGTCGAAGGGGTAGTGGTGCAGCGGCGCCATGTTGAGGTAGATGAGCGCCGTGATCAATCGCACCTTCCCAAGGTCGAGCCCATGCGCGCGAATGTAATCGGAGAGAATGGCGAGGTAGCCCTCAGCCTGAAACCGCTGTGCGAAATCAAAGAAGATCCCGCTCTCGTCCTCCGTGTAGGTGAGCAGGTTGAGCTTGATGTAGTCGTAGTTCAGAATGATCCCGCCGTACAGCTTCGCCAAGTCGTAGTACAGATCTCCAAACTCGACGTGGCCGCCGAAGTCCTGCCGCCAGTCAAGCAGCGTGAACGACCTCGTGGTCGCATCGTAGAGGATGTTGTCGAACTGCAGGTCCCCGTGGACGAACCTCGCGACGCCATCGGCGAGACGGTCCCACGGCACGCCTGCGAGCAAGTCAGCCGTGGACGGGATGCTCTCGCCGTTGACGGACGATCCGGCGTCGGCCACGGCGTACTTGGCGTGGTATCGCTCCAGGCGCTGAAGCGTCTTGTCGCGATAGAACGTCAAGCACGTGGCGCGCAACAGCGCCGGTTCGACGTGCTGGCGTTGCCAGAGGTTGTCGTCCAACCATTCGAGCAGAAGCTGAAACGTCCGAGGGCTTGCCACCCGATAGAGGGTTTCGCCCGGTTGATAGTCGTATGCGTAGAACTGCCCCGCGTGATCTGTGATCGCGGGAAAGACCGACGGATTGAGCTTCGCCTTGCGCACGCGCTGTTCCGTGATCCCGGCATCAACGAAGAACTTGATGACCTTGCGGTTCACGATGAACAACGCCTCGTCCTGCTTGCTGAAATCAAAGCGCTCATGGCGCAACGCCACTTTCCTGTACTTCTCCTGGTCGCCGACGTCAGTCCACTCAATCGGCCGCGCCTGTACGCGTCCTTGCGCAATCAGTGCGCGGAGTCCATTCGAGATCTGGTGCTCACCAGCGACCATCTCGGGGCTCGCGAGCGCGTCCCAGAAGACTGCATGGTCCCGGATGTAGCAGAAGCCCACGAAGGCCTGAAAGGCCGGATCGGCGACGTGCACCTTGTCGCGCAGTTCGACGACGGCACCATTGGAGACCTTCAGGTTGCAGTACCGACCAGACTCGCCTGGTGGCACCGGCGCCACGCCCAGCCAGTTCTCTGTCTCGCGCCAGTCGAGCGAGTTCCCCCACAAGGTGTCGCACGACACGAAGTAGAACGGCTTCTGCAGCTGCTCGCGGCAACACATCAGCGAGTGGCCCGGCCCGCTCCCCGGTCCGTCGAAGTTGTCCACTTCGACAAAGGTGATCCGACGGCTCCGGTGGGCGATCTCCAGGTACTGCCGCACCTGCGCGCCGAGGAACCCAATCGCGACCACAAACTCCGTCTCTGACGGAAACTTCTCGATGATATGCGAGATCGTCGCGCGCCCGTCAATCGGGAGCAGCGCCTTGTTGATCTTGGTCCCATAGCTTCCCATGCGGGTGCCTTTCCCCGCCGTCAGAAGGCAGACCGTGGGAACCGTCATCATCGCCGATGCTCCGCGTCAATCCGGCCGTCAGGGCGGCGGGTGTCGTCCTGCACGCGGACGACGTCGTCGAGGTGTGGCGTGGACACCTCGTAGAGGAGGATGTCCGTGACCGCTTCGAGTCGGTGCAGCGTCGGCGGCGTGACAGAGATCACGCTGACCGGCTGCAGTTCGACGGACGCCACATCCGCCCCCGTGATCCTGTCGTTCGCGACGCTCAGAACGGACTTGTAGTGCAACCTTGCCGTGCCCTCGAACAGCACGTTCGTCTCCTGCTTGAAGTGGTGATATTGCAGGCTGGTCTTCGTACCGCGGTTGACCTTGATCTGCTTCAGCGCGTAGCGCGGGTGCTGTCCGTTGATCCAGATCTCGTGTCCCCACGGCTTGTCTACGTGGTACAGGTCCGCGTGACGTTTCACCGCGAGGCCGCGCAGCTCCGGATGCGGGTCCCGCGTGCCGGCCACCAGCAGGCGCGCCGGGCCGCCCGTGGCGTGCAAGGACATCGGCTGGTCCTCTGCCTGCGCACAGTCCCCGGTCGCCATCACCTCGCCCAGTTCCAGCACGGCGACCGTCGTCGCCTGCGGCCGTTCGAGCAGGTAGACGCTGCAGGACCGCAGGTCGCGGAGCGACAGTGTCTCACCGGCCACGAGCTGGTAGAGGAAGTACTCGTAGGGGCCCGCGCCGAGATCGTGCCGCCCGTCCCGGACGCAGGTGAAGTGCGAGACGATGTTACCTCCAAACGTTCTCAGGGTCATCGGTTCGGTATGGTGCTTCAAGGGTGCGACGACAGGATTGCCTGCGCGCTAGACCCGCAGGTGAAGGTAGTCGGGGTTGTGCTGGAAGAACTGGTCGTAGAACGTCTTCGCATACGTGACCATGTTCCATCGGCTGTTGAAGCCGTACTTGCGGCGCAGCCAACGCCGTCCTTCATCGTACATCGCCGGTCGGTTCAGATGCTGCGGCTCCGTCTTCATCGTCGCGGCCAGCCGATCCGTGAGGTCCTTGTCCTCGCGAAACGTGGCACGCTTCGTGATGCCGGCGGCGAAGTCGTTGGCGTACGCCTTCGCCACCATCTCGATGTCGGTATCATAGCCACGGAAGTTCGTGCCGTCGAACAGGTAGTCGAGGTGGGACGCAGACTCCACGTTCTTGACGCAATCGATGAACGTGCCTCGGACCATCCACCCGATCAGGTTGATGAACCAGAAGAGCCGCAGTTCTCCGTCGGGAATCAACCCGGCCTCGCCCCAGTCGGCCGACGACGGCGAGAGAATGCCGATGCGCGGGTAGCGCTGCATTTCCTCGAGCAGGACCGACACCGTCGGCTCGTCCGGGAAGATGGTGTCCTGGCAGAGGAGGAAGTACTGGTCGTACGTGCCGCGTTTCGCCACTTCCATCAAGCCGAAATTGAATCCTCTCGCAAAGCGCAGCCCGTGCTCGATCGCCTCCGGCCACTCGGCGGCGAATCCCGCGTGGCGCGAACGCCCTTCGGGTGTGCTCCCGCTCTCGATCACGTAGACGTCCGTCACGTCGCCGTTGTGCTTGAGCAGGTGGTCCACCAGGCGATCCGTGACCTCGGGCAGATTGCGGTTCAGGACGAGCGTCGCACACGGTTTCATTGGCATGACCGTCGGCTCACCGGCGGCAGAGGTTGAAGCACGCCATGATGCGCATGACGGCGAGCTTGATCGCGTCGCGGATGCTGACGTCGAGATCCAGGCCCCGCGCCTCGGACTCCCGCCGAAGCGTCTCGAAGATCTCGCGGTATTCTGGCTCGCTGAACACGTAGTGCCCGGCAATGGTCGCGCGATCGAGGTCGGTGGCGGTTGAGTCAGGGAGCATCCACTTGCGCCACTTGCCTGAATTGTAGGCGAGCTCGGCAAATCGCTCCGCCAGTGACGTGCAGCCGAACTCCTGGCAGAGGAAGAGGACGTGACGGGTCTCCGCCACACCGAACTCGGGCGCGACGTTCGCCGCGTGGATGCCAAGGCGTGGATGCCACATCAGCGCTTCGTTCGACAGGTAGTCGCCGTTGTGTTCCTTCAACGCAATGCCGTGGGCGGCGCACAGTCCGAGCAACCGCGGCACCAGGATCTCAGCCGGCACGGCGCCGTTCTTGCGGAACGGGTCGTCGAAGCTCCCCACGTTCCGTGTCTCTTTGACAAGGGTTCCCGTCTGCGCGACAACAAACATGGGCGATTCGAAGCCGTGGCGTTCGCAGAAGCGCCGGACCTGCTGCAGCGCATTGGCAAGAACATCGAGATCCTGGTCGACACCGCTCTGCTCCTCCGATCCCACCTCGATGCCAATGGCACTTCCCTCGCGCGCGGCCACGTCCATGCAGTGCTCGTACAATTCCTCCACCCGGTCAAGGATCTCAGACTGCCCCAACTGCTCGGTGTGCAGGTCGATGCTCGGGTCAATGTGAAGGATGTCGAAACCGGCTTCAATGTCGTGGCGGAACGACTCCTTCGCCGAGGCCATCGCATCATCGAGCGGCAGCCGTTGCGCGACCTCGCGGTAGTTCTGCCAAGGGCCACCGTGATCGCGACAGAGCACCACGTAGCCGCCACGGTCGCGTTCGCGTACGTATCGTGCGAAGTCGTGCGTGTTCCAGCGGTTCACGTAGCCCCCACCCTGCCCCTCGCACTCGATCTGGCGTCGGCTGGCAATCAGCATCAGGGGAACCCGCGACGTGTTGGCAAGCTCAATGGTCGCATCAACGCAGTGGCGGCTCATCGGCCCGACGCCAAGCTGGGTCGCCGCGCCGAGTGCGACTGACGCCTGCAGCCGCTTGAGTGGGATGCTAGCCGCCATGTCCCTTCGCCTCGCCGCCAAGGTCATACGCCCCACTCCCCGGAAGACGCGAACTTCTCCGGAAGCCTGTCCGGATCGAACGGCACGAAGAACCGCTCCAGCAGGTGCAGACAGGCCTCGGCGACTGCGCGGTCCCCACCGGGTGCCGTCGTGACGTAGTGCGCACGCACCTTGGTCAGATGGAATCCGTTCGACGGGCAGATGCCGTAGCCGACGCCGGCAAAAACGAATGGATCAAAGATCCCATCACCCATGTAGACGACGTCGCGCACGTCGAACCGCTCGCGCATCCACTCGAGGCGCTTCACCGTGCTCACCAGGTCGAGCGGCATCTTCATGTCTACCTCGATGCGTCGCTGGGTGATTGGGAACCCCTTCCGGTCGCCGGTGACGAAGCGCACTTCGAGGTACGGCTTGAGGAGCAGCAGGGCGTCGTGGTCGTCCGGCCCGAACGACTTGTAGGCCTTGCCGTCCGCAGAATACAGAAACTGGCCGTTCGTCATCACGCCATCAACGTCAATGACGAAGGCGCGTGGCTTCCAGCCAGCTGGGGGAGGCGTCACGCTGCGCGCGGGAGTGGTCGGCATTGGACTACGTTGTGGCAGAGTGCGGGATGGCCTCTTCTCTCGGCGGAGCGAACCCGGTTAGCCGGCGCCGCCAGATGCCGAGCGAGTACCCACGACGCGCGAGAAAGACCCCGAAAGGCCCGAGGAGGATCCCGACCATCGCGACCCATGCCTTGGCGTTGCGGAGCGTAACTGTGGGGTACGTTGCAAGTCCCAGACAGACGTGCCGGAAGGCGAAGAGCAGATTCCCGGCCCCAAGCTCCGCCAGCGCTTTTCGCAAGCAGAGCGAGTCAACGAAGGTGGCAATGATCTGCTCGCGCGTCACGCCGATCGCATCCAGGAGTTCTCGCGGAAAGTGGAACGTATAGCTGTAGCCGTCCCACGCCGCCTTCGGCACTGCATCGGCCCGGGCCTGACCGATCTGTCCCCCTTCATGCAGTCGCCACGAGAACAAGGGTCTCCGCACCCAGAGCACATCCGGGTCGCGGCTCAGCAAGTGGTAGTTCATCTGCAAATCGGGCGAGTACAGCAGGCCGTTGTAGACCCCCTCGATCGACTCGAAGAGCTTGCGCGAGAACAGGCTCGCGCCCAGCCACCCCACGATCGTAAGACGGGGAAGAGCGTACGCGAGCGCGTCCCTGCCCTTGCAACGACGGACGCTACCCGATCCAACATACGATTCGAGCGGCTCATACGCCGTGTCGAACCCCTCAGCGCGTTGCCCATGGACGCCCGTGGGAACACCAGCGCCATCGGTCACGTAGGAATCAGAGAGTACCATCACGTTTTCACGGTCGACGCCGGGCGACGTCGCGAGGGTGACGAGCTGCGCGATGCCCTCCGGGTCGGAGAGGTCGTCGGCGCAGTGCACAATGAGGAACTCGCCCTGCGCGAGCGAGAGCGCCTTATGAAGGTTCCCCGCATACCCGATGTTTCGGCGGTTGCGCACGAGACGGACGCGCGGATCCTCGCGCGCGTATCGTTCCGCAATCTCAAGTGACCGATCCGACGAGCCGTTGTCACAGATGATGAGTTCGAGGTTCCGGTGCGTCTGGCGCAAGACGCCGTCGATGGCATCACCTACGTACCGCTCTGTGTTGTAGAGCGGCATACAGACTGACACGAGCGGCTGAGCGAGACTCATATGATCCTTCTCGAGAGTGACGGTGACCACTCACGGTTTGACGGCCGTGATCACCACATTCCGCGCCAGCAGCCGCCTGCCAGGCAGCCACCGCCAGATCATGTAGTCCAGATCATGTATCCAGCGCTGCACTTCTCTATGGCCACGGAGGAGACGGTCACATCGGCTGAACACTCCCAGCTCCTCGAACCTCACGTCGGAAAAGGAATGCTTGGCCAGCGCGGCACGGTAGTGTTCCGAAGTGTTGGGGCGGGTCGGGTGTGGGTCGTGATCCTCGTACGCCTTCCATCGGCTCGACAATCGGCTTGGCCGCGGGTCCACCGGGTCACGTATCGGGACGAGTTCGCGCAGGAACTCCAAGAGGAGGGAGTTCTGAATGGACTCCATGAAGACGACCAAGCCGCCCGGCTTTAGTGCCCGAAGCACGCTGCGATACAGTCGTTCCTCCTGCACGACGGTCAAATGATGAATGAGCGCCGTGCCGATGATGATGTCATACCTGCCAGCCGGAAGGTCGAGTTCTGAGCAGTCACCGACGATGGTTGAGACATCGAGACCGTTTACTTCGGCGTGCAGCCGTGTGATATCAACGTTCGTACGGGAGATGTCGGACGCCGTGACGCGCGCACCGAGTGCCGCGAGGTACACCGCCCAGTAGCCCTGCCCACATCCAAGATCAAGTATCTCGCGGCCCTCGATCATGCCATGACAGTGCTCCGATATCCGATCAAACACCAACCGATTCGGCTTGAGATAGGACAGCGGGATTTCGGCGGTGCCGACCAATCCCGCTGGGTCTCGCTTAAGAGCCTCGAGCAAGTCACGATTCAACTTGTCATAGAACTCGCCCTGCTCCTCGGACACTTTCGACATCACCGCCTCCCGTACCTGTCTTGATTGGCCGGCACGGCTCACTCTTGCTCTCGCGTGCCCGATACTGCTCCGCGAAGCATAGCCACGACGGAGGCAAGCTGTTCACCTGTCTGGTGGTCGTGTTTGCCGCTCGCCTGCCCGTGCTGGCCCAACATGCGGACCTTTGCCGCCAACGCATCGTCGCTAGTCACCACGCCGCCGACATCACCGTACGCACCGAGGTTCTTCGAAGGAAAGAAGCTGGAGGAAACCCCGTGCCCAAGGGTTCCAACGGCGCGGTTCTTGTACCTCGCGCCGTGCGCATGTGCGCAATCCTCAAGCACGAACAACCCGTCCGCGATCTTAAGTGACCGATCCGACGAGCCGTTGTCACAGATGATGAGTTCGAGGTTCCGGTGCGTCTGGCGCAAGACGCCGT
>Ga0194120_10011474_pt1 | contig 10626 bp, 8 predicted proteins | sample TA2MahCa65mmetaG_FD_148642 | JGI IMG/M metagenome (GOLD analysis project Ga0194120, IMG submission 148642) | Freshwater microbial communities from Lake Tanganyika, Tanzania - TA2015019 Mahale Deep Cast 65m | ecosystem: Environmental > Aquatic > Freshwater > Lake | place: Tanzania: Lake... | reverse complement strand
CAGCCGTGCACGAGGCCGACGCAGCCGCAGGCGCAGTGCGCTACCCGGCCGCGCCGGGCAGCCTCGGCCAGGCGATCGGTCGCGCTGTCGCAGGCGAACGTGTGACGGTGTGGCTGGTGGACGCTGCCCAGGCCGCCGCCCCCCTGCGCGAGGCGTCCCGCCGCCACGTCGCCCTGCTGGCGGTGTGCCGCGATCCAGGCACGACCGACGACCTTGCGCCGCGCGACGTGGCTGCCGTTTTGGCGGGCGACGGCGTTGCCGTCCTGCGGGCCTCCACGGCGCAGGAGGCCTACGACGCGACGGTGCTCGGGCGGTGGTTGACCGAGGCGGCTCTGCGTCCCGTGCTTGTGGTGTTGACGGGCGGCGCCGCGAGCGATGCGGCTGAGGCGTGGCATGCGGTGGCCCCCGAGGTGGTACGAGACTGGCTCGGCAGCCCGAGCGACGAGGTCGATGCCGCGACCGCTGCGCAGGGCTGGGTGTTCGGCCGGCAGCGCGCTCGCGTGGTGGCCCGTTGGGACGCGGCGCACCCGGTGGCCGTCGGCCAGACCATCGATGCGGCCGACCGGCGCGCTGCGGCGGAATCCGCCGAATTGTGGTTCGACGGCGCCTGGGCGGCACTCGCTGCCACGGGAGGCGCCAGGTGGCGGGCCCTGGCCGGCCGCGACTTGACGCATTGCGTGGCGCCGCCGCCCGCCGCCCAAGCCAACCGCCGTGCACGGACGATGGCCGGCCATTCGGCCTACCCGCAGCGCGAGCTGCTGATTGAGGCGGTCAGGCGCACCTTCCCAGACGCGGTTGCGGGCAAAGGCGCGACCTCGGTCCAGATGTCGGCACCGGCCGACCCGTGGTTGCAGGGGGCGTTGCGCCAGCGCGCAGAGCGCGAGGGGTCCCCGGCCGACTGCGGTTCGTTGGCCCGCCTGTGGGGCGAATACGTCTCTCCGCGCGCCGCTGGCGAGGGCCAGGGCGAACTCAACCCGTGGCTCGCGGCCGCGACCACGCCTGCGGCGTCGGCAGTCTTGTTCGACCGCAGTGCCGGCCGAGCCCAACTGCCCGCGGTGGACGTGGCCCGCTGCACCGGCTGCGGAGACTGCTGGGCGGCGTGCCCCGACGCTGCCCTCGCGTCGGTCGCGCTTGGCACGCAAGCGTGGCTCGACGCGGCGGCGGTCCGCGCACAGGCGGACGGCCTGCGCGGATCGGGCGCCGACCGCAGCAAGCGGCTGCACAAGGCAGTCGCCCAGCAAATCGACGACGCGGTCCACCAGTCTGCGGCGACCACGGTGACGGCCGACACCGCCGATGCGGCGTTTGCCCGCGCCGCGGACAAGGCCAATCTGCACGGCGACGAACGGGCCGCCGCGCAGGCTGCGTGGCGCCAGACCCTGGCCGAAGCGCTGCGCCTGCCGCCCGCCACCACGGCCACACTTTTCCACGGCCCGCACCAGCGCCAGCGCGGTAGCGGCCTGGTCCTGCACATCGCCGTCGACCCGCGCGCCTGCCAAGGATGTGGCCTGTGCGCTGAGGTGTGCAAGGAAGGGGCCATCGCGCTGCATCCCCAGCAAGAGTCGTCGCTGCAGGCCGCGCGCGGCGCCTGGCTGGCCTGGGACAGGACCCCGGATACCACCGGCCCGGCAATGGCTGCCGCCCAGGCCGCCGGCCTCGACCCGCTGGCGGCGCTGCTGTTGTCGCGCCACGCCAACCACGCCTTGTGCGGTGCCGATTTCTCCCCCGCGGGCAGCGGCCAACGCCTGGCCGTGCGCCTGGCGACCGCCGTGGCCGAGCAGCGCCGTGGGCCCGTGCTGCTGCAGCGGGCGCGCGCCCTGCAGGACCTTTCCGACAAGTTGGACGAGGCAACGCGCTCGGTGTTTGCAGCGGCCGCGCCGACCGGCGACCCGCAGGCCCTGCTCGACGCCTTGGACTCCGCGACGGCACGCACCGCGCCTCTGGGTGCGATCGCCGATCGCTTGGCCGTGCAGGGCCTTGGCACCTCGCTCGACGTCGCGCGGTTGCGCCGACTGGCCGAGGCCGCCGGGCTGGTGGCAGCCGCCCGCCACCGCCTGACCAGGGCCGGTGGCTGGGGCCAGGCCCGCTACGGCGTGGTCGTGGCCGGTGCCACGGTGGCCGCGTGGGCTGGGCAGTTCCCGCGCAACCCGTTCACGGGACCCGCGCTGGTGGACACCACCGACCAGGCCTTCGACGTCGCCGTGGGCCTCGCCGCCGCGGAGCGCGCACACGCCGTCGCCGAGGCCAAGGCTGCGCGGACGGCGGAACTCGCGCTCGGCAACGCCGCCGATGCTGACCTGCGGTTGCAGGCGCTGGCCGACCTGCGGCCCGAGGATTTGACCGACGTGGAGGCCACTGCCGCCCTGCCGGTGCTGGTCGTCGGCGACTGCGCTTCGCTGCAGGGCGCGGGGCTGGCCGGGCTGGGTCGCGCGTTGGCGAGCGGCCTTGCGGTGCACGTGCTGTACCTGCGCGACGCCGAGGGGGATCCACCGGTCGACGCGGTGCGCTTTGCCCGGGCGGTCGGTGACCTGGCGGTTGCCTCGACCTCGCCAGCCCACCGCGACCACCTGTATTCGTGCCTGGTCGCGGCTTTCGACGGCCGCCGGCCGAGCCTGACATCGGTGTTGGCGCTGTCGGCGATCGGCGACGGGTTCAGTCCAGAGGCGTTGCTGGCCCGCACCGCCGCCGCCGTCGACTGCGGAGACCATCCGCTGTTGCGCTTCGCACCTGGCCAGCCGACCGAGACGGGCCTCGCGGTGGCTGTCGAGGCAGCGCGCCAGCAGGCCGCCGCCACCCACCGCGCCGAACTCGACCTTGCGATGGCTGAACTGCGCGCCGCCCACGCCGATGACTTGCAGGCCGCGCGGCTAGCCTGGCAGGCCGAAGCCCTGCAGCGCCTGCGCGACCAATTGGTTCAACTCGCCCGTTCGGCGCCACCTCGGCCGTCGCCATCCGACCCGGAGGCGGTCGCATGAGCTTGCTGCTGCCCGGGGCCGGCAAGGCGACCTTTCGCCACGGCATCCATCCGCCCGAGCGCAAGGACGCCACTCGCGCGGCGCCCATCGAGCGGATGCGCTTTGCCGACACCTACGTGCTCGCCCTGAGCCAGCACATCGGCGCGCCCAGCAAGGCCGTGGTGGAGGTGGGCCAGCGGGTCGAGCGCGGCCAGTTGGTGGCCGAACCAGCCGGTTTCGTCAGCACCGCCCTGCACGCACCCGTCGCCGGCACGGTGGTGGCCCTGGAGCCGCGGCCGCTGCCGGCGGGCAAATCGGGTCCGTGCATCGTGCTGCGCCGCGACCCGTTCGACAGCCAGCGGGTCGGGTCGTCTGTCACGGGCCACTACGCTGCGGGCGACGCGCGCGACCTGGTTCAGCGGGTGCAGCGCGCCGGCATCGTCGGCTTTGGCGGCGCGGCCTTTCCGTCGCACGTCAAGCTGGCGGTGCCCGACGGCAAGCGGGTCCAAGACGTGTTCCTCAACGGCTGCGAGTGCGAGCCGTACCTGACTTGCGACCACCGGGTGATGGTCGAGCGGCCCCAGGCGGTGTTGCGCGGCGCCGAGCTGGTACGCCACCAGGTGCAGGGCGAGCGCGTGTTCATCGGTGTCGAGGCCAACAAACCCGACGCCATCGGCGCCCTGCGCGCGCATATTCCGGCCGGCGCGCCGGTCGAGGTCGTCGAACTCACCGTCAAGTACCCCCAGGGCGCCGAGAAGATGCTGATCGACGCAGTGGTCGGGCGCAAGGTGCCGGCGGGCAAACTGCCCATCGATGTCCATGCTGCGGTGCAGAACGTCGCGACCGCCGCCGCCATTGCCGATCTGGTGGACCGCGGCATGCCGCTTGTTGAGCGGGTGGTGACGGTGACCGGTCCCGGCATCCGCCGGCCGGCCAACGTGCTGGTGCCCATCGGCACGCCGCTGCGCGACCTCGTCGACCACTGCGGGGGCCTCCTGCCCAACGCCAGACAAGTCGTACTCGGCGGCCCGATGATGGGCCTCGCGCAAAAAGACCTCGACGTGCCGGTGACCAAGGGCCTGTCCGGCGTACTGGTGTCCACCGAGCCGGCCACCTGGCTGCAGGAACAGCCGTGCATTCGCTGCGGCCGCTGCCTGGATGCGTGCCCGATGTTCCTGAACCCGCAGCGGTTGGCGCTGATGGTCCGCCACGAGCGCACCGAAGACCTCGAGGCGCTGCACCTGCGCGACTGTTTCGAGTGCGCCAGTTGCTCGTACGTGTGCCCGTCGAACCTGCCGCTGGTGCAGTTGATGCGCGTCGGCAAGGGCCTGCTGCGCCGCCACCAGGAGGCTGCGTGACGCCCGGGCCCGCCCACCTGGAACTGACGACCGCGCCACACGTCCACGCGCCGATCTCGACGTCGCGGGTGATGTACGAGGTGGTGGCTGGCCTGATCCCGGTCGTCGCCGCGGCTGCGTACTTCTTTGGCGTCACGGCGATCCTGATGGTGGCGACCGGCGCCGTGGTGGCCGCGGCGACGGAGTGGGCGTTCTCGGACCGCAACGGTCTCGGCACCTTGCGCGACGGCTCTGCGCTGCTGACCGGGGCGCTGCTGGCCCTGACCCTGCCGCCAGCCCTGCCGCTGTGGATGGTCGCGCTCGGCGCCGCGGTGGCCATCGCGCTCGGCAAGCTGGCGCTCGGTGGCTTGGGCCACAACCTCTTCAACCCCGCGCTGGTCGGCAGAGCGTTCTTGCAAGCCGCGTTCCCGACGGCCATCACCACGTGGTCGGCGCCGGGCCAGGGTTTCTGGCATGTGGAATCGTCCACCATGGCTCCGCCGATGCTGCACGCGGCGGTGGACGTGGTCAGCGGCGCCTCGCCGCTCGGGCTGGTCAAATTCGAGCACAAGACCACGGAACTTTGGCCCATGTTGACCGGCAACGTCGCAGGCTCGCTGGGCGAGACCTCGGCCGCGGTGCTGGCGCTGGTGGGCGTCGTGCTCGGCCTGCGCAAGGTGTTCGACTGGCGGTTGCCCGTATCCACAATCGGCACGGTGGTCGCCTTGAGCGGCGTGCTGTGGCTGTTCGGCCTGTCGCCGTCGCCGGTCTTCATGCTGGCTTCGGGTGGCCTGCTTTTCGGCGCGGTGTTCATGTGTACCGACCCGGTGACAACGCCAGTCACGGCCAAAGGCGCCTGGTACTTCGGGCTTGGCGTCGGCGTCCTGGTCGTGCTCATCCGCAACTTCGGCGGCCTGCCCGAGGGGGTGATGTACGCGATCCTGTTGATGAACGCGGCCACGCCGCTCTTGAACCGGGTCAGCCAGCCCCGGCGGTTGGGGGGCTGACGGTATGAGCGGCCCCGAGCCCACATCGGCCAAGCTGGTCGGCACCCTGACCCTTGCGGGCCTGCTGAGCGGGCTGGTGCTGGTCGGCGTGTTCCAGGCCACCAAGCCGCTGATTGCGGCAAACCGCGCGGCGGCGATGCAGGCTGCAGTGACGCGGGTGGTGCCGGGCGCCGTCCAGGCGGCGTCCTACGAGCGGGTGGGCGACAAGGTGCAGCCTTCCAAGGTCGAGGTCGGCGCCGCCTCGGACAAACCCATGGCCTACGCCGGGTTGGACAAAGACGGCCGCGTGCTCGGCTTTGCGATTCCGGCCGAGGGCCCCGGCTTCATGGACACCATCCGGTTGCTGTATGGCTATGTGCCCGGCAAGGGTACCGTCATCGGCATGGAAGTGCTCGACAGCCGCGAAACACCCGGCCTGGGCGACAAGATCATCAAGGACGCGGATTTCGTCGGCAACTTCAAGCAACTCGACAGCAAGCCCGAGATCGTCGGCAAGAAGAAGGGCACCAAGAGCAAGCCCAACGAAATCGATTTCATCACCGGCGCCACCATCAGCAGCAAGGCCGTCGTCAAGATCCTCAACGGCAGCACAGCGCAGTGGGCCCAACCGCTGACGACCGCGGCGCCGCCCGCAGGGGGCAAGCCGTGAGTCAGGACAACGGCCCGAGCCCCTGGACGGTGCTGGCCGCCGGGCTGTGGCGCGAGAACCCGATTTTCGCGTTGGTCATCGGCCTTTGCCCGACGATGGCGGTGACCAACACGGTGACCAACGCGCTGGTGATGGGCGTGGCGACGCTTGTCGTGCTGGTCGGGTCGTCGACACTGGTGTCGGCGCTGCGCAAGGTCACCCCTGGTCCGGTGCGGATCACCATCTACATCATCATCATCGCCACGTTCGTCAGCGCGGTGGACTGGGCACTTGCCGCGTTGCTGCCGGCGGCCCACAAGCAACTGGGCGCGTTCATTTCGCTGATTGTGGTCAATTGCATCATCTTGGGCCGCGCCGAGGCCTTTGCTGCCCGCAACGCCGTATGGCCAGCGGTCCTCGACGCGCTGGGCATGTCGCTCGGCTTCACCCTGGCCATGCTGATGATCTCGGCGCCGCGCGAAATTCTGGGCAGCGGTACGCTGTTGGGCCATCCGCTTTTCGGGCCGCGCTTCGAACCGTGGGTGATCATGGTCCTGCCGCCCGGCGGCTTTCTGACCATGGCCACCGAATTGGCGATCCTGGCGTGGTGGCGGCAGCGCCTGGCCGCGCGCCGCGCACCAGCGGAGGCCACCTGATGGACGATCTGGTGTGGATCTTCGCCAACGCGAGCGTCATCAACAACTTTACGCTGGCGTATTTCTTGGGCCTGTGCCCGTTCTTTGGCGTCACCAACCGCATCGAGACGGCGTTCCGCCTCGGTCTCGCCAACCTGTTCGTGCTGGTCATCACCTCGCTGTCGGCGACCCTGCTCGACCGCTATGTGCTCGTGCACGCGCCGTACTTGCAACTCATCAGCTACATCGTGGTCATCGCCGGCACCGTGCAGTTCGTCGAGATGGCCATCAAGAAACTGAGCCCGGCGCTGTTTCGCGCGCTCGGCATTTTCCTGCCGCTGATTACGACCAACTGCGCTATCTTGGGGCTCGCGCTTTTCCAGTCGAGCAAGGGCTACGGGCTGGTCCAAGGGTTGGTGTACGCGACCGGAGCTGGCGCTGGCCTGACCTTGGCGATGGTCATCATGGCCGGGCTGCGTGAAGAGATCGAGCTTGCGCCGATTTCCAAGTTGTTGCGCGGGGTCGCGCTCAACTTCTTCGTCGCTGGCGTGTTGTCGCTGGCGTTCATGGGTTTTGCCGGGCTTTTCGCCAAGGGATAGCCACGCAGCGCGGCACTGGTGGTCGGGCGCTCGATTTGGCCCTACGCTACCGGGCGGTGCGGCGGACCCCGCCCGCGAGGAATCGATGACCTGGGCCGACGTGATGGCGATTGCAGGGCTGGCCTCCGCCTGCGGGCTGTGGGTGGTCATCCAGCGCGCCGCCGGCCGCGGACCGAGCGGTGGCTGCGGGTCGTGCGGGTGCGCGCCAGAGCGCCGGGCCGCCTGCACCAGGCCGCCGGACGGAACGCGACCGTGAACACAGCGCCGTGAACCAAAGGCCGTGAACAAAGGGTACCTTCATGCATGCCGTTGATGTTTTTGGCATTCCCCTGGACTTCGTGCTGTTTGGCCTGACGTTGATGGGCGTCGCGCTGTTCCACGCCAAGACCTTGCAGGTGGCCCTGGCCGGGCTAGGCGTGTTGACCGTGTACAAGGTCTTTTGGGGCGGCTTTGCCCACGGCAGCGGTCTCGAAGGGCTTGCGGCCCACCTGGGCCACGAATGGGTGGTGCTCGCCAACCTGCTCGGCCTGCTGATTGGCTTTGCCCTGCTGTCGCGGCACTTCGAGCAGAGCAAGGTGCCGGCCCTTCTGCCAGCGCTCCTGCCCGACGGCTGGGAAGGCGGCTTCGCCATGCTGGCGATGGTGTTTGTCCTGTCGTCGTTCCTGGACAACATCGCGGCTGCGCTGATTGGCGGCGCGATGGCCCACACCCTGTTTCGCGGCAAGGTCCACGTCGGCTACCTCGCCGGCATCGTGGCCGCCTCCAACGCTGGCGGTTCGGGCAGTGTGGTCGGCGACACCACCACGACCATGATGTGGATCGCCCACAAATCGCCGCTCGACGTGTTGCACGCGTACGTCGCCGCCGCAGCAGCGCTGATGGTGTTCGGCATCCCCGCGGCGCTGCAACAACATCGCTATTCGCCGATCCTCGCCGACCCGCCCGAGGGCACCAAGGCCGACTTCCGCCACCTTGCGGTGGTCCTGCTGGTCCTGCTGGCGGCCGTGACCACCAACGTCGTGGTCAACACCCGGTTCCCAGCGGCCGGCGACCGATTTCCGTGGCTCGGCGCGGCGGTGACGCTGGCGGTCGTCCTGTGCGCGCCGATCCGCGCGCCCGACTGGAAGGTCGTGCCCGACGCCGCCAAAGGCGCAGTCTTCCTGCTGTCGCTGGTCACCTGCGCTTCGATGATGCCGGTGGATCGCCTGCCCGGGGCGTCGTGGCACACTTCGATGGGCCTGGGCTTCCTGTCGGCGGTGTTCGACAACATCCCCTTGACGGCCCTGGCGCTCAAGCAGGGTGGCTACGACTGGGGCATGCTGGCGTACGCGGTCGGCTTCGGCGGGTCGATGATTTGGTTCGGTTCGTCGGCCGGCGTCGCCATCAGCAACATGTACCCGGAGGCCAAGTCGGTGGGAAGCTGGCTCCGCAACGGCTGGCACGTCACCGTCGCCTACGTTGTCGGCTTCCTGGTGCTGCTGGCGGTCAACGGCTGGGTGCCTGAAGTGGGCAAGGGCCCGTGACACCGGCGGCTGACGTCCCGGCCGGGCACCTGGCGTCGCCGCAGGCGTGTCCCGTGCGCCGCCAAACTTGACACCGCGTTCGACCTCGCCGACCGTACGTTCCGAAGGCCACGCAGCGTGGCCGTGCCCCCCCTCGAGGAGAGCATGTTCAATTCCCGCATGGGTGCGGCCCTTGCCGCGCGCCTCGCCGTCCTTTCCGCGTGCATGACCGCAGCGGCCGCCCCGGCTCTGGCCCAAACCGACACGGCTGCGCCCGCCGGCGTCTCCGGCATGACCAAGGACGAGGTGGTCGCCGGCATCATCAAGGCCTGCACCGACAACCCCGACCAGAAAGGCTGCGTGGACCTGCGCAACGCCTGCAACGCCCAGCGCGGCGCGTGGAAAGCCGACATGATCCGCATCTGCCCTGCGCTGGTGGGGCCCGGCGGCGGAACGCCCTCGGCCTCCGTCGCGCTGGATGAAGACGACGGTGGCGAGACGTTTGGCGAGCCGCGACCGCGCGACAAGCACGAGGCCACGCTGGACAAGGTCGCCCGCTCCTGCCGCGCCAACCCCGGCCAGGGCATGTGCACGTCAGCCCGCGACCAGTGCCTTGCGAAATACGCCACGATGCCCGCCGGCGGCCAGCGCTTCTGCAGGCAACTCTAGGCCGCGCCGCCCCCCGAAAAGCCCATCGGCATGCACACCGCCTACGCCTTCCAGTACGCCAAGTTCGCAGACCCTGCCAAGGCCAAGAAAGTCGAAACCCTGACCGGCGGCCACATCAGCGGGCGTGGCTTCTCGCAAGACGGCCCCTATGCCACGGCGTTCGACGTCACGGTCGCCAAGGCCATCACCGGCTGGTACTGGGACTTCTCGCTCGCTGGCGGTCTCGGCGTTCGGGCGCCGCACCTGACCATCGGCGTGGTCGCCGGCCTGCGCGGCAGCGGCATCACCGGCGGCGAACTGGAGACCGCATGGGGCGTCCCAGTCGAGGCGCACGCCACCTACGCCATCGGCGACAACCTGTCAGCGCTTGCCTACGCCCGGCCCATCTGGCACCTCGGCGACACCAAGCGCAAGAAGGGCGCGAGCCTGGGGTCGTTTGCGACGAATTCGAACTGGGCGCGCACCTGGTGTGGGCCAAGGTCGGCCCGCCCGGCAAGAACCCGTTCGGCCTGATGGCAGGGCTCGTGCACCACGAAATGTTGGGCACCGCGTACACGGGCCTGCGGCTGGGGTTTGGGTTTGCCAATCAGCCCTGATCCGCGTTTCGCAAGGGGCGTCGAGCCTGGGACTGGGGCGCACGGCTGGCCCTCCATGGCCAGCCGGCCACTCGAGTGCGACCGCGACAACTTGAGTGAAGCACTGCGTCTGGCTGTGGGGCAGCGACGGTCGACGATTCCGATGACGCCAAGGGCATGGCTGGATTCGCCGTTTCGACCGTCGTCGTCGATCCTCGACGCGACCTTGTCACTCTACGGAAACCACGATGTAGTCGCCATCCAAGAGCACGCAGCACCCAAAGCGGCAATCGATGCAGCCATCGAGGAAACTCGCGCTGAGGTCCACTGCGCGCTGTAGGCCAGTCAGTACCGCGTTGTCTTCTTGTCCGGAGCGCCCGGCGCGGGCAAGACCCTGGTCGGGCTGGAGAGGCACTGGCGCGCACCGCTGTCGCCCAAGACTGGTCGCCGGACAAACTTGCCGAGGTGATCGCGGTCGACCACCAGACTGCGAAGCCGCGCACCGGCCGCCCGGCTTCGCCCCCAGTGGTCAAAGCAATTGCCGCCGTCACGCGCTCGGTCGAAGGCCTGGGCGGCGCGAACGAATTCAAGGCCGCGCTTGCGTTGGTCGTGGTCGGCATTGCGCTGTAGGTCGTCGAGCATGGCCGCGGCGTCGACCACGCGCACGGTGCGGCCGCGCAGCAGCGCGGCGTGGGCGATGTTTTGGGCCAGCATGGTCTT
>Ga0194120_10011473_pt1 | contig 10626 bp, 10 predicted proteins | sample TA2MahCa65mmetaG_FD_148642 | JGI IMG/M metagenome (GOLD analysis project Ga0194120, IMG submission 148642) | Freshwater microbial communities from Lake Tanganyika, Tanzania - TA2015019 Mahale Deep Cast 65m | ecosystem: Environmental > Aquatic > Freshwater > Lake | place: Tanzania: Lake... | reverse complement strand
CCAACACTTCGTAGGCCAGCGGATAACCTTCGGGTGTGACGATCAGCGCGAGGATCACCTGCACGCAATCCGATCGTTTGTCCCGGCTGTAGCCGAAGCGGCGCTTGTCTCCTTCGGGAAAGGGCGGGTAGGGCGCGTCGTTCCTCCTCGGTAGCCGTTTGGAGATACGAGGGTTGGCATTTTTTTCGGGACATTCTACAAAGGGCAGTGGCTGGCCGTGGCGACTTGGAGCTCGGCCGCCTTCCACATCAAAGACCGAGATCAGTTCATTGGCTGGACTCCTGAACAGTGCCGGCGCCGGCTGCCGCTTTTGGCTAACAATTCCCGCCTGCTGGTCATGCCCGACTGCCACTACTACAATCTCATCAGCCGCTTCATGAAGTTGATGTTGGCCCGACTCTCGGAGGACTGGCAGCAACGCTGGGGACATCCCCTCGCCCTGGTGGAGACGTTCGTTGACCCCCGCTACTACCCAGGCACGGCTTACAAAGTTAGCGGTTGGTCGCACCTGGGCAAAACGGCCGGTTGGAAGCGCGATGCCGACGATTTTTACGAGAAGAACGACGCGCCCAAACAGGTTTGAGTTCGGGAACTGACCAAGAAAGCGTGCGGGAAGTTGCGCGCGCCACAATTGCCTGCCGCATGGGCCAAAGTGGAAGCGGCGGTGCGGGTCCGATGTACGGCCAAGGTGCAGCAAATCCGCAGTTTGATGGAAGCCGTCCAGGCCGACCTTCCGGAATTTCGTCGCAAACACGGGCTAGATAGGTGTAAGGTTTCTGTGTTCCGCCATTCGGTTGGCCCGGCTGGTACCAGCCGGCGTCGTGGGAAAGCAGGACACAATCTCCAAATCCGGCGGCGATCAATTCCTTAATGGCTGCGATCAACGTGCTGTCCTCGCTGGGATTCCATCCGAAAGAATCGAACTCGATGAACACCCCGCGTGCCGCCAGTTCTCGATGAAATGCCCGGTTGCGCTCGGCCTGGGCGTGCACCCAGATGAACCGAATCGACGGGCTGATTGATTCCAGAATGTCGGTCTGGCGGCGCGCGACGCTGCCGGCCGCCGTGTGACTCGCAACCACCGCGCCGGTCGCCAGGGCGGCGCGGCCCGCAGTGCGCAGGAATTTTTCCTCCAATGCGGTCAATCGGGAGTCGCTTGTGGAAATCTTGATGAATCCGGCTCGGGTGGTTGTGCCCTCGAGGCCTTCGCGAATCTCTCGCGTGAAGAGGGCTGTCAGATCGGCCTCCGTCATGGCGGGGTGAGCCGGCGGCGCGAAATTGGCCCGGCCATACACGCCCGTGGGGACGATGACCGGCAAACCCGATTCGACGGCCAGGCGCAGGATCGCCGGCACGTTGCGTCCGACGCCGATGCTGGAGCATTCGACGAGCACGCCCACGCCAGCCTCCTTCGCTTCGACCAGGCGAGGTTTCATGACCCGCACCACGTCTTCGATATCCGCCTGCGCGTAGCTGGGGACGGTTGGTCCGCGCAAGTCGGTGAAAATATGCTCGTGCGGAAGGACGACGCCCGTCTGGTTCGCCGCCACGTCGCCCAGCACCGTTTGAAGCGAAGCCGTGTAATCGTTCGTTCTGAGCCGAAAATAGCGGTTGCCGCGCCCAGGCGTGATCCGAACCGAGCGCCGGCCAAGCTCAAGTTGAGCAGATCGTCGCGCGGGCCACCAATTCGAGTTCGGCTCCAGTCCGTCCGCGACCTCCAGCAAATAATCCCTCCCTGGCGTGTCTTCCCAGGAAAGCTCGATCAGGCCGCCGCTCCGAGCCGCTTTCAACGCCGGCGGCAAGTCTGCTCCAAGAAAGTCAGGCCAGGGCGAGACCAGCAGCCACCCCATGAGCATCAACTTAAGAGCCTGTCTGAAAACTGTCTTCTGAGTGGAACAGTCCACCGGCCTGTTGCGGCGGGCTACCAGCCCGCCGGGCCTTTTGACGGCAGGTTGCAGCCAAAAACGGGCTGGTAGCCCGTTCTACCCATTTTTCAGACAGGCTTTAAGGAAGCGGCATGCGGAATTCATAGACACGAGCACCACGCAACAGGCAAAGTGGAGCACCCTCAAACTTATCACCGCGGTCTCAACTGGCAAGGCGCAGTCCGCAACTCGCCCCTGGACCCAAGCAAATCGCCCCAAAACCGTAGGCTTCTCCCCATTCTTTGGCAGAATTGGCGCAACAAACAGCTATGTTCGCAGTAACCAAAGCAACAGAGTCAATCCGCGCCAAAGGCCTTTTGTCAGCTTTTGCTCTGCTCCTGGGGATCGTCGGCTTCAAGACCGACGCCCTGGGACAAGGGTGAGTGGCGGTGCGATGTGGCACGCTCAGTTTGAGTGCGCATGGCGAATCGTTCAGCTACCTGGAAAAGGGTGACTGGCAAGCTTCCCTTGCTTATCGGTGGCTGCACTCGGATCGGCACTTCGTGGGTGAGGTCGAGCAGAAGCAGCGATTGGGGCAAGGGTCGGAAGTCATCAATCGCGTGCACACGTTTGATCTCACCGCGACCTACGCCGTCACGAAGCGCTTTTCCCTCGCGCTCACCGTGCCCTTTGTTCACGCCGACCGGTCCTCGCTCTACGAACACGACCGAACCAATCGCCATCACATGCAGGCGGGCGGTCTTTCGGATGTTCGGCTGATGGGCAATTATTGGGTTTTCTCGCCCGACAACAACCCCCATGGCAACCTGGGGCTGGGCGTGGGGATCAAAGCGCCGACCGGCGACTACAAAGCCACCGACTATCGGTTCCGGGCCACCGGTCCGGAATTGTCGTACGTGGACAACTCAATCCAACCAGGAGACGGCGGCTTGGGCGTGCTCGTGGATTTTCAAGCGTTCCAGAAGGTCTTCAAGAACACTTTCGCCTACATGAACGGGACGTATCTGATCAATCCGCAGAACACGAATGCGATCGGCAACTCCATTTGGGATTCCTACATTCTGCGCGGGGGTTTGAGCTATGCGCTGTGGCCGTCCAAGGGCCTCGCCTTGAGCCTCGGTGGCCGCGTGGAAGGCGTGCCACCGGAAGACGCGTTTGGAGAAAGCCAGGGCGCAAGACGACCCGGATTCGCGGCCTCAATCGAGCCTGGCTTGACCTGGGCTTACAAAAAGACCTCGCTCAATCTGTCCACGCCGGTCGCGCTCTATCGAAACCGGCAGCGGAATTATCAAGGGCGCGCCGGAGACGCCGCGTTCGCCGACTATCTGATTACAAGCAGCATCACCTACCGTTTTTAGGGGATTTCCCGGCATAGTCCTCCGCGATCGGCAGCGTCCCTAATGCGTGGCGCTGCCGATCGTCTTTTCGATTCAGCGAACATGATTCGATAAAACGTCTCTGGCCGACGAAGCCGCGATGTGACAAAAAGTTTGTTCCGTACGGAACAAACTTTTTGCGCGGATTTCGCTCTCCGTGAGAGACGCATCGAGGAATGAGGTTGCCAAGCGGATCAAGGATTGCGAGCGTCCACGCCGTTGATGTCTTTCTGTTCTTTTTCTGCCTGCCGCGTGGCAGGTCGAACCGAAAGCTCCAACAGTTTCCAAACTCGCATGCGATGGCTCTGAGCTATGTCTTCCTCCCTGACTACGTTCTCATTCCCCACCCCTACCCTGTTCGGCGCAGGCGCGTTGCAGGAATTGCCAGCACGGCTCGCACAAACCGGTCTTCGCCGTCCCCTCGTCGTCACCGACGACGGATTGCTGAAGACCGATGCGTTCCAATCGCTGGTTTCGACGTTGGGCGCAAATGAGCAAGGGCGCCAGTGGTTCCTTTACTCCGGCGTTCACCCGAATCCGATCGAGAACGATGTCCGCGAAGCCGCGGACGCTTTTCAGCGCCACGCCTGCGACGGCATCATCGCCATTGGCGGAGGCAGCCCGCTGGACGTGGGCAAAGCCGCGCGCGTCCTGGTCAAGCGCCCCGGGTTCAATCTCGCTAAGTTCTACGAGGAAAGCGACTGGTCTGGCCTGGCGCCGTTCATCGCCATTCCCACGACGGCCGGGACTGGGAGCGAAGTCGGCCGGAGCTCGGTCATCACGCTCGACGCCACCAAACGCAAGGCCGTGATTTTCCATCCCCAACTGCTGGCGCGGCTGGTGATCCTCGATCCGGAATTGACGCGTGGCTTGCCTCCCAAGTTGACGGCCGCCACCGGCGCCGACGCGCTCACGCACTGCATCGAAAGTTTTACGTGTCCGGCCTTTCATCCGATGTGCGACGGCATCGCGCTGGAAGGCGTCCGGCTCATTGTCGAGGCGCTGCCGCGCGCGTATCGCGATGGCGATAATCTGGATGCGCGCGGCAAAATGCTCGTCGCGGCGGCGATGGGCGCGGTCGCGTTTCAGAAGGACCTCGGTGTGGTCCATTCGATGGCGCATCCGCTCTCGACGCTTTGCGGGATGCACCACGGATTGGCCAACGCGCTGTGCCTGGTGGCGGGGATGAAGTTCTGCGCGGCGCGCTGGCACGGCCTTTACCGCCGCGTCGGCATTGCTTGCGGAATGGATCTGATGAAAGTGCCGGGCGTAGAAGCCGACCGGCTCACGATCGAATTCATCGCTGAATTTCTGGCGGGCCTTGGCTTGAACACGAAATTGCGCGAGCACAGCGTGAAACCGGAGCAACTCGAGGCCCTCGTCGCCCAGGCATTCGATGACCCTTGCCACAAAACCAACGCTGTAGCAGTGACGAAGGAAGATTTCAGACAGCTTTATCTGGATGTTTTGTGATTGGCTGAAGGAAACGCGAATTCCGCGAATTGTTGCGAAGGCGATGGATCTGGCCGCATCCAGATGCTGCCACCCTGCAGCGGTAACGATTTGTGGAATTAGCCGAAAAGAACGAACGAGGCCGAAAGAAAACCTTTTTCGCCTCCTTTCGTTTCTTTCGGCGATTCGGTTCATGGAAAGTTCCCTGTTCCTTTCGGACCTGCACTCGGCCCATGAACGCGGTAGGGCGAGTCCGTCCCGGCGAGCCGCTCGACGCGCGTGGAACACGTCCGACTCGGTTCGCTGGGGACAGGCTCGCCCTACCGTCAGGGGAAGGAAGAATGTTGAACCCAAGCTGTCTGCTCCAGCATGAGGAACGGCCAACCCGAATGGAACATCGCGACGTTTGGAGTCAGTAATCACTGCCGTTCCGAGAGATGGCCTTCCGCCCCTCCCGAAAGGCCGCCGCGAAGAGAACGATCACGCCCGCAGCCAGCGCCGCCGGGATCACCCAGATGCCGCGCCAGTCGTGTGTGATCGCGCCAAGCGCGAGCGGCAGTTTGTGCGCGTCCATCACGCGACCCGCCAGGTTCGTGCCTACGAACGCGCCGACGCCCCAGAGCACAAACGCGATCAACCCTTGCGCCGCGCCGCGAATCCGTTCGTTGGCCTGGTCATCGACATACATTTGCCCGGTGATGAACAGGAAGTCGTAGCAAATGCCGTGGAGGATGATCGCGCCGTAGAGCATCGCCGTGCCGAGCGCGCCGGGGATATTTCCATAAGCCATGAGCACGTAACGCGTCAGCCAGGCGAGCATGCCGAGCAGAAGCGTTTTCTTGTAGCCGAGCTTGCGCAGGAACCAAGGCAACAGCGCCAGGAAAACCATGTCCGACACCTGCGCCAGCGTCATCTTCGCCGCCGGATTCGTCCAGCCAAGCTGGCCGAGATAAGTGATCATCATCACGAAATAGAAATAGAGCGGGATGCAGATGAGAAACGTGCAGAGAACGAAGATGGCGAAAGAAGGACGCCGGAACAACGCCAGCGCTTCCAGGCCGAGCATTTGTCCTGCGCTGACTTTCTGGCCGACGTTCTTAGGCGGCGTGTGCGGCAAAGTAAACGAGTAAAGTCCTAACGCGAGCGAGATGATTGCCGCGACGACGAATTGCAGCGGGCTTCTCTCGGCGTTCAACCGGCTGATGATCAGGCCGGCGACGATCCAGCCGAACGCCGACCAGATTTTTACGCGCGGGAATTCTTTATCGGGATTCTCCAGATGGTGGAACGCGAGGGAATTGCCGAGAGACAGCGTCGGGACGTAGAGCACGCAGTAGGCGATCAGCACGGGGAAAAACGCGCCGAACGTTGTGAGTTTCGAGAGGAGGAAGAGCAGCGCGGCGCCGAGCAGGTTGAACACGGCAATCATCTTCTCCGTGGCAAACCAGCGGTCGGCGAGCAACCCCGTGAGGAACGGCGAAATCATGGCGCCAATGGCGAACGCGCTGTAAGCCAGCCCCGTCTGAGCGCCAGTGAAGTTGAGCGTGCCGAGCAAATAACTGCTCATGGCCACATACCAGGATCCCCAGATCAAATATTGGACAAACATGAAAACGGACAAACGGGGAACGAGGCGCGGGTGCATGAGTTGGCGTGTCCATAACAGAAGCGTGTCCAGGCTGGCAATGCGAATCCCCATGACGACACGAAACGGGCTGCATCTCCGAGTGATTGCAGGCCCGCCCGACGAAGTCCACACAAGGCTTGTCGAACCAAGGCGGAAATCATAATTTTCAGCCGTGCAGCTCCTGCTGGACAACTTGCCCGGAACCTTGCGCAGCCAGCGAGACACGCTTGCGAGGTGCCTGGAAGCCATGAATCGCGTGACGCCGCTGCAGGCTGTGTACCTCTTTGGCTCCCACGCGCGAGGCGAAGCGCGACCAGACAGCGACGTGGATTTGTGTTTGGTTGCCGATGGAGCTGAGCAGCAGTTGCAAACTGCGCGAGGCTTCCGGCGCGCGATCCGCGAAATCCACTCAAAGCCTGCCTTTACGCTTATCCCCATCACGCCTGCTCGCCTGGCCGAGAAACGTTTCCGCCACGATCACTTCTTTCACTCGGTCTTAAGCGAAGGAATCCTCCTTGCCACGGAAAACTGACTCCAACAATCCAGCGGACTGGCTCTGGATCGCCGAATCGTATCTCGAAGCCTTGCGCCTGATTTGTGAGCGACAGGTCGGTTACCAATTGTGTCGAAGCAAGTTGGCAGAGGTCCTGGAAAAGATGATCAAGGCGGAACTCATCCGAAACGGCTGGAGTCTCGAAAAAACTCACGATCTCGAAAAGCTTCTGGATCATCTCAAAGCCCAAGCCTCCGATCTGGTGGGGGTTGCTGAGCCTTTGTGCGATGCCTTGGGAGAACTGTATTTTATCGACCGCTATCCCGGCTTCGACCTGGAGGATCCGGATTGGCCGACGCTGCGGCAACAAATCGAGAGCGTCTCGCGGCTGCTTTTTGTGATCCAATCTCGGTTGCCTTCCGCGGGGAGCTAGCGTCAGACAACGCGTGATGACGACCCACGGGCGAGATAACCTTGTCAGCGACGACGAACGGCTCTTGCAGGAGCTGGGGTATCGCCAGGAGCTGGCCCGCCGGATGAGCGGTTTCTCGAATTTCGCCATTTCGCTCTCGATCATTTGCATCCTGGCCGGTGGCATCACGTCGTTTCATGTCGGCCTCTGCAGCGCGGGCGGGGCGAGCATTGGGCTGGGCTGGCCGCTCGTCTGTTTGTTCTCAATCGTCGTCGCCTTGACCATGGGGCAGGTGGCTTCGGCTTTCCCGACGGCGGGCGGACTTTACCACTGGGGCAGCATTTTGGGCGGACGCGCCTACGGCTGGATTACCGCCTGGTTCAACCTGGCCGGCATTGTCAGCGCGCTCGCCGCGATCAACGCCGGCACGTACGACTTCGCGACGGCGGCGTTTGGCGTGGCGCCACCGGCGGAGTCCGCGGCGACCGTGAAAACGATTGTCGTGGTTCTGATGACGCTGTCGCAAGGACTGCTGAACCATTATGGCATTCACTTAACGACGCGGTTGACCGATCTAAGCGGTTATTTGATTCTGATCGTGGCCTCCGTGCTGACGGTTGCCTTGGTGGCATGCACTCCGAATCTCGATTGGGCGCGGCTCTGGACTTTCGCCAACTTCAGCGGGTTGCCAGAAGCGGCGGCGGTCTTTCCCAAACAAGAGAGCCTAGTTTGGCTTTTTGCGCTCGGCTTCCTTTTGCCGGCTTACACGATTACCGGGTTCGACGCCTCGGCGCACACTTCGGAGGAAACGGTCGGCGCGGCGCACAACGTGCCGAAAGGGATCATCCGGTCCGTCTGGGTTTCCGGCGTGTTTGGCTGGGTGATGATCTGCGCGATTCTGCTCGCGATGCCGGACGTGCGCGAGGGCGTGAACAAAGCCGCCGAAGTCGTGCCCTGGACCCTGAAGTCCGTCCTGCCCGCGTGGCTGGCCTGGACGTTGCTCGCCGGAATCGTGGCGGCGCAGTATCTGTGTGGCCTGGCGGCCTTGACGTCCGCTTCGCGCATGACCTATGCGTTCGCGCGCGACGGCGGCTTGCCCTGGTCGCAATGGTTGCGCGCCGTGAATCCGCGATCGAAGTCGCCGTCGGTCGCAGTCTGGGCCTCCGCGACTTCCGCGGCGTTGTTCACGATTCTTGTGCCATACACGACGATCGCGGCCGTGTGCGTCATTTTCCTCTACATCTCGTACGTCTTGCCCGTCGCGGCGGGATTCTTCGCGCACGGACGCACCTGGACGCGGATGGGTCCGTGGCAACTGGGGCGTTGGTATCGGCCTCTGGCCGTAGTTTCGACGCTGGGCTGCGTGGGTCTGATCGTGATCGGGATGCAGCCGCCCAACCAACAGGCGGTGGGGATCGTGGGGGGCGCGGTTGCGTTGCTGCTGATCGTCTGGTTCGGACTCGAACGGAAGCGCTTCAAAGGCCCGCCTCAGATTTCAACAGGCTCAATCAAAGCCGCTTCTTAATCTTCTCAAGCACCTGACGGGAAATTGATTCGTCGCCGAACGTTCCAACTCGGACTCGGATTTCAGTTCTTTGTCCGACAACCGTTTCAGATCAACCTGGATCTTTTTGTCCCCGGCGCCGCGCGCGCTCAACTTGGCCGCCAGGGCGTCTTTCTGCTGGGTGGAAACCTTGAATTCGAGATCCGAGATGGCGTCCTGCGTCGCGGTCCAAGTCCTATCATGGGCATAAATAAGTGAGTTTGTCACGGCCGCAGAAAGCTCACGATCGTTCGGCACTTGGTGGGATTGTCGCCCGGAGTCTGATCGGAAGGATTGCCCCCGGCGCCTCCCCACAATTTGACGTCGAACGCTGCGGGCGCGGTGCTGAACTTCACGTGGCCGTCTCCCCAAAGGACATTTCAGTCCCAGCTTGGCTCCCCCGCCGCCGGCCGGTGACAAGGTCAACTCGCCATAGGCACTGCTTGGTCCGCGGGAGGGACGACAAAGCTCGTAGCGCAGAGTTGCACTCTGCCGTATCGCAGAATTGTGTTCTGCGGGGCGTCTCCCAGTCCGAGCACGCTGGGACTTGCCGGCGCCCTGCCGATTGGAAATCGGCGATACCGCAGATTGAAAATCTGCGCTGCGGTTCTCCGGTCGATCTGTCGTCAATCCCACGATCTGCACAGTATATAGCGCTTTGACGCGTCGCTGCATCAGCCGCGCCGAGTTCCTCTTTGCCGGTTCGCCTCGTAGAGAACTACGGCGGACGCGCTGCACACGTTCAAGGAGTCCACGCCCGGGGCCATCGGGATGGCCACCGGTTCGTGGCAGGCCTCAAGCACGCGGGGAGAAAGGCCGTGTCCTTCGCTGCCGAAGACCATGCAGCAGTCGCCGCGAAAATCGGCTTCCGATAATGCCTGCCGGTCCGTGTGCGGATGCGCCGCCACGCAGTGAACCGCTCGCGACCGCAATTCTTGAATCGCGTCCGCCAGACAAGCGACCTCCACCACGGGCAATTGAAAAATGGTTCCCATCGAACTGCGCACCGCACGCCGCAGGTATGGACTGGCGGACGTTTCACCGACCAGAAGAGCGTGAACCCCGAACGCCACGCAGTTGCGCACCAAGCCGCCGAGGTTCTCGGCGCTGGACAGTCCATCCACGGCGGCGAACAAGTACGGCCGCTTGGCGCGCTTCAACATCTCATTCAACGGCACGGAAGCCGGAACGCGCGCCAGAGCCAACACCCCTTGATACATCGAAAAGCCGGTCAGGTCCTGCAAAACGGTCTTCTCGGCCAGGAAAACTTGAGTGTCCTCGGAACGGTCCCGCAGCAGCGGCTTGAAAGTGTCCAGCCACTTGGGCGGAAAGAGCGCCGAAATGACCGTGAGTGGGCTGGCCAGCAAGCGGCGCACGACTTTCTCGCCTTCCGCGACAAAAATGCCTTGCCGGTGATGGTCCACTTGCTGGCGCATGTTGCGGTAAGGCCAAAGATCAGGGTGCTCCAGGTTGTCGATCGTTTGCACGCGGAACATGGCGCTGAGTTATGGAGGCAGCGCGGATTTCAGACAAGCCCGGCTTGCAAGATTCTCGACGGAGATCAAGACCCGACGGGGCGAGTCCGTCCCGGCGAGCCGTTCGACCAGCAATTCTCTTTTGAAGTGGCGCAGGGCTTTCGAGCCTGCGAGTTCACGGAGCTTTCCAGCTCCGTTTCGCGAACTGCGACGCTGGGGACTGGAAAGTCCCCTTAGGGTCTGTGCAAAAATAACTTCCGGTTTTGGCGGGAGCGCCGCCTGGCCGGATGCAAGGCGCGAGGAGGGAGCATCCCCGTTTTGGGGCTGTGACCGACGAGCAACGCCGCAGCCGGCCAGGCGCC
>Ga0194120_10011470_pt1 | contig 10628 bp, 9 predicted proteins | sample TA2MahCa65mmetaG_FD_148642 | JGI IMG/M metagenome (GOLD analysis project Ga0194120, IMG submission 148642) | Freshwater microbial communities from Lake Tanganyika, Tanzania - TA2015019 Mahale Deep Cast 65m | ecosystem: Environmental > Aquatic > Freshwater > Lake | place: Tanzania: Lake... | reverse complement strand
GGCCGAAGAATTTCATAGCCAGGAAAAAGCAGGCAGGGCCTACGCAAACCAGATGAAGCAAATCCTCAATAAATCGGTCTGACCGTATCCGTCTGGCTGATAATTAATTCGCATGTTCGCGCAACGATTAAAATCTTTAGCTAAAGACATTTTTTATTTCGGCATTGGCAATATGCTGTATAGTCTTGTCCAATTCTTCAGCATGCCTTTAGTGGTGAAGAATATGGACAAATCCCAGGTGGCGAACTGGAATATCTTGTTGCCTACGGGCGTATTACTTGCGGCCATTGTAACTTTTGGAATGGACTCCGCGGTCGTGAGATTTGTAAAAGATGTTTCGACAGAAAAAGAGAAAAAGAGGATTTTTTCTACAGGATTCTTTTTTGAAACAGGATTGGCAATATTACTGGCATTGGGGATGATCCTGTTTTCTTCTCAAATGAGGACGGCGATCCGGCTATCAGCCGATAATACAAATTCTTTATGGGTGCTGACGTTTTGGTTACCCGGTGTGATCATTGCCCAGTATTTTCAAAACTGGTTTAAATATACTTTTCGCCGGACACTGTTCTTATCATTAATTGGCATCCAATCGGCGATTTACCTGGGAGGTATTTTATTTATGAAATTTACCAACCAGGTCAGCCTTTATAATGTAATGCTTGCTATGCTGGCCAGCCAGTTGCTGGTAGCTATCGTAGGATTTTATTTTTGCCGTCACCTGCTGGTGGCTGCTGTGAATACTAAACTACTGGGCCGCCTGCTGCTTTACGGAATCCCTTTTATGGCACTGGCCTTCGGGTATAATTTTATCGGGTCGGTAGACCGCTACCTGCTGGCAGGAAATGTGAGTGATGAATATTTTGCCGTGTATACACAGGCTTTCCGGATCTCCGCCATTATTTCCATGGTAGTTTCTTCTTTCAACTTTGCCTTTGGTCCATTCCTGCTATCACTGCTGGGCCGGCAAGAGGCGCCGGCCACACTATCGCGTTTTCATACCTATTACCTGATGGCAATGTGTGTGGCCGGGTTGTGCTTCCTGGCACTGGCGCGGGTCATCATTACCTTACTGGCGGGATATGATTATACAGGGGGGCAGTCTTTCATGCTCTTTTTTGTAACCGGTTATATTTTTTACGGAATGTATTCCTTCGCGCAGGCGGGGATTATCCACTCCCGGAAAAGCTACCTGGGTTTATTTGCGCTGGCCGGCGGCCTGGTCACGGTATTTCTTGTGGACCTTTTATCTGTCAGCCGGTATGAAGGGATGGGAACGGCGGCTGGGTTTATGCTCGCCAACATCGTAATGGTAGTATTGGCAGCTACTTTTTCGGCAAAGTATGTCCCGGTGCGGTACCAGTTTTATAAAGATCTTGCCCTGCTGTCCGTGTTTTTCGGGGGGGGATTTCTGATGTTGAAATACACCCTCTCCTCCAATATGTTTGTAGATAGCGGGATTAAACTTTTGTTAGTGACCGGGATTTCCGGAAGCCTCTTATATGTATTGCTATCGGGTTCCGACCGGGGTGCGATCCGCTCGTTGCTGTGGGGAAGAAAAATTTCCGGTTAATAGAATGAAGAAAGTTGCCATAATGATTACCAGCCTTCGGGGTGGCGGAGCGGAACGTATCGTATCCTATTTACTGAGGGAAGGCTGCCGGAAATATGAAATGCATCTTATCCTCTTACAGCAGGAAATCGAATATGAAATACCGCGGGAGGAGATAAAAATATTGGAACTGGAAGGGGCCGGGGCATCCAAATTCTCCAGTATATTCCGGCTAAAGGCACTCTCCCGTAAATTACGCGCTTACCTCGAAGAACATAAAATTGACACACTATTATCGCTGCTCAACCGCCCCAACCTGCTTGCCTGCAGGGTAAAGAAAAGCGGCTGGCAAGGCAAGCTTATCATCAGCGAGCGGGTGGATACCATCGCCTATTATAGAACCATCCGCTTTGGCTGGTATATGATACGGCTGGTGCGAAAATATTATCCCTATGCCGACGAAGTAACGGTGATTTCCAAGGGGATCGCGCGCAGCCTGGCAAAATTGGGTATAGCAAATTGCCGGGTAATCTATAATCCTATCTATATTACCATCCTTGCAAACGCAGTTACAGCTCCCCGGCCCTTCACTTTTATTAATGTGGCACGGCTGGAACCCCAGAAGAACCAGGCATTGCTGATCCGTGCTTTTGCCCTTTTACCGGGAACAGAAAGCCGGCTGTTGATTTTAGGAAAGGGACATTTACTGGCTGATTTACAACAGCTTGCCCGTGACCTGGGGGTAAATGACCGGGTGCAGTTTACAGGTTTTCAAACGGATATTCAAGCGTACCTGGCACAGTCGGACTGTTTTGTATTTTCGTCCGATTATGAAGGGCTGGGAAATGTAATTATCGAAGCGCTGCAGGCCGGTTTACCGGTTATCTCAACGGATTGTCCGTACGGACCCCGGGAAATACTCGCGCCCGATACAGACACCGATACTTTAATGAAAGAGGGCGTTGAGCGGGGTGCATTCGGGTTTTTGACACCGGTGGGAAAAGCCGAATACCTGTCTGCTGCCATGCAACAGCTGATGGAAGATACCAGCCTAAGGGATGCGTACAGGCTGAAGGCTGTTCCGCGTTCTCATGATTTTGATATTAACGTGATTTCAAAAAAATATTTCGATCTATTTTAAATGAACGGGGTTTTGGAAACAGTAACAGAACAGGATCAGATCGCTATCAACCAGGAGCCGGTGAAACGGGTAAAGACCGCACACCGGGAGATCGCCTGTTTTATGATCGATGATTCTAATATTGACAAGAGCACAGTGGATTCCTTCGGGGAAGAGTGGAAAGCTTTTCATGCTTTTGCAGCAAGAGATATGCAGCGGCTGGGGGATTCGTATTTTGATATTGTTACGGAGGAGATGATCGGCCAAAACACCATTGCCGCGGATTTTGGCTGTGGCAGCGGTCGCTGGACAAAATATATTGCACCCAAAGTGAAAAGAGTGGCCGCTATCGATCCCAGCGACGCGATCTTCGCGGCGGATGAGTTGCTGGCCGGTACACCCAATGCTGAATTATTTAAAGCATCCATTTCCAACCTGCCATTTGCCGATAACTATTTTGATTTTGGGTTTAGTTTGGGTGTACTGCACCATATTCCGGATACCGCACAGGCGATGAAGGATTGTGTGAAAAAAGTCAAACCCGGGGGATGGTTCCTTGTATATCTGTATTACAATTTTGAAGACAGGGGTTTCCTGTTTAAGACCTTATATAAATTATCCAACAGCATCCGCTGGGTAGTCTCCAAATTCCCGTCCGGGTTGAAGCGGTTTGTCTGTAATATACTGGCGGTATTTTTCTACATGCCCTTTGTACTCTTCAGCCGCCTGCTGCGTTTTTTGGGTGTATCCAGGAAATTCAGGAGCAAGATCCCCCTGCACGGCTACGAGGGGACTTCATTTTATATCATCCGCAACGATGCACTGGACCGTTTTGGCACACCGCTCGAGCAGCGGTTTTCTCGCCAGCAGATTAAAACGATGATGATGGAATGCGGTCTCACAGATATTCAATTTTCTGAAAAAATCCCGTTTTGGCATGCCATTGGCAAAAGGGCGCTAACTTGAGGTTTTTTGTATAAAGGAAATGGTTGAATTATTTCACGAATATGACCTCTATATAATCCCACTGGCTATTTTTTTCTTTTTCATGCTGGGCCGGTATATAAGTCGCCGTATCTATTCACGGGAAATGAGATCCTATTTCACTTACGGATTAGTTGTGAAAATGCTTGCCGCCATAATTTATGGTATTATTATTCAATATTATTTTGGCGGGGGCGACACCAACAGGTATTATATTGGTCTGCTGGATCTGAAAAAGGCTATAGCAGACGACCCTGCAAATTTGTTCAGGATTTTTGGTAACATTCAGCTAGAACCGGATAGCCCCTTGGCCTCCTATTTTGCCTCAGACAAGCTTGGAGATAGCATGCTATACTTTGTAAAAACCAGCAATTACATGGTTCCGCGTTTCGGACTGATCCCGTCATATCTGACTGGAAACAGCTATACAGCACTTTCTATGTTCTACAGTTTCTTTGCGTTTTGGGGATGCTGGAAATGCTTTACCGTTTTTGCCTCTATCTATCCTCAAATGAAAAAAGGAATGGCCATTTGTTTCCTGTTTTGCCCTTCCGTCGTTTATTGGGGGTCGGGCATTATGAAAGATTCAATCTGCCTGGGTTCTATGACTCTTTTTATCTACAGTTTCTATTTTCTTTTTCTCCGGGAAAAAAACATTTTGCTTCACCTGGCTTCCGTTCTTCTCTGGGGCAGTATCCTTTTTTTTACCAAGCCTTACCTGTTATTAACACTTACTCCCCTCTTGTCGCTTTGGTATTTACTTCAGGTAAACAAAAATATTAAAGCAAAAAGCATCCGCTTTATGACTTTCGGAATTACCATGATAGTAATTTCCATTTCGGTTTATTTATTAATTCAATTTTTGTTAAGCCAGGAATTTCTTGATCTAGAAAAATATAAAGTCGAAAATTTCATGACCTATGCCTCCCAATTCCAGGAAGGGTACAGATGGGCGGGAGGATCCAATCTTAATATCGGTAATCTTGACGGCTCTTTCAGTTCTTTTGCGGGTATGTTCCCCAGAGCGGTAAATGCCACTTTGTTCAGGCCTTATCTTTGGGAAGCGAATAATGTGATTATGCTGATAAATGCCATGGAATCATTGGTGATTTTTGTATTATTTATTTTTATTTTATACAAATTGGGCATACGGAAATTTTTTAATATTATTTTTTCATCGCCGCTGTTGGTCTTTTTGTTTGTATATTCTATCTTTTTTTCCGGGATGGTAGCCATTACAACAACCAATTTTGGCACCCTGAGCCGATACAAGATATCCGTAATGCCATTCTTTCTGGCCTTACTCTTTGTATTATTGTCCCATGTATCCAATATTCGTTATAAACGATTCTTGGCCAAGCATATATTCAGCCCTCACTCATCACCCCGTTGATTTATTGCTTTTTAACTTCCAAAAAAATGTGCGGCATTGCAGGTTCTATAAACTTCAGATTAAACTTACCCCAACTTACCAAAGACCTCTGGCACCGGGGACCCGATGAAAAGAATACCTATGAAACCGGCAATCTTCAGCTTCATCATCACCGACTCGCCATTCTTGATATCGCCTCCGGTCAGCAACCCATGCACTACGGGCCGTTTACTATTATTTTCAACGGTGAAATTTATAATCATCTTGAAGTAAGAAAAAAATATAACCTGGTCTGTACAACCCATTCTGATACCGAAACCATTCTGAAAGCATACGAAAAAAAAGGAGCCGCCTGCCTGCATGATTTTGACGGCATGTTTGTACTGGCCCTTTACGACAATAGTAAACAGGAACTTTTCCTCGCCAGAGACCGGGCAGGAAAAAAACCTCTTTATTATTTCACCGACAGTAACAGGCTTGTATTTGCGAGTGAACTCAATGCATTGCGCCATCAACTGCCTCTTGAGATTAATGAAAACCATATCAGACAGTATGTAAGGATGGGTTATTTCTATAAATCAGCTACGCCATATAAAAAGGTATTTGAATTGCCGGCCGGCTCCTATGCCTATGTGCCACTGAATAATCCCCGTATCACGGTATCTAAATGGTGGAATATTCACTCCTTCTACCAGCAAAAGCAAACCGATGATTTTGAAACCGCCTTGTCAAGAGTAGACACGATGCTTCACGAAGCGGTTCGCAACCGTATTGAGGCATCCGACCTCGAAGTTGGCTCCTTTTTAAGCGGGGGAATTGACAGCGGGCTGGTAACAGCAATTGCCAGTCAATACAATACTTCGTTGAAAACATTTACCGTTTCTTTCGAGGGAGAATATGACGAAGCTCCGCTGGCCAGGCTGGTGGCGGATAAATACAACACAGATCATCACGAAATAAAAATTTCTTTTAATAGCCTGGTAAATGATGTCGAAAAAATTTTATTCAATTATGGCGAGCCTTTTTTTGACAGTTCAGCTATCCCGGCTTATTATGTAAGCCAGGCAGCCCGAAAACATCTTACTGTTATTTTAAATGGCGACGGCGGAGATGAAATATTCAGCGGATACCGGCGTTATGTTCCGTTTGCCAAATACGATTTTTTTAAATCAGGCGTTTTTATAAGAAGTGCTGCATCCGTACTTCATGCGTTGATGCCTTCTTCCAATAATAAAAAAAGCAAGTATAATTATTTTTACCGCCTGACAGATCTGGCCCGGAAAAAAGATCTTCTCCTTTATCTTTCTTCCACCATTGACAGCTTTGATGGATTTGAAAAATATCTGTTGGGGGATGATAACGATCTTGATGCGGTAAAAAAAGATTTTGACATCATCAAAAAATCAAAACTATCCGGCCTGCAAAAAATAATGAACCTTGACTTTGACAATATTCTTGCCGGCAACCTGCTGGTAAAAATGGATATTGCCACCATGGCCCATTCACTCGAAGGCAGAAGTCCTTTTTTGTGCAGGGACCTGCTGGAATACGTTCCTTCTTTATATGATTCATATAAAATAAAAGGAACACAAACTAAATATATACTTCGTAAACTGGCGGAAAATTACCTTCCGGCCAAACTCATCCATCAGCCCAAAAGAGGATTTGAAATTCCTTTAAAAAAATGGGTTGACGGAGAATTAAAAGAATTGATTGCTTCATATATTCTATTGCATGATGCATACGGTGCCCATTTCGTGGATAAGAAATTTATCCGGAACCTTTGGGAGAAAAGAATAAAGACCAGTGATGAAAAAAGGGCGAAGATGCTGTGGACATTGTTTGCGCTGGAAGTTTGGTATAAAAAAGTTTATCAAAGAAGCGGAGGGACGTGAACAAGCAAAAAAAGAAAATAGCGATAATTGAAAATCATAAGCTGGGTATATATTCCATCCGGCATGATTTGGTAAAAGCAATAGCCGGGGAGTATGATGTTACCATTCTGACAGAAGTGGATGACTCATTTAGAAACGGGGACCTGGAACAATTAGTGCGGTTTGTAGATGTTGGAAAAGCTGTGTTAAACCCTGTAACTGCGTTGAAATATGATGCACGATTAAAAAAAGCATTACTGGAAGCAAAACCTGATGTGTGCCTCACCTTCACCATTCGGCCCGCTATTTACGGTAACATGGTTGCAAACCGCTTGAAAATTCCAACCATCTCCACTATCACCGGAACAGGACCTTTGTTTGACAGTAAAAGCATTTCCTACGCTATTGCAAGACAATTGTATAAAAGAGTATTGAAGAAAACTAAATTTGTTTTCTTTCCCAACTATGACGACTTGAATGGTTTTATTGAAAGAAAATATATCACGAAACAACAAGGCAGAAGAGTGCCGGGCTCGGGAATTAATCATGAACAATTTACTCCGCAACTATCAACAAGAAGTAATGATGGAAAATTTATTTTTTTGTTCATAAGCCGGTTGCTGAAAGATAAAGGAACGATGGAATATGTAGAAGCGGCGTCTTTGCTGAAAAAAGAATTTCCCAATGCGGAATTTCATATCGTCGGCCCCTTATGGACGGGCAATAAGAAATCACTGACAGTTACCGCTGAAGAATTGAACAGCTGGGTTGAAAAAAAATGGATTATGTATCATGACAAACAAATAGATGTCCGCCCATTTATTGCCAATGCAGATTGTGTGGTGATGCCATCGTACCGGGAGGGCATGAGCAATGTACTGCTTGAAGCGGCGAGTATGGCAAGGCCATTGATTGCAACCGATGTAACCGGCTGCCGGGATATTGTAGAAAACGGCATAAATGGGCTGCTTTGCAAAGTAAAAAGCGCAACGGATCTTGCAGAAAAAATGAAACAGATGATGAACTATTCTAAAGAACAAAGAGAAGAGATGGGAAGAAAGGGAAGGGAAAAGATGATAAAAGAATTTGATAAGAAAATTGTGATTGCAAAATATTTGGATGCGATAAAAGAAGTACTTGACGGAAAACAATAAACTACCTTTGTTTACATTATCCATTGATTGGGAAGATTTCGGTCAGTTGATTGGCCGTGACGGGAGCGGAGTGCTTACACCGCCATTGCCTCATACTATTGCCAGGCAAACCGATATTGTGCTTGACATGCTGAACGAAACAAATCGTAAAGCAACATTCTTTATTCTTGGCATGACGGCACAACACCAACCTGATTTGGTAAAGAAGATTGCAGCCCAGGGGCATGAAATCGGCATTCATGGTCAGTGGCATATAGACATGCGTACACTGAACCGGGAACAGGCGTGGAATGATTTGAGTGAGTCATATAAATTAGTTACTGATATTATCGGCGGGCCGGTGTATGGTTACCGGGCGCCCTATTTTTCTATTGATGAAAGTAATTTATATGTGCTTGAAATGCTGGCCGACCTCGGATTCCTTTACGACAGCAGCATATTCCCTATTAAATTAAAACGATATGGTATCGCCAATTTTAATAAAGAGGATACATTATACAGCTTGCCAAATAAAAAAGAGATAGTAGAACTTCCGCTTACCGTAGCAAAGTTTACTGGGAAAAATATACCTGTTGCAGGCGGTGGTTATATCCGCGCCATTCCAAAATTTTTTCTTAACAGGATGTTCAGAAAATTAAATGAAAACAGGCGAAATGTAATGCTCTATATGCACCCTTATGAGTTTGACACAAAAAAAATAGATTGTTCAACCAATTATCCGGAGAATTCGAACTTTTCAAAAGCAAAAACGTTTTTAATTAATTTGCGGTGGAATTTGTTCCGCCAGTCCATTCGCGGTAAAATAAAATCATTATTAAACCAATACGAATTCATTACTTGTTTAAAAAAAGCAGAATATGTCAAAACCACATCACACCGCCCAGGAATTTTGGGACGTACGCAGTGACCTCTTTGCCAATTATTACAAGAAACCATCATGGTTTGATAAGATGTTCCGCCAGGCGGTTTATACCAGGACAGCTGTAATGCTGAACACGATTAAAGAATGTGGTAAATGCACCGTGCTGGATATTGGTTCCGGCCCGGGAGTAAACAGTGTCATATGGTTAAAGAATTCCGACGCCACTTATTTGCTTGGAATTGACTTTGCCGAAAACATGAATGAATATGCAAGAAAGAATGCCGTTGCAGAAAGCGTTGGCGACCGTTGCAAGTTTGTCGAAGGCGATTTTCTTACCTATGATTTTAAGGGAGAGAAATTTGATGTGGCCTGTGCTGCCGGAGTTACTGACTATGTAAAAGACATTCAGGCGTTGGTAAAGAAAATGGATGCTGTTACCAACAAAGCATTTGTTGCTTCATGGCCTACGGGTGGTTTGCGTATGGCATTGCGCCGTTACAGGTATACATGCCCGGTATATCAATACAACGAAGCAGATGTGCGCCGCCTGCATGAAGGTTGTAATATCAAGAGCCTTGAAATAATCCCGATGCAGGGTGGAGTGATGAGTGTGGCGAGGAAGTAAACTCTTCAGAATAAAAGTAGCCTGTCAGGCAAAACGGGTTTATTCCCCTTTACAGCAGCTTAAATAGTGTGGACCCTACTTACATGAATGCGTGAAAAAAAGTTATCTTAAACTGTTAAATGAAACTGACCTGTCTTGAAAAGGCCTGTCGCTGTCATAGGATATTCCGGTCATGCCCATACCGCCATTGATCTGCTCACTGCCGGAGGATACAGGGTGGTTGCTTATTGCGATGGGGAAGAAAAAAAATTTAATCCGTTTAACCTGAAATATCTGGGTACGGAAAAGGATGCTGGAGTATTGGAAAAACTAAAAGCTTATGACTACTTCATCGGTGTCGGGGCAAATAATCTGTTACGCCGCCGGATTTATGAATCTGTTTCACCCATTCTCGGAAAACCGGTAAATGCGATCCATCCGTCGGCTGTCATTTCGCAATCGGTCAAACTAAGTGACGGGCATTTTATCTCTGCAAATGCATCCATCAATGCACTAACCATTTTGGGTAAAGCAACTGTATGCAATACCGGATGTGTGATTGAACATGGATGTCTGATCGGCGATTTTGCCTTTATTGGACCCGGTGCCGTATTGAATGGCGGGGTACAGGTTGGAGAAAATACCTTTGTGGGAGCCAATTCGGTTATCAGGGAAGGCGTGAAAGTAGGACAAAATGCGATCATCGGCGCCGGCGCTGTGATATTGAAGGATGTTCCGGACCAGATTACCATTGCGGGCAATCCCGGACGCATCATCCGGCCCGGCCATTAATTTTATGATTAGAAAATATTCTGTCCATGAATACAACCACGGTAGCAATCAGCCGCAGTCCGATTACTCAAAAGGAATACCCCTTGCCCGGCAATCGCTCAGACGGGGAATCAATTGATGCTTTTCTGAACCTGCATCCCGGAAAAAAAGCAGTGGTGATCCAGGGCCTTGGCTTTGTGGGTTCGGTAATGGGGCTCGTGGTTGCCAATGCACTGACAGAAGAGTATGCAGTGATCGGCATTGATCTGCCAATGCCTTCATCCTATTGGAAAATAAAGTCAATCAATGAAGGGATATTTCCGGTAATCGCCAGC
>Ga0194120_10011469_pt1 | contig 10629 bp, 10 predicted proteins | sample TA2MahCa65mmetaG_FD_148642 | JGI IMG/M metagenome (GOLD analysis project Ga0194120, IMG submission 148642) | Freshwater microbial communities from Lake Tanganyika, Tanzania - TA2015019 Mahale Deep Cast 65m | ecosystem: Environmental > Aquatic > Freshwater > Lake | place: Tanzania: Lake... | reverse complement strand
TCCCCGGTGACGGTGCCTTCTCAGCGACTTTGGTGCCCTCATCAGGGATTGCCACGGTGTCGTCGGTGGTCGCCACCGTGTCAGTCGGGGCGCTGGTCGAATCAGTCGGGGCGCTGGTCGAATCAGTCGGGGCGCTGGTCGAATCAGTCGGGGCGCTGGTCGAATCAGTCGGGGCGCTGGTCAAATCAGGGCCCGACTGCGTCGAGGAGCCATCGGTGGACGATGGCGCGGTCTGACCAATGGATGTGCTGACTTTGGCACCCGGGGTTGCCGAACCCGATGTTTCCGCCGCCGTGGTCGTTGTGACGGCGGGCCGCGGGTTCGTTGTAGTGGTCGACGCCGCCTGTTGCTCGAAATCACCACCAGTGGCATTGGTTGTCGTCGCTGAGACGACCGCACTCTCGGTTGTCTGGGGTGAGTCATCAATCGGTGTCGAGGAGCTCGAGGCACCGGGAGCAGACGTTGCGCTCGACTCACTTGCGGAGTCCTCGGCGCTCTCAACCGCGATCGTCATCACCAGATTGCGACCGGTTCCGGTGGGGAGCCACGAGGCGACCTCACCCGGCAGCGTCTGGAACGACTCGAACTCCGGGTTCGGCACCACGTTCGACCACGGGACGTTGACAGCCGATAGCAACGTGAGGGGACCGGATCCCGCGCCGGCTGAGACAACGATGAAGTATTCGCGTGATGCTGCGAGAATCGGTGACGAAGCCACCGACAACGAGCGATTCCCGTCGTATCCGGGGGCAACCGCGAGTGAGCCGAGTTGGGCGATCAACGGCCCGGGGATGCCACTGACGGCGGAATGCAGGGACACGACGGCTTCTCGTGGAGTGGTTTGGTCGGCACCACGCGACAGCCGCAACAGCACCAGGGCGATGCGCGTCGATCTGTTGTTGGACGTGAACCTCTGTGCCACGACGTCCGTGGTGACGTCGAGATCGACGAGATCCGGTCCGGACAGAAGCTCGTAGGGATGGTCTATCGAGACCGCGAAGTCCCCCCCACTGCGCGCAGCATTCCGCGAGTCGCTGTCCTCAGAGCCGCATCCGGCGAACATGAGAGGGGCCATCGCAATCAATGCCGGTGAGGCGATGCGGAGGAGACTCTTCCTCGAGACAAACCGATCCATTGGACCGACGCTAACCAACTCCGCGGGTCTCGATCAGAGCGGGGGTGCGGTCGGACCGGGGAGGGGCCGGGGTGCCCCGTGCCTCGCGCGGGCCGTCCTCCCCGGGGCGGGACGCGACCTCGAGCGGACCCACGTCGAGGTTGCACCGGGCGACACCGACGGACGGTGTGCCCGATGGCCCCCTTCGCCTGACCTCCCCGCACCTGTACCGTTCCCCAAATGCGCCAGTTGTCCGGTCTCGATGCGACCTTCCTCCACATGGAGTCAGCGACCACATTCGGCCATGTCTCCGGGCTCGGTCTCTACAGCCGGCCCTCCCCGGACTTCGATCCCTACCAGACGGTGTACCGGCGTTTCGGCGCACTGGCTGCGGCCGTCGAACCGCTTCACCAGAAGCTCCGCGGTGTTCCCCTCGGGCTCGACCACCCGTACTGGATCGTCGATGACAATTTCGATCTCGACTACCACGTTCGCCACCTCGGTCTCGCCCCACCCGGCGACATGTCACAGTTGTCGGAACAAGTCGCTCGCATCTTCGGTCGCGCGCTCGACCGCTCCCGACCACTCTGGGAGGTCTATGTCATCGAGGGTCTCGCCGACGGGCGATGGGCGCTCATGACCAAGTTCCACCACTCCTCGATCGACGGCGGGGCGGGAGTGGTGCTCCTGAACATGATCACCGACTCCTCCCCCGACGCCGCTCCCGATCCCGAACCCAGCCCGGTGGAGCCCGAGGAGGCGCCGAACGATGCCGTGTTGCTCCAACGCGCACTCGCCAAACTCGCGGTGAATCCCGTGCGTGCGATGCGTCTGCAGTTGCGGGTGACGCAGGGGCTGGTCGACTCGTTCGGGATCGCGCCGGCGAGTCAGATCACCCGTGCCGCGCGCAGGACCCTGCGCACCATCACCCGCCGTCCCGACTCGGACCACCCGACCGCCGTCGATCGGGTGCGACTGCCCCTCACGCCCGCTCCCGCGACCCCGTGGAACCGCACGATCACCGCGCACCGTCGGTTCGCGATGCGCTCGGCCTCCCTCGACACCCTGAAGGCACTGAAGACAGCCTCGGGCGGAACGGTGAACGACATCGTCATGGCCATCTGTACAGGGGCGCTGCGTTCGTACCTCATCGGACACGGTGCGCTGCCCTCATCGCCACTGCGCGCGATGGTGCCCGTCTCGTTCCGCACGGGGGAGGAGGAAGTGCCGTGGACGAACCTGGTGTCGGGGATCGTCGCCGACCTGCCGACCAACTGCCCCGATCCGGCGCAGCGCGTGGATCTCTGCCATGAGGCAATGGGGGCGGCCAAGCGTCAGTTCGAGTTGATCCCCGCCGACGCGATCGCCCAGGGCGCCCAAGCCACCTCACCGATCATCGCGACGGCCGCCAGTCGTCTCGCCTCTCGGCTGCGTTGGGCCGACAGAGCGAACCTCCTGCCCACGAACGTGGTGATCTCGAACGTGCCCGGTCCGCGCACGCCGGTCTGGCTGGGTGGCGCCCAGTTGGAGAACTACGTGCCACTGTCGATCGTGACGGACGGCATGGGGCTCAACATCACGGTGCACAGTTATCTCGACCGGCTCGACTTCGGTCTGATCGCGTGCCGCGAGCTCGTGCCCGATCTGGAGCACCTGCTCGATCTCCACTTCACCGAGATCGACGCTCTCTGCGACGCCTACGGCGTCGCTCGCTGACCCCGACCCGGGTTCAGCCGTGCCCGGGGATGGTCTTCCAGGGACCGGCGTCGGAGCGCGGCTCCTTCGGGAGACCGAGCACCTGCTCACCGACGATGTTGCGCTGCACCTGGCTGGTGCCGGCATAGATCGTCCCGGCGCGAGCGTTCAGGAACACACCCACCCAGTTCGCAGAATCATTCGGTGACCCGGGCGCATCGGTGGTGAAGGCGGTCTGGGGCGTCTGACCCACCGGCACGAGGGCATCGGCACCGAGGATGTCGATCGCGAGCTCGGTGACTTCCTTGTGGTACTCGCTCCACCAGAGCTTGCCGATCGAGGCGTCCGCCCCGGGCTTGGCTCCGTTCATGAACGACGTCAACACCCGGTACCCGAGGAACCGCATGATCTCCACCTTGGTGTGGGCGCGCATCAGGCGCTGGCGGATGTTCGGGACCGAGGTGAGGCCCTTCTGCTTGGCGAGACTGGTCAACTTGTCGAGCTCAGCGCGGAATGAGATCGAGTTCACCGCCGCTCCCCCACCGCGCTCGTTGCCGAGCAACGTCATCGCGACCATCCAGCCGCCGTTCACCTCGCCGACGAGGTTGCCCTTCGGGCAGCGCGCGTCGGTGAAGTAGACCTCGTTGAACTCCGAGTCGCCCGACATCATCCTGATCGGACGCACCTCGACCCCGGGCTGGCGCATGTCGACGAGAAGGAACGTGATGCCCTTGTGCTTCACCTCGTCGACGTTGGTGCGCGCGAGCACGAAGATGTGGTTCGCGAGGTGACCAGCAGAGGTCCAGATCTTCTGGCCGTTGATGATCCACTCGTCGCCGTCGAGAACGGCGCGGCACCCGAGGTTGCCGAGGTCGCTCCCCGACGACGGCTCGGAGTAACCCTGGCACCAGCGGTCCTCGCCGGTGAGCACGCGCGGCAGGTAGTGCTTCTTCTGCTCCTCGGTGCCGATGGCGAGCAGGGTGTTGCCGAGCATGCCGATGCCGAAACCGTCGTTCGGTCCGCCACTGGGGACACCGGCATGCGCGAACTCCTCGGCTTGCACGAGGGCCTGGATGTGGCCGAGCCCCTGACCGCCGTACTCCCTCGGCCACGTGATGGCGAGCATGCCGTTGTCATAGAGCTTCTTGCGCCACTCCTCGGTGAAGGTGGCGGCATCGGCGTGGCTCAGCGAGCCGACGCCCTTCCAACCCTTCGGCAGGTTCGCATCGAGGAATGTGCGGACCTTCGTGCGGTAGGAGTCGGCTTCGGGCGGGTATGCGAAATCCATGGCGTCAGATTAGGTGGCGACCGCGCCCCATCCCCCGCCAGCCGCACGGGCGACCCGGGCAACGATTGCTACTTGGCGCGGGGAAAGATGCGCAGGAAGTTGCCGGAGTTGAACTTGTCGATCGCCTCGCGGGAGCAATCCATCATGCAGGACTCGAACCGGGCGATCGGGTCCCTGCCGCCCTCGGTGTGCGGGTAGTCGCTCGAGAACAGGTACAGGTCCTCGTTGGACTGCTCCATCAACCGGGCCGGGTCCTCGAACACGAACGGCGTGAACGCCATCTGGTCGGTGATCTGCTCACTCGGCCTGCGGCTGAAGTTCTTCAGGCGCTCGTCCACCTTCGAGTACGCCTTGTGGATCTGGTCGAGTCGCACGAGCATCTCGGGCACCCAGCCCGCTCCGAGCTCGACCGAGGCCATCTTGAGCCGCGGGAACTCCTCGAGCACACCGTCGAGCACCATCATCGACACGAACGTCTCGATGCCCTGGTGGAGCACCGCGGCATCGCGTGCGCGCACGTTCTCACCGCCACCCATCCAGTCGCGGGTCGCAACGCGACCATTGTTGCTCCACTCGGGCTTGAGTTGCAGCGGGTTGCCACCGACGTGGAACACCACCGGCACCTGTGCCTCTTGGAGGAGCGACCAGATCGGGTTGTAGTCGACGTGCGTCGGCGAACGATCGCCGGCGAGACGGTGCGGCATCCAGATCGCCTCGATCCCGTTCTCGAGGCACCACTGCACCTCGGTGAGGGCAAGCTCGGGATTCTCGAACGGCACCGCACCCACGCCCATGAGGCGCGAGTCGACCGAGCAGAAGTCGGACATGTGGCGGTTGTGGGCCCGCGCACCGCCGTAGCGGAGACGGTCCTCGATCTTGTGCGAGGGCGAGAAGACCATGTGCAGGCTGTGCGTGGCGAACACCAGCTGCTTGACGAACCCGAGCATGTCGCTGGCGATCACGCGGTCGTGCTTGTCGAACGAGCCGAGAGCCTGGATCTCCTTGACTTCGGTGATCATGCGGTCACCGAGGGCGATCAGGCCGGCGCGGTGCTCGTCGCTGTGGCGCGAGCCCTGCGACATGATCACCTCGACCTCCTCGTCGGTCACGATCGAGCGGCCGTAATCGACGAGCGGGAGCTCGTCGCGGATGTCGGCGTCGGCGAACTTCCGCAGGAAGTCCGGCAGTTCCATGATGTGGGTGTCGGCGTCGTAGAGGACCCTGTCGCCTGCGTACGTCATGTTGGCCGTCCTTTTCGGGATTGATTCGCGCGAAATTACCACCGGTTTCACCCGCCGTACACCCCTGGATGTGCACCGCCGTGTAGACCTTTTGCATGCGGATATTGGTGACCAACGACGACGGCATCGATTCGGTGGGGCTGCACGTGCTCGCACGGGCGATGCGCCCCTACGGCGAGGTCGTGGTGGCCGCTCCCGACCGGGAGTACTCAGGGGCATCGGCCGCGATCGGTGCGCTCCACATCATGCAGCCCGAGGTGCACCGCCGGCACATCGACGGCCTCGACCAGGTGTGGGCCGTGAGTGGTCCGCCGGCGTTGTGCGTGTTCCTCGCGCGCTTCGGTCTCTACGGGGATCCCTTCGATCTAGTGGTGTCGGGCATCAACCCGGGCGTCAACGTCGGGCGCAGCGTGTACCACTCGGGCACCGTGGGAGCCGCAATCACCGCGCGCAACGGGGGCATCAGCGGCATCGCGGTCAGCCAAGCAGTGACGGGATTCGGTGTCGAGGGTCAGGGTTGGGACGATGCGGTGCGTGGCCAGCGCTGGGACGACGCGGCCACCGTCGCACAGGCCGTCGTCGAGGGGTGGATCGCCAACCCCACCGACGAGCCCGTCGTGATCAACGTGAACGTGCCGAACCTCCCGGTTGCCGAGATGCGCGGCTGGCGCCGCACCGGTGTCGGCCAACTCGTACCGCGTGCGGTGGTCACCGCCGAGATGGAGCCCAAGGAGGGCCACCTGCACTCCTTCACCGTGAAGATGTCGTACGGCGATCCCGTCCCGCTCCCCGCCCACACCGACGGCGGTGCAATCGAGAACGACGAGGTGTCCATCACCTACGTCGGTCGTCTCGACGATGTCCCCCACCTCGGCACCGACGAGATCCACGGTGGTCTCACGCGCCTCGTGGGTGACTCGAGGACGCTCCACTCCTGATCCCCGGCCGCCCGCACGCGTCGACGCTGAGTACACATCAATGCTCATTCGGGGAACAAATTCGCCGTGACCAGGTGTTGACCATCGCATGCCCCGTTACGTCGTGACCGTCCCCTCCTCGAAGAGCGCCCCCGAGGCGTTCGCCTACATGTCGGACATGCGCCTCTACCCCGAATGGGACAGGGGAATCAGCAAGGTGGACCTCGTCGCTGGTTCTGCACCCGGTCTCGGTGCGGCCTATGCGGTCACCGTCAAGGGCATCGGTGGTCGCGACACCGTGTTCCGCTACGACACCACCGAGTGGAGCGATGGAACGTCACTGCTGCTCGTCGGAAAGGGTGGGCCCTTCAAGTCCGTGGATCGCATCACCGTCGCGCCGACTGCCACCGGATGTGACGTCACCTACGACGCCACGCTCACCTTCAACGGACTGCTCGCACCCTTCAACCTCGCACTCGGCCTCGTCTTCAACAAGGTCGGCGACCGCGCAGCACGCGGTCTGCGCCGGGTGCTCGCCTAGGCGCAACGCGCGGCGGTCACGGGCAGCCGAGCCCGTGGAGAGTCGCGCACTCACGGCACAACCACGCGGTGCCCTCGGGTGTGCTCCATGCGGTCGCATACGGTGCACCGCACGACATGCACTCGCGATCGTCCTTCTTCGGCGTCGCGCCGGCCGACGGAGCACCGACCTGCTCGTTCACAGCATCACCGCCTCGAGTGAGGCCAGAGCGTCGTTCAGTTCCTGTTCGTCTGCCGCCACGGCGGCCACGTAGCGGTCGGGCCGCACCACCACGGCGAACGAACCACCGGTCGCCTCGGGATCGACCACGTTCACGAGGGGAATCCCGTGCGCACTTCCGGAGAGATCGACCGGGCCGTTCGTGACGACGACGAACGTCGTGCAGTCCGTGCGAAGTGCCGCCGACACTTCGGGGCGCCACCAGAATTGGTGCCCGACCCGCGGATCACCGGGAACCACCACTCCGGCCTCCAGGAACGGCGCCGGTCGCTTGCCGCCGTACCCGCTCTCGATGTCGACCCCGTGGCTCGCCCGGCCCGCGAGCTGGTCGATGAGGCGGCCGAGGTCGACCGCGTGGGCGACGGTGCTCGTGACATGCGGGATGCGCTCGGCGCCGTAGGTGTCGAAGATCGCGTCGCCCGCGAGGCCGCGCGCGACGAACGACATCTTCCAGGAGAGGTTCACCGCATCCCTCATGCCCGAGTTCAGGCCCTGCCCGGCGAACGGTGGCATCTGGTGCGCGGAGTCACCAGCGAGGAACACGTTGCCACGGCGCATCTCCGGAGCGACGACAGCATGGAAGCGGTACACCGCCGAGCGGACCAACCGGCCGTCCTGCGGAGTCATCCACTGCTCGAGAAGCGACCAGATCCCCCGGGGAGTGTTCAGCGCGGCGGAGTCCTCGTCGGGTTGCACCTGGAACTCCCACCGTCGGTGGCGGTCGTGACACTTCACGTATGTCACGGGCCGGTCCGCGTGGCAGTACTGCCTCACCCCGAGTGGCAGGTCGACGGTGCTGCCCTCGTTCACCTCCACGTCGACCACCAGCCACTCCTGGTCGAATCGGAGATCATCGAGGGTGATGCCCACCTGCCTGCGGGTCCAACTCGATGCACCATCACAGCCGACGAACCACCGACTGGTCAGTGTGGTTCCATCATCGAGCAACGTCTCCACGCGGTCGCCGCGGTCGCCCATGTCGACCGCGGTCCGACCCCAGAACGTGCATGACCCACCGCTGCGCGCACGGGCGCGCAGCATCGCATCGAGGTCCGGCTGGAAATGGCACACCACGGGCGGCACCCCCTGGAGACCGAGCGGGGGCATGTCGGTGCCGATCAGCACCGCACCACTCTGGTCGACGAAGTCGGCGCGCTCGAGAGCGGTGGTGTTCCCAGCCAGCCAGTCCCCGAAACCGTGGTCATGGAAGACCCGCTGGATCTCGTCGTCCATCACTGCCGCCCGCGGAAGTCCGTAGGGCTCCAGGTCACGGTCGATCACCGCGTTGCTCACGCCCATGTCGTTCAGCAGGAACGCGAGGGTGCAACCCACCGGTCCGCCGCCCAGAATCACCGTGTCGACGTCCACCGTCGCGCTCACGATCTGGTCGCCCCGCGCGCACCGAGCCCGAGCCTCAGGTTCCCGACACGACGGCGCAGTTCGTCGGCCTCCTCGGCCGGCGTGCCGGTGATCGCGAGGATGAACGGCTCGAGCGCGGCCCACCCCATCTCGAGCGCCATTGCGGCGGCGACCACGGCTCGGGTCTCGGAGTCGGGTTCGTCGAGTCCGGCGCGCGCGACGACAGCCTCCATCGCCGAACGCGGAACCGACACACCCTCGGTGAGTTCGGTGAGCGCGAGATCCGACTCACCATCGAGGACGCAACGCACCACTGCGCGCAGGTACCGCTGGTCCCCGCCGAGTGCCATCGGCACGGGGATCGGTCTGCCCTCGTTCTGGGCCTTGACCCACTCGAGGTGCTCGGTGACGAGTCGCCTCATGCCCGCTCGGGCGAGGCCGTCCTTGCCGCCGAAGTAGTGGTGCACGAGACCGTGGTTCACACCGGCGCGCTCGGCGACCTGACGCACGCTCATCGCGCGCGGGCCGACCTCGCCGAGCAACTCGCCGGCGGCGGCGATGAGACGCTCCTCGACATCCACGCGCCCACGGCGCGGCGCGGCACTCACCGGGCGCGGCTCACTGACCGGCGGTCGCATAGTCGACGAGCGTGCCGACACCCTCGCCGGCACGGCGACGCGCGAGGAGGGCCTCGAAGTCGACGTTGATGCCGATTGGGTTCGCGGCGAACAACGGCCCGGCCATGAATGCACCGGCCTCGTCCATCGTCATCGAGTCGAACTGGGTCTCGACCTGGTTGCCGTCGGGGTCGCGGTAGTAGGCCGACAGGGTCATCCCATGGTTGATCGTCCAGTACGGCGAGACACCGCAGGCCAACATGCGCTCGTACTGCCCGAACAGATCATCGAGCGAGCCATAGGTGAAGGCCACGTGCTCGAGCCCGACGCACGAGTTGTCGCGCTCACCGAGGTGCGGCACGTTCACGATCGCGACACGATGGTGCTCGTCGTCATACGCGAGGAACGCGATGAAGTCGTTCTCGTGGCGTGCGGTCGCTCCGAGGAAGTTCTTCCACCACGCCACCATCTCGGTGAAGTTGGCGGTCTTGAGAACCATGTGGGCGAACTTGACCGGTGATGTCATGACGGGCTCCTGCTCTCGCGCCCGGGTGGCTCCACCCGGGTTTAGTCAACTGTCTAACCTTGACTATACTCGGCCGCCATGGCCTTGCGTTTCGCCTCCAAGAACGGCCGCGCGCACCTCGTGGTGGGCGACGACAGCCGTCTCGTCGATCTCGCCGAGGTGAGTGACGGGAAGTTCTCCCCCGACCCGATCGACACCTTCCGGCGCTGGAACGAGGTGCGCGACTTCGCCGCCACGGTGACGACCGGTGGCGCACCGTGCGCACAGGCCGACCTCGATGCACCCTCGCCATGGCCGCTGCAGGTGTTCGGGATCGGACTCAACTACCGGTCGCACGCCGAGGAGAGCGGCATGGCGATCCCCACGGAGCCCCTCACCTTCACCAAATTCTCCTCGTCGATCGCCGGACCCGATGCCGACATCCCGATCCCGACACCCACGTGCGACTGGGAGGCCGAACTCGTGGTGGTGATCGCCGATGGTGGTCGTGACATTCCCAGAGAGAGAGCATGGGACGCAGTCGCGGGAATCGCCGTCGGACAGGACATCTCGGACCGGGCACTGCAGTTCGTGACCCAGCCTCCCCAGTTCAACCTCGGCAAGAGCCGGCGCAACTTCTCACCATTCGGGCCCTGGCTCGTGGATGCGCGTGATGTCGCGAACCGCGACGCGATGCGCCTGTCGTGCACCTTGAACGGCGAGGAGGTGCAGTCGACGGTCACCGACGACCTCATCTTCTCGGTGGGCGACATCGTGTCGTACCTGTCCGGAATCGTGCAGTTGCTGCCCGGTGACGTGATCTTCACCGGCACACCGGCCGGCGTGGGCGGGTCGCGCAAGCCACCGGTGTTCCTGAAGCCGGGCGACGTGCTCGAGACCACGCTCGGGGGAATCGGAACGACCGTCAACCGCTGCGTCGCAGGTTGAGATCGGGGCGCCCGACGGGTGCCGCACACAGCACAACACACAGGGGGACGCCATGAACGCTGATCCGCGCATCAAGCGGACGATGTCGGAGTCAGAGCCGTGGTGGGACGCCGAGCCCACCGCACCTGCCGGCGCACCCAACATCGTGTTCTGTGTCTTCGACGACGTCGGGTACTCCGACTTCG
>Ga0194120_10011468_pt1 | contig 10630 bp, 9 predicted proteins | sample TA2MahCa65mmetaG_FD_148642 | JGI IMG/M metagenome (GOLD analysis project Ga0194120, IMG submission 148642) | Freshwater microbial communities from Lake Tanganyika, Tanzania - TA2015019 Mahale Deep Cast 65m | ecosystem: Environmental > Aquatic > Freshwater > Lake | place: Tanzania: Lake... | reverse complement strand
CCGCTGGCGGGGGTGACGTAAGTCCGCCCGCTCCGTCGCCGCGACGCAAGCGTTCGCGGATGACCGCGATTGCTCCCCCCTCACCCTTCCCTCTCCCCCCATGACGGATGGGGGGGAGGGGGGGGGAGAGGGTTGCGGAGAGTTGGCGCGGCCTCACTTCGCCGCGACGATGAAAAGACGGCGGAACGGGAACAGCGTCGTTCCGTCGGCGCGGGGCGGATAGGCGGCCCGCAGGCGCTTTTTGTATTCGGCCAGGAATCCCTCGCGCTCGGTTTTGTCCGCCAGCGCCGCCAGAACGGGGCTGAGCGCGGCGCCCTTGGTCCATTCCACGACCGCGTCCTCGCCCTTGAGGGCGTGGGTGTAAATCGTTTCCCAGATGTCGAGGCCGCGCGAGAGGGGATTCAGCCAATCGTGATATTCGGCCACCGCGTGGCGCGGATAGGCGGGCAGGGCGGGAACAGCCTTGGTCCGCCAGGGGCCTGCTTCGGCGGCTTTGGCCATCTCGACGTGCGAAGGCTGCTCGAGCGGGCGGGGCATCTGCACCGCCAGGACGCCGCCGGGCTTGAGCGTTTCCATCAGCGCCGGAAACAGCCGCGCGTGATCGGACAGCCAATGCAGCGCGGCGTTGGAATAAAGAACGTCCAAGGGGGCGCCGGGCCGCCAGCGCGCCAGATCGCCCCGCACGAACGTTGCGTCTGGCAATTGCGCGCGGGCCTTGGCCAGCATGGCGTCCGAAGAATCGACGCCGACGATCTGGGCACCCGGCCAGCGCGCGGCCAGAAGCCGCGTGACGTTGCCCGCGCCGCAGCCCAGGTCGGCGACGGATTCGGGTGTTTCGGCGGGAACGCGGGCCAGCAGATCGAGCGCGGGCCGGGTCCGTTCGTCGGCGAATTTCAGGTACTGGGCGGGGTCCCAGATGTTGTTGGCGGCGTCGTTGGCGGCGGCGGTCATGGAGGCGCGCCTTCCGTCGCGGGCAGGGTCAGCTCGAACACCGTCCGGCCGGGCGCGCTTTCGACCAACGCCAGATCGCCGCCGTGGTCGCGGGCGATTTCGCGGGCGATGGGCAACCCCAATCCCACGCCTTCCCGCCGGCCCGATCCGGCGAAGGGCTGGAACAGCTTGGCGCGCGCCTTGTCGGAAAGCCCCGGTCCGTCGTCGGTGACGCGAATCGCGATGCGGCCGTTCTTGCCGGCGGCATCGAGCGAGATCGAACGGGCCCCCGCCTGGACGGCGTTCAGGACAAGATTGACCACGGCGCGGCGCAGCATTTCGAGGTCGGCTTCGACGGTCAGGCCGTCGGCGGCCTCGACGGCGAAAGCGGCGGGTCCGGCGACGGGGGCCAATTCGTCGGCGGCGGATTCGAGCAGTGCCTTCAGCCGCACCGTTTCCCGCCGGGGCGCGGGACGGGTGTCGGACACGAAATTGAGCGTACGGCTGCACAGGCTGACGGCGCGCTCCATCGCGGTAAAGAGGCGCGGCGCCACTTTCCGCACTTCGGGATCGTCGCTGTCGGCCAGCCGGTCGGACGCCAGCATCGCGGTCGCCAGCGTGTTGCGCAGGTCGTGGTTGACCTTGGCCACCGCCGCGCCCAGCGTCGCCAGCCGGTTTTTTTGTTCCAGGGCGGCGCGCAGTTCGTCCTGCATCACCGCCAGTTCGCGTTCGGCCACGCCGATTTCGTCGGTGCGGGCGATCAGTTCGGGCGCGGCGATCGGCGCGCCTTCGGGGTCGTCGCGAAAAGCGACCATGCTGCGGGTCAGCTGGCGCATGGGCCGGACCAGCATCCGGTGCAGGCTGACGTAAACCAGCCCGGCGGTGACCAGCGAAATGACGATGGAGAGCGTCAGGATGCGGATCGAGAACGCGATCATGTCGCGGCGCAAATCCGCCTCGTCGAGGACGATCTCGATCAGCACGTCCGGCGCGGTCGGCGGCTGGCCCAGCACGCGCAAAACCCGCCGCCCGTCGCCGGCAAGCGCCTCGAACGCCTCGCCGATCCAGCCGAAGAACATCTCGCGGCGCAGATCGACGGTCGTGTCCACGGCGGGGGGCATGTCGTCGGTGACCATCAAGGCGCTGCGCGGCCCGGTCCTGAGCGCGATGCCGCGCAGTTCGGTCTGCTCCAACAGCTTGATGCCGATGCCCAGCAGCGGCGCGTCGTCGGGCAGGGCGGCATAGGCGATGGTGGCGAGGTGCGCGCGGGTGATCCGTTCCTCCAGCCAGCCGAGCCGGTAGCGGGCGATCGAGGGGGCCCAGATCAGCACCTCGGCGACCATGACGAAGAAAACGGTCAGCCACAAAAGCCGCGCCGACAGGCCGAACCGGATCGTCCGCCCGGTGGGCGCGCTCGCGGGGCCCTGGCCCGGTTCCACCATCGTTCGCTTATCCCCTGTTCATCCTAGGCGCCTGAGCCAGCGGACGATGCGCCGGGTGCGTTCGCCGAACAGCATCGGCGCGAAGAAGCCGCCGGCGGCGCGCTTGCCGGCTTCGCCCAGCGTCGGATAGGGGGCGATGGCGCTGGCGATGGCGCCGACGCCCAGTTTCCTGGAAAGCGCCAGCGTCCAGGGTCCGATCAGTTCGCCCGCGTGCGCGGCGACGATGCCCGCGCCCAGGATTTTTCCGCGCGGCGTGGTTACGATCTTCACCAGGCCCTCGGTTTGGCCGTCGATCCGCGCCCGGTCGTTGTCGTGCAGCGAAAGCCGCAGGATGCGAATCTCGCGTCCTTGGGCGCGGGCCTCGGCCTCGGTCAGCCCGACCTGGGCCAGCTCGGGATCGGCATATGTGACGCGCGGGATGGCGGGCGAAGCCGCCTTGGCCGGCCAGCGGAACAGGATGTTCTTCAGGACCACCCCGGCGTGGTGGTTGGCGACATGGGTGAAGCGGGGCCCGTCCACGACGTCGCCGATGGCGAACACCTTGGGGTTCGAGGTCCTAAGCCGCGCGTCGACGCGGATGCCCTGCGGGTCGGCCTCGATCTTCGCCGCCTCCAGGCCCAGACCCTCGCAGGCGGGAACCCGTCCCACGGCGACGAGAAGGCGCGAACCCTCCAGGCGCGTTTCGCCGCCGTCGCCGGCCAGCGTCAGCGCGACGCCGTCGCCCGTGCGCTCGGCGCGCAGGGCCCGGACGCCTTCAAACACCCCCACGCCCTCGTGCGTCAGGCGCCGGCGCACCACGTCGGCCAGCTCCGGGTCCTCGCGGGGAAGGATCGCGGCGGCCTCGACGACGGCGACTTCGGTTCCCAGCCGCCGGAACGCCTGCGCCAGCTCGATGCCGATTGGGCCGCCGCCCAGCACCAGCAGACGTTCGGGGATGGCGTCCAGGCCGAACACGGTTTCGTTGGTCAGATAGGGAACGGACTCCAATCCCGGCAGCGCCGGAATCGCCGGCTTCGATCCGGCGGCGACGACGAAGCGCCGCGCCCGCACCTCGACATCGCCGGCAACGACGCATTCGGGGGATGTGAATCGCGCCTGGGCCTGGATGACGCGCACGCCCAGGCCCTCGAACCGTTCGACCGAATCGTTGGGGGCGATGGCGGCGATGGTTTCGCGGATTCGGGCGAAGACCTTGGCGCCATCGACGGCGGGATTTCCGGCATGAACGCCGAAACGCCCGGCCTCGCGGACAGCCCTTGCGGCGCGCGCGCTTGCGATCAGCGTCTTCGAGGGCACGCAGCCCGCGTTCAGGCAATCGCCGCCCATGCGGCCCTGCTCGACCAGCACGACTTGGGCGCCCATCTGCGCCGCGCCGGCGGCGACGCTCAAGCCCCCGGCGCCGGCGCCGATCACGCAGATATCGGGTGTCAGAACCTCGCCCATCAGCCGCCGGATCCGTTGCCGCCCCGCCAACGGCGGTACACTACCGGAAGAAGGGCGAGCACCGCCAGTCCGCCCAGCGCCGCCGCGACCCGGGGCGTCAGGACGTGCTCGATGCTTACATGCCCGCCCTGGGCGACCAAACCGCCCAGGCTTTCGCCGATGATGCTGAAAATGACGGTGGCGGGCGCGATGCCGATGGCGGTCGCCAGGACATAGGTGGACAGGCGCACGCCGAGGAAGGCCGGCGCCAGGTTGACCAGCCAGAAGGGGAACAGCGGCACCAACCTCAGCGCCAGCAGGTAGGAAAATGCGTCGCGGTTGAATCCGGCTTCCATTTTCGCCAGCCGCGGTCCGGCACGGGCGCGCAGCGGCTCGCCCAGGCCGAGACGCGCCGCCAGGAACAAGGCGGTCGCGCCCATGGTGGCGGCGGCGACGACGACGGCGGCGTTCAACGCCCATCCGAACAGCATCGCGCCGGCCAGCGTCGTCACCAGGCCGCCCGGCACGGAAAAGGCGACGATCAGGGCATAGAAGAGTCCGAACAGCAGCGGCGCCAGCCAGCCCTTCATCGCCACCCAATCCTTGAGCTGGACGAAATGGACGCGGAACGACTCCAGGGACACGTGCCGGTCCAACCCCAGGACGAAGAAAAGAACGAAGCCGAGCGCCAGGACGCCGAGCGGGATCATCCGCCCGAACGAAAAGCGGGGCGGGGCGGCGTGGTCGGCGCGAGGGGGCGGAACGGGGTCGGTCATGGCGGTGAACGAGAATCGGTCCCCGCTTTGGGTAAAAAAAGGGCTTTCTTGGGGGGCAAAGTAACCTCCCCGTGACCCGGGTCCGGGCCGGAAGGGTGAAAAAGCCGGAAAAACCGGGAAAAAACAGCGGGAAAACCGCAGGGCCGCGTTGACTCAAGGGGGCCGGCCCCGTATACAGCGGGCCTTGTTTTCCGCCCGGGAGATGGACCCCGTGAAACGCACTTATCAACCCAGCAAACTGATCCGCAAGCGCCGTCATGGCTTTCGCCAGCGCATGAAGACCGTCGGGGGCCGCAAGGTTCTCTCCGGTCGTCGCGCCAAGGGGCGCAAGCGCCTGTCCGCTTAAGGCGGGTCGTGTCGTGACGGAAACGGTCCTGCGACTGAAGCGGCGGGCCGATTTCCTGAAGGTCGCGGACGCCCGCAAGAAATGGGTCGCGCCCGGCCTGATCGTGCAGGCCCGCGTCCGCGACAAGACGGACGGTCGGACGAACGGCAAGCCCGGCGCGGACATCGATCCCGCCCTGGTGCGCGTCGGGTTCACCGTCAGCCGCAAGGTCGGCAACGCGGTCGCCCGCAACAGGGCCAGGCGGCGGCTTAGGGCGGCGGTGGCAAGCGTTCTCGATCGTCCCGGCGCGGCCGGATCGGTCAGGGCCGGCATGGATTTGGTGGTGATCGGCCGGACGGAAACCCTGACCCGCGAGTTTCCGGACCTGATCGAGGATTTCCTCGCCGCCCTGAAGCGGCTGGGGGCGTGGCAAGGGGCGGAGGACGGCCGGCAACGGAAGGCGACCATGAAGGCGGGGAACGGCATTCTCGATAGTCTTCTTTATCCGCCGGTGCGGGGCGCGATCCTGGCCTGGCGGTTCGGCCTGGGACCGCTGGTCCGGATGCTGTCCGGCGCGCCGTCGGCTTGCCGGTTCGAACCCAGCTGCTCGGCCTACGCCGAGGAAGCGGTCCACAGCCACGGCGCGCTGAAGGGTGCGGTGCTGGCAATCCGGCGCATCGCGCGCTGTCATCCCTGGGGCGGCGCCGGGCACGATCCGGTTCCCGCCAAAAGCGAGAAATAAAAAAGAGAGTCCCAAGCGTGACCCCCGACAACCGCAACGTCATCACCGCCGTCCTGCTCTCGATCCTGATCGTGATCGGGTTCGAATGGTACTTCACCAAGACCCGTCCGCCCGCGCCGCCGCAGCAGCCGGGCCAGGCTTCCGGTGTTCCGCAGTCCGCGCCGCCGGGCCAAGCACCCAGCACGCCGCCCGCCGCGCCGGCGACCGTATCCTCCGGCGTATCTATTCCAGGCGCGCCTTCCGGCGCGACTATTCCCGGCGCGCCCTCCGGCGTATCTATTTCAGGTGCGCCTTCCGGCGCGACGATTCCGGGCGCGCCTTCCGGCGCGACGATTCCGGGCGCGCCGTCCGGCGTATCTATTTCAGGCGCGCCCTCCGCCGCGACCGCGCCACACGCGGTTCCGCGCATCGCGGTCGAAACGCCGACGCTCAAGGGCTCCATCGCGCTGGAAGGCGCGCGCTTGGATGATCTGGTTTTCACCCGGTACTTCGACAAGCCGGGCGGCAAGGGGAAACCCGAACCGCTGTTCCTGCCCCGGGGACACAAGACCGCGTACTACGCCCAGTTCGGCTGGGTCGCGGGCGACGGCGCCGCCGCGCCCGGCCCCGACACGATCTGGACCGCCGACGGGAACAAGCTCACCCCCGACCAGCCGGTGACGCTGACGTGGAACAACGGCCAGGGCCTGACGTTCGCGCTCACCCTCGCGGTCGACAAGGATTACCTGTTCACGGTCACCGGCCGGGTCGCCAACGGCGGCGCCAAGGCGGCGACGCTTTATCCTTACGGTCTTCTGTCGCGCACCGGCACGCCGCAGGTGGCCGACATCTACATCCTGCACGAAGGGCCCTTGGGCGTTTTCGACAAGACGCTGAAGGAAGTCACCTACGCCGACATGCGCAAGCAGGGCGCGCAGGAATCCAAATCCCAGGGCGGCTGGGCGGGGATCACCGACAAGTATTGGCTGGCGGCGCTGATCCCCGACCAGAAAGCCCAGGCGACGCACCGTTTCCTCTATCGCCGTGACGGCGACGCCGACCGCTATCAAGTGGATTATCTGCAGGGCGCCGTCGCCGTTCCACCGGGGGCCACGGTCGAAACCCGCGCGCATCTGTTCGCCGGGGCCAAGCAGCTGGGCCTCTTGGACGACTACGGCGACAAGATCGGCATTCCGCGCTTCGACCTCGCCATCGATTTCGGCTGGTTTTATTTCCTGACCAAGCCGATCTTCTACGCGCTGATCTGGCTCAACAAGTTGCTCGGCAACTTCGGGCTGGCGATCCTGGCGCTGACCGTCGTCATCAAGCTGCTGTTCTACCCGCTCGCCAACAAATCCTACGTGGCGATGAGCAAGATGAAGAAGCTGCAGCCGGAAATGATGTCGCTGCGCGACCGCTTCGGCGGCGACAAGGTCCGGATGAACCAGGAAATGATGGCGCTCTACAAACGCGAACAGGTCAATCCGGCGGCGGGCTGTCTGCCCATCCTGGTGCAGATTCCGGTGTTCTTCGCGCTCTACAAGGTTCTCTATGTCACCATCGAGATGCGCCACGCGCCGTTCTACGGCTGGATCGTGGATCTCTCCGCGCTGGACCCGACCACGATCTTCAACCTGTTCGGATTGATTCCGTGGCAGCCGCCGCAGTTCCTGATGGTCGGCATCTGGCCGCTGATCATGGGCGTGACCATGTGGCTGCAGCAGCGCATGAACCCGCCGCCGCCCGACCCGATCCAGGCGCAGATCTTCGCCTGGCTGCCGGTGATCTTCACCTACATGCTGGCCAGCTTTCCGGCCGGATTGGTCATCTACTGGGCGTGGAACAACATACTGTCCATCGCGCAACAGTGGCTGATCATGAAGCGCATGGGCGTCAAGATGAGCTAAGCGCGCCTCGCGCGGGCGGCCCCGGACGGGGTATAATTCCCGGGCACCCCCGGAAAGGAGGCCGCCATGGACAAGCGCAAGGAAGAGCTTCAGCGCATCAGCAAGGATCTTCGGCAATTCCTGGCCCAGCATTGCAAGGCGGACGGCGGCAAGTACAACGACTTCGTCGGCGAAAGCTGCGACACCGCCTACCAGATGCTGCAAAACACCCTGTGCCGCCTGGGCGAAAGCGATCCGCCCAAGTCGTGAACGGAACGACCGGTCGGAATTCGGAACAAAGCGTCGCCATGACCGCAACCGATCCCGCCGCCCCCGACGCCGAGCAGATCGAAGCCGCCCGGATCGAATTTGGGCGACGCCTGTTCGCGGGGCCGTGCCGCTTCGTGCTGGGCGCGGTCAAACCGGCCGATGTTCCCAATTCCGATCTGCCCGAAATCGCCTTCGCCGGACGATCCAACGTCGGCAAGTCGAGCCTGATCAACGCGCTCACGGGCCGGCGCGACCTGGCGCGGGCCTCGGTCGAGCCGGGGCGCACGCGGCAGATCAATTTCTTCGAACTGGGCGGGCGGCTGATGCTGGTCGATCTGCCCGGCTACGGCTTCGCCCGCGCGCCCAAGACCGAGATCAGGCGCTGGACCGGACTGACCAAGGCCTACCTGCGCGGCCGGGCGACCCTGCGCCGGGTTTGCCTGCTGGTCGACTCCGCCGTGGGGCTGAAAGAGTCGGACCGGGACATGATGAAGGCGCTGGACGACGCGGCGCAGTCCTACGTGCTGGTTTTGACCAAGGCCGACGCCCTGAAGGCCGGGCCCCTGGCCGCGCGCGAGGCGGCGGTCCTGGCCGAAACCCGCCGCCACACCGCGGCTTTTCCCGCCGTTTTTTCCACCTCGGCCGTCAAGGGCCGGGGCATCGCCGAACTCAAGGCCCATCTGGCCGCGTTGGCGGAATCGTAAGGGCCTGCTAAAGTCCGGCCCGCCGCGAAAAGGAACCGGTCATGAGCGCGAAAAAATCCCCGTCCCAGAAGAAGCACGCCGCCCAGCCCAAGGCGGACAATCCGATGCTGGCCAAGGCCGCGGTGCTGCACGAGGCGTTGCCCTACATGCGGCGCTATGCCGGCGAGACCTTCGTCATCAAGTACGGCGGCCACGCGATGGGCGAGGAGGAACTGGCCCACATCTTCGCCCGCGACATCGTGCTGCTGCGCCAGGTCGGCATCCGGCCGGTGGTGGTGCACGGCGGCGGCCCGCAGATCGGCGAGATGCTGAAGAAGCTGAACATCCAAAGCACCTTCGTCGACGGGTTGCGCGTCACCGACAAGGCGACCATGGACGTCGCCGAGATGGTCCTGTCGGGTTCGGTCAACAAGCAGATCGTCCAGGCGATCAACGGCGCCGGCGGCTTCGCGGTCGGCCTGTCGGGCAAGGACGGGCACCTGGTCCGGGCCGAACGGGTGAAGCGGACGAAGCGCGACCCCAAGACGAAAAAGACCACGACGCTGGATTTGGGCCTGGTCGGCGAGCCCAAGGCCGTCAACCCCCACATCCTTCAGTCGTTCGAGGATTCCGACATCATTCCGGTCATCGCGCCGATCGGCTTCGGGCCCAATGGCGAGACGCTGAACATCAACGCCGACACGGTCGCCGGCGCCATCGCCGCCGCGATCGGCGCGGTGCGGCTGTTCATGCTGACCGACGTCGTCGGCGTGCTGGACAAGAAGGGAAAGCTGATTCCGGAAATGACCGCCGCCGCGGCGCGGGCGAAAATCGCCGACGGGACCATTTCCGGCGGCATGATTCCGAAGGTGCAAACCTGCCTGGACGCCGTCGCCGGCGGGGTCGAGGGCGCGGTCATCTTGGATGGCCGGGTGCCGCACGTGGTGCTGCTGGAACTGTTCACCGAACGGGGCGCGGGCACGCTGATCCGCGCCGGCTGAGCTTTCCGCCCTATTTCTTCTGTTTCGCCAGGTCGGTCAGGAAGCCGATCTGCCATTCCAGTTCGTCGGCGGTCAGCGGATAGGTTCCGTCGCCGCGCGGTCGCAGGACGTCGCGGGGCGGAATGGCGCCAAGCTTGCTTTGGATCAGCTCGGCCAGCCGGGCCGAGAAGCCCGCCTTCCAGGTCAGGGCCGTCAGGCCCTTGGCGCTGCGTTCCTGGAAGGCCTTGTCCGCGATCGCGGGGTCCAGCGACGCCCGCACCGCCAGGGCGGCGGCGGCGAAAGCGCGGTTGCCGCCGCGCGCGGCCGCGGCGACGGTTTCCTCGTCCAGGCGGCCCTGCTTGTGCAGGGCCCGCGCGCGGCCCAGGGGGTCGGCGATGCTTTCATCCTCGGTTCTTTTGTCGTCTCCGGGCTTCTTGCCGCCGGCCAGCTTGCCGTCGGGGCCGGGTTGGGGCAGGTCGCCCTCGTCGATGCGGCGGCGGACGACGGCGCGGATTTCCTCGAGCACGTCGCCGCTCAGGTCCTGGCGCTCCTGCAACTGGTCGATCAGGCTGTCGGCGACGAAGCGGGCGATGCGCGCCGCGGCCTTGCGCGGCAGGACCGGCCGGTCGACCAGCGGTTGGTGCCAGGATTCGATGTCCGCCGCGCGATCGACGATGCGGTCCAGGGTCTCCTCGCGGATCTGCGCGCTGCGATTGCCGAGGAGGGCGGCGATGGCGGCAATATCGTCGCTGGCGGCGATGGCGTCGGAAACCTTTTCGCGCAGGTTCCCGCGCCGGGCGATGGCGGCGCGCGCCCCGACCACGGGGTTTCCGGCGATGATTTCGATCAAATCCTCGTCCGTCAGCACCGGGGAAAAGGACAGGATCGGTTCGCAGACGATCAGCTCGGCGTCTTCCGCCAGGCGGCGGATAACGGGGGCCGGCGCGTCGGCGATGTCCTTCAAGGCCTCGGCCAGGACGTGGCGCACGCGGGTCGCCTGGTCGCGGGCGAGAATTTCCACGGCCTCGTAGGCCATTTTGCGGATGCGGTCCTGTTCCGGGGCGGTCAGGCCGGGCGCGATCCTGGCGATCTTGGCGGCCAGGCCGCCGCGCACCGATTCGTCGGCGTCGCGGGCCAGCAGCAGATCGGCGTGCATGGGCGAGGCTTCGTTGCCGGCGATGGCGCGCCGCACCTC
>Ga0194120_10011467_pt1 | contig 10630 bp, 9 predicted proteins | sample TA2MahCa65mmetaG_FD_148642 | JGI IMG/M metagenome (GOLD analysis project Ga0194120, IMG submission 148642) | Freshwater microbial communities from Lake Tanganyika, Tanzania - TA2015019 Mahale Deep Cast 65m | ecosystem: Environmental > Aquatic > Freshwater > Lake | place: Tanzania: Lake... | reverse complement strand
CGGGGAATGCCGGGATCGTGTCCGGCGTGCCGTCGGCGGCCTTCGCGCCGTCCCAGAGGTCGGCGAGCGTGGTCTTCTGCTCGGGGATGTCGATGGGAATCGGCGGAATCATGTTGTTGATGAGATCTGCGGGGCAGCCGGGCAGCAGGGCCATCGCTGCGACACCGAAGGCCGCGACCAGCGTCTTTCTGACCATGAGAGCTCCTTTGGGTTTAGCGAGCGTCAATCGTCCTGTCTCAGTAGGGACCACTCATCTTACCACTCTGACGAGCCCCCCTCTGTGACGGGTTCCGTCGATATAGGTCCACTCTGAACTGGTAAACTCGGATATGGCAGAAAACCCCTCCCTCTCGCGGGAACTGGGCGGGGCCCAGTCAGGGGACGACGCGCAGACCCCGGCGGCTCGCGCCAGCCGCGGCGGCCCGGGGCGAATCTTCGGCTTCGTGGCCCTTCTGGCCGCGGTCGGACCGGTGCTCGCGCTGTACCTGCTAGACCACTACCTCATCAATCAGCCGCTCGCGGCCTTGGGGCTGGCGCTGATCCTCGGCGTATTCGCGCACGTGCCGTTGCGGATGGTGTACCAGCGCGCCTTCGCGCCGCTCAAGGATCTGGCCGCCCTCTCGCAACTGGTGATCGAGGGCGATCTGACCCAGCGTGCCCCGGTCGGCACGTTCGACCGGTTCGACGAGATCGCCCGCGCGTTCAATCGCCTGATCGAGCGCCTGCGGGCCCTGGTCAAGCAGACGCGCGAGGCGTGCAGCACGCTGGTGTCCAGCTCGAAGCACCTGCGCGGAGCCTCGGACGCCACGAGCAAGGCCGCCCAGCAGGTGGCCGAGACCATCCACCACCTGGCCAAGGGATCGTTCGAGCAGGTCGAGAGTATCAACAAAGTGGCGGGCGAGATCTCCCGCGTGTCGGAGGCCGCCAAGCAGGTGGCCGGGAATGCCCAGGCCGCGGCGCAGAGCGCCGCCAACACGGCGCAGAGCGCCCAGGGCGGCAGGCAAGACTTGCAGCATGCCATTTCCAAGATGGATTCCATCCGGCACAAGGTCTCGCAGTCCTCGCAGGTCGTGGGCCGCCTGGGCGAACTCGGGCAGCAGATCGGCAAGATCCTCGAGCTGATCAACGGCATCGCGGCCCAGACCAACCTCCTGGCGCTCAACGCCGCAATCGAGGCCGCCCGCGCCGGCGAGCAGGGACGGGGCTTCGCGGTGGTCGCCGAGGAGGTGCGCAAACTGGCCGAGCAGAGCGCCCATGCAACTGGCCAGATCGCCACGATGATCCAGGAGATCCAGACGGAGACCGACAAGGCCGTCCGCACGATGAACATGGGCTCCCAGGAGGTCAACGAGGGCGTCGAGGTCATCAACCGCGCCGGCAACGCGCTGGAGCTCATCGTGCAGGCGGCCAACTCGACCGACCAGCAGATCCAGCGCATCTCCGAAGCCGCGCAGCAACTGGCTGACGGCAGCACGAAAGTCGCGCTCACCATCGACCACATCTCCACCATCACCGAGCAGGCCGCCGCCGGCGCCCAGGAAGTGGCAGCCACCACCCAGGAGCAGACCGCGAGCATGCACGAGATCTCGTCGGCCGCCCATTCCCTGGCGGCCCTGGCATCCGAACTGGAGCAGATGGTGGAACCCTTCAAGATCTGATAGCGCGGCTCTGATGACTTCGCTCCGGCATCGCGGCCGGCACGGAGGCCGGCCCCACCCGTTGCATCGGTGGCGCAGGCCTCCGTGCCTGCGTCCGATAGGCGCCAGGTCATTTGAGCGCCGCTATGAGGCGGCGCGCACCAAGGGAAATCGGCGCTGCCGCGGTTGACGAGGGAAACGGCGTTCGATAGCCTTCCCGGCAAAGCCGTGAGGGTGTGGGGGATGGCTACCTTCAAGCATTACCTGCCGGCGGCCTCCGGGGCCGAACAGGCGCTGCTCGAAGACCTTAGTCGCGAGCACTCGCGCCACCTGCTGGTCCACGCGCGGGCGCAACGCGACTCCTGCCAGATCTTCTTCGAGGTGGATTCGCAGCCGCTGGCCGGCTACATTTGGTACCTGCTGGCCAGGCTGCGCAACGGGCAGCGCCGCGTCGAGGAGCTGTACCGGCAGCCGGCGACCCTGCCGGTCGGCGACCTGCGGCGGCTACGCGTTGTCTGACGCTTCGCCGCGCCGGGCCGACCAGTCCTCGAGGCGCTTGCGAATCCGCGCCTCCTCGCCGTTCTCGGTCGGCTGGTAGTAACGGCGCGGCGTCATCCCGGCCGGCCAGTAGGTCTGGCCGGCGGCGAAGTTGCCCGGTTCGTCATGCGGGTAGACGTAGCCGGCGCCGTAGCCGAGCGACTCCATGAGGCGGGTGGGGGCGTTGCGCAGGTGCAAGGGGACCGGTGGCGCGGGGTGCTCGCGCAGGTCGGCCAGGGCGGCGTCGATGGCGCGGTACGCCGCGTTGCTCTTGTAGGTGGACGCGAGGTAGGCCGTTGCCTGCGCAAGCGGGATGCGGCCCTCGGGCATGCCGATCTGGTGGACGGCCTGCATCGCGGCCGTCGCGATCATCAGGCCGCGGGGATCGGCGTTGCCGATGTCCTCGGCGGCGGCGATCACCAGGCGGCGGGCAATGAAGAGCGGGTCCTCGCCCCCCTCGATCATCCGCGCCAGGTAGTGCAATGCGGCGTCCGGATCCGAGCCGCGGATGGACTTGATTAGGGCCGAGACGACGTCGAAATGGTTCTCGCCGGCCTTGTCGTAGGGCGCCGCCTGCTTCTGCAGGAGGTCCTGCACGTCGGCGGCCGTCGCGGCATTCGTCTGCACCGCGGATTCGAGCGCCGACAGGGCGGTGCGGGCGTCGCCGCCCGAGTACGTCACCAGCGCGTCCAGCACTTCGGCGCTCAGGGCGTCCGGCGCCAGGCCGAGGCCGCGGTCGGCGTCCACCAGGGCCGTCTCGAGGATACGCCGGATGTGGGCGGTATCCAGCAGGCGCAGCGTGAGGATCCGCGCCCGGCTCCGCAGCGCCGGGTTGACCTCGAACGACGGGTTCTCGGTGGTGGCGCCGATGAGGGTGATCGTGCCGTCCTCCACGTGCGGCAGCAGGGCGTCCTGCTGAGCCTTGTTGAACCGGTGGATCTCGTCGAGGAACAGGATGGTGCGTTCGCCCGTCCGGCGGGCCTTGCGGGCCTCGTCGAGAATCTTGCGCAATTCGGGCAGGCCGCCGGTGACGGCGCTGAATGGCACGAAGTGCTGGCGCGTGGTGCGGGCCACCACCATGGCGAGCGTCGTCTTGCCCGTGCCGGGCGGTCCCCAGAGGATCAGCGTGGGCAGGCGATCCGACTCGATGAGCCGCCGCAGCGGCCGCCCGGGCCCCAGGATGTGGTCCTGGCCGAGAATCTCGTCCAGGCTGCGGGGCCGCATGCGGTGGGCCAGGGGCGCGTCCCTGGGCACGCCGGCTTCGGTGGTGGGCGAGAACAGGCTGCCCTGCCTATCACTTGGCATCAGAGCCTCCGCGGGGGGGTGCCGCCCCCCCGAGCCCCCCCGCAGTGCCGTCCGTGACGATCCGCCGGGCATCCTTGCCCGGCGAAGGGCTCGTGCAGTAGTGCCGGTAAAGCCGTTGGATTCGTCATGGGATCACACGATCTTACGCGGTGTCACATCCCCTGACAGCCTTCGTCCGTATCATGGGATGGTGATCGTCCTCTCCCGGGTCGCGAAGTACTACGGCGGCCGGCGGATCCTCGACGCCGTCGACTGGCGGGCGGGGCCGGGCGACCGCGTGGGGCTGATCGGCGCCAACGGCGCGGGTAAGTCCACGCTGCTCAAGCTGCTGTGCGGCCGCGAGGATGCCGACGAGGGAACGGTGGACGTGCCGCGTAGCACCAAGGTGGGCTACCTGGCGCAGGAACCGCCGGATCTGGGCGATCGCAAGCTCCATGACGTGCTCTGGGACGCCCTGGAGAGCATCCGGGCGCTGGGCAAGGAACTGGCCGCCCTGGGCGAGCGGATGGCCGCCACGTCGCCCGGCCCGGCCCTCGACGCCATGGTCGAGGAGCAGGCGCGCCTGGCCGAACGCTTCGAATTCGGCGGCGGCTACGAAGCTGAGGCGCAGATCGGGCGCGTGGCCTCCGGGCTGGGCTTCCGGCCCGGCGACCTCGAACGTCCCCTCTCCACGTTTTCAGGCGGCTGGCAGATGCGCGCGGCGCTCGGGCGGCTGCTCCTCAGCCGGCCAGACGCGCTCCTGCTGGACGAGCCGACCAACCACCTCGATCTGCTGGCCATCGAGTGGCTCGAGGGCTATCTCCTGGGCCTCGAGTCCACCGTGGTCGTCGTCTCCCACGACCGCCGCTTCCTGGATCGCGTCTGCAATCGCATCGCCGAACTGGATCGCGGCATCCTGACCGAATGGGCCGGCAACTACACCGCGTACCTCGCGGCGCGCACCGCGCGCGACGCCGCCCTGGAGTCGGCCGCCGCGCTCCAGGAGCGCGAACTGGCGAAGGCCCGCGCATTCATCGAGCGCTTCCGCGCCTCGGCCACGAAGTCCACCGCGGCCAAGAGCCGAGAGAAGCAGGTCGCCAAGATCGAGCGAATCGTCGCGCCGACCAGGGCGCCGGAGGTCCGCTTCAAGTTCGCCGCCGGACCCGCCTCGGCCAGGCTGGTGGTGCGCCTCACGGCGCTGTCCAAGGCCTACGGCGGCCGGCAGGTCCTTTCGCAGTTCGATCTGGAACTCGAAAGAGGCATGCGCGTGGTGCTGGTCGGCCCCAACGGCAGCGGGAAGTCCACGTTGCTGCGAGTCCTGGCGGGAACAGAGGGCCCGGACGGCGGCGAGATCCGGTTCGGGCAACGGGTCTTGGCCGGCTACTTCGCGCAGCACGCCGCCGATCGCCTGGAACCCGACCTCACAGTCCAGGAGGCGGCATACCGGGCGGCGCCCGATCGCTGGTCGCTTTTCGAGGTGCGGTCGCTGCTTGCGGGGTTCCTGTTTCGCGGCGAGGACGTGAGCAAGGTCGTGACGAAGCTCTCGGGCGGGGAGCGCGCCAGGCTGGCCCTCGCCATCCTGCTTCTCGAGCCGCACAACCTGCTCCTCCTCGACGAACCGACCAACCACCTGGACATGGCGAGCAAGGACGTGCTGGCAGACGCCCTGGCCGCCTTCGGCGGGACGGTGCTGCTCGCGTCGCATGATCGGCACGTCCTGGATCGGGTGGCGACGCACGTGCTGTCGCTGCCGGACGGGATCATGGCTCCCGGAACCTACAGCGACTGGCGGGCCGCGCAGGATCTTGCGGCCGAAGCCGCGGTTCCGGCGCCCGTGGCGCGCAAGGCGGTTTCTGGGAATAAAGCAGTTGTGGGCAATGGCGCCCACGCACCGGTCAAGATGAGCGCCTTCAAACGGGCCAGGCTTCTCGCGGAAGCCGAGGAGCGGATCTTCGAGCTCGAGGATCGGAAGAAATCGCTGGCGGCAATGCTGGCCGATCCCGCGGCCTATGTCGTCGCGCACGAGGGCGCGGTTCCACCCGATCCGGCGGCCGTGGTGGCGGAGTACGCGACCGTCGAGACCGCGCTCGCAACGGCCAACGCCGAGTGGGAGCGGCTGGTGGAGGGCATGGATGGCTAGCGTGCGCGTCCTCGCCCTTGTCCTGGCGTATGGCTTGGCGGCGTTGCCCGCTCTCGCCGCGCCCATGGGCCCGGTGCTGCGGGCCAGCTTCAAGGGCTGGCTCGGCAATTCCGGCCTGCACGTCCAAACGACCCGGCAGAGCGTCCTCGTCACCCACGTGGCGAAGGGGTCGGCGGCGTCCCTGGCCGGGATCGCGGGCGTTTCCGGCGGGCCTCCCACGGCGCGTACCGCCCAGGTCCTCCGCATCCTGGCGGTCAATGGCCGCCCGGTCGCCACTCTGACGACGCGCGAACTCAGGGAGGCCTTCCGGGAGCAACGCGTCACCCTGGTGCTGGGCCGGCGCGGCCCGGCCGATCTGGAGGAGGCTCGCGAGGGGCCGCACGTCGTCGAACTCTACCCGCAGCCGGCATCCCGCGCCTTCGACATGGCGGCGCGCGGCCAGTGGCTGCAAGCCCTCGACGTCGCCAAGCCGGACCCGGCCGTGCGGGCGGCCGTGGTCTCGCGCATGCTATTCGAGGCGCAACGGCTGGCCGGTCAGGGGGAGCCGGATCGGGCCCTCAAGGTGCTGGCCCTGGTGCCCAGGGACGAGATCGGGCACGATCGCGCCCTGGAGCTGGCGCGCCAGTACGAAAAGGTATCCAGGGAAGCTCGCCGTTAGCAGGCGAGCGCCTTCAGGACAGCAGTTCCTGCGCCCGCGCGGCGCTGATGTCGTGAGAGCCGAACGCCGCGTTGGGATTCGCCTGGATCTGGCTGCGCAGGATCGCCGCCATGGCTGCGGCCTGCTCGCCGTCAAGCGGTTCGGTACGGCTGGCGGCGCGATTCTCGGAGGCCACCGCAGCGCGGATCTCGGCCGTATCGGACGCTTTGCTGGAACTGGACTGCTTCTTGGTGTCTTCAGGGGCCGAAGCCTGCTTCTGCACGCCAGCAGCGTGGGCTTGCTGCTGGGCCAGCAGGCCGGTCAAATCCGTATTGACGCGCACTACCACGCCTTTCCTACTTTCCCTCCTGGGTTACCCCAAAGGGGCCAGCGAGTTCTTCGCGTGCGAATCCTTCGCCAACTTCATATACCCCTCCGGGTCTCAGACTATTATGCCGACAAATACAGCGAAGCGTACGTGTTATGTGCAAATCCGTGATCGGCGACACCGCTCTTGCGGGGTATAACGGCCTCGGTTAGGCCATGTTGCCCCTGTTCAATCGCAAGAAGCCGGAAGAGCCGGCACCCGCGACCTATTCGCGGGACGAAGCCGAGCCCGTGGTCGCGGCTTTGCGAGGGCGCTTGGCCGCGAAGCCCGACGACGCGGCCACCTACCGGGCGCTCGGTAACGTCCACTGCCACATCCAGGACTACCGGCAGGCGATCGGCTACTATCGCAAGGCCCTCGACCTGGCTCCGCACGACCCCGAATTGCACTGCTACGTCGGATTCGCCTTCCAGCAGCTCCGGCATTACCCGCAAGCCCTGGCAGCGTACCAGAAGGCGCTCGCACTGCGACCGTCTGCGAGCCTCTACGACGTGCTCGGCGACCTGTGCTACCTGCTCGGGCAGCACCAGCAGGCCCTCGTGTACTACCAGGCCGGGATCAAGCTCCAGCCCGAAGGGATGCACGCCCACTTCAACATGGCGCAGATCCTGCTTTCGGCCGGCCGCTCCAGGGAGGCGATCGCCCACCTCGAGACCGTCCTGGAGCGCCATCCGCGGGCCGCGCAGGCCCATTCGGACCTCGGCGTGGCACTGAGCCTGGAAGGCGAGCACGACCGGGCGCTCTCGCACCTGAGGAAGGCGCTGAAGCTCGACGGCCAGAACGCGGTGTTCCACCACAACCTCGGCGTAGTCCTGGCGCGGCAGGGCAAGGGCAAGGAGGCGCGGGCGGCCCTGGAAAAGGCGCTGAAGCTGGATCCCCAGAGCCCGCAGACGCGGCGCGTCATCGCCGGCCTGACGCAGCGGCGGGCCCCCACGACGAAGCTGACCTAAACGGACCGCGTTGGTCGAGACCCAAAGAGCGCCTGGGACCGCCGGCGGGACGCCGGCGGTCCCAGGCGCCGGTCGAAAATGATCGACGGTCAATGTGAGTATGTATTGCGCCTCGACGGCGCCGAGGCGGTGGGGCCGGCCTCCGTGCCGGCCGCAGGAGCCTACCGCTTCTTCCCGAACAGTTGCCCGAGCGAGTTGGCCAGTTGCCCCACGCCGTTGACGATCTGGTTCACCTGGTTGCCCCAGGGATCGCCGCCGTTGGGCATGTAGGTGCCCGGAGCGTAGGTGCCGGGCTGCTGGTACGGGTAGCCGGGCGGGTTGTAGGGCTGCGGCGGCTGGTAGGTCGGCGGCTGATAGTAGGGCGGGTTGTAGGGCTGCGGCGGCTGGTAGACCGGCGGCTGGTAGACCGGCGGCTGGTAGACCGGCGGCTGGTAGACCGGCGGCTGATAGACCGGCGGCTGATAGACCGGCGGCTGGTAGCCCGGCGTGTTGGGCGTGTAGGTCTGCCCGTAGTACGGCGGCACCGTACCCGGGGCGGGCTGGCCGCTGAAAATCGCGCCGATCTGCGCGATGATGGGCACCGCGTCGGCGATGTCGGCCGAGATCATGTCGACGTCCCGGTTGCCGCTGGTCGGCTGGCCGTTGTAGGGGTAGCCGTAGGTTCCCGGCGGCAACGTGCTGCCCTGGCCGGAGTGGCGACCCGCGATGCGAGCCGCGCCGGCGGCCACGACGCCGATGCCGGCGATCACCTGCGCGAAGTTGACCGAGTTCTTCTTCTTTTCCTTCTTTTCCGCCTCGGGCGGCGCCCACGGGAGGCGCAGGCCGGTCACGTTGCTCGGAATGGGCCAGTTGGCGAGCATGATGCCGTTCTGCTGCGCCACGTACGTCGCGATCTGCGATAGCTGGTTGGCGTCACGCTGCGGATCGAGCTTGTAGACCTTCTGGATCACCTGCGCCACGGTCAGGCGCTCGGGATTGCCGGCCGGCAGCGCATACCAGTAGCCCTGGGCCTGGCCGGTCTGGCCGGGCGCGGCGGGCGGTGGGGCGCCAGGTACGGCGGGGGTGCCGTTTGGCCAGGTGGGCGGCGTGGGCGTCGGGCCTCCGGCCTGCGAGTAGCCCATTTGCCTCATCTGGGCGGAGAAGGCGTCAACAGCGTTCATACTGCCTGGCTTATCCCGCCGGTCCATGAGAAATACGGTAAAGCGAGCGCCATGGTTGGGGTAAGAAATGGTTAGCTGTTATGATCGTGTCATGGCGCGAAGACCTGACCCGGCGCGCGAGGAGGATCGAATCGTCGAGGCCATTCGCCAGATGCGCCTCGCGGCTCTCTACCCCACGCGCGCCGACCTCGAGTCCTGGATCATCGCCTCCAAGGACCTCGTCGAGCAGTTGCCCCGGGGACCGAAGTGGGATATGGCCATCGGGTACCTCGAAGGCATGATCAGCCTCTACAATCGCCGCTTCGGCGACGAGGCGCCGATGATCCCGCCCTATCGCCCGCCGTTCTATGACAATCCCTTTCCCGGGCTGGAGTGAGTAACCGTCACCGCCAAATCCGGCGGTCCGGTGTAGCATGGCGCAAATGACGACCGAATCAGCCACGCAGGCCACCACGACGCCATCCGCCGCCGTCGACACGCCGATTCTCGACGGCGTCATCGAGGGAATGGCCTGGCTGATCCTCGGCCTGGCGCCGCTGCTGATAAACGTCTACAACGTCGACGCCTACCGGACCATCCAGGCCACGTACTCCTCCATCTTCATCGTGATCCTGGTGGCCGCATGGGCCATCTCCGTGACGCTGACCGGCCGGTGGCCGGAGATCAGGAGGATGCCGCTGCTCCTGCCGCTCTCCGCGTTCGGAGTGTGGGCGCTGGCTTTCCTGGCGACGTCCTCGTCGGTGCCCGTGAGCGGTGCTAGCTGGGTCAACTACGTCCTGTACTGCCTGCTCTTCTTCGCCCTGGCCGATCTGGGCGCGCGCCGGCCCGAGTTCCTGTGGCGCCTGGCAATACCGCTCTTCCTGGCTTTCTCGTTCAACTGCATCACCGGCCTGATGCAGCACAAGGGCTTCACCTTCCTGGCGGCCGAGGCGGCGGGCTACTCGGGGCTTTATCAGTGGTGGCCGATCAAGACCACGGCGGCGGCCAACTACTTCGCCGGGCTGCAGGCCCCCAGCCGCCTGCATTCGGCTGCCGGCACCCTCGGCAACCAGAACGTACTGGGCGGCTACCTGTGCGCCACCATCCCCTTCTTCCTGATTCTGCCGGCCGTGGTGGTCGTGTCGTGGCGCAACCTCGTCGACATGCTCCTCAAAAAGTACAAGCAGATGGCCGAAGGAACCGCCAACGTGCTGGTCGGCCTCCTGGCCGCGCTTCTGGGCGTCAACGCCCTGGTCAGCATGGCCGCCCTGCTCGCGACCGACACCCGCGGAGCGTGGCTGGGCGTGGCAGCCTCGCTTGCGCTGGGCGTCGCCGTGGTCCCGGCGTTCTTCCGGGAGCAACTGGCGCGCGTGTCGCGGCAGGTCTGGCTTCGCCTGGGGATCGGCGCCGTGATCGCCGTGGTGGCGATGGGCGGGCTGGCCTTCACCGCCGGCGTCACGCCCACGATGATCCAGAACAAGATCATGGGCACCTGGACGATCAAGCAGCGCCTGGTCGCGTGGCAGGTCGCCGCGCAGATGGCCAACGACCAGCCCGTGGTCGGCCAGGGGCTGGGCACGTACAAGATCTACTATTTCAGCTACCTCGCGAAGGTCTTCGAGGGGAAGCCCATTCCCGCGTACATGCACCACCGCTACGTGCAGGCCCACAACGATTTCGTGCAACTCGCGGCGGAAATGGGCTGGGTGGGCCTTGCTGGCGGTATCGCTCTGCTGGGCGGGTTCTGGTTCGCCGTCCCGCGCTACATCTGGCGGCGCCGGCCCCCGCCGGCCGAAGGCATGTTGCTGCTGGCGGCCCTGCTGGGCACATTCGGCATGTCGGTCTTCGCCGTGAGCGGCTTTCCCTTCCACATCGCCGCGTCATCGGCGGCGTGGACGGCGATCGCCGCCTTGGCCGG
>Ga0194120_10011466_pt1 | contig 10632 bp, 10 predicted proteins | sample TA2MahCa65mmetaG_FD_148642 | JGI IMG/M metagenome (GOLD analysis project Ga0194120, IMG submission 148642) | Freshwater microbial communities from Lake Tanganyika, Tanzania - TA2015019 Mahale Deep Cast 65m | ecosystem: Environmental > Aquatic > Freshwater > Lake | place: Tanzania: Lake... | reverse complement strand
TGCTCGTCGTAGCCCTGATCATTCGTGACGGCCGCGGTCAACAGACTGGCAAAACCGTTGGCCGCCAGCTCATTTGCTCGCCGATCGCCCAGCAAATCCTTCGGCAGAAAGGCGAGCACCGAGACGGAGACGCCCGCCGCGACACCGAGGAGCAGAACTCCCTGGACGCGGAGTGCTTCTCCCGGCTTGGGACGCAATAACATGGCATTGCCCAATGGACGGCGCAGTACCAAGTAGATGGCAAGTGTCGAGGCGGCCACGCCGATCAGAGCGAGGTCCATGCGAAAAGACTGTCGAATATTGCCGATGACCTCCTTGGGAAAGATCAGATAATTCACCGCGACGCTGTTGTAGCGTCCATCGAATTCGTTCCAGAACACGATTTGGCCCACTTGGCCCAAAAGCATCACGAACAAAAACAAAATCAGCAGAATGTGCCCGGCCCATCGGATCCACGGGCTTCGCAGGATCGGCGCGAAGACATAGAGCAGGACCAAGAACGGCGCGCCGAGAGCAATCGCGGTCGCGAGATCGTTGAGCAACCCTAATCCGAAGACGGGAGCTAACAGACTGAAGGACGGCGCGCCAAAATAGGCCGCAATGCCGGCCCGGATCGCCAGCTCGCTAACCAAGTAGATCAGGAGGCAGATCAGCCAAAAGCGGAATTTCGGAAACGCTGGATCGGACGAATAGGACGACATAGCGCGATATACTACAGGACCATCACGCGCGGCTCCGAAAAATCGATCTCTCGGTACTTATCGAAAACGATCAGTTTCGCGCTCGCTTCTGGCGGCAGGCCTCGGCAATGGCCCGCGAGTTCGGGATCGCCGAGCGGTTCGCCGTTGAACGTCACCTGCCCGCTCAACACGTCGACCGAAAGCTTACCGATCGGCAAATTGGCTTCGGCCTGGGCCTTCGTTCCCGTGTTCTCCGCGATTTTTCTAAGCGGCTCGGCAATGTCGACCGTGAACACCGACGGCAGCTTGATGCCGCCGCGGCTCGGCAGATCGGCCGGAGCGACCGCATTGCCTTGGGCGTCGACCCCGGGCTTGAAGGCGACATCGTCGCGCGGCATATGGGCCTCGGCCTTGGCGCAGGCCTCCGCCGTTACCTCCACGGGCTCCGCCGCAAGCTCGATCCCGCCCCCAAGCGACAAGATCACTATCAGCACGATTGCGCGCATGGGGCCATTTTATCAGGGCTTCGAGCGCGTGCCTATCGGGTTTCGCCAAGTCGTATGCATACATACGAAACCTCAGGAAAATCCAGGACTTACGACCCTTTTTTCTGGACAAGATACGGTCATTTCAGTATCTCTTTGCGGCCTTTTTAGAGCGCGAAAACGCGACGAAAGGCCAGGCAAATAAGGGGCCCGCCCGCGGGGGGGGACTGGTCCTGAGTTTGGGGAGGTAACGCCCGCGAGGCGAAGGTTGGGTCAACCCAACTGCCGAGACCAAGTGGTCCGGTCAATTCTTTGAGCAGGGTTCGGCAACGGACCCTGCTTTTTTTTGCCTGAATTAACCGATTTTTAGATTAAGAAACTTCAATAAATTATTGTTTTAAAATACATTAATCATATCATATTCAACCAGCGCCCAGAGCACGCCATAAATCGCGCCCGAGAGGACCGTAGTAACAGCAAATTTCAGGATAAGGCGCGGCTTTTCAGGGGCCGAGGTCGCCATGCCGGGTTCCGGATTTTCTGGTGGCCGGACGCCCCAAGGCAATACGGTAAAGAGCGTCAGCCACCAAATGATGAAATAGATGGCCAGTCCGGTCCATATCGACACGACCATACCTAGACTTGCTCGAGCTCGACCAAAGTCCCGGCGAAGTCCTTCGGATGGAGAAACAGGACCGGCTTGCCGTGGGCGCCGATCTTGGGCTCCGGGCTGCCGACGACACGCGCGCCTTGGGCCTTGAGCTTGTCGCGCGCGGCATGGATGTCGGCGACCTCGTAACAGACATGATGCATACCGCCCGACGGGTTCTTGGCCAGGAAGCCGGCGATTGGCGAACCTTCGCCCAGCGGGTGCAGCAACTCGATCTTGGTGTTGGGCAATTCGACGAACACGACGGTGACACCGTGATCGGGTTGCGGTAAAGGCTGGGACACCTTGGCACCCAAGGTCTCGCGATAGATCGCCGAAGCGGCGGCCAGGTCAGGCACGGCAATGGCGACATGGTTGAGGCGTCCGATCATGAGCCTTCCTCGATTTCGGCAGTCGGGTCCTCATACACGACGCGCGAGGGACCGTCGAGCCGTAGTATTTGCAGGTCGATCAGGGGTCTTCGTCCTTCGGGCGCGGCCTTGCGGATGACGCGACGCGCCGCCTCGGCGACCGCGGCGTCATCCAGCCGGCGCTGACCGGGCAAATTCTCGACCGCCGCCCGAATGGCACGCTGCAATTCGGCCCTGCCCGCCTCGGGATCATCATGCCAGCCGATCGACGCGACGGCGGGATCGGCGGCGACATTGCCGGCATGATCGAGCACCAGCGCGACCACGGCCGCGCCATTGAAGGCGACCTTGCGCCGCTCGCGGATCGCCGGGCTATCGAGCCTGACCGCCCGCCCCTGCTCGATCGCAAGCCTTCCCGTAGGTACGTGATCGACGATGGTCGCCGGACCAGGCGCGAGACGAATGACCTCGCCATTGCGACCGGCCACCGTCTCGGCAATGCCCTGATCACGCGCAAGCGCCGCATGCGCGGCGAGATGCCTTGCCTCGCCATGGACCGTGACCGCCATCTTGGGCCGGACCCAGCCATACATGCGCAAAAGATCGTCCCGCACGGGATGCCCGGAGACATGAACGAAAGCGTCGCGCCAGGTGATGACCTCGACTCCGTCGAGCGCGCAGCGATTCATAATCCGGCCGATATCGCGTTCATTGCCCGGGATCTGGCGCGACGAAAAAATCAAGGTGTCGCCGGCCTCGAGGTGCAGCTCCTTGTGCTCGCCATGGACGATGCGGGAAAGCGCGCCACGCGCCTCGCCCTGACAGCCGGTCACGAGATAAAGCGCCTTTTCGGGCGGCAAATAGCCGGCCTCAGCCTCGGCGACCAGCGGCGGCAGATCCTGGAGATAACCGCAGTCGCGAGCCGCGGCGAGGATGCGTTCGAAAGAGCGCCCGGCGATGACGAGTTGCCGTCCGGTCGCCCGCGCGATCCCGCCGATGGTCGCGATCCGCGCGACGTTCGATGCGAAGGACGTCACGCAGACCCGACCCTTGCGCGACCTGACCAGGGCTTCGAGGCTCGGCCGGAGCGATCCCTCCGAGCCGCCATCGCCTTGGACGAAGACATTGGTGGAATCGCCGACGAAGGCGAGAACGCCGGCCTCGCCCCAGCGCCGAAAGGCGGCCTCGTCGATCAGCGGCCCCACCACCGGGTCTGGATCGATCTTCCAGTCGCCCGAATGAATGACGGTCCAGGACGGCGTTTCGATCGCCAGCGCATGGGCTTCGGGGATGGAATGGGTGACGGCGATCCAGGTGACGCCAAAAGGCGCAAGGTCGACGCGTGCGCCCGCGCGCACGATTTCAAGCGGCACTTGCGCCTCGATCCCCGTCTCGGCCAATTTCCTGCGCAGGAGCGCCGCCGCAAAAGGCGTCGCATAGACCGGGCAGCGAAAACGCTCCCAAAGATGCGCGATCGCGCCAAGATGATCTTCATGGCCATGGGTGAGCACCAGGCCGACCAGGTCATCCGCGCGCGCGGCGATGAATTCCGGATCCGGTACGACGATGTCGACGCCCGGCAACGCATCGTCGGCGAAGGTCATGCCGCAATCGACCATCAGCCATTTATCGCCATAGCCATAGAGCGCGAGGTTCATGCCGATCTCGCCCGCACCGCCGAGCGGCACGAAGACCAATTCGGCGTGTCGATTGCGCGTGGCCATCACGCGGCCACGGCCGGGAACTGGACTTCCCCCGCCGCGATCAGGCGTCGGCCGCCGCCCGCGAGCACAAGCGCCAATGCACCTGTTGCATCGAGGTCGTCGAAGCGCCCGGAAAGCGTCTCGCTGCCGAGCCTGATTTCGATCGGGCCGCCCAATCCGACCGCGCGCGCCAACCAAGCCTCGCGCAGCGGCGCAAATCCGCTCCTCAGCCATTGGCGATAGCGTGGCAGAAAGGCTGCGGCGAAGGTCTCCAAGACCTCGCGAGGCTCGGCCCTTCGACCGAGAGCGGCGAGATCCGTCGCGGGCCAGCGCGTGTCTTCGGGATGGCTCGCCAGATTGACGCCGACACCTGCAATCACCCAGGCGACGCGGTCTCCAGCCAAGGCGCTTTCAAGCAAGATGCCGGCGATCTTTCGGCCGTTGGCCAGGACATCGTTCGGCCATTTGAGCCGGAAATCGACGCCCGCAGGGCTCAAGCTTTCGAATGCTTCCGCGAGAGCCACCGCGACCAAGAAGGAAAGCTGCGCGGCCTCGGCGGGGCCTCGATCAGGCCGCAAGAGAAACGAGACATAGAGATTTCCTACGGGCGAAACCCATTGGCGCCCCGACCGGCCCCGGCCGCGCTCCTGGCGTTCGGCCACGACCATGCATCCCTCGGCGGCACCAGCCTCGGCCAGGATGCGCAGTTCCTCGGAGGTCGATCCGACCGTCCCACGAAAATCAGCTTGAAAGAACCCCCCGGCGAGCGGAGTGGTCATGGCAACCGGAGGAGCGCCTGCGCCGCGGCATCGGCGCCGGCGAGCAGCGGCGCCGGCCAGATGAAAAAGAGGAGCGTGAACAAGGCGCTGACGCCGAGGATCGCCGTCATGCCGCTGCCGATCTGACGCTCGAATGGCTCGGCCGGAGCATCGAAATACATGATCTTGACGATCCGGAGATAGTAGTAGGCCCCGACCACGCTCGCGAGCATGCCGATGACGGCGAGCACGTAGAGCTTGGCGTTCACGGCGGCGAGGAAGACGTAGAACTTGCCGAAGAAGCCCGCGAGCGGCGGCACGCCGGCGAGCGAGAACATGAAGACGGCAAGCGCCGCCGCGATCAGCGGGTGATTGCGCGAAAGCCCGGCAAGCTGCTCGATCTCCTCGACCGCCTGGCCACGACGGCGCATCAGCAGGATGCAGGCAAAAGTCCCGGCCGTCATGGCGAGATAAATCGAAAGATAGATCACGATGCCGCGGTAGCCCTCGGCATTGCCGGCGGCGAGACCGACCAAGGCGAAGCCGACATGGCCGATCGAGCTATAGGCCATCAGGCGCTTGATGTTGGTCTGGCCGATGGCGGCGAAGGCGCCTAGCCCCATCGAGGCGATAGCGATGAAGCTGATGATCTGCTGCCATTCGGGGCCGATGTCGCCGAAAGGCGCGATCATGGCGCGCATCAAGAGCGCCATGGCGGCGATCTTGGGCGCGACCGCGAAGAAGGCCGTGACCGGCGTCGGCGCGCCCTCATAGACGTCGGGCGTCCACATATGGAAAGGCACTGCCGAAATCTTGAAGGCGAGGCCCGCGACCAGGAAGGCGAGACCGACCAGGACGCCGAGCGAGACTTGGCTGCTCTCCCTCAGCGCCGCCGCAATGCCATCGAACGAGGTCGAGCCGGTGAAGCCATAAAGCATCGAGCAGCCATAAAGCAGCATGCCGGAGGAAAGCGCGCCGAGAACGAAGTATTTGAGGCCGGCTTCGGTCGCGCGCTGAGAATCGCGCTGGAACGCCGCAAGGACATAGAGCGACAGGGACTGAAGCTCGATGCCGAGATAGAGCGCGATCAGGTCGTTGGCCGAGATCATCATCATCATGCCGACGGTCGCGAGCAGGATGAGGATCGGAAATTCAAAACGCGCAAACCGTTCGGCATAAAGGAAGCCGAGCGACATCATGATCGCGATCGCCGAGCCGATGACCACCAGACCATTCATGTAGATAGCGAAGCGGTCGCTCACGAACATGTCGGAAAAAGCGGCGATACGCTCGGGATCCATCGAGATCAGGAGTACGAAAACGACGATGAGGGCGCCGACGGACAGCGCCGAGACGAAGCGCGTCGCGTCTTCCTTGCGCCAAACGCCGATCAACAACAGCGCCATGGCCGCCGAAGCCAGCACGATCTCCGGAAGCGCTGGGGCGAATTCGACCAGGTGGTTCATCTCGGCCCTGCTCCGCTATTGCGCCAATTGGGCGACCGCGGTGGCCGCCGCCAACGCCGCCTGATGCTGCTTGATCACGTTGTCGACCGACACCCGCATGACCTCGAGGAAACTTTCGGGATAGATGCCCATCCAGAAGACGACGAAGACCAAGGGCGCGAAAATCGCGACCTCGCGGCGATCGAGATCGAGCATGCCCTTGAGATCGTCCTTGGTGAGTTCGCCGAATATCACTTTGCGATAGAGCCAGAGCATATAGGCCGCGCCCAGGATGATGCCGGTGGTCGCCAAGAGCGCGACCCAGGTGTTCGCGCGGAAGGCGCCGACGATCACCAGGAACTCGCCGACGAAGCCGCTGGTTCCCGGCAGGCCGACGCTCGCCAGGGTCATGACCATGAAGACGAAGGCGTATTTCGGCATGGTATTGACCAGCCCGCCATAGCGCGAGATTTCGCGCGTATGGATGCGGTCATAGACCACGCCGACGATCAAGAAGAGCGCGCCCGAGACGATGCCGTGGCTCAGCATCTGGATCATCGCGCCTTCGATGCCTTGGGTGTTGAGCGTGAACAGGCCGAGCGTGACGAAGCCCATATGCGCGACCGAGGAGTAGGCGATCAGCTTTTTCATGTCCTCCTGCATCAGCGCGACCAAGGACGTGTAGATGACCGCGACGATGCTGAGCGCGAAGATCAAAGGCGTGAAGAAGACCGAGGCTTCGGGAAACATCGGGATCGAGAACCGGATGAAGCCATAGCCGCCCATCTTCAGAAGGACGCCCGCCAAGATGACGGAGCCTGCCGTCGGCGCCTCGACATGGGCATCGGGCAGCCAGGTATGCACCGGCCACATCGGCATCTTGACCGCGAAGGAGGCGAAGAAGGCGAGCCAGAGCCAGCGCTGCATGCCGATCGGGAAATTGGCCGCCATCAAGGTCGGGATGTCGGTCGTGCCGGCATGGAAATACATCGCCAGCATGGCGATCAGCAGCAAGACCGAGCCAAGCAGCGTGTAGAGGAAGAACTTGAAGGTCGCGTAGATGCGCCGTTTGCCGCCCCAGACGCCGATGATCAGGAACATCGGGATCAGGCCCGCCTCGAAGAACAGATAGAACAGCACGATGTCGAGCGCGCAGAAGACGCCGATCATCATGGTTTCCATCAGCAGGAAGGCGATCATGTACTCCTTGACCCGCTGATCGATCGCCTCCCAGGAGGCGAGGATGCAGATCGGCATCAGGAAGGTCGTCAGGATGACGAACAGCATCGAAATGCCGTCCACCCCCATGTGATAGGCGATGCCCTCGCCGATCCACTCGGCGCGCTCGACGAATTGGAAGTCGGCCGTCGTCGGATCGAAGCGGATCCAGATCGCAAGCGAGAGCACGAAGGTGATCAGCGTCGTCCAGAGCGCGACGTTGCGGGCATTGCGCGCGACCACGGCGTCGTCGCCGCGAACGAAAGCGATGAACAACGCGCCGACCGTCGGCAGGAAGGTGACGAGGGAAAGGATCGGCCAGTCGCTCATGATCCGAAGCCCCCATGGAATAGATACCAGGAGACCAGGAGCGCGATGCCGATCAGCATGGCGAAGGCATAGTGATAGACGTAGCCGGTCTCCAGAAGCGTCGCGCGTTTGGCGACCTTGAGGGTGGTCGCCGCGACGCCGTCCGGCCCGAGCCCGTCGATCACCGCGCCATCGCCCTTCTTCCAGAGGAGATGGCCGAGGCGTTTGGCCGGCCCGACGAAGATCGCTTCATAAAGCTCGTCGAAATACCACTTGTTCAGCAGGAACTGATACGCGTCCTTGTGCATGCCCGCGACGCGACCGGGAATATCGGGCTTACGGATATACATGTACCAGGCAAGCCCGATGCCGACGATGCCCGCCACGATCGGAGAAAGCTTGACCCAAAGCGGCACGTGATGGGCGTTCTTGAGCGCGTCGTGACCAGCGAGGACCAGGATTGAGTCGCCCCAGAATTTGGTGTCCTCGCCGATGAAAGCCGCCGCGCCGAGCGCGCCCGCGAAGACCGCGCCGACCGCCAGAATCATCAACGGCACCGTCATGACCGGCGGGCTCTCATGGACGTGGTGCATGACCTCTTGCGGCGCGCGCGGCGCACCATGGAAGGTCATGAACAGAAGCCGCCAGGAATAGAATGCCGTCATGACGGCCGCGGCCAGTCCGAGCCAGAAGACGAAATGCCCGACGCCGGTATTCGTGGCAAAGGCGCTTTCGATGATCGCGTCCTTGGAATAGAAGCCGGCGAAGAACGGCACGCCCGCTAGCGCCAGCGAGCCGATCCACATCAGCGCGTAGGTGATCTTCATGTAGGGCCAAAGACCGCCCATCTTGCGCATGTCCTGTTCGCCGGCGACGCCATGAATGACCGAGCCGGCGCCCAGGAACAACAGCGCCTTGAAGAAAGCATGGGTGAAGAGGTGGAAGATCGACGCCGCATATGCCGAAACGCCGGCGGCAAAGAACATGTAGCCCAGCTGGCTGCAGGTCGAATAGGCGATGACGCGCTTGATGTCGTTCTGGACCAGACCGACGGTCGCGGCGAAGAAGGCGGTAAGGCCGCCGATCACGGCGACGACCAGGAGCGCATTCGGCGCATATTCCAACATGGGCGAGCAGCGCGCGACCATGAACACGCCGGCCGTCACCATGGTCGCGGCATGGATCAGCGCCGAGACCGGCGTCGGGCCTTCCATGGCATCGGGCAGCCAGGTGTGAAGCGGAACCTGAGCGCTCTTGCCCATCGCGCCCATGAAGAGCAACAGGCAGATCACGGTCAGGATGTCGACTTCCCAAGAGAGGAAGGTGAAGGTCTTGCCCGCCATCTCGGGCACGGCCTTGAAGACTTGCGCGAACTCGACCGAGCCGAAGACCAAATAGACGCCGGCAATGCCGAGGCCGAAGCCGAAATCGCCGACACGGTTGACCAAGAAAGCCTTGATCGCGGCGGCATTGGCCGAGGGGCGGTGATACCAGAAGCCGATCAGGAGATAGGAGGCGACGCCCACGCCCTCCCAGCCCATATACATCTGAACGAAATTGTCGCTGGTCACCAGCATCAACATGGCGAAGGTGAAAAGCGACAAATAGGACATGAACCGCGGGATATGCGGATCATGCGACATGTAGCCGACCGAATAGACATGGACCAGCGCCGAGACGCCGTTGACCACCAAGAGCATGACCGCGGTCAATTGGTCGATGCGGATCGCCCAGGAGACCTCGAAATCGCCGGAGTCGATCCAGGTGAAGATCTCGACCGTCGCGATCTGGCCTTTGATGGCGACGTTCCAAAAAGCGAGGATCGACAGGAGCGCCGAGACGATCACCGCGCCGCAAGTCACGACCTGCGCGCCCCGGTCGCCGATCACGCGGCCGAAGAACCCCGCGATGATCGCGGCGGCGAGCGGCAGGAAGACGATCAGGCCGTACAGCATTTCAGCCCTTCATCAAGTTGATGTCCTCGACCGCGATCGAGCCGCGGTTTCGGAAGTAGATGACCAGGATGGCCAGCCCGACCGCGGCCTCGGCCGCCGCGACCGCCAGCACCATGAGCGCGAAGACTTGGCCGACCAGATCGCCGAGATGGGTCGAGAAGGCGACGAAATTGATATTGACCGCCAGCAGCATCAGCTCGACCGACATCAGGATGATGATGACGTTCTTGCGGTTGAGGAAGATGCCGAAAATCCCGAGCGTGAACAGGATTGCCGCGACCGTCAGGTAATGGGCAAGACCGATGACCATGGCCTAGACCCCCCTACCCGGTTCGACTTTCTTGAGTTCGACCGAGTCGGCGCGCGCCCGGCCGATCTGCTCGCTCACGACTTGGCGGCGTACGCCGCTCCGCTCGCGCAAGGTCAGCACGATCGCGCCGATCATCGAAACCAGCAGCACCAGCCCCGCGCCCTGGAAGAGATAGACGTAGCGCGTATAGAGCACTTGGCCGAGGGCGTGGGTGTTGCTCGCTTCCGCCGGCGACGGCGTCGGCGCGCCGGCGAGCGCGACGGCATCCGGCGAAAGCTTCCAACTGCTCACGACCAACACCAGTTCGACCAGGAGAATAAGGCCGATCAGGCCGCCGATCGGCAGATACTGCAAGAAGCCCTGACGCAGTTCGGAGAAATTGATGTCGAGCATCATGACCACGAACAGGAACAGCACCGCGACCGCGCCGACATAGACGATCACCAGGATCATGGCGATGAATTCGGCGCCCATCAGGACGAACAGGCCGGCGGCATTGAAGAAGGCGACGATCAGATAGAGCACGGAATGCACGGGGTTCTTGGCCGATATGACCATGACGCCGGCGGCGACCGCTAGACCTACGAAGAGATAGAAGCTCAGCGCCTGGATCAGCATTCCGTCCTCACCGATAGGGCGCGTCCGCCGCGATATTGGCGGCGATCTCGCGCTCCCAACGCTCGCCATTGGCGAGCAGCTTGGCCTTGTCGTAGAAGAGTTCCTCGCGCGTCTCCGTGGCGAATTCGAAA
>Ga0194120_10011459_pt1 | contig 10637 bp, 9 predicted proteins | sample TA2MahCa65mmetaG_FD_148642 | JGI IMG/M metagenome (GOLD analysis project Ga0194120, IMG submission 148642) | Freshwater microbial communities from Lake Tanganyika, Tanzania - TA2015019 Mahale Deep Cast 65m | ecosystem: Environmental > Aquatic > Freshwater > Lake | place: Tanzania: Lake... | reverse complement strand
TGATCCCCCGCGCCCGCTCCTCAGGAGCCTTGTCGATCTGGTCGTAGGCCATGAACTGGGCCCCGCCCTTCTCCGCCAACACCTTGGTGATCGCCGCCGTCAGCGTCGTCTTCCCGTGGTCGACGTGCCCGATCGTCCCGACGTTGCAGTGCGGCTTCGTCCGCTCGAATTTCGCCTTCGCCATGGTCTACTCCGTTACGCGAGCTTGGCCTTGACCTCGTCGGCAATCGCCTGAGGCACTTGGCTGTAGTGGTCGAAATGCATGGTGTATTGGGCGCGTCCCTGGCTCATCGAGCGCAGGGTGTTGACGTACCCGAACATGTTGGCGAGCGGCACCATCGCCCCGATCACCGAGGCGTTGCCGCGCTTCTCCGAGCCGGTGATCTGGCCGCGCCGGCTGTTGAGGTCGCCGATGACGTCGCCCATGAAGTCGTCGGGCGTCACCACCTCGACCCGCATGATCGGCTCGAGCAGCTTGGGCGCCGCCTTCTGCAGGCATTCGCGCAAGCAGGCGCGGGAGGCGATCTCGAAGGCGAGGGCCGAGGAGTCGACCTCGTGATAGCCGCCGTCGGTGAGGCGCACCGCCACGTCGATCACCGGGAAGCCGGCGATCGGGCCGGAGTCGAACACGCTCTTGACGCCCTTCTCGACGCCCGGGATGAACTCCCTGGGCACCGAGCCGCCGACGATCTCGGATTCGAAGCTGTTGCCGGCGCCCTTCTCGGCCGGGCCAGCGACCAGGGTCACCTTGGCGAACTGGCCGGAACCGCCGGTCTGCTTCTTGTGGGTGTAGTTGACCTCGGCCTCGCGGGTGATCGACTCGCGATAGGCGACCTGCGGCGCGCCGACATTGGCCTCGACCTTGAACTCCCGCTTCATGCGGTCGACGATGATCTCGAGATGGAGCTCGCCCATCCCCTTGATGATGGTCTGGCCGCTCTCCTGATCGACGCTGACGCGGAAGGAGGGATCCTCCTGGGCCAGGCGGTTGAGGGCGGCGCCCATCTTCTCCTGGTCGTTCTTGGTCTTGGGCTCGACCGCGACCTCGATGACCGGGTCGGGGAACTCCATGCGCTCGAGCACGATCGGCTTCGCGGCATCGCAGAGGGTGTCGCCGGTGGTCGAGTATTTGAGGCCGGCCAGGGCGACGATGTCGCCGGCATGGGCCTCCTTGATGTCCTCGCGGGAATTGGCGTGCATCAGGAGCATGCGGCCGATGCGCTCGCGCTGATCCTTGACCGAGTTGAGGCAGCCCGTGCCCGAGGTCAGCGTGCCGGAATAGATGCGGATGAAGGTGAGCGAGCCGACGAAGGGGTCGGTCATGATCTTGAAGGCGAGCGCCGAGAAGGGCGCGTCGTCCTTGGTTTCGCGGGTCAACTCGTCGTCGGAATCGACCTTCTTGCCCTTGACCGCGGCGACGTCCGCCGGCGAGGGCAGGAAATCGACCACCGCGTCGAGCATCGGCTGCACGCCCTTGTTCTTGAAGGCGGCGCCGTTGAGCACGGGGACGAACTTGTAGGAACAGGTGCCCTTGCGGATGCAGGCGATGAGGTCCTCGGTGGACGGTTCCTTGCCCTCGAGATAGGCCTCGAGCAGCTTGTCGTCCATCTCGACCGCGGTCTCGACCAGCGTCGCCCGGTATTCGGCGGCCTGATCGGCGAGATCGGCGGGAATGTCGATGACCTCGTACTCGGCGCCGAGGGCCTCGTCCTTCCAGACCACCGCCTTCATGCGCAGGAGATCGACCAGGCCCTTGTAGGCCGATTCCGATCCGATCGGGAGCTGGATCACCAGCGGCGTCGCGCCGAGGCGGTCCTTGATCATCTGGACGCAGCGGAAGAAATCGGCGCCGATGCGGTCCATCTTGTTGACGAAGCAGATGCGGGGCACGCCGTACTTGTCGGCCTGGCGCCACACCGTCTCCGACTGGGGCTCGACGCCGGCGACGGCGTCGAACACGGTCACCGCGCCGTCGAGGACGCGGAGCGAGCGCTCGACCTCGATGGTGAAGTCGACGTGGCCCGGGGTGTCGATGATGTTGACGCGGTGGTCGCGCCAGAAGCAGGTGGTGGCGGCGGAGGTGATGGTGATGCCGCGTTCCTGTTCCTGCTCCATCCAGTCCATGGTGGCGGCGCCGTCATGGACCTCGCCGATCTTGTGGGACCGGCCGGTGTAATAAAGGACTCGCTCGGTGGTCGTGGTCTTGCCGGCATCGATATGGGCCATGATGCCGATGTTGCGGTAACGCGCGAGCGGAGTCGTACGAGGCATGGGGATCGGGACTCCGGCGGACTACCAGCGGTAATGCGAGAAGGCGCGGTTGGCTTCCGCCATGCGGTGCGTGTCCTCGCGCTTCTTGACGGCGGTACCGCGGTTGTTGGCGGCGTCAAGCAGCTCGTTGGAAAGGCGCTCCATCATGGTGTGCTCGGACCGGGCGCGCGCGGCGTCGATCAGCCAGCGGATGGCCAGGGCCTGGCGTCGGTCGGTGCGGACCTCGACCGGCACCTGATAGGTCGCGCCGCCGACCCGGCGGGAGCGGACCTCGATGGCCGGCTTCACGTTGTCGATGGCGTTGCGGAAGATCTGCAGCGGATCGTGGCCGCCCTTGGAGGAGATACGGTCGAAGGCCTGGTAGACGATCGACTCGGCGACCGACTTCTTGCCCTCGTACATCAGGCAGTTCATGAACTTGCCGACGACGGGATCGCCGAACTTCGGATCCGGCGTGACATCCCGCTTCTCGGCGGCGCGGCGGCGCGACATGCAGCCTCTCCCTTACTTCGGACGCTTGGCGCCGTATTTCGAGCGGCGCTGGCGGCGATCCTTGATGCCCTGGGTGTCGAGGACACCGCGGATGATGTGGTAGCGGACGCCCGGCAAGTCCTTGACGCGACCACCGCGAATCATCACCACCGAGTGTTCCTGGAGATTGTGCCCCTCGCCGGGGATGTAGCTCACCACCTCGAAGCCGTTGGTGAGGCGGACCTTGGCGACCTTGCGCAACGCGGAATTCGGCTTCTTCGGGGTCGTGGTGTAGACGCGGGTGCAGACGCCGCGCTTCTGGGGGGCGCGGGCGAGCGCCGGCACCTTGTTGGCGGTGCGTTTGTCTTCCCGCGACTTGCGGATCAATTGATTGATCGTCGGCATCTCTTTCTCGCTCTCGTCCTCGCCTCGTCCGGGCAAAACCCCGCAAGCAGCACAAAGAGGCCGGGCGAACCCGACCTCCTGTCCAACCTGGGCGACCACCGCGCGCTTCGCGGGGCTACCCGCTATCTTGTTGTTTCCCAAGGCGGACCAGCCGCCCTATCGGCTCCCGGAACGGTGTGTCTCGGTTGGACCCCGACCACCACCGCCCAAAAGAGGCGCCGCTTATACGCTCCGACCCCGGGGCCGTCAATGGGGAAAAAGGGTCCGGAAATCAGGCTTTGGCGAGGCGGGCGGCGATCGCTTCCGGCGCCTCGGGCCGGGCCAGGAGATAGCCCTGCGCCTCGCTGCAACCCAGCTCCCGTAGCATGTCGAATTGGCCTTGAGTTTCAACGCCTTCGGCAATGACCGGGATGGCGAGTGACCGCCCGATGTCGATGATCGCCTGACAGAGGCTGGCATTGGCGGAATCGCTTTCCATGTTCCGCACGAAGCCCTGGTCGATCTTGAGCTTGTCGATCTGGAAACGACGAAGGTAGATGAGGGAGGAATAGCCCGTCCCGAAATCATCGATCGAAAGCCTCGCCCCCAGGCGCTTGATCTCGCCGAGGAGGCTCGCGAGTTCCTCCCCGGACCGCATCAACGAGGTCTCGGTGATTTCGACATCGAAGGCGGCGGCCTCCACCTGTTCCTCCTCCAGGATCCGCCGGAAGGTCGTCAGGAAATCGGGATGGCCGAATTGCACCGGCGAAATGTTGACGCCCATGACCGGCACCACCAGGCCCGCCTTGCGCCAGGCGCGGATTTGCCGGCAAGCGAGGCGCAAGATGGCCTCGCCCAAGGGCAGGATCGCGCCGGTCGCCTCGGCGACGGGGATGAAGCGCCCCGGCTATACCTGGCCAAGTTCGGGATTTCGCCAGCGCGCCAGGGCCTCGATGCCGCAGAGGGTTCGGTCGACCATGTTGTATTGCGGCTGGTAGACCAGGGAGAACTCGCCGCGATCGACGCCCCTGCGGATGGCGGCGGCGAGGGTGAAGGTTTCCGCCGCCTTGTCGCTGAGGACCTGGGCGTAGAAGGCGACCCGCAGCCGCCCCTCGGCCTTGGCCTGGTGCAGGGCGGCGTCGGCATTGCGCAGGAGTTCTTCCGCCGTGGTGCCGTCGCGGGGATAGAGGGCCGCGCCGACCGAGCAACCGAGATGAAATTCATTGCCCTCGATGATGATGGGTTGGGCGACGACATCCATCAACTGACGCGCCCGAACCGCGACCGCCTCGGGATCGCCCAGCCCAGGCAGAACCGCGGTGAATTCATCGCCCCCCAAGCGGCCGACCAATTCGCCCTCGCCCATCGAAGCGCCGATCCGCTGGGCGATGGCGATCAACAGACGGTCGCCGAAGGCGTGACCGAGGGAATCATTGGCATGCTTGAAATTGTCGAGATCGACATGCAGGACGGCGAAGGCGCTCACCGCCTTGTGCTCGATGGTGGCCTCGATGCGCTCGCGCAGGAAGACCCGGTTGGGCAGACCGGTCAGGACATCGTAGTTGATCAGGCGCTGGGCGCGCTCTTCCGCCAGCTTCTGGGCGGTGATGTCCACCTTGATGGCGACGAAATGGGTGATTTCGTCCTGGTCATCGACCACCGGGGAGATGATGGCCGTCTCCCAATAACTGTCGCCATAGCGGTTGAGATTGCGGAACTCCCCGGTCCACGTCCTGCCGGCCGAGATGGTCTCCCACAGCTTTCGGTAGGCCTCGGGGGGCGTGTCGCCCGACTTGAGCATGCGGGGGTTCTTGCCCCGCGCCTCCTCGGCGCGGTAGCCGGTCAGGCGCTCGAACCAGGGATTGACGTATTCGATGTCGCCCTTTCCGTTGGTGATGACGATGGAGGCCTGGGCCTGCTCGACCACCTGGGTGAGCTTGCGAAGCTCGACCTCCTTGCTCCTCGACTCCGTGACATCGACCACGATGGAGGCGATGCCCGTCCGGTCCTTGGCGATCCGCACCGGCACAACCGAGACCTGGAGGTAACGCGGGGACCCACCGCCCTCTAGCGGTCCCAGCGAGATATGGGTCATGGCCTTGCCGGTGCGTTGGACCTCCTCCTGCATCCGCAGGATCTCCGCCCGGGATCGATAGAGGGCCGCCATTTGGGGAAAGAGGCGGGCGATTTCGACCGAAGTCTTGCCCACGAAATCCCGGGAGGAGGCGCCCATTAGCCGAGCGGTGTTTTCGTTGACGAAAAGAAAGCGCCCCTGATGGTCCTTGACCGAGATCGAGACCGGCGCCCCGTCGATCACCGCCTGCATGAACGCCCTCTGACCGTCGAGGGCCTCGCGGCTTTCGACGAAAGCGTCCATCGCCCGGTTGAATGCCTGGGCGAAGACGCGGACCTCGACCGGCCCCTCAGGGACGGCGCGCGCCGCGAGGTCGCCTTCCCTGGCGCGATGGACGACCTCGCTCAAGCGCAACATGGGGGGCGCGATGCGGGAATAAGCGATGAAGCAGAGGACCAGGGCGATCGCCATGGCCGAGAAGGCGCCTAGGGAATCCTTGATCGCTTCCTCCCGGGAATCGCGCAAGGCCACCTGGGAGGGGACGCCGACCGCCGCGATCCAATCGGTCCCCGCCACTTCGGCAAATCCCCAAAGGCGGTCGATCCCGTCATAACCGGCGCCGCGAAAGGCGCCGGCGCGTTGGCGCTTGGCGGCGTCGATCACGTCGCTGCCGCTGACATCGCGCCCGACCCACGACTCGAAGTCATAGGACCGCGAAAGAACGATGCCGGCGCCGGTGATCACCCAGGCAACGCTGCCGTCATTGGCCAGAACCCGCGCCATGTCGGGCGCGAGATGGGCGAGATCGAGGGCAAGCGCGGCGGCGCCGACCGTTTTTCCCTGGTCGTCCTGGATGGCTTGGGCCGAGGGCAGAATCCAGCGGCGCGACAAGCTTCCCCGGACCGGCTTTTCCGCCCAGGCAAAATCGGGGCTGGCACGAAGCGGCCCCAGGACATTGTCGGGATCGGACAGGAACCGCGTTGTGCCGCCCAAGTCGGTGGCCGCGCAAACGATCCGCCCGCGCATATCGACGGTAATCAGATTGGCGTATTGCGGTCGCCGCATGGTGAATTCAGCGAGGAGCGGGTCACAGCGTTCCGGGTCCAAGGCGCGGACCAGGGGGCGCGCCGCGTAATAGGCCAAGAGGGGCCTGGTTTCCTCGGCGAGGGATTCCGCCTCCGTCGCGACCATGCGGGCGATCTGGCCCGCCTGGCGGGTCGCTTCCGCCTCGAGCCAGCGGTGGTCGTGGAAAGTATCGAAGATGAGAATGACCAAAAACGGCACCGCCGCCGCCATGGCGACGATCAGCAGCCATGTCCGGATCGACAGGCGACTGATTCCGGCGCCTTGATTCTCGCCTTGTGTCATCTTCCCTCGACCGAATCACACAGAGTGATTTGGTTGTTTCGCCCACCAGCCAAAAGCGGCCTTACACAAGGCGTTAAGTCACTGCCCAATCAGATTACCACACCTTCATATTTTTTGTAGTGAGTTGATCATGACAAAACGTCGCAATATTAACTATAGAAAAAGTCAAAAACGCTTGCGGAATCTATGTATTTCATTCTCGAATCCATAATAGAATATCTAAAACAATGGCTTAAAATCACAACGGCCCTGCTCGATCGTTCGTTGCAAATTGACGAATTAGAATAATCCTATAAAAGCCTGGATGATCTGATGCACGTTAGTCAATTATAATCGATCGCCGTTCAGTAACCTAAGGCGCAGCCGTCCTTACGGGGATCCGAGGCTCCCGTAAGGGTCCCGCGCTCCCAGTCGATGGCAATGGCCTGGCCGCCGCCATGGGGGGCATCGACGGTGTCGATCTTGTGGCCCCGCTCGACCAAGCCCCGGGCGGTGACGTCGGGGATGCCCCGTTCGAGGCCGTAACTCCCTTGCCAGAGAAAGGCGCGGGGCAGGTCGATCGCTTCCTGAACATCCATGCCGAAATCGATCAGATTGTTCAGGAGCCAGGCATGGCCGACCGGCTGATATTGCCCGCCCATGACGCCATAGGAGAGCGTGACCTTGCCGTTTTTCTTGACCATGCCGGGAATGATGGTGTGCAGCGGGCGCTTGCCCGGCGCGACGCAATTGGGATGGCCGGGCTTGACCAAGAAACCGGCGCCCCGGTTTTGCAGGACCACGCCGGATTTGGGGGCGACCAGGCCGCTGCCGAAATTATGGAAGGTCGAGTTGATGAAGGAACAGGCGTTGCGATCGCGATCGACCACGGTGAGATAGACCGTGTCGCGATGATCGGGAAAAAGCCCGGGCGGCGGCGCGGTCATGGCGCGCTTGGGATCGATCTTGCGGCGCAGGGTTTCGGCAAAGGCGGAATCGAGGAGTTGGGCGACCGGCACGGACGCCTGAGCCGGATCGGCGACCAATTGGTCGCGCAGGGCATAGGCGAGGACCGAGGCCTCGGCGGTGAGATGCAGGCGATCGACGCCAAGGGGATCGAGCTTGGCGAGATCGTAGCCGGCGAGAATGTTGAGCATCAGCAGCGCCACCACGCCCTGGCCATTGGGCGGAATTTGCAGGCAGTCATGGCCGCGATAGGTGGTGGCGATGGGCGCGACGTAGTGCCCGCGATACGCGGCGAAATCCTCCATGGTGTGGGTGCCGCCGAGGGCGCGCAGATGGGCGACGATGTCCTCGGCCACCCAGCCGCGATAAAAACCCGCCGCGCCCGTCTTGGCGATTTCCCGAAGCGTCGCGCCGAGTTCGGGCTGACGGTGCACCGTGCCGGCCGGCATCGCCTTGCCGCCCGGAAGAAAGACGCGCCGCGCATTGGGATCGATGGCGAGCTTGGCTTCGTTGGATTTCATGTCCCTGGCGACGCGGGGGGCGATGACATAGCCCTCTTCCGCCGTCCGGATGGCGGGCGCGAGAATTTCCCCAAGGGGTTTGCGGCCATGGTCCCGGGTCAGCCGCTCCCAGGCCTCCACCGCTCCGGGGATGGTGACGCTATGGGGAGAACCCAGCGGAATGGCGTCGAGACCCGCACCGATCAGATGTTCAGCGCTCAGTCCCGCGGGGGCGCAACCGGAACCGTTGTAGCCGATGACGTCGCCCTTGCCGCCAGGGCTGTAAAGCATAAAGACATCGCCGCCCGGACCGGTCGATTGAGGTTCCACCACCGCCAGCATGGCGGCGGCCGCGACGGCGGCGTCCACCGCATTGCCCCCCGCCCTTAAGATATCGAGTGCGGCCAGTGTAGCCTGGGGGTGCGAGGTCGCCGCCATGGCTTCGGTGCTGTGCACCGTGGAGCGGCCGGGAAGGTGGAAATCTCTCATGTTTTGAACCTGTTGGCCGTTCGGCCCTTGGGGTTATTGCTTATGAGGCCAAATGAAACTAGCCTATCCTTATGGCCATCGACTCCATCCTGATCTATTTGATCGCCAGCATCATCGGCATACCCGTCGCCGCGTTTTTCATGGCCCGCTTCTACACGTCCTATAAGCGCGAAACCACGATGTTCGAGTGGTCCGCCCAGGAGGTCAAGCGCCGAGGCGAAGCCCTCTCGGAAGCGGAAAAGAAGTCGAAGTCGGTGGTCCTGGAGGTTCAGAAACTGAAATCCGAGGTCGCCCAGCTCACCGAGGAACTGGAGAAATACAAAAAGAAATTCGGCGACCTCTCGGGAAAACCGGCTCAGGCCGGCGCGCCCGGCGCCCCCGCCCCGGGAAAGCCCGGCGCCCCCGGCGCGCCTCCCGGCGCCGGGCTCAAGAAGTTCGAGATCGGGATCTTCAACCAACTCGTCCGCGACGCCCTCGCCGAGGGCCGCAAGCTCCGGGAATACTCCGACGCCTGGGCGGAGCAGAACTTCGTGGCCGTCGAAGCCAAGAGCGAGGCCGACGCCCGCGCCATGATCGAGAAGCGCTACCCCGTCGCCAAGGGCTTCGTCGTCACCGCCGTGACCGAACAGAAATACGGCTAAAGTTGGTTTCAAGGTGATGGATTCGTCATGCCGGCCAAGCGGCAAAGCCGCGCGAGCCGGCATCCAGGCATCCCGAAACGACGCCATGGACCCCGGGTCTCGCTCAGCTCGCCCGGGGTGACGTAGTGTTTCAATCGAGGTGTATCAGACTCTAGTCTTGCCGCGCTTGGCCGGGCTCAGGAGCTGGTCGAGGGGCACCACGAAATAGCGCATCAAGGCGTTGTCCACCGTCCGCTGCGCCGCGCCGCGCCAGGCCTCCACCGCTTGGCGGTAGCTGGCGTAGATGCCGACGGCCTCGAGCTTGGCGGTGTCGGCGAAGCGGTTGGAAGTGGGGTCGGTCAACTCGCCGCCGAAAACCAGATAGAGCTCCTGGCGCTTGGTCGTCCCGCGTCGGGCCATGGCGCGCCTCAACCCGGCTTGAGGGGCGGCAGCGACAAGGTAAGGGTCGCCGTGGCGATAGGTTCGGGATTGCCGGCGGCGGTGATGATCGCCTCGCCGAAGACCAGCGACCGTCCCGACTTGATCACCCGCCCCTCGACGATCAGGTCGCCGGCCGGCGCCGGGCGCAGGAACGACGTGTTCTGGGTGGCGGTGGTCATCGGTCGAAACTCGCCCATGGTCGAGGCGACGGCGAAGACCATGACCGTGTCGGCGAGCGCCATCAGCGCCTGGCCGCAGACGATGTCGCCGACGCGCAGCACCGCCGGATTGGCCGGCATGCGCAGCCGCGCCTTGCCCGGCTGGACGTCTTCGACCTTGAGATCGAGGGCCTGGATCCAGGGAGCGAAACCGCGCTTGAGCGCGATCTGGCAATCCATGGCGGTGAGCTTCTTCATGGCGGACCTTCGCTGCGGCGCGGGGGTGGCGTCGACCGGCGGCTCTTTAGGCGAGGCCCCCGGCCGTGGTCAAGCGCGGGACCCTGCAAACGGGGCTTGCCTGGGAGATATTTTAAGCTTAAAATATCTCCCAACCAGGGGAGAAAAACATGAACATCGCCATCGTCGGCGGCGGTCCCGCCGGTCTCTATTTCGCCATCCTGATGAAGCGGGCCAACGCCGCCCATCAAATCGACGTCTATGAGCGCAACCGCCCGGACGACACTTTCGGCTTCGGCGTGGTCTTTTCCGACGAGACCCTGACGGGCTTTCGCGACGCCGACGCGGCGTCCTACGAGGACATCATCCGCGCCTTCGCCTATTGGGACGACATCGAGGTCCGCGTCCATGGCCGCAAGCTGGTCTCCGGCGGTCACGGATTCTGCGGCATGTCGCGCAAGGAGCTTCTCAAGATCTTCCACAAGCATTGCCGCGACCTCGGGGTGGGCTTGCATTTCCAGACCGACATCACCGACCTCTCGCGTTTCGCCGACGCCGACTTGATCCTCGCCTCCGACGGCATCAACTCCTTCATCCGCGAGACCAACAAGGACCGCTTCAAGCCCTCGGTCGATTGGCGCAAGAACAAGTTCATCTGGCTGGGCACCACCAAGCCGCT
>Ga0194120_10011458_pt1 | contig 10638 bp, 8 predicted proteins | sample TA2MahCa65mmetaG_FD_148642 | JGI IMG/M metagenome (GOLD analysis project Ga0194120, IMG submission 148642) | Freshwater microbial communities from Lake Tanganyika, Tanzania - TA2015019 Mahale Deep Cast 65m | ecosystem: Environmental > Aquatic > Freshwater > Lake | place: Tanzania: Lake... | reverse complement strand
GAGCGCAGCGAGGACGCGACCTTCACCATCGGGCGCTTCAGCTTCCGCCCCGCCGCCAAGCTGCTGGTGAGCGGCGACGGCAAAACCAAGGTGCGGCTCACCGAGAAGGAGAGCGCGATCCTGAAGTTCCTCTATCGGGCCAAAGATCAGACCGTGCCGCGCGATGTGCTGCTGCACGAGGTCTGGGGCTACAACCCGCAGGTCGCGACCCACACGCTTGAAACGCACATTTATCGGTTGCGCCAGAAGATCGAGGAAGATCCGTCCAACGCGCAGCTTCTGGTGACCGACGGCGGCGGCTACCGGCTCGTCGTCTAATTCACGCGATCACGGGTTTCGGCAGCCGGCGCACGAGCACGCCGAGCACAAGCGCGAGCACCGTCGCGAGCGCAGCAATGGCGCCGAACACCAAGCCGATGCGGCCCCACGATCCGAGCCAATCGTGAACAAAGGGCAGCAGCACCGGCCCGAGCAGCACGCCTGAATTTCGCCCGGTCATCAGCACGCCATAGGCCGTGCCGCGCGCCTTCTCGGGCCCGAGCATGATGGCGGGCCCGGCGAACAGGCCGGTCGGCGTGATGCCCGAGGCTGCGCCATAGAGCGCGACCAGAATAAGCCCGAGCACCTCGCTTTCGAGCCATGGCACGACGAACCAGACCGCTGCCTGAAGCGCGAGGCCGAGCGCCATCATCGCGGTGAAGCTCAAGCCCCGGCGCAGCAGAAAACCGCCGATGATGCTGAACACCAGGATGCCAGCGACCGAGAGGCTGTAGGGCCACTGGCTTGCGGCCAATGTGAGACCACGCTGCTCGACCAGGAACTGAGCCATCCAGGTGTAGAAGGCGAAGAGCTCGGTTGACCACAGCATGAAGACTATGGCGTTGAGCACGAGCCCGGCCCACTGCGCCGGCAGAAGCGCGAGACGCCCGTGATGTCGCGGGGCCAGATTGGGTGCATGGGCGGTGCGACGCCACACCAGCGCGGCGGCACACAGCGTGATGCCGATGCCGATCCACCAGAGCGGCCGCCACTGTTCGCCGGCCACGATCGGCGAGGCAAGGAGTGAGGCAATGAGCTGCCCGGCCGGAATCCACGCGGCAAAGATCGCGATCGCGATCGGCACGTGCTGGCGTGTGGCGGAGCTCGTCGCCAGCACGGGCGCGACGATCGCGATAATGGCGAAGCCGAGGCCTTCGATGCCTCGCGCGATCAGCATCACGATCGCCTCGCTTGGCGCGATCAGGCTCAGGCCCGAGCCGGCGAGCAGGAACGCAAAGCTGACCATGAGGCTTCGGCGCAGGCCCCGCCGCTCGATCGTGAGGCCGATCAGCGTCGAGAGCGCAAGCCCGACCGCGGCATAGATGCCCATGAAGCCGCCGGCAACGGCGCGGTCATAGCCATAGCGCTCGAGCAGCAGCGGCAGCACCGGGGGCAGCTTGAACTGGTGATAGGCCGCCACCGCGCCGAGGCCAAGCGCGAGCATGACAAGGCCCCAATCGGTGCATTCAACCCGGTCGGATGACGGGGCGGCCCGTTGCGTCATGGCTTTGGCATGTGGGGGGTTTCGCCGCGCGCGCGCCTCAGGCAGACTGCATCAACGGCACAGCGGCGCGATGCAGGCGGGGAGCTTGGCCAATCAGGACATGACGGTTCGCTTCTGGGGCGTCCGCGGGAGCATTCCCTGCCCGGGCGAAGCGAACGCAGGCTATGGCGGCAACACCTCGTGCGTCGAAGTGCGCTGCGGCCCGCATCGGCTGGTGTTCGACGCCGGCACCGGCCTTTATGAGCTCGGGGTCGAGCAGGATCACACGGTCACGGTCGATCTCGACCTGTTCCTCACCCACACCCATTACGATCACGTCTGGGGCTGGCCCCATTTCATGCCGCTGCTCGATCGGCACAACAAGGTCCGCGTTCATGCGGGCCATCTTGACGAGAGCGGCCGGATCGAGGCGATCATGCTCGGCTTGATCGACGATCCGCTGAACCTGGTCAACCGGAAAACACTGGCTGCCGCCGTGTCGTTTCACGACTTCACGATCGGCGAGGTGCTGGAGCCGAGGCCTGGCGTGCGCATTCGCACCGCGCCCTTGGTGCATCCCAATCGGGCGGTCGGCTACCGGGTCGAGTATCAGGGTCGCGCGGTCTGCTACGTCACCGACACCGAGCACAAGAAGGACGGGCTCGATCAGAACATCCTCAGGCTCATCGAGGGTGCCGACATCATGATCTACGACGCCACCTATACGGACGAGGAATATCCGAAGTTCGTCGGCTGGGGTCATTCCACCTGGCAGGAAGGTGCGCGCCTGTGCCAGGAGGCCAAGGTGAAGACCTACGTCGTGTTCCACCATGATCCGAGCCATGACGACGCCTTCATGGACCGGGTTCAGGCCGCGGTTTCGGCGGAGCGGCCGGGCTCGATCGTGGCGCGCGAGGGGCTCGTGCTCCGACCCTGATGGCGGACCGTGGCCTCAGGCGCCTGTGTTTTGGATTGTCGACCGTGCTCGGGCTCGGCAGGCGCGGTATCTTCATTCCCTATCGCCACGCGGATTCGCTCGACGCGCCGATCGGGCGCGCCACCCATCTCGCGGTCGAGGCGCATCTTCGCGCCCATGAGCGCGCCTTTGAAGACGTGCTCGGGCTGATCGAGAGCTACGCGCCCGCGCTGGAGCAGATCGGCACAGCGGCCCCGCCCGAGCCGCGCTTCGCGCAGGATTGGTTTCCCCGGCTCGATGCCGCGGCTGCTTACGCGATCGTGCGGGCCTATCGGCCGCCCCGCATCGTCGAGGTCGGCTCCGGCCATTCGACGCGCTTTCTTGCGCGCGCCGCCAAGGACGGTGGGTTCACGACCGAGATCACCGCGATCGACCCGAAGCCCCGGGCCGACCTCGCCGGGCTCGGCTCGGTCAAGCTGGTTCGGCGCACCTTGCAGGAGGCCGGGCTTGACGCCTTTGCGCCCGTACGCGCGGGCGACATCGTCTTCATCGATTCGAGCCACGTGCTCATGCCCGGGAGCGATGTTGACATCCTGTTGAACCGGGTGCTGCCGGCCCTGCCTACCGGCGTGCTCGTCCACCTACATGACATCTTCCTGCCCGACGGCTACCCGGCCGAATGGGCCTGGCGCGGCTATAACGAGCAGCTCGCGGTCATCCCCATCCTGCTCGGTGGCAGCGTCGAGCTCGGCTTCTCCAGCCGCTATGTCGCGACCCGCATGCCCGCGGCCTTGTCCAAGGGCGTGCTCGGCCGCCTGCCCCGCCCCGCCGGCGCGGTCGAGTCGAGCCTGTGGCTCAGGACGCGTTAGGCCCAGCTATTTGTAAGGATCGGCCGCGTCGCGGAGGCCATCGCCCAGGAAATTGAACGCGAGCACAACCAGGATCACCGGCACCACCGGCAGCATGAGCCAAGGGTAGAGCGCGACCGCGTTGATGTTCTGCGCTTCGTTCAGCAGCACGCCCCAGCTCGTGATCGGCGGGCGGAGCCCAAGCCCGAGGAAGGAGAGCGCGGTCTCACCCAGGATCATCGAGGGAATCGAGAGCGTGGCCGAGGCGATCAGGTGGCTCATGAAGCTCGGGATCAGATGCCGCCCGATGATGCGCCGAGGTCGCGCGCCCATCAGCATCGCTGCGGTCGCGAAGTCCTCCTCGCGCAACGCCAAGAGCTTACTTCGGACCGCGCGGGCAAGGCCGGTCCAGTCGAGCAGGCCGAGAATGATGGTGATGCCGAAATAGATGACGATCGGGCTCCAGGTCACCGGCAGCGCGGCCGAGAGCGCCATCCAGAGCGGCAGCTCCGGGAAGGAGCGGATGATCTCGATCAGGCGCTGGATGACATTGTCGATCCAGCCGCCGTAATAGCCCGAGATGCCGCCGAGCACGAGGCCGAGCAGGAAACTGATCGTGATGCCGAACAGGCCGACCGTGAGGGAGATGCGCGCGCCATAGATGATGCGCGAGAGGATGTCGCGGCCCAAACGGTCCGTGCCGAGCAGATAGAGCGTGCCCCCTTCTGCCGGGCAGAACAGATGGAAACGCATCGGCACGATGCCCCAGAAGCGATATTCGTCGCCCAGGCAGAACCAGCGGATGGTGTGCACTTTGTCCGGGTCGCGCACATAGGTGCGCTGCAGGTTCTCCATATCGAGTTCGTATTTGAAGCCGTAGACGAACGGCCCGATGAACTCGCCATCCTTGAAGAGCTGCACCGCCTGCGGCGGCGCATAGATATGGTCGACGTCTCGGGTCTGCTGGTTGTAGGGCGCGAGTATCTCCGAGAACAGGATGGTGATGTAGAGGATGAGCAGGAAAATGCCGGAGGCGACCGCGATGTGGTGGCGCTTCAGCTTCCACCACATCATCCGCCATTGCGACGCGAGGTAGAAGCGCTCCTGCTCGGGCGTCAGGTTCTCGACCGAATAGGGATTGAACGGTTCGGCCGAAACATAGTGATTCTGCCGCGGCCGGCTCTCGGGTGCGTTCGGCTCCTGGCTCACCGTGTCACCCCGCCGGTCAGGCGAATGCGCGGGTCAAGCATCGCGAGCGCAATATCGGAGATGAACACGCCGATCACGGTCATGAACGCCATGAACATGAGGAACGAGCCTGCGAGGTACATGTCCTGGGTGCGCAGCGAATCGAGCAGCATCGGGCCCGTGGTCGGCAGCGACAGCACGACCGAGACGATGGCGGCGCCCGAGATCACCTGCGGCAGGATCGAGCCGATGTCCGCGATGAACGGATTGAGCGCCATGCGCAGCGGGTATTTCACCAGAAGCTTGAAGGGCGAGAGGCCCTTGGCGCGCCCGGTCACCACATATTGGCGCTGCAGCTCATCGAGCAGATTGGCACGCAAGCGCCGAATCATGCCGGCCGTGCCCGAGAGCCCGATCACGATCACCGGCACCCAGAGATGCGCCAGGACCGAGCCGAGCTTGCCCCAGGAGAGCGGCTCCTCGAGATATTTCGGGTCCATCAGCCCGCCGATCGAGGTGCCGAAGGCGACGTTCGCGACATAAAGCAGCACGAGCGCAAGCAGAAAGTTCGGGGTCGCCAAGCCGAGGAAGCCGAGCAAGGTCAGCCCATGATCCGACCAGCTGTACTGATGCGTCGCGGAATAGACGCCGATCGGGAACGAGACCACCCAGGTGAAGATGATGGTGACGAAGGAGACGACGAAGGTGAGGAACAGCCGGTCGCCCACCACCTCATTGACCGGAAGATTGTATTCGAACGAGTAGCCCATATCGCCTTGCAGCAGGCCCAAAAGCCACAGTCCGTATTGCTCGACCAGCGGCTTGTCGAGGCCATATTGCTCGCGCAGGAACGCGATCTTCTCGAAGTTGGCGCCCTCGCCCTGGGCCTGCAGCTCGGCGATGTAGGTGGAGAGATAGTCGCCCGGCGGCAGCTGGATGATGATGAACGTGATCATGCTGATCGCGAGCAGAGTCGGGATCATGATCAGCACGCGGCGGGCCGTGTAGGTGAACATGGTCTGGGGGCGCCGCCTCAGTTCGCTTCCGCGGTTTGGCTCGGCTCCTCGAGCCAGAAGAGATCGGGCCGATAGACGCCGAAGTGAGAGCCGGGCTCCCAGCTATAGATCGCTTCCTTCGGCACGTTGCGGAAGCGATCGCTGATGACCACCGGTTGCAGCACACCCTCGATCAGGCCGATCGTGAAGACATTGTCGGTGAAGATCGCGATCATGCGCTTCCAAATCGCGCGGCGTTCGTCGCCGTTGATCGAGTTGAGCCAGGCTTCATGCAATTCGAGGAGCTTGGCGGCCTCCGGCACATCCGGCGCCTCGCCCGCCTGCCCCATGGTCTCGTAGTGCTGGCCCCATTGCGACCATTGCAGGCTGGTTTGAAGCGTCGGCGCAAGCTCGGCCGGATTCATGTCGGGGGTTGCAAGGCCGAGCTCGAGCCCGGCCCAGATCGACATCTGGGTTTCGCCCGCAAAGATGCGATTGCGGAACACCTCGCGCTGCGAGGGCTTGGTGAAGATCTTGATGCCGAGCGCCGCCCAATCGTCGCGCACCAGCTCGAGCACGTCGGTCTGCTCGGTATCTTCGCCGGCGGTCTCGACGATGATCTCGAGTGGCCGCCCATCCGGCAGCAGGCGCATGTCATCATCGTCGCGCTGGGTCAGGCCCATCTCGTCAAGCAGTTTGTTGGCGGCCGCAGGATCATACGCACACCAGCAATCGAAGGCGCCCTTCTCGTACAACACGCTTTGCGGCAGCACCGAGTTGGGCCCTTCGATGCCGAGGCCGTAATAGAGCACCTGATTGATCTGATGCCGATTGATGCCGAGCGAGAGCGCGCGGCGGAAGCGCACATCGCGAAACAGCGCGCGCCAGCTCGGGTCCGAGATCGTCAGATTGGGAAACAGCGCAAGATGGGCGCCGCTCGACGTGCGCCAGAGCCTTACCTTGTAGCCATTGCGCTTTTCGCCATCTTTCAGAAACGTGTAGTCCGCGAAGTTGAGCGCGCGCGCCTGAAGGTCGACCTCGCCAGCGCCGACCTTGGCGGGAATCAATTTCGAATCGGCCACGGTCAGCACGAGCTGATCGACATAGGGCAATTGCTGACCGGTCGAATCGACGCGATGGAAATACGGATTGCGCTTGGCAACGAAACGCGTCGCGGGTGGCTTGGTTGTGGTAACCCACGGCTCGAGCGTGGGCAGCTCGGGATTGTCGGCCTTGTACATGTTGTCGAGGTTATTGTGCTTGGCCGCCCAGTTGCGCAGGGCGCCCTTTTTTTCTGCGAGCGCCGGCGCACCATAGGTCTTGTGATAATTCTTCAGGTAGTGCGCCGGCCGGTAAATATAGAGCGGTGAAGGCCCGGCGAGGGCCGCGAGGAAAAACGGATTCGGATGCGGCCACGAAAAGCGCACGGTCAGGTCATCGATGATCTCGACCTTGGCCGGTTCGCCCTCGATCACCAGCTCGCGCGGCGGGCCTGAGGGCGAGAGCTCCTCGTTGTTGGCGACGTCATCCCAGTAATAGCGGAAGTCCTCCGTCGTGAACGGGTGACCGTCCGACCAGCGATGCCCTTTGCGGAGCTTGAAGGTGAAGATGCGCCCCTCTTCCACCGTGAAGCTTTCGAGGATGTCGGGCACCAGCTCGTATTGCTCGTTGTAGCCGACCAGGCGCGCATAGCCATAGACGGTGAGAAGCTTCACGTCCTTGTTGCTGTGGATCAGCATGCGCCACTCCCCGCCGTGACGGCCGACGCTGCGCCCGCTGGCCGCAACATCGGTGACGAGCGGGGTCTCCGGCAGCCGCTCGGCGACAGGGGGCAGCGTGCCGGCTTTGACGAGTGGATCGAGCACGGGCGTCTCGACATAGGTCAGCGCGCCCGCCGGCTTCAGGGCCAGCAGCACGGCAAAACAGACAATCAACACGAGGAAGGTGCTCGAATGTCGCACCCGGTCGAGACCCATACGCACCGCGACGCCTATCGGCCGCTCGCTGCGGCTGCCCCCACCAAGGCCCATGCCAGAGCCAATTCCGATCCCAAGCTTGGCACAGACCCGCCAACGGTGGACTATCGCACAGCCCCTGGACACCCAGAAGTGACTTTCACCACATGTTGACGGCCAAGACCCTTCGTCCCGCCTCGCGCCTTGACGCCTTCATTCGCCGAATCGCGGCGCAGCGCGCCTGCCTCAATGCCGCGGCCGCGTTGATCGCGCCGCTCGACGGCCCCGTGCTCGAGCTTGGGCTCGGCAATGGCCGCACCTTCGATCATCTCCGCACGCTGTTTCCGGCCCGGGACATCTACGTGTTCGACATCGAGGTCGCGGCCCACCCGGCCTGCATCCCGGATAACGCGCATATGAGGCTCGGGGACTTCCGCGAGTCGCTGCCGGGGTTCGCGCGTGAGGGCAAGCCGCCCGCCGCGCTGGTTCATGCCGACATTGGCAGTCCGGACCGGGCACGCGACGCTGCGCTCGCCGCCTGGCTCGGCCCGGCGTTGGTGCCGGTGGTGCGCCCGGGCGCGATCGTCGCGACCGACCGGGCGCTTGTGACAGTTGATTGGGAGGCGCTCGACCTGCCCGCGGGCATCGTGCCCGGTGACTATTTCATGTACCGCGTGCGCTAGGCTCGCGGCCCCGGTGCGCGCCTATTCCGTATGGGCGTAATGCTCGGCCGGCACGGGTGCGAAGTCGCCGCCGCTCGGGCCCTTCCATTTGAGGACCAGGGCCGCAGACCCCTTGCGCTGGAAATAGCCGATCTCGAGCGCAACCCAACCGGGCTTGGCGACCGACACTTCCAAGGGCTCCGAATCCCGGTCGGGATGCACGTCGGGGTCTTCATGGAGCATCTTGCCGTCGAGCGTGAAACGCACGCCGTCATTCGAGGTCATCACGAGCGTGTAGTCGCCGGCTTCAGGGAATCGGATGAACCCGGTGATGTGGGCGCCGACGAACTTGCCAAACTTGGAGGTCAGGACGTTCCTGCCCTCTCCGGTCTTATAATTGAGGTCGGGCAGCGGCTCGCCCTCACCGCCGTCCTCCGATTTCATCTGCTCATAGAGCGCCTCGATCTGCGCCCCATCGCCCGCCATGTCGCGATAGTCGCCGTAATAGTATTTCACGGCGAGGCCCGGCTTCAGCGCGTCCTCTTGGGGCTGTGGTTCGATCGGCGCGATGTCGGTCGCCCTGACCGCGCCGGTGACAAAATAAATGCCGAGCACAAACAGCCCGGCCATGATGACCATCAGGGCGCTGGTGCGCCCGGCTTTACGCTTCTGCACGTGATACCTCCGGCAAGGGCAGCCGGATTTTCCCGAAATCAGGCGGCCGATGCAACCAGCGATGGGGCCGCCCGGACATAGTGCCCCGGCTCGATCTCGACAAGGTCGAGCGAGTTGTGATCGTCGATCGTGAAGGGCTTCGGCCAGGCCGAGGGGATGGAGGCCTTGCCGGCCATCAATGCGGTCAGGTCGAGCTTCTGGTCGAGGCTGGGCTCCGGCACCGCCGCCAGGAGCGCCTTGGTGTAGGGGTGGGTCGCGTTCTTGAACAGCTTTTCACGCGGCGCGATCTCAACCACGCGGCCGGCGCACATCACTGCGATGCGGTGCGCGATGTAGTCCACAACCGCCAGGTTGTGGGAAATAAAGAGATAAGTGAGACCCAGTTGTGCCTGTAGATCCTTCAACAGATTCAGCACCTGCGCTTGGATCGAAACGTCGAGCGCCGAGACCGGCTCATCGCAAATCAAAAGATCGGGCTTGAGCGCGAGCGCGCGCGCAATACCGATGCGCTGGCGCTGGCCGCCTGAGAAACTGTGCGGGTAGCGCCGCAAATAGCGCGGGTCGAGGCCGACCAGGCGCATCAGCTCCTGCACGATCTCGCGGCGCTCGGCCGGGGCCGCAAGGCCGTGAATGATCAGCGGCTCGGCGATGATGTCGAACACCGGCATGCGCGGGTTAAGCGAGGAGAACGGATCCTGAAAGATGAACTGGATGCGCCGACGGAAGGGAATGAGCTCCCTTGGCGTCAACGCGCGCACGTCAACCGGCGTGCCCCGGTCATTGAAGGTGATCGAGCCCGAATTGGCCGAGATCGCACGCAGGATCAGCTTTGAGAGCGTGGTCTTGCCGCAGCCGGATTCGCCGACGAGGCCAAGGCACTCGCCGCGCATGACATCGAAGCTCACCTTGTCCACGGCCTTGACCGCGCCGGTCGCCTTGGCGCGGAACAGGCCTGACTTGCGGATGGTGAACGCCTTGGTGAGGTCCTTGACCGAGAGCAGCGGCACCGAATGATCGAGGCCCTCGGGCCAGGGCTCGCGCGTGGTGATGAACTTGCCGGTCTCGGCCTTGATCTCGCGAATCGGCACCAGCCGCTCGCCCGGCTCCATGTCGAAGCGCGGCACGGCCCGGAGCAATGCCTTGAGGTACGGGTGCTGCGGGTCGCGATAGAGCTCTTCCACCGTGCCCGATTCCATCACCTTGCCCTGATACATCACGACCACCTCGTCAGCCATGTTGGCGACGACGCCGAGGTCATGCGTGATAATCAGAATGGCCATGCCGAGTTCGGCCTGCAGGTCCTTCATCAGCTTCAGAATCTGCGCCTGGATGGTGACGTCGAGCGCGGTGGTCGGCTCGTCGGCGATCAGAAGTGCGGGCCGGCAGATCAGCGCCATCGCGATCATCGCGCGCTGCCTGAGGCCACCCGAAAGCTCAAAGGGATAGGTCTTGAGCGCCTTTTCAGGGTCGGGGAAGCCCACGAGCCGCAGCATCTCGCGCGTGGTCGAGATCACCTCTTTCTTTGAGGCGCCGCAGTGCAGGCTGAAGGCCTCGCCAATCTGATTGCCGATGGTGTGCAGCGGCGAGAGCGAGGTCATCGGCTCCTGGAAGATGATCGAGATGCGCCCGCCCCGCACCATGCGCATCGCCTTGCCGTCGGCATCGAGCTTGACGAGATCGGTCGGCGGCGCGCCCGGCTTTGCCGGATCGTGGAACAGGATCTCGCCGCCCGCGATCTCGGCCACCTTGGGCAGAATGCGCATGATGCTCTGCGAGACGACCGATTTGCCCGAGCCCGATTCGCCCACGAGCGCCACCGTGCCGTTCACCGGCACGCGGAACGAAACGCCATCGACCGCCTTGATCAGGCCCTCGGC
>Ga0194120_10011454_pt1 | contig 10644 bp, 11 predicted proteins | sample TA2MahCa65mmetaG_FD_148642 | JGI IMG/M metagenome (GOLD analysis project Ga0194120, IMG submission 148642) | Freshwater microbial communities from Lake Tanganyika, Tanzania - TA2015019 Mahale Deep Cast 65m | ecosystem: Environmental > Aquatic > Freshwater > Lake | place: Tanzania: Lake... | reverse complement strand
CGCCGCGATCTGTCCCAGCGCGACGCCCCCGTCGTTGGGCGGAACGCGCTCATGCCCGTAGGGCTCGAACCCCTCCGAGCGAAGCAGCGCCACGACCCGCTCCGTCAGCGCGCGGTTCTGGAAGCAGCCGCCCGTCAGGACGACCTGCGTCTCGCCGACGCGCCGCGCGACGTCGGCGATCCCTCGCGCCAGTCCGTTGTGGAAGCGAGCCGACACGACACCAACCGGAACACCCGCGCGGAGGTCGTCCAGGAGTCGGTGTACTCCCGGATCCCAGTCGAGGACAAGCGGCTCGGAGCCATCGCGCAGGGGCATGTCGTACGCCGCGTCGTCGTCCACGCCGTCGAGGGCGTATTCGAGCTCCATCGCCGCCTGTCCCTCGTAGCGCGTGACGTGGCGTATGCCGCAGAAGGACGCGACGGCGTCGAACAACCGACCCGCGCTGGATGTCGTCGGCGTGCGGAGCCCACGCGCCAGCATCGAGCGGAGCACGGCGCGCTCCTCGGACCTGAACGCGGTCAGGAAGCCGAGGTCGCCGCGCGTCCATAGCTCGTCGCCGTAGAGCGCGAAAGCGACACCGAGGGCGGATCGGCGCGGCTCCCGAACGGCGCGGTCGCCGCCGGGCAGCGGGAACGTCCGCAGATGGGCGACTCGGACATCGGCGGGATCGTCCGGGTCGATCCTGAAGAACTCGCCGCCCCAGACGGTTCCGTCGAATCCGTACCCGGTTCCGTCCCACGACACGGCGAGAACGGGCCCCTCGATGCCGTGCTCGGCGATGCAGGCGAGCGCGTGGGCGACGTGGTGCTGGACTCGGATCGTCGGGAGCCCCATCGCGTCGGCGTCGCGCGTCGAGCGATAGTCGGGGTGGGCGTCGGTGGCGATGGCGACCGGCTCCACGTCGTAGAGCCGCCTCAGGTCGTTCTTGACATCGTGGAACGCGCGGATCGCCTCGTCCGTCTCGAGGTCGCCGATGTGCTGGCTCAGGAATGCCTTGCCGCCCGAGGCGACGGCGACCGTGTTCTTGAGATGCCCTCCGACTGCCAGAAGCGGCGGAACCGGTCGGCGGAGTGTCAGCGAGCTCGGCGCGTATCCCCGCGCGGAGCGGAGAACCGTCGTCCTGTCCAGGACGACGCGCGCGACGGAGTCGTCCATGTGCCGGGCGATGGGGCGGTTGTGGACGAGGAAGGCATCGGCGATGCCCTTCGCCCCCAGCCGCGCGACGGCTTCGCGCTCGTCCGTGCAGATCGGCTCATCGGACAGGTTCCCGCTCGTCGCGACGACCGGGAAGCGCAGTCCATCCATGAGCAGGCGGTGCAGTGGCGTGTAGGGCAGCATGACGCCGAGATCGGGGTTCCCCGGCGCGACGGATAGGGCGACCGGCGCGTCCGACTGCCGCCGCATCTGGACGATAGGAGCTGCGGACGACTTCAGCAGCCGTGCTTCATCGTCGGAGACTTCGCAGAGGCTCCGCGCCCCGTCGAGCGACGATGCCATCACGGCGAGCGGCTTCTCCTCGCGGTGCTTGCGTGCGCGAAGCCGCCGCACCGCCTCGTCGTCCCGCGCGTCAACGATCAGGTGGAACCCGCCCAAGCCCTTGACGGCGACGATCATGCCCGCTCGGATGGCGTCCAGCGCGGCGTCGAGGGCGTCACCGCGCCCGGCGAGCCGCACGCCGTTGCGGTTCCACCATTCGAGATGGGGTCCGCAGTCGGGGCAGGCGTTGGGTTGAGCGTGGAACCGGCGGTCGAGAGGGTCGTCGTACTCGGCGCGGCAGAGCGGGCACATGTCGAACGCCTTCATCGTCGTGTTGGGCCGGTCGTAGGGCAGGCTTTCGACGATGGAGTAGCGGGGCCCGCAATTGGTGCAGTTGATGAAGGGATAGCGATAACGCCGGTTCGTGGGGTCGCGCATCTCGCGCTGGCAGTCGTCGCAGAGAGCGAGATCGGGCGAGATGAAGGCGGTCGGCGATTCGGCTCGTTCGCTGTCGTGGATGGCGAAGGAACCGACGACTCCGCCGGGCTCCATGCCGATTCGGCGGATCGCCGTGACGCGGGCGGCAGGCGGGGCGTCGGTGCGCAGCGCGCCTTCGAACGCGTCGAGCGCCGTTGGGGAGCCGACGGCGTGAACGGTGACGCCCTGCGTGTCGTTGCGGACCCAGCCGGAGACGCCGAAACGCGCGGCGAGACGGTAGACGAAGGGACGAAACCCGACTCCCTGTACGATTCCCTCGATCCGGATCGTCGCCGTCCAGACGTCAGGGGGCGCCGTGCGGCTCGTCCATGGATCGGAGGCAGCGCTCAAGGTACTCCCACCACGCATCGATGCCTTCGCCGGTTCGCGCGGAGAGCTCGAAGATCGCCGCTTGGGGCGCGACCCGACGGATGTTGTCGAGGGCGAGCTCGCGCTGGAACCCGACCGCCTCGGCGATGTCGATCTTGTTGACGATGACCACGTGCGCCGACTTGAAGATGGTCGGGTACTTCAACGGCTTGTCCTCTCCCTCGGTGACCGAGAGGAGGACGGCGCGAAGGTCCTCGCCCAAGTCATACGCCGCCGGACAGACGAGGTTCCCGACGTTCTCGATGAGGAGCAGGCCGACGTCGGCGAAGTCGAGCTTCTCGGCGGCGCGGGCGACCATCTCCGCGTCGAGGTGGCAGACGGTTCCCGTGGTGACCTGAACCGCCTGCGCCCCGGCGCGCCGGAGCCGCTGCGCGTCGTTGTCCGTTTCCAGGTCGCCGACGATGACGCCGACGCCCCTTTTCCCGTCCAGCTCTGCGATCATCCGTTCGATGAGCGCCGTCTTGCCGGAGCCTGGGGACGACAGGACGTTGACGGCGAGGACGTCCTTCCCGTGGAAGTAGCCCCGGTTCCGCTCGGCGAGCCGCGCGTTCTTGTCGAGCACGCCGACCTGCAGATCGAGCGCGTGGGTATGGGGGTGCTCGTGGTCGTGCTCGTGGGTATGCTCGTGCCCGTCGTGGGTATGGGTGATCGGGATGGGTGCATCGAGCCGGACGAGACGCGAACCGCCCTTCTGGGGCACTCCGTCTACGGCGTATTCAGCCGCTTTGCCGCATCCGCACTCTTGGCACATCAGGACACCTCCAAACTGGTCAGCTCGATCTCGCGCCCGGCGAGGATATCCGCACTCAGTGTGCGGCATGCCGGGCATTCGTAGAAGAGCCCGTCCGGGGCGAACTCGCTCTCGCACTCCACGCAACGACATCGCACCGGAACCAGCTCGACCTCGAACGCGGAACCCTCAGCCATCGTCTCGCGCGTCGCGACATCGAAGGCGAACCGGAGCGCGTCGGGCGCGACGCCGGAGATGGCTCCGATCCGCATCGTGACGCGGTGGATCCGCTCGGCATCCACTCGTCGGGCGTGCTCGAACGCGATCTCGAGGGCGTCTTCGACGATGCCGAGCTCATGCATCGGACATCTCCTGGCGGAGGAACCACCAGATGCGCTCCGCCGCGAGGAACGCCGCCTGCTCGACGGACGGCGAGAGCGTCTCGCCGAAGTCGAGCCGTTCTGCCGGGATCGTGACGCGCCAGGCGTCGGGAGTCCTGCCGTAGAGCGCCTGCGACAGCGCGAGCAGCGACGCAGGATCGGCGAGATGACCGCCGACCCCATCGCTCGCCGTAGACCCGACGGCGACCGCCTCGAAACAGGTCTCCTCGTCGGCGTCCTCGGCGGGAATGCGCGCGTCCACGAAGACGGCGATACGCGCTTCCGACAGTTCCTCGGCGAGCTCCGGCGTCAGTTGGTGCATCGAGCGCACCGTCACGCCCGGGAGCGACAGCGCCGCGACGAGCTCGGCGACGCGCCTTCCCGCCGCGTCGTCGGCGCGCAGGTCGTTCCCGTATCCGATCACGAGAGCGCCAGTGGGATGTCTGTCGCGTGCCATGGTGACACCTGGAGCCGGCCTCGGATGGCTTGAGGAGCCGTCGTCGTAGGGCGGGTCTGAGACCCGCCCCTACCGAATGTGCTCGCATCCACCGCGTTGGCTGCGGGCAGTAGCCTCCGTCTAGTCGCGCACCGCCTCGTCGAGGAGGCTGCCGTCGGAGCCGTAGAGCCGGACGCGCAGGGGCATCTTGCCGACGGCGTGCGTCGAACAGCTCAGACACGGGTCGAAGAGGCGCGTTCCCGCCTCGATGCGGTTCAGGATGCCCTCCGGAATCTTGGGCCCCTGGATATAGTGCTTGGCGATCTGGGCGACGGTGCGGTTCATCGCCAAGTTGTTGTGTCCCGTCGCGATCAGCAGGTTCATCCGCGTGATGAGCCCGTTTTCGTCCACTTCGTAGTCGTGGAAGAGGGTTCCGCGCGGGGCTTCGCTGACGCCGACGCCTCTCAAGTAGTTGATCCCGGCGGCGGCGCGCACGCGGGGCGACGTGATGTCCGGGTCGTCCACGAGCTGCTCGATCCGCTCGATGCTCGCGACGATCTCGACCAGCCGCGCGTAGTGGTACATGAACGAGGAGGTGACGGCTCCGTTGCCTCGCTGCTTGAACTCGTCGAGCTCCGCGTCGGCGAGCGGGGAGCCCATGCGCTCGGCGATATTGAGCCGCGCGAGGGGTCCGACGCGGTAGATGCCTTCGGGGTAGCCCAGCGACTTGTAGTACGGGAACTTCAGATAGGACCAGTTCTCGACCGCCTCGCCGATGAAGTCGCGGTATCGGGCGGGGTCGAGTCCGTCGGCGACGATGTTGCCCCGGCTGTCGCAGAAGCGGAGCTTGCCGTCGTAGTGTTCCCACTCGTCGTTGGGTCCAACGAGCCCCATGAAGAGCGACTGGAAGTTGCCGAAGACCTGGGCTTCGGCGGCATACCGGTCGAGCAGCCCCTTGAACTTCTCGAGCGTCCCGATGGCGGTCGCGCGCTCTTCGGGCAACCGGTCGATGATCCACTGTCTGCCCTCTTCGGTGAGCGGTTCGCGTACGCCGCCGGGGACAGTCCACGCGGGGTGAACCTTCTGTCCGCCGAGAAGCTCGATGATCTTCTGCCCGAACTGCCGGAGCCGGATGCCCGCGCGGGCGAGCTCCGGTTCCGCCGCCATGACGCCGAAGACGTTACGGCTCGCCGGGTCGCTCTCCATGCCCAGCAGCAGGTCGGGCGAGCTGAGATGGAAGAAGCTGAGCGCGTGGGACTGGACGATCTGCCCCAGGTTCATCAGTCGGCGCAGCTTCGCGGCTGCCGGGGGAACCGGCACGCCGAGGATCGCATCGCCGGCTTTGGACGAGGCGATCAGGTGGCTGACGGGACAGATGCCGCAGACGCGCGCCGTGATGCCCGCCATCTCGCCGAGGGGTCTCCCTTCGCAGAACTTCTCGAAGCCTCGGAACTCCGTGACGTGGAACCGCGCGTCGGAGACCTGACCGGAATCGTCGAGGTAAATGGATATCTTGGCGTGACCTTCCAGCCGCGTGACAGGGTCGATGACGATCCGCTGAGACATGGTTGTCGATGCTCCTCCGCTGGAATACCGCCCATCGAATCGCGCCACCGCCGGTCGGGACGGAGCCCGGACGCGGGCATCCGTCCCGTCCGAGCGGGCTTCTCCGGGCATTGAGAAGGTCAGCCGAACTTGATGAGGTCGCGCCCTTCCAGTTTGATGGGTTCTCCGGACAAGAGCTGCTCCAGCGCCGCCTGAATGCGCGCCGCCGGCGGCGGACACCCGGGCAGGAAGATATCCACCGGCACGACCTCGTGAATGGGTCGCACGCGGTCGAGGAGAACCGGCAGGATGCCCTCTTCGCGCGGAGTCTGCGGGTTCAGGTTCGCCGGGTCCTCGTAGGAGCGCTTCAGAACGACCTCCGCCCCGCCGAAGGGGTTCCGCATGGCGGGGACGTTGGAGGTGACGGCGCAGTCTCCGAAGGCGATGAGCGCCTTGGTCTTCCTGCGCACGTCGCGGATCAGGTGAACCTGTTCGTCGGTGGCGACGGCTCCCTCGACGAGGGCGACGTCCACGTCTTCGGGATATTCCTTGACATCGGCGATGGGCGTGTAGACGACGTCCACGTGCTTGGCGAACTCGAAGAGCCATTCGTCGAGGTCGAGGAACGACATGTGGCAGCCCGCGCATCCTGCCATCCAGACCGTCGCGGCTCTTACCTTAGCCATTGCTGTTTCTCCCGTGCGGTCACGATGAACGCGAGACGGGATCGGTCCCGCTCCATCTCGGCAACGGTCGATCCTTGGTTGAAGATGGCTCCGGTCGGACACGCCATGACGCACTTCCCGCATGACGTGCAGCTATCGGACAAGCCCCACGGCTGATTCAGGTCGGTGATGACTCGCGCGTTGGTTCCTCTGCCGCGCACGTCCCACGTGTGAGCGCCTTCGACCTCGTGGCAGACGCGGACACAGCGCGTGCAGAGGATGCACCGGTTGTGATCGACGCCGAACCGCTCGTGCGACGTATCGACCTCGCACTGTGGGTAGAGGTACTCGAAGTCGATGTGATCGACGCCGAGGTTCACCGCCATGTCCTGGAGCTCGCAATGCCCGTTGGCGACGCACACAGCGCAGACGTGGTTCCGTTCTGCAAAGAGGAGCTGGACGATATCGCGGCGGTATCCACGGAGCCGCTCGGTGTCCGTCTGGACGACCATGCCCTCGGCGACGCGAGTGACGCACGCCGGCTGCAGCCGCCGCGTACCCTCGATCTCGACGAGGCAGAGGCGGCACGCGCCGACGTCGGACACGCCTTCGAGGTGGCAGAGCGTCGGAAGGTCGATTCCGGCGTCGCGCACCGCATCCAGGATCGTCTGATCGTCCCGGGCGCTGAGGAGTTGGTTGTTGATCGTGAGGGTGACAACTGCCATGCGATCCGCCTTCACTCAGTGGGTGGTTCCAGACAGCTCAATCGTCCGACGCGGCGAGCCCGTCCGTGCGACCCAGGAGCGATTCGTACTCCTCCGGGAAGTGCCGCATCGTGCTGAGGACAGGATTGGGAGCCGTCTGCCCCAGCCCGCAAAGGCTCGTGTTCTTCACGAGGTCGCACAGCTTCGACAGCTTCGCGAGGTCTGCCTGGGTAGCGCCGCCGGACAGGACCTTCTTCAAGAGCCGATGCATCTGAACGGTTCCGGCGCGGCACGGGATGCACTTGCCGCACGACTCGTCCATGCAGAACTCCATGAAGAAGCGGGCGACATCCACCATGCTCGTCTCTTCGTCCATGACGATCATGCCGCCGGAGCCCATGATCGAGCCGATCTCGGCGAGCGACTCGTAGTCGACGGGCGTATCCAGTTCGCTCGCCGGGATGCAGCCGCCGGAGGGTCCGCCGGTCTGCACGGCTTTCACCTCTTTGCCGTCTGGAACCCCGCCGCCGATCACCTGCACGATCTCGCGGAGCGTCGTCCCCATGGGAACCTCGACGAGCCCCGTGTTGCGGATCTTCCCCGCCAGGGCGAAGACTTTGGTGCCCTTGCTCTTCTCGGTTCCGATCCCGGCGAACCACTCGGGTCCGTTGCGGATGATCGGGGGCACGTTGGCGAAGGTCTCCACGTTGTTGATGAGCGTCGGGGCTCCCCACAGCCCGCTCTCCGCCGGGAAGGGCGGTCGGGGTCGGGGCGTGCCGCGTCCGCCTTCGATGGATGCCATCAGCGCCGTCTCTTCGCCGCACACGAATGCGCCGGCTCCTACGCGGATGTCCACGCGGAAGCTGAACGGCGTGTCGAGGACGCGCCCGCCGACGATTCCGAGTCGCCGCGCCTGACGGATCGCCGTCTGGAGGCGGCTGATCGCCAGCGGGTACTCGCCTCGGACGTAGATGTACCCCTGCTCCGCCCCAATCGCGTAAGCGGCGATCGCCATGCCTTCGAGCACACGGTGCGGATCGCTTTCGAGAACGCTCCGGTCCATGAAGGCTCCGGGGTCCCCTTCGTCGGCGTTGCAGATGACGTACTTGCGATCCGCTGCCGTCTTGGCGACGGTCGCCCACTTGACGCCCGTCGGGAAGCCCGCGCCGCCTCTGCCCCGCAGCCCGCTTCGAGTGATCGCCTCGACAACCTCGGAGGGACGCAACTCGGCCAGAACATGCGCAAGCGCCTCGTAGCCTTCCGCGGCGATGTACGCCTCGATCCGCTCCGGGTCGATCCTCCCGCTGTTCTCCAGAACGATGGAGACCTGCCGGGCGAAGAACGCCTGCTCGGGGTCGACGCGCTCCGGAGCCGCCTCGCCGCCGCGCAGCGCCGAGATGATCGACGACGCGTCCTCTTGCCGAACCTTCACGTAGAGAGAACCGTCCGCCGTCGATTCGACGAGGGGTCCGCGGCTGCACAGCCGCATGCACCCGACGCCCACCACCTCGACGGTCTCGGAGAGTCCCGCTGACTGCACGGCGTCCTTGAGCTGCTGTAGGACGCCCTCCCCATTCGAGGAGAGACATCCAGAGGCGACGCAGCATCGAATCTGGACGCGCTTGGCGGCAGCGCGTTCCTTGCGGGCGATGTCATGCAACTCCGCGAGATTCATGCGCCTGCCAGCCTTTCACGTGGTTCAGGACGATGTCGGGGGTCTGCTGCCCGGCGACTTCACCGTCATAGACGACGGCGGGAGCCAGCCCGCAGGCTCCCAGACAGCGCGCCGTGCCGAGGGAGACCGCGCCGTCGGCGGTCGTTTCGCCGGCGCGCACTCCCGTGTGCGCTTCCAGCGCCGAGAGGACCTTGGAGGCTCCCTTCACGTAGCACGCCGTACCCATGCAGACGACGCAGGAATGCCTGCCCTTCGGCTTGAGCGAGAAGAAATGATAGAAGGTCGCAACGCCGTAGATGCGGCTGGGAGGAACCTTCAAGCCGTGGGCGATGGTCATCAGCAGCTCGTCGTCGAGATGACCATACAGCTCCTGAGCCGTGTGGAGCACCTCGATGAGGGCGTCCGGCTGGAACTGATGTCGCTTCATCGACGCTTCGAGCAGCTTGGTGCGGTTGTCGACGCCGGGGATCGAGCGCTCATGCGCAGGAGTCATGGCGGTGCTTTCCTCTCACGCGATATCGGGCTTCTCCGCTCGACGCCCACCGACATGGGTGAGTCGCGCCGTGAACGAGCGGGAGGAACACGCTTCCGCTGGTGCCTGCGCAAGGAACATACCATAATCCCATAAACGGATGAAATCCAGTGATGATCGGACTCTTCGGCAAGGAGCACGCGTCGACCGGTGTGCCGGATTCTGACACTTTGTCGTTGTTATTGTGATCACATGCACAATATTGGGACACAATGGCAATCGTGGGCAATCGGGCGCGGAACGCCTCGGACACAGATGACCGCTGAGTCGGGCATGGAGTCAGATTTGGACGGTCAAGGAGTGCACGTTGAGGGGGACGTGGAGGAGGGGGGACACGTCCCAGACCGTGATGCGCACGACGTCGCCCTGCTGGTAGCGCGCCGCCAACTCGAATCGGCTCTCGGGCTCTGCGTGGAACCGTTCGGCGAGGAGCGACCCATCCTCGCGTTCGATCCGCACTCGAATGGCGCGGTTGGCGCGGTTATGTACGGCGACGTCGCCGCGAGCCAACCGGAACGTGAGGATGGTCCTTCCAACCCGCACCTCTGTTGTACCGGGCCCGTTGATTCCGCGACGACGAGATCGAAGCCTAGCGAGCGCGTTCCATATCCTGTTCATTGTCATGCTCGGCGTGGGAGTTCTCCGCGCCGCCTCGGTAGCAACGCAATCCGTCGATGCAGGCAGTCGATGGATGCGAGTGCATCGTCCTGGTTCCAACCGTGCCAGCCTCGTCGGTGTCAGCCGGCTGCGACTTCCGTTACCGCCTGGCGATGCGAAGGAGCCTTCGGGACGGGGCGCACGCGGTCGATCCACTTCACGGCATCGGGCTCGCTGGCGAAGCGGTTGACGATCCCGCCGATCCGCACGATGCGCAGGATCTCAGAGATGTAGGGATTGGACGACACGAGCACCGCACTGCCGTCGCCGGCGATGTGAGCGAGCGACATCAGCGCCGAGAGCCCGAGTGTGTCGACGCGCTCCGTCTTGTTGAGATCGACGATCAGTCTGCCGGGGCTCTTGGCGGAGAGAGTCAAGCCGTGAACGACCTCCCGAAGGCGCGCGCCCTCGGTTCCGACCAGCTCCTTCGCGACCGAGACCACCGTGACGTCGTTGGCGTTGCGAACGTTGAGAACCATGGTGCGCTCCTTCTTCGATTCGGACGTGCTGGACTGGGTGACCGATCCTGAGAACTCGCTGTCGTTGCGTTTCATCATGCGTTCCCTTCCTGTTACGTTCTGTTGGCTGCCTACGCCGGGATTCCCATCGTCGGGCTGTCGTCTGAGTATTCCGGCAGTGCGATCCGGTCGAGCGACCAATGCTCGAGAGGGTCCAGCCGCAGAACTGGGCTGGTGGATCGCTGCGCCGATTCCTTCCGGCTCCACGGCGTCGCCGTCCGCCCGAGCGCTCGAAGCTCCGTCGATGCCGCGGAACCGGCGATCCATATGCGGCTTGTTCTTGCCATTACCGTGGCTCCTGGCTCCGGATGGGAGCTATCGAGCCTTCCGCCCGGATGCGGGGGCGTAGGGAATCGCTGTCAGGACAACCGTCGCTTCGTAGTAGCCGCTCGTCGCGGCGGCGTCGGATCGGTCGCCGCGAGCGGTGACGCGAAACTTCACGTTGCCGTCGCTCGGGGC
>Ga0194120_10011446_pt1 | contig 10651 bp, 6 predicted proteins | sample TA2MahCa65mmetaG_FD_148642 | JGI IMG/M metagenome (GOLD analysis project Ga0194120, IMG submission 148642) | Freshwater microbial communities from Lake Tanganyika, Tanzania - TA2015019 Mahale Deep Cast 65m | ecosystem: Environmental > Aquatic > Freshwater > Lake | place: Tanzania: Lake... | reverse complement strand
GTCCTGGAGCAGCGCGACCGCGTTCTCGTGGGCGAGCTCGGGCTCTTCGAGTCGTGCCCAGAAGGAGATGAACCACGCGCGGCTCCAGCCGGTGTGGCCGCCGCCGTGCTCCAGACGTCGTTCGAGCGTTCGACGCACCGCCAGCGCGAGCTCCGGTGTGTCGCGGAGCGTGATCTGGCGTCCCGGATGTAGCGCAAACGCGTGGGAGATGTGCCGATGCCCCGGTTCCGGCTCGTCGAAGTCTTCGAGCCATTCCTGGAGCTGCCCGTGTTTGCCGATACGTGGACCTGCCAGCCGGGCGCGAGCATCGATCAATCGATTGCGGAACTCGCCATCCTCTCCCAGGGCGTCGGCCGCCTCGATGCAGTTGGTGAACAGATCCCAGATGAGCTGCTGATCCATCGACGGACCCATGCAGACGTTCGCGGTCTGACCATCGGCGCTGCGGTAGGCATTCTCCGGCGAGACGGAGGGCCCACAGACGAGCCCCCCGGTTCTCGGGTCCTCGACGAGGAAGTGCAGGAAGAACTCGGCGCAGGATCGCATCGTCGGATAGGCGCGACGCAGGAAGTCCAAGTCCCTGCCGAACGCGAAGTGCTCCCACAGGTGCTGGCACAGCCACGCGCCTCCCGTGGGCCACATACCCCATCCGGCGGACCAGCCCGGCGACGTGAAGCCCCAGACGTTGGTGATCGTGTGGGCGACCCATCCCGGACAGTCGTAGTGGACGCGCGCCGTCTTAGAACCCGGTTCGACCAGCGACTCGATCAGGTCGAAGAGGGGCAGATGGCACTCCGCCAGGTTGGCGACCTCGGCGTGCCAGTAGTTCATCTGGACGTTGATGTTCAGGTGGTAATCGCTGTGCCAGGCGGGTTTGAGCTCCTCGCACCATAGACCCTGCAGGTTCGCCGGCATGGCTCCGGGCATCGAGGATGCCATCAGCAGGTAGCGTCCGTACTGGAAGTAAAGCGCCAGCAGGTGCGGATCATCGCCGCCGGCGCGGACGTGCTTGAGTCGGTCCGGCGTGGGCAGGTCAGAGGCAGCCGAGCGACCGAGATCGATGTCGACGCGGTCGAACAGCTTCTGGTGGGCTTCGGCGGAGCGCGAGCGGAGCGACTCGTACGGCTGCGTTCGGCACGCCTCGATGGTCCGGCGGCATCGACCGTCCGGGATCGGCTCGCGGTAGTCCGTCGTGCCGGCGATGAGGATCGTGACGCCATCGGCGGCCTCGATACAGATGGAATCGCCGTCCGCCCAGTGCCTTCCGCCGGAGCAGATGGCAACGACCTGTGCGGCGAAGCGCATGCCGGTTCCTCCGTCGCACTGCCCGGACAGGTGCAGGCAGTTGGGAGCCGCAGCCCGAACGGTTGCGTCGGCGGGTCGCGTGAGCCGCAGCCGGACGCTGATCGAACCCGGGTTGTCCGGCTCTAGACGCACGACGATCACGTCGTCTGCCATGCTGGCGAAGCACTCGCGGATCAGGCGCGTGCGTCCGGCGGCGATCTCCGTCGACGCGACGCCGGTTCCGATGTCGAGGTCGCGGCGGTACTCGTGAACGGAACCGGTCGGGTTCAGCGTGTCGATCCAGAGGTCGGCGAGCACTTGGTACGACGCGCCGTATGCCGCCTCGAAGCCGCCGCCGACGGACATCAGGCGGCTGTCGGCAAGCTGATGAGCGCGCCGGTACTGTCCAGCGAAGTAGGCGTTCCGCACTTCGGCGAGATGGCTCAGGGCGTCGGGGTTGTCGGTCGCTTGGGGACCTCCGGACCACAGGCTGCTCTCGTTGAGCTGGATGCGCTCTGAGTCGACGCCTCCGAAGACCATCGCCCCCAGCCGCCCGTTGCCGATGGGTACTGCCTGCATCCATAGCGACGCCGGCTCGCGGTACCAAAGCCGCCACTCGCTCATCGAACGCCTCCCGTGTTGCGTCGTCCAGTAGTCATGCTGGGAGCGCACGCTAGCACAGACGGTCGAACCCGGCAATCTCCGACACCGATTCGCGCGCAGGTGACCGTCCGCCGATCGCGTGATATCATGTGAAGTTGCTGAGCGGGTGCGATGGGTCGGTAGGCAGCAGCGCCAGGTCAACACCGGTTCCCTGCGGCTCGTTCCATGTTCCGATCCGACGGACACATGCAGAGCAATCCGAGCCCGGTGTTGAGGAGCCATTCTCGATGGGATCACGCTCGACGCGAACGGCGCGCCCAGGCGCACTGGCGATTGTCTTTGCGGCGCTCCTTGGCACAGGAGCCGGTTACGCACAGGAACCGGCGGTCGCACCTGGCGTCGGTGAACCCGCTCAGGTGGGCGAGGCAGCGCCCGAAGCTCCCGCGACGGTCGTGAACCCTCTCGTCATCGCCGATATCCAGGTCCGGGGCAGCGAGAACGTCGATAGCCAGATCCGCGACCTGATGCTTGCGAAGTCCTACTTCCTCACCCGCGTCGGCGATGAGATTTCGCAGGAATCCCTCTCCAACGACATCCGGCGCATCTACGCCGACTTCGGTCCGTTCGCCGACGTCTCGGTCGACGCGGCTCCGACCGAGTCCGGGCTGGTCGTCACGTTCGTGCTCCAGGAGCTTCCGACGGTCCGCGGCGATGTCGAGCTGGTCGGAACCAAGCACGTCAGCGCCGGCAAACTCCGCAAGCTGCTGACCCTCAAGGATGGGAGCCGGTTCAGCGAATATGCCCTGTGGCAGGCGATGTCGAAGGCGCTCGACGAGTACCGCAAGGAGGGATACTACTTCGCGAAGGTCGAGCCGACCGTCGACCCCGTTGAGGACGACCGGGCGGTGCGCGTCCGTTTGACGTTCACCGAGGGCGAGCGCGTCAAGGTGGCGCGCGTCGAGTTCAAGGGCAACAGCATCCTGTCCGACAAGGCTCTGCGAGACGTCGTCAAGACGAGGCGGGGCAAGCGGTTCAACGACGAGGATTTCAGCGGAGATACCGGGGCGATCCTCGATGCCTACCATGAGCATGGGGCGCTTAATGCGCGCGTGGTCAGCGCCGAGAACGGCTACGACGAGGACTTGAAGGGGCTGCGTGTCGCCTTCCAGATCGACGAGGGCGCCCAGTTCGTGTTCGAGGGTTACGAGGTCGCCATCGCCGAGAGCGCGCCTGCCATTTCCGAGCAGAAGGTCAGAGCCGAGCTGCGTATGGAGCCCGGCGTGATCTTCAACAAGACGACGTATATCGAAGACGTGGAGCGCGTTCGCGACCTGTACGCGAACCGGGGCAACATCCTCGCCGATATCGTGCCGGACGTGCTGCAGGACTCCGAGGCGGAGACCGTCCGCATCCGCCTGCGGATCAGCGAGGGCAGCACGATCACGATCAACCAGGTGCGCATCGACGGTCTGACCAAGACGAAGGAATACGTCATCCGACGCGAACTGGCGCGGATGGACCTGGAACCGGGTAAGCCGCTCAAGGCGTCGAACCTGCAGAAAGCCCACCAGAACATCATCCAGTTGGGCTCGTTCATTCGCGGGCTCGAGTTCGTGCCCGTGTCGACGGATGACCCGAAAGCCAAAGACCTGGTCGTCCAGATCGCCGAGAACGTCCGAACCGGGCTCTTCACGATCGGGGGCGGCTACGGGTCTGAGAGCGGCATCTTCGGCGTCGCCGAGGTCGGCGAGGGTAACCTGTTCGGGCGCGCCTATCGCCTCAACGTCAAAGGCGAGTTGGGCGCGCGGGAGCGCCGAGTCGGGCAGATCGGCTTCGGCACGCCCTGGATTCTCGGGACGCCCACATCGGCGAACCTGCAGCTCTACAGCATCAACCGGCGGCGCTACCTGTACAGCTACGACGACTATCGGAACTCGGCTGAGAACTCGTACGACGACTACCGCCAAGGGGCTTCGCTGAGTCTCAGCACGCCGATATCCCGCGACATCACCGCCCAAGCCACGCTGCGCGACGAGACGGTTCGCGCCAGCTACCTGCCCCTGAGCACGCTGGAGGACGAGGAGCAGTTCGTCATCGGAGCGCGGGAGACCCGCAGCATCGGCGTCGGCTTGTCGCGAGACACGCGGCGCTACCGCACGAGTCTCTTCGACCCGAACGGCGGCGGCGAAGACACCGTCTTCTTCGAGCATTCGGGCGGAGCCCTGGGCGGCAGGAACGCCTTCCGCAAGTACACCGTCGAAAGCAGTCGGTTCTTCGACACCTGGCGGAAGCTGGTACTCGCGCTGCACTTCCGCGCAGGTCACTTGCAGGATCGCAGCGGCATCCATCCTCAGTACCTGTTCTATGAACGGTACTGGCTGGGAGGGATCGACTCGGTTCGAGGGTACCCCGACTTCAGTCTGTTGCCCGACAGAATCGGTTCGACGACGATCAATGGCACGAACGTCGAAGTGCGACCGGGCATCGGCGGCAACAGCATGTTCTACGCTAATGCCGAATATCGGTGGCGGATCAACGACCAGATACGGACGCTGGCGTTTGTCGATGCCGGGCAAGTCTGGAACGAGGGCTCTGGCAATGTGCTGCGCGACCTGAGTCCCCATATCGGGGTCGGGGTCGGCGTCCACCTCGAACTGGCGGCTGGGTTCCTGATCCGCCTCGAGTACGGAATCCCTTTGACCTCCGTGCCGTATTACGACCCGGAGACGAAGCGCGTCCTTCGGCGGGACTTCCAACCCCGCCTCCACTTCTCGATGGGTCCGTCGTTCTAGGCGGTTCCGATGACAGACGGGAGTGTGTCCGTGTCGACGATGAAAGCACGCACTCGGGTCCTGTTCGCGCTGGGCGTGGCGCTTGGCGTGCCTGCGTTGTTCCTGGCGGCGCGAGGCATCTTGCAGGCGCAGGCCGCTCAGGAGTCCGGCAAACCCATGCGCGTTGCCGTGGTTGACACGCAGCGTGTGTTTGACCAGTATACGAGGACACAGACGGCGAATAAGACGCTCGAAGATGCCGTCAAGCGTCTGGAGGATCAAGGAAAGTCGATGAATGCGGAGATCGCCCGCATGGAGGAGCAGCTCACCAAGCAGCGGCTTTTCATCGACGACGCCAGCAAGATTCAGCAGATGGAGCGCGACATCGCACAGAAGCGGTCCGAGCTGAGGCAGTTCGTGACCACGGGAGAGGACGCGCTCCGCGAGAAGCAGGATGAGTTGGCTCAGCCCATTCTCGAAGAAATCCGCACGACGATCCAGTCGTTCGGCAAGGAGAACGGCTACAGTCTCGTCATCGAGAAGCAGCTTATCGCGCTCTATCACGAGCCCGATATGGACGTTACGGAGGCGCTCGTGAAGTTGCTCAACGACCGCGCGGCGGCTAGCGCGAAGTCATCCACGGACGCGACGCAGGGCACGCCGGCAACCGGCAGCCGGTGACGTTTCTCGCACTGTTGCCCAATCACGACACATCGCCGGCGAAGTAGAGACTCCACATCCGATGGACCCTGTCGCACCGGTCAAGATGCTGAGCGAGATTGCAGAGCTGATCGACGCCACGCTGATCGGCGATGGGTCGACCAAGATCCACGGCGTTTCCGGCATCCGCGAGGCGAAAGCCGGCGAGATCACGTTCGTCGCGAACTCGAAGTACATCGCGGAGATCGCCAAGACGCAGGCGTCTGCCATCATCGTGGGAGCCGACATCGACCTATCCCACAGTCCGACCGTCGCGGCGATCCTGCGCGTTCCCGCGCCGTATCTGGCGTTCGTGCGCGTTCTGGAGATCTTCGCATTCCGAAAGCGCCGGACGCAGATCGGGATCGATTCGACGGCGATCGTGGGCAGCAACGTGCGAATCGGCGAGAACGTCTCCATCCAGCCCTACGTCGTGATCGGGGACAATGTCGAGATCGGCGACGATACGACGATCGGTCCGTTCGTCTACGTCGGCGACGACTCCCGCATCGGCAGCGGATGCCTGGTCTACCCGAACGTGACGATCCGCGAGGAAGTGTCCATCGGGAACCGCGTCATCATCCACTCCGGCGCCGTCGTCGGGAGCGACGGGTTCGGTTTCGCCAAGGTGAGCGACTGGCATCACAAGATTCCGCAGATCGGCACGGTCATCATCGAGGACGATGTCGAGATCGGGGCGTGCACGACGATTGACCGCGCGACGATGACCAACGGAGCGACGGTCATCGGCAAGGGAACCAAGATCGACAACCTGGTGCAGGTGGCGCACAACGTCGTCATCGGCGAGAACTGCCTCATCGTCGCGCAGGTGGGACTCGCCGGGAGCACGATCCTCGGCAGGAACGTGACGGTTGCCGGGCAGGCGGGCACAGCCGGTCATCTGAGCATCGGGGAGAACTCGACCGTCGCCGCCAAGGCTGGAGTGACCAAGGACATACCGCCCAACTCCTTCCACTCCGGCTTCCCCGCCGAAGATCACAAGCAGGACCTCAAGCATCAGGCTTATCTACGCCGCGTGCCGCAGCTCGTCCGCGAGATCGAAGCCCTCCGCGCCCGGATCGAGGCTCTGGAGGGAACGGTCGAAGCCGACGACCTCGACCCGGAATGAACTCGCCGGTTCGGGTCCTCGCATACCACAACGTCGGCGATACCTTTGAGCTAGGCATCACCACGGTCCGGTTCCGCCAGTTCTGGCGTCACCTCGAGTTGCTGACCGCCAGCGGGTTCGTGGGTGTCCGTCTCGACGAGATGGCGCGGATTCTAGAGCAGAACTCACCGGACACTCGACGCCGAATCCACCTGACGTTCGACGACGGGTACGAGTGCCTCGCCAACGGCGTCTTCGCCGACATGCGCCGGGCGAATTTGGGCGGAACCGTGTTCCCGATAGCCGACTACGTCGGGCGTCGCAGCACGTGGGACACGACAATTCCTCGCCGACGCCACCTGACGTGGCAGATGCTCCGCGAGCTCTCCGCCGAGGGCATGGATATCGGCGCGCACACCCGCACGCATCCGTTCCTCTCGCGGCTGGCTCCTGATCGGGCGCGCGACGAGCTCGCATCGTCAAAGGCGCGCATCGAGGATCGGGTCGGTGTTGCCGTTCGAGCCCTCGCCTACCCATACGGGGATTGGAACGAGCGGCTAGCCGACCTCGCTCGTCAGTGCGGCTACGACCTGGCGTTCACGATGGATCCGAGGCGACCGTTCCGCCGCGAGAACCGCTGGGCCCTGCCCCGGTCTGCCGTCTATGCCATCGACACGCTCCGGTCGCTCAGCGGCAAACTCGGGCTGCGCGGCGACCGCGCCCTGAGGCGCGAGTGTGCGAAAAACGTCTGGATCAACCGCTGCGCGTACGCGAACTGGGTCTTCCATGGATGACGTCGCGCCGCGCACCGGAGGCGACCGGTGGACGCGCGTTGCCGATGCCGTCGCCCTCACGCGCCCGACGCTGATGATCCCGCTGTGGACGCTCCATATCTTGGGAGCCGCACACGCGGCGAGCTCGGACGGCAGATGGCGAACCTGGTGGGTTCCCCCGGTCGAACTCATCTGGTACGCGGTGGCTCAGACGTTGGTGATGGCGGCAGTCCATATCGTGAACCAGCTCGCCGACGCTGAGTCGGACGCGGCGAACCGGAAGCTGTTCCTGATCGGCGACGGCATCCTGTCGAGCCGATTTGCCATCGGCGAGGCAACGACTCTCACCGTCGCAGGTCTGTGTCTTTCGGCGTGGCGCTCCATCCAAGGCGGTAGTGCCACGTTGTTTGCGTTGGTCGTCGGTTCTGCGGCGATGGGGTTCGCCTACTCGCTGCCGCCGCTGCGCCTCAAGGCTCGAGCCGGCTGGGACTGGCTCGCCAACAGCGTGGGCTATGGCGTGGTGGCGTTCGGCGTCGGTTGGGCGAGCTCGGGCATTTCGCTGCGTTCCATGTGGCTCGTAGGGTTACCCTATGCGTGGAGTGTGGGCGCGACCTTCGCGCTGACGACGATTCCCGACATTCCGGGCGATGCGAGGGCAGGAGATCGGACGTTCGGCGTGGCTCTGGGCCCCGTGAAGACAGCCATCGCGGGCTGCATCTGCCTGCTAGTCGGTTGCGCATCGTCCATCGGCGTGCGAAACTACGTCGCGCTCTGGGCGATCGTGCCGTCGATGTTCCTCTTCGGGCGGACGACGATCCGGTTGTTTGCCGGCGGCTCCGACCCGAGCCTGACGCGGACAACGCAGGCTGTCATCCTGGTCCTCTCCGTCATCGCGTCGGTTGCGGTGCCCGTGTACGCCGTCGCGTTGGCGGGTCTGGTCATCGGGACGCGCGCATACTATCGTCGTCGCTTCGGGCTCGTCTATCCATAGCGCGAGGTAGGGGTGTTGGTCGTCGCCATCGGTGGCATCTATGCGCTGTCGGCGATCTACGCGGCGTGCATGGCCGTCGTTCTGATCGGGGTTCGCAGACTGGGGCGGTATTGCCGGAAGGCATCGCCGGGAAACACGCCGACGGTCTCAGTTCTGGTCGCCGCACGCAACGAGGAGCCGGGCATCCGGCAATGCGTGGCGTCGTTGCTGAACCAGGACTATCCGGCGGACCGGTATCGGGTGGTCGTCGTCAATGATCGATCCAACGACCGCACCGGCTCGATCCTCGAGGAGATCGCGACGACATCGAATCTGCTGACGGTCGTCCACATCAGCGACGACCCGGTCGGCATCTCCGGCAAGCAGAACGCGCTGAGGACCGGGCTTCGGTACTGCGAGGGCGACGTGATTCTGAACACCGATGCGGACTGCATCGCGCCGGAAACGTGGGTCCGGCGCTTCGCCGAGGAGTTCGCGGACGACGTCGGGTTGGTGATCGGCGTGCCGGTATGCCACAGGAAGGGAGCGCGCGTTTCGCTCTTCCACGCGCTGCAGAGCCTCGACCTCGCGTATCTGCTGAACCTAGCGGTCGGCGCGGCAGGCATCGGCAAGCCGGCGAGTTGCATCGGGAACAACATGGCGGTCCGTCGCAAGGCGCTCGATGCCGTCGGCGGCTATGAGGATATGGGCTACGCCCTTACCGAGGACGCCGCGCTGATTCGCGCCGTGGATCGCCACCACGAGTGGCGGATCGCGGCGGCGAACGTGCCATCGGCGGTCGTCGTGACGGCTCCCGTGGCGACGGTCCGGCAACTCTACCGCCAGCGCGCGCGTTGGCTGCTGGGCGGCATGGACACGGGCTCCGCCGGTGTTCGGATACTCTACCTGATGTTGGCGGTGCATCTGGTTCTCGCGGCAACCCCGGCTCTGATCTGGGTTCCGGCTTTGCGGCTGCCGCTGGCAACCGCGCTGGCAACCAAGATCGTCGCGGATTTCAGCGTTGCGTGGCAGGCGACATCGACAATCGGTCGCCGCGACATGCTCCGGGTGTTCCCGGCGTTTGTCGTCTATTTCGTGGCATACAGCGCGTTCATAGGCGTCGGCTCGCTCTTCCGCCCGAGAATCGAGTGGAAGGGGCAAGTGTACGGGAGACGTCGGTGATCCTGTCTCTGTGGGTGTGTGCGCTGATCGCCATCTGCTTTGCCGCTCCTCGCGCCGCACGCGGGTACGCGGAGACGCACTACCGCTTCATGGCGGGGATGAGCCGCGTCTATCGCCCCTGCGCCGAGGTCTACTGGGACTGCCCGTGGCGCATACGCGCGGGCGATACGCTCCCGTTGGCGCTCATCGTCAAGGATGCCCATCGGTTCCCCACAATCCTCGCTGTCCCGCAGGTGACGCTGACCTGGGACGGCGGCGAGACGAAGATCGCCCTAGGCGGCGACGCGGACTACCCGCTGGACGTTCGCGATCCCTATTGGTACACCATCTACGAAGTGGCGATCCCGCGCGATGCCCGTGGGTGGGTGCAGGTGGCTCCGACCGTTTTCGTCACCACAGGGAGCAACGGTCGTGTGGTAGGCGTCTCCAGCCACGACGGGTTCACGAACGATCCGCTCCGCGTCTACGTATCCGACGACGACCTACCGATTGGCGAGGGCTGGTCGTATGCAGAGACGCACTGCCATTCGTGGCAGACGAGCGACCAGGTGGAGTTCGGCGCGTCGCCCGACATGCTGGCTCGGATGGCTCGATCCGTCGGGCTCCGCTGGGTCTTCGTCACCGACCATTCGTTCGACCTCTCGGTTCCCGTCGGTAAGTGGTTCGGGCGCGACCCGGACAGCACGCGGTGGAAGCTGCTCGGGGGCGAGATCAAGGCGGCGAATACCATCGATGAGGGCGTCACGCTGATTCGCGGCGAGGAGGTCTCCTGCGGGACCGCCGCCGGACACAACGTGCACCTGCTGGTCTACGGCGTCCCTGAGTTCATCCCCGGCAGGGGCGACGGCGCGAAAGAGGGGCGATGGTGGCAGAACGCGCCAGACATGAGCATCGCCGAGGTGCTGGCGATAGCTCGGCTGCATGGGGGTCTCGCATTCCCAGCGCATCCGTTCGTGTCGCATTCGGCGATGGAATCCGTCTTCCTGAACCGTGGCGAGTGGTCCGACAAGGACCTGAGCCATCCGTTCGACGGCTGGGAGATATGGAACACCGACGCCATCGACCGCTTCGGGGTCGCTCGCCGCGAGTGGATCCGACTCCTGCTGGCGGGAAAGCGCTACGCCGCCGTTGCCGGCAGCGATGCACACGGCGATTTCAACCGAACTCGGGCTGTGGGTCTCCCGTTTCTCAGTGTCTACGAGGATCAGCGCGAAGCGTTCGGGACGCCGCGGACGGCAGTCTACACGCCGGACGACACGGT
>Ga0194120_10011444_pt1 | contig 10653 bp, 6 predicted proteins | sample TA2MahCa65mmetaG_FD_148642 | JGI IMG/M metagenome (GOLD analysis project Ga0194120, IMG submission 148642) | Freshwater microbial communities from Lake Tanganyika, Tanzania - TA2015019 Mahale Deep Cast 65m | ecosystem: Environmental > Aquatic > Freshwater > Lake | place: Tanzania: Lake... | reverse complement strand
GGTTCGGTGCCACACGCCGGCTTCGGTATGGGCATCGAGAGGGTGGTCGCCTGGCTGTGTGGCCTGCACCATGTGCGGGAGACCATCCCCTTTCCCCGCACCATGCTGCAACTGTATCCCTGAGGACTGGAGATGAGCAAGAACGGTTACAACTATCGGGAGATCGAGGCTCGCTGGCGGCGGCACTGGGTGGAACATCGCACCTTCCGCACCCCAGGGCCGGGGGAGGAGGGTTTCGATCCGGCCAAGCCCAAGTGCTATGTGCTCGACATGTTTCCCTACACCAGCGGCTCGGGGTTGCACATCGGGCATCCCAAGGGCTACATTGCCACCGACATCTACAGCCGCTTCCAGCGGATGCGCGGCAAGAATGTGCTCCACCCGATGGGCTTCGACAGTTTTGGCCTGCCGGCGGAACAGTACGCCGTGGAGAACAACATCCACCCGGCGGTGTTCACCGAGGACAATATCAGTGTCATCCGCGAGCAGTTGCAGTTTCTGGGGCTGGGCTACGACTGGGACCGGGAGGTGGCCACCTCCCGCGAGGACTATTACCGGTGGACCCAGTGGATCTTTCTGCAATTGTTCAATAGCTGGTACGATCCCGATCTGGAGTGGCAGGACGAGGCGGGCAGACCCCTGCGGGGCCGGGCCCGGCCCATCGCCGAGATGGAGGCGGCCTTCGCCTCTGGGGCCAGGGACCTTTGCCGCGCCGATTTGCAGGCCCTGGGCGGCGGGGACGGCGGGAGTTGGGAGGGACTGAGCGCAGCCCAGCGGGCCGCAGTGCTCAACAATTACCGTCTGGTGTACCAGCGCGAGGTGGTGGTCAACTGGTGCCCGATGCTGGGCACGGTGCTGGCCAACGAGGAGGTGACCAACGAGGGCAAGAGCGAGCGGGGGGACTACCCGGTGTACAAACGGCCCCTCAGACAGTGGATCATGCGGATCACCGCGTACGGCGACCGATTGCTGGCCGATCTGGACGATCCCCGCCTGCCCGACGGCCGGGGGGGTGTCTTCGGCCTGGAATGGCCGGAGTCGGTAAAGCTGATGCAGCGCAACTGGATCGGGTGCAGCGAAGGGGCGGAGATCGAGTTTGCCGTCCTCGACCCAGAAACCGCAAAGCCGGCACAGCGGCTGCTGGTGTTCACCACCCGGCCCGACACCCTCTTTGGGGCCACCTTCATGGTGATCGCCCCGGAGCACCCGCTGCTGGCCGAGTTGATCCCAAGCGCCTGGCCGGCAGGGGTGGACCCGCGCTGGACGGGAGGGTTTCCCGATCCGCGCACCGCGGCCGTTGCGTACGCGGCCCAGGCCGCCGCCAAGGCCCAGGCTGGCCGCGACCTCGACAAGGAGAAGACCGGGGTCTTCACCGCCCTGAGGGCGGTAAATCCGGTCAGCGGCCGAATGATCCCTATCTTTGTCGCCGATTACGTCAGCATGGATTACGGCACCGGCGCCATCATGGCGGTGCCGGCCCACGACGAACGCGACTTTGAATTCGCCAGAGCCTACGGTATCGAGGTGATTCAGGTGGTGGCGCCTCCACCTGGGAACGAGGATCTATGCTTCATTGGCGATGGCGTGTCGCTAAACTCGCCGGCCGCGGGGGAGAGCCCCTTCGCCATCACCGGCCTGCCCACTGCCGAGGCCAAGAGGAAGATCTGCGCGGCCCTGGAGCAGGCAGGGGTGGGGCGGGCCGCCCTCAGTTACAAGTTGCGGGACTGGATCTTCTCCCGGCAGCGGTACTGGGGGGAACCCTTTCCCCTGGCGACGCACCCAGAGGGCTACAGCACCGAGGTGCCGATCCCGGTGGTGCTGCCGGAGATGGAGGATTTCCGGCCTCTGACCTCAAGTTCGCCCGACAGCCCGGTGGCCACGCCCCTGAGCCGGGCGCGAGAGGAATGGCACCGAGTGACGGTGGGGGGGGTAGAGTGCCGGCGGGAGTTGAACACCATGCCGCAGTGGGCCGGCTCGTGCTGGTACTATCTGCGCTTCATCGACCCGTCCAATCCCTCGGCTTTCTGCGACCGCCAGAAGGAGCGCTGCTTCATGCCGGTGGACCTCTACGTGGGCGGTGCCGAACACGCGGTGCTGCACCTGCTGTACTCGCGGTTCTGGCATAAGGTTCTTTTCGACCTGGGACACGTCTCCACCCCGGAGCCTTTCCGCAAGCTCTTCAACCAGGGACTTATCACCGCCGACGCCTTTGCCGACGAGCGCGGGGTGTACATCGACATTCGCGAAGTGGAGTTCCGCGAGGGGGTGCCCTATCAGGCTGGGACAGACAAGAAGCTGGAGCGTTTTGCCGGCAAGATGGGCAAGCGCTACAAGAACGGCCTGCCGCCCGAGGAGGTGGGGGAGGATTACGGGGTGGATACCCTGCGCCTGTACGAGATGTACATGGGGCCCCTGGATCTGAGCACGCCCTGGAGCATGGAGGGCATCCGCGGTATGCAGCGCTTCCTCCAGCGGGTATGGCGGGCCTTCGTGACCCTGGAGCGGCGGGGCAATTGCGGCGGGGAGGAATCGCTGGAGCTGAGCCGGCTGCTCCACCGGACCATCAAGAGGGTGGGCGACGATCTGGAGGGGCTGCGCTTCAACACCGCCATCGCCGCGCTGATTGAGATGAACAACGAACTGGTGAAACTGCCGCACATTCCCCAGACCGTGGCCCGGCCCTTCATCCTGTTGCTGGCCCCTTTCGCGCCCCATCTGGCCGAGGAGTTGTGGGTAGTCTGGGGGTTCGGCAGGGGAGAGATTTCCCGTTGTGCCTGGCCGGAGGCGGATCCCCAGTACCTGCAGCAGGCGACCATCACCCTGCCCATCCAGATCAATGGCAAGACCCGGGGGAATATCGAGGTGCCGGCGGAGATCAGCGCCGATGAAATTAGGGCGAGGGTTTTCGCCCTCGAGAATATCCAGCGCCATGTTCCAGATCAGGCTGTGGTGAAACGCTTCGTCGTGGTGCCCAGGAAGATAGTCAATATCGTGGTGTGATAAGCCCCCAGGTTTTTGTGAACACTGCATTTCCATGGGGAGTCTGCACTGTTATTTTAAGACATATAATTTATATTATGTAAATAATAAAAATGAGTCAATGAAGCTTTTTGTGTAAATGGCAGTGTCAGTTTTCAGCGGCGATCTCAGGAGCTTTTGTCAAAAGTTGTGGATGAGGGGTGAGCGTATCCTTCATGATCAAGCCGCGTTTTTCCGTTCGCCATCGACGAATATCGCCCCGGCGATGACGTGCTCGAGGAGGCGATAGCCGCGCAGTCGCTGCCATCGTTTTTCCGCTTCCCGGGTCAGCTTGAAGGCCATGGTCAGGGTGGCCAGGCGGGAGCCACAGCCCTTGGTCTGTCGGGTGCGGTGGCGCACGGTACTGAAGGTCGATTCGATCGGGTTGGTGGTGCGAATGTGCCGCCAGTGTTCGGCGGGGAAGTCGTAGAAGGTAAACAGCACCTCCTGGTCTTTGATCAGGCACTCACAGGCGGCCGGATACTTGGCCTCATAGCGGTGGAGGAATCGGTCGTAGGCCTTGAGGGCGGCCTCCTTGGTGGCTGACAGATATAGCTGCTGCAGTAGGCCCTTGGCATCGGGCTGCAGGGCCTTGGGCAGCTTGTCGAGGATATTGGCGGTCTTGTGGACCCAGCAGCGTTGTTCCAGGGTCGAGGGGCATTCCTCTCGTAGCGCCCCCCAAAAGCCCAGATTGCCATCGCCGATGGCCAGGAAAGGATCTATCTCCAGCCCACGTGCCTTGAGATCCTGGAGTACCGTTTTCCACGACAGTTTGCTCTCGCGCTGGCCATCGTGGAGGGCGATCAGTTCCTTATGCCCCTCGGCGGTGGCCCCGATCAGCACCAGGAGGCAGGGCCGCTCCGGCTCTAAACGGACGTTGAAGTAAATGCCATCCGCCCAGACGTATACGTATCGCTTGCCGGTCAGATCCCGTTTCTGCCAGGCGGTGAACTCCCCCTCCCAAACCTTCTTGAGCCGGACCACATTGGCCGCGGACAGCCCTCCAGCCTCTTCGCCCAGGATCGCTTGCAGGGCCTCGGGAAAACAGGATGTCGACAGCCCCTTCAGATACAGCGCCGGAATCAACGCCTCGATACTGGGTGTTCGCCGCAGATATGGCGGCAGAATGGCACTGGTGAAGTGGTGCCCCTCCCGCCGATCATGGACCCGCGGTTGGCGAATAGTCAGCTTGCCGATCCCGCTGACCAACTCCCGTTGGGGATGGCTGCCGTTGCGCACCACCACCTGGCGTCCCGCTGCTTCCGAGGCCCCGCGACTTCCTTCAATATATTCGTCCACTTCCACTTCCAGGGCCGCTTGCAGCATCTTGCGTGCTCCGGCCCGCAGCAACTCCTCCAGGCTGGAGTGCAGGACCGTCTGGGTTAGCTGCTGCACTTGGGTTGCCGTATATTCTGCCATGAGCGTATCCTTTCGCCCTCGCCAAAGGGCGGTGAGTGATGGTGGCCATACTCAGGATACGCTCTTTTTTTGCCCCCAGCCATCCACAACTTCTGAACATAGCTCTTCCAGTGACGTGCTCCAACCGTAACACCTCGACATCGGCTGTCCAGTTTCGGAACCGAAAGCAGATACCGCCGTCGCCGTTGCGACTCGCCGTCTGCGCCGCATAACTAGTGATTTAACCGCGATTATTCGGTATATCTATCCCTACGGTGGAGATATACCGAAAGAATGGCGCCTGTCCTTGTCCAATGTCGCCCGGCGTTTCGCGTGACAGCACCCGAAGCCTGTAGCTTATGAACCTCAGTACCTACCCCATTAGGGTGGGCTGAACTAGGTCGATTGATGCCCTTACGGGGCAAGATACAAAAATTACCTTTGGCAGACAAAGGAATCTGAAAGGCCTGGCTTTTTCGGACTAGCGCGGATTCTCGAGCAGGAGAGGAGGAACAAACGACTGGTAAAGGGAATGGGGCCTCCCCGATTTCAGCAAGTCATGAGGAGCCCCAGCCCCATTGGGGGGTGGCCCAGCAGGGGGGCACTTGGTGGCCACCTGGTGACTAAGAACCGCGTTCTGGTGCCCATAGGGCGACTCATCGCCCTTCACTCGAGTCAACCAAACGTAACAGGTAAATTCAAAAGAATGCGGACGTTACGCGCAGGCTCCTGAAAATCCTGCTACTTGCGTAACTGCTCTGAATCCGACGTTAAATCCGTTGTGGCGGCGCGAGAGCGCCGCTAGGTGGGTTCGATTGCCACACCTTCCCGCCAGAAAACGACCGTCTGACTGATCGCGACTAACGAGGGTAGGCGCCCTCAGGAGCTTTCTTTTTGTCTGGACTGCGATGACAGCGCCGGCAACAGTCGCCCCCGGCGGTAAAATCCCCTAAATTCAGCGGCAATCCCTGGTAAAACCACATAGAAACGGAGGAGCCATGACGCTCTTTGCCAGCGCTGCCCCGGTACCCATGACCGAGGAGCAGAAGTTCTTCTTTGACCTGCGCGGCTGGATTCTGCTGCCCTCGCTGCTGACTCCCGCCGAGATCGAGGCGGCCAAGGCCGAGGTGTACGCCGGTGCCAAGCAGAGTTACGAAGGAGTGCTGCAGAATCTACTCGACCATCCGGCCATCACCGGCATCCTGTCCGAGATCCTGAGCGAGGACCCCTTTGTCGGGGACGAGTATTACGGCTTCCGCTGCGAGGGCTCCTTCACCACGGTGCGGCCGCCAGGGTGGAGCAAGATGCAGCGGGGCGATCAGGGGATGCCGCACGTGGTGCGGCCGCCGCAGCAGGCCAACGCCATGCGTTATCAGGTGGCGGGGAACAAGATCTTCGCCGGCCTGACCCGGGTGGTATGGGAACTGGAGGAGGTGAAAGCCGGACAGGGAGGCACCACCTTCCTCAGTGGCTCGCACAAGACGCATTTCAACTACGGCGGCCCGGACCGCTGGCGGCCCAATATCGGCGAGTCCCCCTGGGAGAACCAGATGCGGGCGATGATGGACGAGTATAGCTGTCCGCCCGGCTCGGTGGTGATCTTCACCGAGAGCCTGGTCCATGCGGCCAACGACTGGACCAACCCGAACAACCCCCGCTGTGCGGTCTTCAACTGCTACAACTCCATCTGGGCTCAATGGCACCTGGTCAACCTCAGCCACGAGAAGATCATGGCCATGCCCCCCAAGCGGCGCACCCTCTTCCGGGGCACCTGGGCCCTAGGAGGGAATGGCAATTACGTGTATGCTGAGGACAACCGGGCCTTGTGAAGTAGCGAAAAGCAGCAAGTCAAAAAGGGAGCTCAGTTCAGCGCTGCGTCCCCTTTTTATGGTGGAAAACTGAGCTCACCCTCAAATAACTGACGGTTTTGCAGGGCCTGTGCCCCCCTCTGGAGCAGCCTTAACCACTGGTTTTTGCCTGAGGGATGCTGAACCAGGTGTGGGGAGGAGAGTGGCACATGATTTGCATCGCGGGGCATATTGGTACAGCGGCCTTCAAAGCCTGATCTGAAGAAGAGGGTCATCATGTCGACGCGCTATCGCTTTCAATATCTCGTGCTTCTGGTCCTGCTCCTCAGTGCCCTGAGGCCGGCGGTGTCAATGGCCGCCCCCCAGGGCCAGCGGACCTTTGAGCGTGCCCAGCTCCTCCGCACCCTGGATCTGATCCGGCAGGGACAGGCCAGGATGGCCGTGCCGGCCTTCCTGGCCCGCGCCAAGGCCGTGCAGCTCACCGGTGGCACGGGGATCATCACCGGATCCTTGGCGGGTCTCCTGCCCGCGGGTTTCGCCTCGGCGTCGGTCGTGGCTTGGATCGCGGATTCCACCCAGAGCCGCGAGGGTGTCGCTATCGCCGCCATCCAGCCCGACGGCAAGTACCGCATTGAGGGGCTCTCAGCGGGTGCCTACTACGTGACCGCCTCGGCCAAGGGCTACATCCCCCAGTATTTCAAGGGTGCCAAGACCTTGTCCGACGCAGTCCCGGTGCAGGTGGGCGAGGGCGAGACTGTCGAGGGCATCGACTTTGTCATGGAGCCGCTCTCGGTTGGCACGGGCAGCATCGCCGGCACGGTCCGCCTAGAAAGGGACGGCCAGCCCGTCGTCGAGGCGGGCGTCCAGGTGTTTTCTCCCGACAATCCCTTCCTCAGCAGCTTTGCCCAGACCGACAAGGAGGGCAAGTACCTCATCTCCGGTCTGCCCGGCGGTGCGTATCTGGTCCAGGTCTGGGCCAGCGGCACCCTGCCCGAGTTCTTTGACAATGCCCAGTCCCCGGACCTGGCGACCCGGGTCGAGGTGAGGGAGGGGGCGGTTACCGAGCACATCGACTTCAGCCTGGCCACCGGCGGCACGATCAGCGGGTACGTGCGCGATGCCGCAGGGACGCCCATCCCCGGCGCCTATGTCCAGGCCTATGTGTACGAGTCCATGCCGGTGCAGATCGATACAGCGGTGGTGCAGGAGGGAGAGGCAGCAGCGCCGGCTCCTGCTCCAGACGGGATGATGGCCGAGCCCATGCCCGCAGACCAAATGCTCGGGAAGCGCGGCGGGTACATCGCCCCCTCTGGCGGTTGGGCGATCTCGGATGAGACCGGGTTTTACCGCATCGGCGGCCTGGGCACGGGAAAGTACTATGTCATGGCCCAGGTCTCGGGCCGCTGGTACTACGCGGTCCGGTGGTACGATGCCGTCTCAGATTTCATGCAGGCCTCACCGGTGTCCGTCACGATGGACGTGGAGACCCCGGGTATCGATCTGAAGCTGGACCTGCCGGTCTTGCGCAGCGCCCTCTCCGGGCGGGTGACGGATCGCAAAGGCCAGCCAGTGGCCGAGGCCTTTGTCACGGTGCAGAGCGCGGCGCAGTGGGGGCGAGGGGCGGGCGAGCCGGGCATGATCAATATCTGGGCCTATGCAGTCACCGACAAAGAGGGCATTTACACCGTAGAAGAACTGCCAGCGGGCACGTATCTGGTGGCAGCAGCGGCGCAGGCCGGTTGGGAATACCTGCAGCGCTGGTACCAGGATGCCCTCACACCAGAGGCGGCCACCCCGGTGACCCTGGGAGAGGGCGAACGCACGGGTAGGATCGACGTGGTGCTGCCGGTGCAGGTCGGCACGGCCAGCTTGTCCGGGGTGGTGCGCGACAGCAAGGGGCAGGCGCTGCCCTGGGCCTTCATCGAGGTGCGGCCAGCGGCCGCAATCCTCGACCCCTCGCAGCCTGCCAACCTGTGGGCCTATGCCCAGACCGACAGCCAGGGCGCATACCGGGTGGACCGTTTGCCGGCGGGGGTCTACGCAGTCCATGCGACCTATGGCACGGGCGACATGTACGGGCAGGGCTGGTACGATGGGTCTGTATCCCCAGAAGCCCTGACCCCCGTATCCCTGGCTGAGGGTGAGGGGCGCGGCAACATCGATTTTGACCTCACGGTGAGGCCGATTTACGGATCGATCGAGGGGAGCATCACCGATGCGGCCACCGGAGCCCCTCTGGCGCGCGCCTATATCGAGCTTTCGCCCGTGCGGCGGGACCAAGGCATGTATGCGCCCTTTGGCTACTATGCTTCGCACGCGTTTACGGACGAGGCTGGCCATTTTGTCCTGACCTATATCCCCGAGGGCAGCTACTGGCTCGCGGTGTACGCCGACGGCGCCGCCTCTCCGCCTGCAGCGGGAGATGCCGGCGGGAAAGGGGCTTTGGTAGAGGTCATCGGCGGCGAGGTCACCATCCACAACCTGGCCCTGCCGCAGATGGACAACGGAGAAGGGATCATCACCGGCACGGTGACAGTCAACTACGGCGGACCCATGCCTTTGTCTGACCGGGCGCCGGCGCCGGCCTGGGAATCCGCGACGGTGGATATCGCCAAGGACAGCGGCATGGCGGCCATGCCGCCCGAGGTAGCGGTGGTGCTAGCCTATCCGCTGGTCGATGGCCAGGTGAGCACCGCCACGAGCTACACGGCCGTCACGGCCCCGGACGGCACCTATGCCCTGCGGGGGCTGGCGCCGGGCGACTACGTCGCGATGAGTTTTGCGCCCAACAGCATCGGGGTGTACTACGGCGACACCTATGCGCCCGAACTATCGACCCCGATCCATGTCGATGGCCAGCAGCCCACCGCCGGCATCGACTTCACCCTGGCCCCGGCCTATTTCTGGAGACTCGCCGCTGGCGACGGGGCAATGCCCACCGCCGGTATGGCCGGGAGCAAAGGCGCCGAGTCCCCCGGTCCGGGCAACTCCGGTACGGCAGCGGTGCACGGCAGGGTGACCGCCTCGGACGGCAAGGCCATCGCGGGAGCCACGGTGTACCTGCTCGACGAGGCAGCGCAGCCCGTGGCGTACGAGCAGACCGGACCCGACGGCAGCTTCGAGTTGTCCGGCGTAGCGCCCGGAGAGTACCGCCTGTACGCCGGCAAACTGGGCCTGGGAGGGACGTACAACGGCAATGTCTCCACCTTTGCCCAGGCAGAGGCCCTAACGCTGAACGGGGGAGCGCAGGAGATCAACCTGATCCTCTCGCTGGGACCGATCACCGCCGTCGAGGAGGAAGAGGAGGCGGTGTTGCCCCGGACTCTCACCCTGCTGGGCAACTATCCCAACCCCTTCAATCCCAACACCCAGATCGGTTTTGCCGTGCCAAACACAGGCCGCGCCACCCTGCGGGTGTACAATGCCCTGGGCCAGCAGGTGGCAGTGCTCTTCGACGGCATGGCCGAAGCCGGCCGCCAATACACCCTCTCTTTCCAGGCCGGCGCCCTTTCAGCCGGTACCTACATCTACACCCTGGAGGTCGGGGGAGAGGTGCGCTCGCGCAAGATGGCGCTGGTCAAGTAGAATAGAACCACAAGCAACCCCTCCGACAGATCCCCACTACCAGCCGCAAAAGGTGGTGGGGATTTTTGTCTATCGGTCAAGTATAACCGTCGCCTAGCACCTACCCCTGCCCGTGGCAATGCCCCCTGGTGCCGCTTTCAATCCGCCTGAAGGCCGCACCGTCCTCCCTTGAGAACACCCGGGGGGAAGTGCCCCGCATTGACGATGCGGCGGGGGTGCCTCTCCAGGGCTTCGCGCACCAAATGGTTCATGGGATATATCGGGTATGTCGGTTCTTGGTGTCCCGCACCGTTATCAGCCCTTTCTCACCCTGTGCAAAGTCTATGTCCCGCCACTCCAGCTTGAATAACTCCCCGCGGCGCATACCTGTATAGATTGCCAACGTTGCCAACCAACTCAAGTGAGGAGCGTACGCCTCCAGCAGCCTGTCTAGTTCGTCCTCGGCCAGGAAGTTATACTCAGGTGGATGCTCTTGCTGTTGCTTTACTCCCCAGGCGGCGTTGCTCTCGATATACTCCCAATCGACGGCTTTGCCAAGCATTGGATCGCCCCAGGGTCATATTGGACCGTCTTTTGGGGTTATCTTTCCCCTGGAAAGGAGTCTGTATGATAGCCAAGAATAGCAGGAATGCAGAGAACGGCCGGTTTTCGTCGCGGCGCAAAATGGAAGCGGTGTTACGTCTTCTTCAAGGCAAGGACTAGGATTTGCTGTCGCGGGAGTATGGGGTAGTGGCGGCGCGATTGAGCCAGTGGCGGGAGTGGTCTTCTCCCCGAAACCTGTACCAGTTGAGATGCGAGGAATTGGCGCCGTATGTTGGGTAGAAGGAGACCAGACCGATGAAGG
>Ga0194120_10011441_pt1 | contig 10654 bp, 7 predicted proteins | sample TA2MahCa65mmetaG_FD_148642 | JGI IMG/M metagenome (GOLD analysis project Ga0194120, IMG submission 148642) | Freshwater microbial communities from Lake Tanganyika, Tanzania - TA2015019 Mahale Deep Cast 65m | ecosystem: Environmental > Aquatic > Freshwater > Lake | place: Tanzania: Lake... | reverse complement strand
AGTCCCTGCGGCGAGCGAGGCGGGCCGCTCGGCCGCCACCGTGTGGGCGGCGACCCCGCGGGCCTCGCCACGCCGGCACGCCCGTCGCATGACCTTTGCGTGCGGGGGCGACCTCGGGCGGACCCTGTGCTGGCGAGCGCGCCGAGTGCGATCCAACCCAGTGGCCTGGTCAACGTCGGGCGTTTTCCTCGGACTGGGCCTGCCAGGCTGCTTCGTGAAGTGCGTGCGCCGTCATCCCGGCCGCTTCAAATCACCGGTTTCGCCCTCATCCCCGGCGCTTCGCGCCACCCCTTCTCCCAACGCCTTGGGCGAAGGGGCCTCTTCGCCAGAGGTTCTCCCAGCCACCAGGAGTTCCGCAGTCCGCGCTGCCGGCGCCGCCGGGTCCACCCCTGCACCTTGGGCCAGAGGAGCTGACCGTCTACCCCTTCCTGTCCTCGGGTGGATCGACCCCGGCGACCACTGGCCTGGGCCACCGGATCCGATCACACTCGAGCGCGCCCCTCGCCTTGCAACGCACGCCCGCTTCTGCGATATGGCGGTCATGGGGGATCTGCCTGCCGCCGAGCCGCCCTGCCCCGCCGCCTTCGACGCGGACGTGATCGTCGTCGGCAGTGGTTTCGGCGGATCGGTTGCCGCGCTGCGGATGGCCGAGAAGGGCTACAAGGTCTTGGTCGTCGAGCGCGGCCGACGCTGGTCGATGGCCGACTTTCCGCGCTCGAACTGGAACGTGTTCCGATCGCTGTGGGCGCCCGCGCTGCAGATGTCGGGCATCCTCAAGCTCACGCTGCTCGACGACGTCCTGGTGCTGTCCGGTGCCGGCGTCGGCGGTGGTTCGCTCGTCTACGCCAACACGCTGCTCGTGCCGCCGGAGCCGTTCTTCCGCGACCCCCAGTGGGCGGCGCTGGATCCAGACTGGCAGGCGACGCTGGCGCCGTACTACCGGCGGGCGCAGCGCATGCTCGGCGCGGTGCCGAACCCGGTGTTTGGCCCCGCCGACCGCGTCCTGGGCGACGTCGCGCGCGAGATGGGCCGCGGCGACCGCGTCCACGTCACCGACGTCGGGGTGTTTTTCGGCGAGCCGGGTGTCACCGTCGCCGATCCGTACTTTTCTGGCCGCGGGCCCGATCGCACCGGCTGCAACCAGTGCGGCGCGTGCATGACCGGCTGCCGCCATGGCGCCAAGAACACCCTCGACCGCAACTACCTGCACCTCGCTGAGCGCCTGGGCGCCGAGGTGCGCGCCGAGCGCGAGGTCGTGTCGCTTCGCGCCATCGGTGGACCGGACGCCCGTGGCGCCGACGGTTGGCTGGTCGAAGTGCGGCCGTCGCTCAGTCTCGCGCGCATGGTTGGCCGGCGCCAGACGTTGCGCGCGCGCTGGGTCGTCCTCGCCGGCGGGGTCCTCGGCACCCTGCCCTTGCTGATGCGATCGCGACAAGCAGGGCTCCTGCCGCACCTGCCGGCGGCGCTCGGTCGCAAGCTCCGCACCAACAGCGAGGCGATCGTCGGCGCGACGGCGCCCGGCGGCGAGGATTTCAGCAAAGGCGTGGCGATCACCTCAGGAGCCTACTTCGACGACCACACCCACATCGAGGTCGTCCGCTACGGCGAAGGCCACGACGCCCTGTCGATGCTCGCGACGCTGCTCGTCGACGGTGGCGGCCGCGCGCCGCGCGCGCTGAGGTGGCTCGCGACGATCGCGCGCCATCCGCTGCGGTTCCTGCGCTCGTGGTGGAAGTTCGGCTGGGCGCGCAGCTCGATCATCCTGCTCGTCATGCAGACGCTCGACAACAGCCTGGACGGTCGCTGGGCGCGGGCGTGGTGGTGGCCGTTCTCGCGCCGGTTGCGCACCGCGCGGCCGGCCGGCGGCGACGCCAACCCCACCTACATCCCAGTCGGCAACGAGGTGGCGCGTCGCGTCGCCGCCCGCATCGGCGGCTGGCCGATGAGCGCGATCAACGAGGTCCTGCTCGACGTCCCGACCACCGCGCACATCCTCGGGGGATGTTCGATCGGCGCCGCCGACAGGGGGGTGGTTGACGCCACCCAGCGCGTGCACGACCACCATGGTCTCTGGATCTGTGACGGTTCGGTCATGCCCGCCAACCTCGGCGTCAACCCGAGCCTGACCATCACTGCCCTGGCCGAGCACGCGATGGCGGCGGTGCCGGCCAAGGGCGAGGCGGTCGAGCCAGTCGTCGCGGCGGAGGTCGGGGTCTGGCGACCGACCTGAACGCGCACGGCGGGCTCATCCCGCAACCAGCGCAGCGCCGGCACCGTCACGGCGGGGTCGGATCGCAGTAGCCCTTCCACACAGGAGAAATCCAGGCCTTGGCGGCGGCGTGGACGCCATAAAGGTCGTCAACCTCGAGCTCGACCCGGACCTTCTTGTTCATGATCTTGCAGGGCTCTTTGACAAATGCCGGCAGGCCGGCGTACAGCAGCCCATCGAAATCGGGCTCCGACTTGAGCGTGCCGATGATCTCGACCCGGCCGGGCTTGACCATCTCGTCGCCGGCCGGTCCCTCGACGTGCATCGTCACCGCGACGCGGGCCTTCTTGGGGTGAAGGTTCCTCGTCCGGGCCGAGACCCAGATGTGCTGTCCACCCTGTGGGCCCTTGAGGATCTCCGGCTGGCCCTTGCCATCGGTCCACACCACGAAACCCTCGCCCATCTCGTTGGCGCCGCCCACGCTCGCCCACGGCGAGGTCGACGCATCGGGCGAGCCCGGATCGGCGGCCGGCGCGTCGACGGCGCCGACGTCGCTGGCGTCGGCCGCGGTGGAGTTCGGGGCGCCGCACGCCTGCGCGACCAAGGCGAGGAACGCTGCGATGGCAGACCGCGGCACCATTGGCGCGATCATAGCGGCGCCCGCCGTCGGTGCAACCGCAGCCGCCGCGCGGGGGCGCGGTTGTGAAACGGGACGTGAGGCTGTGGCCGGCCGCCGGCCATCGCAAACGGCACTCGTCTCGCGCAATTCCATGGACTTGAACAAATGGTGGATCTGTTCAGGGCCCGCGGGGGCCAGCGCCGCAGCCGCCGCGCGCGGGCGCGGTTGCGAAACGGGACGTGAGGCTGTGGCCGGCCGCCGGCCATCGCAAACGGCACTCGTCTCGCGCAATTTCATGGACTTGAACAAATGGTGGATCTGTTCAGGGCCCGCGGGGAGCAGCGCATCAGCCGCCGCGCGCGGGCGCGGTTGCGAAACGGGACGTGAGGCTGTGGCCGGCCGCCGGTCATCGCAACCGGCACCCGTCTCGCGCAATTTCATGGACTTGAACAAATGGTGGATCCGTTCAGGGGCGTCGGCGTCGCGGCCGAGCGCCGGCACTCTCGACGCCGAGTTCGACGTGATCCCGTGGACTTGAACAGTGGGTGGATCACCGGAGTGGCGCCGACGCCTCTCCCCTCGTGGCACAGAGGTCGAGCGAAGCGCCGGGGTGGGTGGTCGCGCGAAGCGCAGGGTGATGGGCCCCCTGGCGCGTCGCACGCCGTTCTTGCGTCCGCCGTGCCCTGCCCGCAGGTGGCAGTGCCAAGCGCCCCCGGACCCGCTAGAATCCCGCACCACGGCGCCACGGGCCGCGCCGCGGAGTCGGCATGGCCATCGTTGACCGCGTCTCGGACTGCATCGGCAACACGCCGCTCGTGCGCCTCTCTGGGCTCGCCCCCGCGGGCGTCGACCTCATCGCCAAGGCCGAGTTCCTCAACCCGGGCGGGTCGATCAAGGACCGCCCAGTGCGCGAGATCCTCGACGCGGCCGAGCGCCGCGGCGAGCTGCGCCCCGGAGCCGCCATCGTCGAGGCCACGAGCGGCAACACCGGCATCTCGATCGCCATGATCGCCGCCGAGAGGGGCTACGCCTGCATCCTGTGCATGCCCGAAGACATGAGCGTCGAGCGCCGCAAGATCCTGCGCGCCTACGGCGCCCGCGTCGAGCTCACGCCGAAGGAATCCGGAATGGCCGGCGCGGTCGCGCGCGCGAGGGAGCTTTTGCGCGACATGGGCGCGAACGCGATGACCACGCGACAGTTCGAAAACCCGGACAACCCGGCGGCGCACGACAAGACCACCGCGCGCGAGATCGCCGCCGAGGTCGCCGGCAGGCTCGACGTCCTCGTCGCCGGAGTCGGCACCGGGGGGACGCTCACCGGCACGGCGCGGGCGCTCAAGCGCGAGTTTCCACGCCTGTGGGTGGTGGCGGTCGAACCGGCGCGGGCCCAGGCGTTCGCCGGCGCGCCGTTCCAGCCCCACGCGATCCAGGGCATCGGCGCCGGCTTCGTGCCGACCATCGTCGATCGCTCGCTGGTCGATGAGGTGGTCGCGGTCCACGACGACGACGCGCTGCAAACGGCCGGCAGCCTCGCGCGTGGGCACGGTCTGCTGGTCGGGCCGAGCTCGGGCGCCAACGTGTGGGCGGCGCAGCAGGTCGCGCGTCGCCTCGCCGCCGGCGCGCGGGTCGTGACGTTCCTGTGCGACTCGGGCGAGCGCTACCTCGCCGGGCAGGCCTAGCCCATGCACGGCGGGATCGAGGCGGCGGAGGCAGCGGCGCGGCGCATCCACGCCCAGGCCGGGCTGTCTGGGCCGGTGGCGGCGCTGCCCGACCCCGACGCGATCTGCGATCTGCTCCAGCTCGGCCGGCGCGTGCTGTTCCCCGAAGTGTTCTCGGGCGCGAAGCCGTGCGCCGAGGGGCTCGCAGGCTGCTGCCTCGAGCTGCACCAACGCCTGTGCGCGCTGCTGGTGGCGGAGTGGACGGCGCGCCCTGGCCGCGACGGCGAGGGCGACGGCCCGTACGCCGCCTGCCCGCGCGACGTCGCCCACATCGCCGAACGCGCCGCGCACACGGCGACGTCGGTCGTCGACGACCTGCCGCGCTTGCGCGGTGAGCTGGAGGCCGACGTTCAAGCGGCGCTGGACGGCGACCCTGCCGCGCGGTCGCGCGCCGAGATCATCCTGTGCTACCCGGGCTTCTTCGCCATCTGCGCCCACCGCTTCGCCCACCTGCTGTGGCTCGCCGACGCCCCGCTCGTCGCGCGCATGATGACCGAACAGGCCCATCACCGCACAGGCATCGATCTGCACCCCGGCGCGCGAATCGGTCCGGCCTTCTTCATCGACCACGGCACCGGCGTGGTCGTCGGCGAGACGGCGATCCTCGGCGCGCGCGTCCGCCTGTACCAGGGCGTCACGCTCGGCGCGCGCTCGATCGGCAAGGGTGAGGCCCTGCGGGCGCGCAAACGCCATCCGACTCTCGAGGACGACGTGGTCATCTACGCCAACGCGACCATCCTCGGCGGCGACGTCGTCATCGGCAAGGGCGCGGTCATCGGCGGCAACTCCTGGGTCACGACCAGCGTGCCGGCTGGGGCACGCCTCCGCGTCGACGTCGCCGCGCGTGTCGCCGACGCGGTCGTGATGGTCCCTGATGGCGCCCAGCCCGAGTAGAGCCCCGATCCACCATTTGTTCAACTCGATGAGATCACTTCGGATCTCCGATCGACGCCGAGGATTTGGCTGGTTCGGGCGCCTGCAGGCAGCGAAGCTCCGATCCGCTGCTTCGGGCGCGCCTCACCGCCGTTTGAGGGATTCTCTCGCTGCGACGACCTTGGTACCGCCGAATCCGCTGACCCGCTCGCACCTTGAACTGCACGCCGAATCGACCTCCGCAGAGGACGCCTCTGGTGGATGCTTGGCGCGGGGGCGCGGTTCCGAAACCGGGGTCGGGTCACTGGAGCCCCCGTCCAGCGCTCGCGGTGGCTGTTTCACGTCATTTCATGGACTTGAACAAATGGTGGATCTGCCCACACGACAGGCGCTGTCGCGTCCGGCGCAGGCAGGGCCCCGGCCAGGGCCTGGCCCTCGGCGTCGCGGTCGCTCGCCGGCACCTTCGTCTCCGGGTTTCACGTGATTCCATGGACTTGAACAAGTGGTGGATCTGCGGTCAGGGACACCCCTGATTTGGAACCGCGCCCTTGGCGCGGAGGGCAACTTTCGCTGTCGCCGTGCGTTGTAGTATAGTGGCCGTGGCCCCACCCGGTCGCCGCCGTGCTGCCGCGGCTGCACGGGCCTTTCGCGCGGCCGTCACACCCGCCGCGGACCGAACGACGAGACGGAGCCCATGGAAGGAAGTCAGTTGGTCGGCAAGGTCCTTGCCGGCCGTTACAAGCTCGTCAAGCTGATTGGCCTGGGCGGCATGGGCTCTGTGTACCAGGGCCACGATCAGCAGATGTCGAACCGGGTGATCGCGGTGAAGGTGCTGGCGCACCACCTCGTCAGCGACGAGAAGCAGGTCGCGCGGTTCGAGCAGGAGGCGCGCGCGGCCAACCAGCTGCGCCACCCCAACACCATCAGCGTCATCGACTTCGGCAACACCGACGGCCACCTGTTCATGGTGATGGAGTTCCTGACCGGCGAGACGCTGACCCAGGTGCTGCGGCGCGGCCGCCTCGAGACCGGCCGGGCGATGTACATGATCCGGCAGGTGCTCAAGTCGCTCGCCGAGGCCCACAGCAAGGGCATCGTCCACCGCGATCTCAAGCCCGACAACATCTTCGTCTGCGAGATCTACGGCGAGAAGGACTTCATCAAGGTCATCGACTTCGGCATCGCCAAGTTCCTCGAGTCGGGCGGGCAGGAGCTCACCCAGGCCGGCAAGATGTTCGGCACGCCGCGTTACCTGTCGCCGGAGCAAGCCCAGGGCCTGCCGTTGTCGGCCGCCAGCGACCTGTATTCGCTCGGCGTCATCCTGTTCGAGATGCTCGCCGGGCGGCCGCCGTTCATGGCCGAGGACCCGATCGCTGTCGCGATCAAGCACGTCCAGGAGGCGCCGCCCCGCTTCGGCGAGGTCGTGCCCGATCTCTACATCCCCGACGAGCTCGACCACATGGTGTTCAAGATGCTGGCCAAGAAGCCCGGCCAGCGCTTCCAGTCGGCCGAGGAGATCCTGGATGCGATCGAGGGCGTCCTGGTCTCCCTCGGGGCGCCTCGCCATCCGAGCGGGCAGTTCCAGGCGCTCACCAACCGCACGCCCGGCCGGCCGGTCACCGTTCCGCCGCCATCGCGGCGGCCGCAGCCCCAGATGGCCCGCGCGCCGGTCGACGACGACGCGACCCGCACGCTCGACACCGTCGCGTCTGCAGGCGGTGCGCCGGCAGCGACGATGGCGATGGATCTCGCGAAACCGGTGGCGATGGGGGCGGTCTCGGGCGCCGAGACGGTCGCCCTCGACACGATCGACGCGCGCGCCCACGTCGACCAGGCCCGCGCACAGGTCGCAGCGCCAAGGCCACCGCCAACCAAAGCGGCGGCGGGCGGCGACTTCGGCACCCACCGCTTGCTGCTGCTCCTCGTCATCGCCGTGGTCCTGATCGGCGGCGCGATCGCGGTGTTGCTGCTGTCGCGCGATGATCCGAGGGGGGCGCCGCATCCCGGCGCGGTCGCGCGGTCCGACGAGGCTCCGGGGCATGCCGGCAGCGATCAGGCTCAAAAGGCCGACAAGCCGGCGACCGATCCGGCCAAGGACCGGGGCAGTGCGCCGAGCGAGGCGGCTCCGAAGGCCGAACCGCCCAAGCCCGAACCGGCGGCTGCGGTCGCCGACGCCGGCGCCGCAGCTGCGCAAGCCGCCGACGCGGTGGTCGGTTCGCGGGCCGATGCCGACGCAGACGCCGCGGCCATGGTCGCGTCGCCCCAGGCCGCAGCGCCGGCGGCACCGAAGCTCATGATCACGTCGAAGCCCGAAGGCGCGAGCGTCATCGCCGATGGCAAGGTGCTGGGCAAGACCCCGTACACGGTCGAGCTCGCCAAGGGCGGGTTCTCGCGCCTGGTCGTCAAGCGGGACGGCTTCGACCCCTACGAGCAGTCGTTCGACGAGCTGATGCTCATCGCGTCGAGCCGCCAGTCGTTCGAGGCGACGCTGCAGCCGAGCAAATCGGTGATCAAGAAGGTCATCAAGAAACCGAAGTGGGAGTAGGCGCCGTGACGATGTCCCGCGAATTCCCGATCTGGACGCTCGGCTGTGCGGCGATCGCTGCCCGCGCCGTGACCTGCGCGCTCGCGACCGTCGCTGTGCTCACGACTGCCGCCGAACCGGCGCTCGCCGGACCGTCGGACAACGAGACCAAGGCTTTCGAGATCTACCAGCGCGCCAAGGCGCTGTTCGAGGCCAAGGACTATGAAAAATCCGCCGACCTCGCCGAGCAGGCCGAGAGGCTGTTCGCCCAGCCGATGATCGTGCTGCTCAAGGGGCGGGCGATGCGCCAGCTCGGCCGCCTGCGCGAGGCCGACGCGGCGTTCAAGCAGTGCAAGGCGGGCGCGGCGCAGCTGTCGAAGCAGGCCCTGCACATCCTCACCGACGAGATCATCGCCAACGCCGACGAGATGCGGTCGAAGGGCGAGCTCATCATCGCCGTCGAGGGCTCGACGGCCGCCCAGGTCCTCGTCGACGGCGCAGAGGTGAGGATGCCCTACGCGCGCTGGCTCCCGGTCGGCAAGCACCGTGTCGAGGCGCTCGCGGCCGGGCGCAAGTCAGTGCGGCGCGATGTCGAGATCACCGCCGCGTCGACCGCCGAGGTCAAGCTCAACCTCGACATCCGCGACGGCCGGCTGGTCGTGGTCGCGCCCGGCAGCCTGCGCAACGTGGTGGTGCGGATCGACGGCAAGGTGGTCGAGATCGCCGACGAGGCCAGGATCGGCGATCGCTCGCCGCCGCAGACGGTCGAGCCCGGCAGCCACGAGGTCGTGTGCGTGCGCGGCGAACGTCAGGTCGGCTCCAGGGTCGAGGTGCCCGCCGACGGCGTGGTCGACGCGCGCTGCGACGGCCTCGATCCACCGCCGAGCCCCGCGCGGCGGGCCGCCGGGTGGGGCGGCGTGGCGTTGGGCGGCAGCCTGTTCGCGTTTGGTGCCTACAACGTCGGCTACTATGCCTACAAGACCTCGAACGGCTTCGTCGAGCGCGTTCCCGAGGGCAGCGTGTCGCGCATGTCGGGCGGCCTCACCTACGCCCTGGTCGGCGCGGCGGTCGGCACGGCGAGTTGGCTCTTGTGGCTGCGCGACGGCGGCGCAGCGACGGCCGACGCCCATCCACTGGCGTCACCGCCACGGCCCACCGCGATCGCTGCGGCGCGCGACTGACCGTCGGTGAGTCTGCCCATCCGCAGGCCCTCCAGGGCCGCGTCGGCGGCCTTGCATCGGCCACAACCGTTGGGATGCAATTCCATCATCTCGTGGACGCGCGCAGAGGCCAGGCCAGGCCAGAGGTCGCTTCACGCCCCCTCGGAGGGTGTGCGCAAAGGGGCGGTCGCGACGGCCGTGAGGCGCCCGGCGGGCCAGGAGCGACGCTGTGGCCGAGCGAGCGGTTCAGAGAAGGCGCGCCGCAGTGAGGCTGCGAACAGCGACGCCGCCCGCTGGAGTACACCGTGGACCGGAGCAGTCACGACCCTGCACACACGGTCGCAGCGCAGCCCGCCCGCATCGCGCCACACGGACAACGACGACGGGCAGCGGCACCTGCGCGCTCGGGCAGGGAGTGGTCGTGAAGCGACGCGCGCGCGGATGTGGCGGCCTGCTGCGCCGCGCGCTGAACCTTTGCGCCTCGCCGCGCAACCCAAGAGGCCGCCCTGCCACAGCGGGGCCGCGCCGTCGGCAGCTTCGATGAAAGACGCCCATCCCGATGCCCGGGTTCCTTCGCAACCGGACCGCGAAGGGCTGTGCCGCCGATGCGGCGCGAGCTGCCACGTCGCCGTCCCCGCCGGCGATCGCGGCGCGGTGGTGGTCCCCGGGCTGCACTGCCAGTTCCTCGGCCGCGACGGCGACCGCTTCCACTGCACTGTCTACGCCGAGCGGTTCCTGCGCGCGCCGTGGTGTCACACCGCCCTGGCGGCCCAGCCCCTCGGCTACCTCGCCGTCGACTGCCCCTACGGCGCGCACCCCGACGGCAAGGTCACCCTCGGTGAGGCCGAATTCGCCCGCGCCTGGCCGTCGATCCTGCGCAACTTGCGCGCCTGGGGTGTGCCGGTCTACGTCGGCCGCGCGCCGTTTCTGGCCGAAGTGGAGCGGCGCACGCGACGACGGTGGGCGCTCGACCCGTGGCCGGGCGACCCGGATCGGCTGCGGTTGCGCCAGGTCGGCCTCGGTCTGCCTCGCGTCGAGGATCCCCGCCCATGACCATGTCCGTTGTCTGGCGCAGCGCCGCGATCGGCCTGTCGGCGATCGCCATCGGGCCGACCGGCTGCAGCTCGGTCAAGCGTTTCCTCGTCCCTCCGGCGGCGGCGCCGGCGCTCGCCCGCGCCACCAGGCCGATCGCCGTCGGCGACTCGCTCATCGTGGTCGTCGCCGGCGTCCACGGGCATCCTGGCGCCAAGGCAGTCGCCGCCCGCGGCGGCGCGGTCGCGGCGATCGGCGCCCCGGACGACGTCACGCCGTTGCGCGACGCCGGCACGGTGGTCGTCAAGGTGCCGACGGGGTACGTGACCCCTGGGCTCGTCGACGCGCACGTCCACCTCGCCGGCGCCGCGATGCTGCGCGACGCCGCCGACCTGAGTCGGGTCCAGAGCGGCGCTGACCTCGCCGCGGCGGTGGGGTCGGCGCGGGCGGTCGCGGGCGAGTGGCTGTGGGGCTTCGGCCTGTCCGATGCGGCCTGGCGCGGCCTCAGCCCTGACGAGA
>Ga0194120_10011440_pt1 | contig 10654 bp, 7 predicted proteins | sample TA2MahCa65mmetaG_FD_148642 | JGI IMG/M metagenome (GOLD analysis project Ga0194120, IMG submission 148642) | Freshwater microbial communities from Lake Tanganyika, Tanzania - TA2015019 Mahale Deep Cast 65m | ecosystem: Environmental > Aquatic > Freshwater > Lake | place: Tanzania: Lake... | reverse complement strand
GACAGCTTCATCCTGAGCCTCCATCCGCACAATGATCGCGGCACCGGCGTCGCGGCCGCGGAGCTTGGCGTCATGGCCGGAGCCGAGCGCATCGAAGGCACGCTCTTCGGCAATGGCGAGCGGACCGGCAATGTCGACATCGTGACGCTGGCGCTCAATCTCTACACCCAGGGCGTCGATCCCGAACTCGATCTCTCGGACATCGCGCGCATTCGCCAGACGACCGAATATTGCAATCAGCTGCCGGTGCATCCGCGCCATCCCTATGGCGGCGACCTCGTCTTCACCGCCTTTTCCGGCTCGCACCAGGACGCGATCAACAAGGGCTTCAAGGCCCTCGCCGCCTCGAACAGCAAGCTGTGGGAGGTGCCTTATCTGCCGATCGATCCGGCCGATCTCGGGCGGAGCTATGAGGCGATCATCCGCATCAATAGCCAGTCGGGCAAAGGCGGCATCGCCTATATCCTCAAGACCGATTACGGCATCGACATGCCGCGTTTGCTGCAAGTCGAATTCAGTCGATTCGTCCAGGAGATCACGGATCGCACGGGCAAGGAAATCACGCCCGTCGCGCTTTGGGACGCCTTCCGCGCCGAATATCTCGAGCGCAAGCGGCCGGTCGGCTTTCTTGGTCACACGACCTTGCCGACCGGGCGCGACGGCGAAAGGCGTATCGACGCGCGCATCACGCTCGATGGTCAGGAGCGTCGCATCGAAGGCGTCGGCAATGGACCGATCGCCGCCTATGTCGATGCTTTGGCCAAGACTTGCGGCATGACGGTCAAGATCCGCGACTATCACCAGCACGCGACCGGCAAAGGCGCGGATGCGACCTCGGTGAGCTACATCGAAGCCGAAGCGCCAGACGGCCGCGTGATCTGGGGCGTCGGGCTCGATCCCAATATCGTCACGGCCTCGCTCAAGGCCGTGACCTCGGCGGCCAATCGCAGCGTCGCCGGGACCTAGCGACCCCTCTCACGGCGATGTCGAACCCGCTCCGACCTCGGACCGAGGACGACATCGCCGCGTTCCTCGGCGCGCGCGAGGATCTTCTCGCACCGCTTCGGGCCGTCGCGACACTTGGTCTGCCCGATTGTTGGATCGCGGCCGGCTTCTTGCGCAACGCGATCTGGGATGCGCTGACTGGGCGAGAAACCAGGAGCGAGGCCGACGATATCGACGTCGCTTTCTTCGATCCCCAACAGTCGTCGTCAGAGTTCGACGAAAGCATCGAGGCCAAGCTGAAACGCGACCATCCGGGGCCGGCTTGGTCGGTCAAGAACCAAGCCCGCATGCATAAGAGAAATGGCGACCCGCCCTATCGCAATACGATCGACGCCATGCGGCATTGGCCCGAAACGGCGACGGCCATTGCCGCGCGTATCGAAGGCGATCGCGTAATCTTGGCCGCGCCTCTCGGCGTCGGCGACCTCTTGGGATTGATTGTTCGACCGACGCCCTGGATGCGGGAAAGGATGGGCATTTATCGAGAAAGGCTCGCGGCCAAGAATTGGCGCGGCCGCTGGCCGGAAATTCGAATTCTCGAACGCTGAACTAGCGCGCGAGGACGAGGCGGCGGTAGCTCAAGGCCTCGGCGACATGGAGGCGCCCGACGCCTTCGCTGGCCGCAAGATCGGCGATCGTTCGGGCGACGCGGAGGACGCGGTGGTATCCACGCGCCGTGAGTTTCAGTTTCTCGGCCGCTTCGGTCAGCAGCGCCTGCCCCTTGGCATCGGGCGTCGCGTAAGTGGCGAGCGCCTCGCCGTCGACCTCGGCATTGACGCGGATCTTGCGCCCGCCCTGCTCCAGCTCTGCGTATCTTTCGGATTGAATGCGTCGCGCGACCTCGACCCGCCGCGCCACCTCGCTCGACCCTTCCTTGGGTGTCGGTAGTCCGAGATCGCCCGCCGCCACCGCGGGCACGTCGACATGAATGTCGATCCGATCATAAAGCGGCCCGGAAATCTTGGATTGGTAATCTTGCGCGCAGCGCGGCGCCTTGCCGCAAGCCTGAGCCGGATCGTCGAGATGGCCGCAGCGGCACGGGTTCATTGCCGCGATCAGCTGAACATTGGCCGGATAGACGACATGGTGATTGGCGCGCGCGACGGTGGCGCGACGCGTTTCGAGCGGCTGGCGAAGCGAATCGAGAACCTGACGTCCAAACTCCGGCAACTCGTCGAGAAACAATACGCCATTGTGGGCAAGCGAAACTTCGCCGGGACGAGCGCGCAGGCCGCCGCCGACCAAGGCGGGGATCGAGGCCGAATGGTGCGGATCGCGAAACGGTCGACGGCGCGTGAGACGCCCGCCGGCAAGTTCGCCGGCGACCGATTGGATCATGCTGACTTCCAATATCTCGCTTGCATCCATCGGCGGCAGAATGCCGGAGAGCCGCTGAGCGAGCATCGATTTGCCGGCGCCCGGCGGGCCGATCATCAGGAGATTGTGGCCGCCCGCAGCGGCGACTTCGAGGGCGCGTTTCGCGCTTTCTTGGCCCTTGATGTCGGCGAGATCGAGCGGAGCCGGGCCATCCTCCCCCGCAATCGATGGCATAGGTGGGGACAGTACTGTCGTGCCTTTGACGTGATTGATCAGCGCGATCAAGGACGGCGCGGCGATGACGCCGGGTCCATCGGCCCAAGCGGCTTCGCCGCCGCAAGCCTCGGGCACGACGATGCCAAGGCCTCGCGCCGCCGCGCCGACCGCCGCCGGCAAGGCGCCGGCGACCGCGGTCAATCGACCATCGAGCGCAAGCTCGCCGAGCACGATCTTGTCGTCGAGCGCATCGGTCGGCAGCACGCCCATGGCCGTGAGCAATCCGAGCGCGATCGGCAGATCGAAATGGCTGCCTTCCTTCAGCACATCGGCGGGCGCGAGATTGACGGTGATGCGCTGAGGCGGCAGGCCGAGGCCAAGCGCGCCGAGCGCAGCCCTTACGCGTTCGCGGCTTTCCGCGACCGCCTTGTCCGGCAGGCCGACGATGGTGAAGGTCGCGAGCCCACCACCCATGTGGACTTGTACGTCGATGTCGAGAACGTCGATGCCCTGGAAGGCGACTGTCTTGATACGCGCGACCATGAACTCCCCGGGCCCGATGACCGAGGGGCCATGGTAGCAAAAAAATCTGCCTTCGCGACCAAAGTTATTGGGGTTTGTTTATCGGCCGATTGGCCGTCCAATCGAAGGTCCCGAGATCGCGTTCGCGCACGGCCTGCTTCCAACCGACCTCTTCGGCGCGATGCTTGAAGTTGTAGCCTTCGGGCGAATGGCGCGTAATGCCGTCGAAGATCGTCGCGAACATCTGGGTCTGACGCAGGCCCATGGCCTCGATCGCCTGATTGATCATCAGCTTTTGCATCATCAGCTGGTTCTGAGGAATGCCGGCCATCCGGAGCGCGATTTCGTCGGCCGCCGCGTCGAGTTCGGCTCGCGGAACCGCCTTGAGCACGAGACCGATGCGTTCCGCTTCCCGCCCGTCGATCTTGTCGCCGGTGAACAGCATGCGCTTCGCGCGCTCGGGACCGAGGCGATAGACCCACATGGCGGTCGTCGGGCAACCCCAAACCCGGACCGGCATGTAGCCGATCTGCGCTTTGTCCTCCATGACGATCAGATCGCAGCAGAGCGCGATGTCCGAGCCGCCAGCGACCGCATAGCCGTGGATCTTGGCAATAGTCGGCTTGTAGGAACGCCAAAGCGACATGAACTTGTCGGTATTGGCCATCATGAAGGCGAAATCCTTCATCGGATCCCAAGGCAAATCCTGGGTCGCTGGATTGCGATCCTTGCTTTGGGCGTAATAGGTCAGATCGTAGCCGCCGCAAAAACCCGGCCCCGCGCCCGAAACCACGATGACATGCACGTCGGGATCCTTGTTCGCGCGCTCGACCGCGTCGGCGATCGCACCCGGCATTTCGTCGTCTATGGCGTTCATCACCTCGGGACGATTGAGGGTTAGGCGCGCAATGCGCCCATCGCGGACATAGTGGACTTTGGGTTGGCTCATGATGCTCCCTCCGGCAACGCTTTCCGCGCCGATGCGACCGCTTCGGCGTTGCCTTTCACGCTTCCTTCCAGACAATGCCAAGCCCAAAGCATGCCTCGGTGATCCGCTCGCCCCGCCAAATGGTCCGCCTGAGCGCGCGCGAGCCAGCCGGCATCGAGACCAATATCCTCGGCGAATTTCATGTCCGGCGGAGGCAGCACCTTGAGCCAGTCCAAAAGCGGCACGCTGAATCCTTGCTTCTTTCTTTCCAGAATTTCGCGCGGCACGATGCCCTCGAGGGCGCGCTTGAGAATCCATTTGCGCTCGCCGTTCCGCATCTTGGCGTCGGCGGGCAGGCGCATGACGTAGTCCGCCAGATTCTTGTCGAGAAATGGGCAACGGACTTCGAGCGAGTTGAGCATGCTGGCGCGATCGACCTTCGACAATATGTCGTCCTGAAGATAGTAGGTCGCGAAGAACTCAAGCGCCCGATCGACGTCATTGTCGCTGGAGCAGGAACGCCAGAGCGCAATGGCGTCGGCGTAGAGTTCCTCCGACGCTTCATTCGATCGACACAACGCATTGACGTCCTCGGGCGGCAATGGCCCGATCCAAGCCGGATGCCAAGCGCCCGGTTCATGACTTAGTCCGCGAAGGGCGCGGCGGAGCTTGAATTCGAAGCTCAAGCGCCCGGTCGAAGACGGCAGGCGTTCGACGACGCGTCGGACCAGATCATGGGCCCAGCTCGGAACGATCCTCGCATACAGCGAGGCCAAACCGAGTACCGGAAAGGTGTCGTATCCAGCAAAAAGTTCGTCGCCGCCATCGCCCGAGAGCGCGACCGTCACCTGCTCGCGCGCGACCGCGGAAAGCAGGTAAGTCGGCACGACCGCGTCATCGGCGTTAGGCTCGTCGATCCGACGCAGCAAATTTCCGACCATCCCCGCCGCCTGATCGAGATCGAGCACGCGCTTGTGGTGCCTTGTGCCGAAGCGATCGGCGACGAAAGCCGCCGCTTCGCTCTCGTCAAAGCGACGATCGGAAAAGCCGATGCTGAACGTCTCGATCGGCTTCGTGCCCAGACTCTGGCGCGCCAACGCGACCACCGCGGTCGAGTCGACGCCGCCACTCAGGAAAAAGCCAAGCGGAACGTCGCTTTCGAGCCTCTTGGTCACCGCTTGTTCAAGCCGCAGTCGGATTTCCCTTGCCCAATCATCGGGACCGCCTTGCGGAACCTCGCCCACACGAATGCGATAGCGCCAAAATCGACGGACGTCGATCTTTCCCGTCGCAATATCGTAGGTCGCGCAATGGCCGCCCGGCAATTTCTTCACGCCGGCATAGAGGGTATCGGGCGCGGGCACATAGCCGAAAGCGAAATAGCGCTTCAGGGCATGAGGGTCGAGCGGGGCGGCCGACGCGGGACCAATCAGGACTGAGCGGAGCTCCGAGGCAAACACGATTCCGTCGGCGTTGCAGGCATAGAACAACGGCTTTTTGCCGTAGGGATCGCGCCCGAGGAGCAGTCGCGCCATTTTCCTGTCGAGCAAGGCAAAGGCGAACATTCCGTCGAGCCGCTCGACCATGCCTTCGCCCCATTGGCGATAACCGTGGATCAGGACTTCGGTATCGGCATGATCGCTACGAAAGACATGGCCGAGCGCCTCGAGCTCGCGCCGCAGCGCTCGGTGATTGTAGATTTCGCCATTGAAGACGACGACGACTTGGCCGTCCGCCGACGCCATGGGCTGCGCACCGGTCGCGATGTCAAGAATGGCCAGGCGTCGAAAGCCGAGACGGACCAACCGGCCACCCGCTTCGCCCGACCAGGCGCCGTCGTCATCCGGACCGCGGTGCAGGATCGCCGCGCGCATCAGCGACAGCGTCTCGGCGCTGCCCTCTCCCACGAATCCGGCGATCCCGCACATGGCGCTTCTCCCGACCGAGCCATACCAGCCGCACCCTTTGCGGGGAAGGGCAAAGGCGACAGCGCGCTTGATATCCACCGACCCGGGCTTTATGAGGCACCATGTCTTCCAGGGCCTTTGTCTTGGTCGTGTTTCTCATCGCTTTCGCAGTGCGCGTTGCGATTGCGATTGCTTGGCCAAGCGGCGGAGGCGACACCAAGGTCTATCTCAGGGTCGCGGAAAACATTTTTTCGCATGGCTGCGTCTCGCTTTCGGATCCCGGAAGCGGCGACTGCCAACCGCATTGGGGCGGCAATCAACTTCCGGGCTACCCGGCTTTCGTCGCGGCGATATGGTGGCTGACGGGACATTCCAATACTGCCGTCCTGATCGGCCAAGCAGCCGCGAATGCACTCGCCATCTCCTATCTCGGTTTAGTCGTCTTGCGCTGGCTCGGCGATGTTCGCCGCGTCGCGTTCGTTGCCGGCATCGTCGCGATTTCTCCGATCGGCATCCCTTGGTCGCGCTATCTGCTGACCGAAGGATTGAGCAACGCGGTCACGATCTGGATTGCGGCCGAGATTCTTCGAAGTTTGATGGCGGGGCGATTGCGCGCCGCGATGATCGGCATCGCCTTTGCCGCAGCGGTTTTCATTCGCAACGACAATGTGATGCTTGCCCTCCCGATTGCTGTTGCGGCATTCGTGCTGCATGGCTGGATGGACGGATTTCGACGCGGCCTGATCGCGGCGCTAATCGCGGCCATGCCGCTCGGCGTCTGGTGGGCTCGGAGCGTCAATGCCGGATTGCCAATCGTCCCCGCCGTCTACACGATACCCGGCGATTTCAGAACCCCGATCGGTTATTTCGCTTGGGGACGGACTTGGACCACCAACGAGTACCAAGCACCGGCCTGGATCCATCCAGTCTACGGACAATGCTATAGCTGCATCAGGATTCCAGACGGCGCATATTCTCATGAGCGTGAGCGCGATGTCGTCGAAACGCTCCTGAGGGAAATTGCAGCGCAAGATGGTCGGGAGTTTCCAGCCGATGTCGATGCCGCCTTTGCCCTCTTGGCCGCTGAAAAGCGCTCAAGCGATCCGGCCCGGCATTATCTGTTGGTCCCGATGCTGCGAATTGCGTGGCTGTTCTTCAATCCCTTTCAAAGCAATGGCTGGCCGGTAGAGTTGGGCACGCGACCGGCCGTCTACGCATTGGGCGCGGAGGCGATTGGCGAGATCATCATGGCTCAGCCTGGAACCGCTGCGGTCAAGGCATCGACCAGTCTGTATCGCATGGCATTGGTGTTGTTTGTTCTAATTTCCGTTCTCCGTCTTCGACGGGTCGGTTTGATTTGGTCATTCAGCGCCGTCGCATTTGTCTATTTGATGGCGCAGGCGGTCTTTCATGCCTCTTTGGGCCTGTCCGAGGGCCGTTACATGGTCGGTGCCGTTGTTCTGGCCGAGATTTCCGCGGCATTGGCGATTTCGGAATTCGCTCGCAGGCGACAAAGATGATCAAGGCCGTCGAAGGATCGAACCGCTCCTCCGGGACGCCGCTACCCCATTGGAACGTCTCGCGGGCCCCTCCAGCGCGTACCTCTACGGGAACAACCGCGACAGCGTTGGCCAGCAAATGTGTATCGAATTGGTACTCTTACGGGCGGCCGATCGACTGCACCCTTGGCACCCCGAGAGGGATTTCGAATTCACAAATTGTGGCGACCAGGCGATGAACGGATTTCCCGAGGAACGAAATGCTGCAATCGCGGCAGCGCGACAGAGAGATCATTTCGAACGCGTTCACCAAAAATACGCAGCGCACTACTATGATAAGTGGTCATTGCTCTACCGATCTGAGTTCATACTGGCGCCACTCTTCGAGGGGATCGATCTTGAAGGTCGACTTGTCGCTGATCTAGCGTGCGGCAATGGTCACAATTCGCTTCTTCTGCGGTCTCGTTTTCCGACTGCTTCGACAGTAGGTTTCGATATCTCGCCGACCGCCTGCGCCGCGTACGAACAGGTTGTCGGCAGGCCCGCGTATTGCGTTGATCTGCTAGACTCAGAAATGCGCCATTCTAAATTCGACGCTGCGCTTGTGATCGGTGGACTGCATCACATGGTCGCGGATATCTCCAGCGCCTTAAGGACTATCCATTCGATGCTTCGGCCCGGCGGCATACTTATGATGTTCGAGCCGAATGCGCGCTTCGTGCTGCAATGGGCGCGCGATATTTGGTATCAAAGCGATCCGATGTTCGACGCGCAATCCGAGGCGGCGCTCGATCACGATACGCTGTTACGAGCGACCGACGGCCGGTTTCGCTGCGAACGACTGAGATATCTCGGCGGACCTGCTTTTTATCTCGTATTAAATAGCGCTGTACTACGTTTGCCGTTGCGCGCCAAGGCGCTCCTGTCACGTCCGCTCTTCGTGTTGGAGCGCCTGCATGGACGTTTGAGACCAAGATGGTGTCACTCTTCCTTCGTCGCACGCTGGATCGCTCAATAGACACAAGACTCGACGGCTCTCACCGCGGCCGCTTCCGCCATCGCTCCAGCGTCTTGCGAGTCTGGGAATCACCGAGGCCTCTGTTACCGATTGTTCTCGGTCCATGGTGCCTGCCGCTGAAAATCCAAGGTTGACGCGGTGAACGACGGTAGGTCCGATGGAGCGCCTAAACACAGACTCCGCTCTCGTTGTCAGCGAGCTTCGGCTGAATATCTTGCAGTTCCGCCTCAGTCACGGCCAAGCCGACGACCTGGTGGCCGACATCGATTTCGAATGGGCTTTCTGGCAGCGCTCGATATCGTGGCCGACAGTAGCAAGTGGTGCGGACGCACCTAAATTTTCAGGCTTGCATCGTGCCCGGCCGTCGATTGAAGTGGGCCATGGATTTTTCTGTCTACGAAGTCGAAGCTGGAATTGAAGCCGAGCACTGGTGGTTCGTAGGCCGGCGTCGGCTGCTCGCGCGCGAATTGAGAACGCTTGGCGCAAGCAAGCAATGGCGCGTTCTCGACTTGGGCTGCGGCACAGGCGGGAGCCTGAGGTTACTGAACAAGCAGGGATTCGCCGCGCTCGTCGGAATGGACGCTAGCCCCGTTGCAGCCGCTTTTTGCGCGCGCAAGGGCCTCGCATCGATGGTACTGGGTAACGCGACGCGACTCCCTTTTTCAGATGGAACCTTTGATCTCGTTCTGGCGATGGACGTTCTTGAGCACGTGGATCACGACGACTTGGCTGCGGCGGAAATCAGTAGAGTGCTGCAACCATCGGGAGCCGCGATCATTACAGTCCCGGCGTTCCAGGCACTGTGGGGGCCTCAGGACGAGCTTTCCCATCACCTTCGCCGCTATCGGTTGGCTCCACTTTGCGAAATGCTGTCCAGCGCGGGCCTAAACGTTGCGCGCGCGTATTACTTCAATTTTCTGCTTTTTCTTCCGATTTTTACTGCCCGCCTAATTCTTAGAGCGACCAAGACCGAACTGCGCAGCGAGAACGAGATCAACTGGCCGGTGGTAAACTCGATTTTGCGATGTATTTTCGCCGTCGATGTCGATTTCGCACCTTCTGTGCGACCGCCTTTTGGCGTTTCTATTTGTGCCGTCGTGCGCAAGCAGCAAGTTCGAACTCCCCGCTGAACGTCATGCGCCCCATGCCGCACCTCCGGCTCCATCATCAGGCACTTAAACGCGGTGTCTTTGAAACCGGCAGCAGACCAATCGCCAGGCAACGACATACGTTGCGATGAGCTCCATCGCTCCAGGCGCTTTGACCTTAATTGACCGCAAGTCTATGTTCGCTTCGCCAGCGAAGGGGATCGAGTGGTGGAACAGGAAAGGGCGGAGCATCGCGTCGATCTGACAGTGATCGTACCCGTCTACAACGAAGCAGGCTCCATTGGCGACCTCCTGGCCCGGACGCTCGTCGAGCTCGAACGCCTCGGCAAGAGCTTCGAGATCATCGTCGTCGACGACGGCAGCCGCGATACAAGTGCCGAAATCGTCGAAGGCCTGGCGAGTTCCGATCGACGAATCCGACTCTTGCGTCTCCGGCGCAATTTCGGCCAGACGGCTGCGCTTATGGCCGGGTTCGATCACGCAAGCGGCGACATCTTGATCCCAATGGATAGCGACGGTCAAAACGACCCGTCCGACATTCCTGCGCTCTTGGCCAAGTTGGAACAAGGCTACGATGTCGTTTCGGGTTGGCGACAAGATCGCAAGGATGCGGAATTCGGTCGGCGCCTGCCCTCGCGCTTGGCCAATCGTCTGATTTCATGGTCGACTGGCGTCGTGCTCAACGACTATGGCTGCACGCTCAAGGCCTATCGACGGGACGTGCTGTCCAATGTCCGCCTTTACGGAGAGATGCATCGGTTCATTCCGGTCTATGCCAGTTGGCAAGGCGCGAGAATTACCGAAATGCCCGTGCGCCATCACCCGCGCCGACATGGCCAGTCGAGCTATGGCCTCGAACGCACGGCAAAAATCTTGCTCGACCTGATGGTGGTGCTTTTTCTGGAACGCTATGCGGTCAAGCCGATCTATGTCTTCGGCACCATCGGCATCGCAAGCGTCGCCTTGTCGTTGATCGCAGGTGCCGTCGCGCTGGCCCTAAAGATTTTCTGGGGCGTTTATCTCATCACGACGCCCTTGCCGCTCGCAGCCGTCTTCCTGTTTCTTGCCGGGTTAACCGCCATTCTCTCGGGTCTCCTGGCCGAAATGATCATGCGGACCTATCACGAGAGCCA
>Ga0194120_10011436_pt1 | contig 10656 bp, 7 predicted proteins | sample TA2MahCa65mmetaG_FD_148642 | JGI IMG/M metagenome (GOLD analysis project Ga0194120, IMG submission 148642) | Freshwater microbial communities from Lake Tanganyika, Tanzania - TA2015019 Mahale Deep Cast 65m | ecosystem: Environmental > Aquatic > Freshwater > Lake | place: Tanzania: Lake... | reverse complement strand
TCGCCTCCGACTACGCGCTTCGCGACGACGTCGACCCCGACGACGCACGCGTGAAGCTCCACGTCGTCAACATGCCCCGGCACCGGGACCGCTACCGGCATGTCGGCGTGGACCAACGGTTCGCCGAGGTCCTTGACCGCGTGCGGCCCGACGTCGTCCACGTCGGGCACCTGAACCACCTCTCCACATCGCTCCTCGGCGAGGCTGCGGCGCGGGGCCTGCCCGTCGTGTTCACCCTGCACGACTACTGGCTGATGTGCCCGCGTGGCCAGTTCATGCAGATGTTCCCGGAGGACCCGGAGAACCTGTGGGCGGCCTGCGACGGCCAGCAGGACGAGAAGTGCGCGCGGCGCTGCTACGCCCGCTACTTCTCCGGTGCGACCGACGAGGAGGCCACGGACGTCGCGGCGTGGACGGACTGGGTGGGCCGCCGGATGGCCCATGTCCGCGAGATGACCGAGCACGTCGACGTGTTCCTCGCGCCGGCCCGCTACCTCCTCGACCGCTTCAAGAAGGAGTTCGGTCTTCCCGCCGCGAAGCTCCGGTACCTCGACTACGGTTTCGACCGCGAGCGCCTCGTCGGCCGGAACCGCCCAGCCGGAGAACCGTTCACCTTCGGCTACATCGGCACCCACATCCCGGCGAAGGGGATCCACCAGCTCATCGCGGCCTTCGGCCTGGTTCGCGGCGATGTACGGCTCCGAATCTACGGGAGGCCGCGCGGGCAGGACACCGACGCCCTGAAGGCCATCGCCGAAAGTCTTCCGCGGCACGCGGCCGAGCGCGTCGAGTGGCTGCCCGAGTACCGCAACCAGGAGATCGTCCGCGACGTGTTCGACCGCGTGGACGCCATCGTCGTGCCGTCGGTGTGGGTCGAGAACTCGCCGCTCGTCATCCACGAGGCACAGGGGGCGGGCGTCCCCGTGATCACCGCCGACGCCGGCGGCATGGCCGAGTACGTCCACCACGAGGTCAACGGTCTTCTCTTCCGGCACCGCGACCCCGACGACCTCGCCCGTCAGATGCAGCGCCTCGCCGACGATCCGGCGCTCGCCCGGTGCCTCGGTGCGCGCGGCTACCTCTACGACCCGGAGGGGCGGATCCCCGACATCAGCGTCCACGTCCGCCAGGTCGAGGGGGTCTACGAGGAGCTGCTCCGCCGGCGGAGCTCCGCGCGCGTGGATGCCCAGCCGGGGCCGTGGCGCATCACGTTCGACACCAATCCCGACGACTGCAACCTCCACTGCATCATGTGCGAGGAGCACAGCGTCCACAGCACGCTCCAGGAGGAGCGGAAGGCATCGGGCAAGAAGCCTCGCCGGATGCCCGTCGAACTGCTCCGCCGGGTGCTGGCGGATAGCCGGGGAACGGGACTGCGCGAGATCATCCCGTCCACGATGGGCGAGCCGCTGCTTTACGCGCACTTCGAGGAGATCGTCGAGTTGTGCCGCGAGCACGGCGTCTTCCTCAACCTCACGACGAATGGCACGTTCCCGCGGCTCGGGGCACGCGGGTGGGCCGAGCGCGTCGTGCCCATCACCTCCGACGTGAAGATCTCGTGGAACGGAGCCACGAAGGCGACGCACGAGGCCGTCATGGTCGGCACGCAGTGGGAGCGGGTGCTGGAGAACGTCCGCGCCTTCATCGAGGTCCGGGACGCGCACGCCGCGACGGGCGGTAACCGCTGCCGCGTCACCTTCCAGCTCACGTTCCTCGACACAAACGTCCACGAGCTCGCCGAGATCGTGCGCCTCGCGGCGGAGCTGGGCGTCGACCGGGTGAAGGGACACCACCTGTGGGCCCACTTCGACGCCATCAAGGGCCTCTCGATGCGTCGCTCGCGCGAGTCCATCGCCCGCTGGAACCAGGCGGTGCTCGCGGCCCGCGACGCCGTCGACCGGCACCGGCTCCCGAGCGGCGGGCGCGTGCTGCTAGAGAACATCTTCCTGCTCGACGAGGACGCCACGAAGGACCTCGCACCCGGCGGTCCCTGCCCTTTCCTCGGGCAGGAAGCGTGGGTGAGCGCCGAGGGCCGCTTCAACCCGTGCTGTGCTCCCGACGCCGATCGGCGGTCGCTGGGCGAGTTCGGCGACCTCAACGAGGTGAGCATCCGCGAGGTCTGGAACGGTGAGCGATACCAGCGGCTGATGGCCAGCTATTCGAGTCGCGGGCTGTGCCTCTCCTGCAACATGCGCAAGCCGGTGACGCCGTGACCGGCGGCGACTGGCGGAACAGCGTCGTCTCCGACGACGGCACGCACCACGTGGTCGACGGCGCGCCGTTGTACGCAGCGCGGTTCACCGAGGTGCTCAAGTTCCATGCGCCGGGCCTGGCTCCCGTGCTTGACGGCTCGGGCGCCTACCACGTCGACACCGCGGGGCGCCCTGCCTACGCAGCTCGCCTCAGGCGCACGTTCGGGTTCTACGAGGGGGTGGCGGCCGTCGTCGCCGAGGACGGCTGGCTGCACCTCCGGCCGGACGGCACCGCGCTCTCGGCGGGCCGGTGGGCGTGGGCTGGCAACTTCCAGGGCGGCCGGTGCCCGGTGCGCGACGGGTCCGGCCGCTACCGGCACATCGGTGCGGACGGGCGGCCCGCCTACGAGGCCGGGTATCGCTACGCCGGCGACTACCGCGACGGGATCGCCGTGGTGCAGCGCGACGACGGCTACTCCACGCACATCGACGCTTCCGGCGACGAGCTCCACGGTCACTGGTTCGTGGACCTCGACGTGTTCCACAAGGGCTTCTCCCGCGCGCGGGACGAGGCTGGGTGGATGCACGTGGACCGGCATGGGCACCCGGTGCACGGCCGTCGCTTCGCCGCGGTCGAGCCCTTCTACAACGGGCAGGCCCGCGTCGAGCGCGACGACGGCGGGCTCGAGGTGATCGACGAAGCCGGCCGTACCGTGGTCGAGCTGCGACCCGCGCGGCGCGACCTTCTTCACTCCGTTTCCGCCGAGCTGGTCAGCTTCTGGCGGTGCCAGGCGATCTTCGCCGCCGTGGACGCCGGGCTGTTCGAGCGCCTCCCGCTCGGGGACGACGCGCTGAACGAGCCGGAGCGACGGCTCCTCGGCGCGCTCGGCGAACTGGGCCTCGTGACCCGCGATGGCGACCGATGGGCGGTATCCCTGGCCGGTGCGCTCCTCCGCGGGGAGCACCCGCAGTCCCTCCGCGCCGCCGCCCACTACTGGGCTTCGGTCGGGCGTCGCGACTGGTCGGCGCTGCCCCGCGCGGTTGCCGATCCCGCTTGGCGCGCGCCAAACCCCTTCGCCGAGGCCGCGGCCGATCCGGCCAGCGTACGGGCGTTGCACGCCGCGCTCGCGCCTTACGCCGCGCACGACTACGCCGGCGTGGGCGCGGTGATCGACCCAGGGCACAACGTGATCGACGCCGGAGGGGGCTCGGGCGCCCTGTCCGTGGCGCTCCTGCGCGCCTGGCCTGACGCGCGGGGTGTGGTGCTCGACCGGCCCGAAGTCGCGGCTCAGGGAACCGTCCCCGACGACCTTTCGGGCCGGCTGCGCTTCGTAGGCGGCGACCTGTTCTCGCCGTGGCCCGTCAACGGCGACGCGGTGGTGCTCGCGCGCGTGCTGCACGACTGGCCCGACGAACGCGCCATCGAGGTCCTGCGCAGGGCGCGGGAGGCGGTCGACGCGGGTGGGCGGCTCTACGTCGTCGAGCTGGTTCGACCCGAGACGGGCTTCCGCGGCGGGCTGTTGTCCCTCCACCTCCTTCTGAGCACCGGGGGGCGTGAGCGCACAGCCGCGCAGTTCCACGAGCTTCTCCGGCGTTCCGGCTGGGAGTACGAGGAGGTGCGCCGACTGAGCGCCGTCGTCGATGTCGTGGTCGCGAGGGCCGCATGACCGGGCCGTTCATCATCCCGGAGCCGACGCTCCGGGCCGTTCGCGAGGCGCCGCCCGGCCGCGCCACGGTGCTGCTGATTCGCCACTCGGCGCGCGGACCCATCCCCGCGGGCGAGCCGGGCAACGACGTCCTGCTGCTGCCGGAGGGGAAGGAACTCGCGCGCGACCTGGGACGGCTCGTCCGCGCGCGCCTCCGCACCGTCCACGCGAGCCCCGTCCGAAGGTGCATCGAGACGGCTGAGTCGATCGTCGATGGCGCTGAGATCGAGGCGAACATCGTCGAAGACCGCCACCTGGGCCACCCCGGCGTCTACGTCGAGCCAGGGCCCGCGGCCTGGGCAACGTGGCAGGGGCTCGGCCATGAGCGCGTGATGGCGCACCTGGTCGCCGGCGACCGCCTCGCGGGCCTCGCAGACCCGGTACCGGCGTCGCGGCGACTGGTGGGGCACGTGCTCGCGACGGCGGCCGGAGCGCCCGGCGTGCACCTGTTCGTCACCCACGACTCGCTGGTGACGACGGCCGCCGCGCACTGCCTCGGACAGCCGCTCGGGAAGGCCGACTGGCCCTGGTACCTGGAGGCCCTCGTGCTCCTCGACGGTGGCGGCGCCGCCCGCACCGCCAGCTACCGACGGTGGACAGCGGAGTTGCCGTGGCCGTAGTCGCGGCGCTCGACCCGCTCGCCGTCGCCGAGTTCGGCCGCCGCGAGATCGCCTCGGTGCTCGGCGAGGACTTCGACGGGCGCGTGTTCCTCGCCGGGGGTGCGTTCCGCACGCTTCTCACCGGTCGCTCGCCCCGCGACCTCGATCTCTGGGGACCGACGCCGGAGGATCGGGACCGGATCGTCGCTCGGCTGGAGGCACAGGGACGGCGGGCTGCCCGCCACCCGTTCAGCGATGCCTTCGTCGTCGACGGGCGCGATGTCGAAGTGCCCGACATGGCCGAGCCGCCGACGCTCGAAGAGCGCCTCGCCCGCTTCGACCTCGCGTTGTCGGCTGTGGGGGTCGAGTGGCTGGCTGGGGCGGTCCGCGCGGGGGTGCACCCCCTCGCCATGGAGTCGGTCGAGCGGCGCGAGGTGCTGCTGCTGAAGCCGCTCGTGAACTGGCGGCATTGCCTCTCCACGCTCGCGCGGGCGCGCCGGTACGCGGAGGACCTGGGGTACTCGGTGCCGGCCGAGGAGGAAGCCGTGGTGTGGCGCACCTTCGACGAGCAGCACGCGGACATGCAGCGGGGGATGATCGAGCGCTACGAGCGAGCGGCGATGCGAGGGTGGGGGGTCGGGGAGGAGGCGGAGGCAAGGACCCATGTTCGGTAGCGGCGAGCTGCCGAACGAGCCCGCGTCGATTGCGGCATGGCTCCACGAGCACGACGTCGAGAAGATCATCGGCGTCCTCGCCTGGCACGGAGGCGCTGCGGTTGTCGCGGCAATGGAGCGCACGCGGCACCTCGAACCTGCGGCGAGGGGGCCGGAATTCTTCCGGGTTATCAATACCATGAAGAGGACGCGCGCGAACGCGGGTGAGTGGCCGGAGACGACGTACGCGCGCTGGCGGCAGGGCGGTTGAGGGGGCTACGCGCCCGTCCAGAACCAACAACCCCCGGCCCCTCGTACCGGGGAGCGGTCAGCCGAGTAGGCCCGGCAGGGGCCTCAATCGGCGCCAGCCACGAGGAGAGCGGAAGCCCTCCCCTCCGCCTAGATCGCCATCCCGTAGATCCCATACAACATCATCTTGGGATTGATCGTCTTCAGCTCCACCAGCTGCCTGCGCACCTGCTCGTAGCGCACGTAGAACCGGCGCAGGCCGTAGGACTGCATCTTGATGAGCAGCTCGGGGTCGTAGCCCTCGGGGTGGTACACTAGCCGGTCGGGATCGGGGTTGAAGGTGGTGTAGTTCTCCCAGTCGTCGCGGAACAAGGTCTTCTGCCACTGGTCTTCGAAGAGCTTGCTGCCGGGGAAGGGCACGGTGATGGCGAACTTGGCGAAGTCGAGGTCGAGATCCACCGCGAACTCGATGGTCTCGCGCGTCATCTCCGGCGTCTCGCCGGGCATCCCGATCATGAAGAGGCCGACGGTCTGGATCCCGGCCTTCTTCGCGTTGTTCACCCCCCAGCGCACCTTCTCCGTGGTGAGGTTCTTGTTGACGTTGCCGAGCAGCATGTCGACGCCGCTCTCGATGCCCATCAGCACCCGGCGACAACCCCCGGCGTACATCGCGCGGCAGGTGTCCTCGTCGAGGCGGTCGGCCCGGGTCTCGCTCAGCCACACGCAGCGCTGGTCGAGCTTGCGCCGTTGCAGCTCGTCGCAGAAGGGGCCGAGGTCTTTCATCACCAGCGGGAAGATGGGATCCACCAGGCCGATCTGCTTCACGCCGTAGCGGTCGACGAGGTAGTCGTACTCGTCCACGAGCTTCATCGGGTCGCGACGGCGATACACCTTGCCGCTGTGGAGCAGCGAGCAGTAGTCGCAGCGGTAGGGGCAGCCGCGGGAGCCCGCCATGGTGAGCACGGGCTTGTCGACGTCGGCGAAGGGGAGCAGCCCGTAGCGGTGGTAGGGGAACAGGTCCCAGGCCGGGTAGGCCAGCGAGTCGAGGTCGCGAAGGAGGGCGCGCTCCTTGTTGGTGCGCGGCTCGCCCTCGTCGAGCCAGGACAGGCCGTGAATCTTGGACAGGTCGCCCTGTCCATCGAGCGCCTCGACCAGCTCGCAGATCGTCTGTTCGCCGTCGTGGTGTACCACGTAGTCAACAACGCCACTACGCAGGATGTCCTTCGCAAAAACGTCGGCATGCACGCCGCCCCAGACGATCTGCGTCCCGGGCGACACCGCCTTGATCATCCGGCTGAGCAAGTCGCACGTCGGCGCCGAGGGGGTGAGCACCGTCATGCCCACGAGGTCGGGGGCGAAGCGGCGCACGCGGTCGAGCACGCCGTCGGCGGTGAGCTTCTCGGCGAACATGTCGACGAAGCGCGTGTGCCAGCCCTTCGCGACGAGCGCGCCGGCGATGTAGGCGATGCCGGTGGGCGGCATCGGCTCGAGCAACTCCGCGAAGCGCCCCAGCTTCTGCATGTTCATCGACGGGTTGACGAGCAGGATGCGCACGAGCTTTCCGGAGCAGGGTGTGCAGAGTAGCCCCGTTCGCGTGGCAGCCTCAAGCGCTCGCGACGTGGGCGGGACTACTCCCCGTCGATCGAGGCCTCGGTGGTCGAGGAGATGTTGCCCGAGGCGTCCTTCACCTCGATGGTCAACCAGGAATCCTCGGTCTCGTCGAGGTTGTCGATGGCGAAGAAGATCGTCTCTTCGTCCATGTAGTAGCAGGTCTCCGGGGTCTGCTCCTCGACCTCGGCGATGTCGACGATCTCCAGGACGCCCGAGTAGGCCAGCTCGTCGCCCGGCTGGAAGATGTCGGTGTACACGACGCCGCCGACGATGTCGTCGCCCTCGTCGGTGAAGGCAACCTCCACCAGCAGCACGATCCCGTAGTTGGGGTACTCCGACCACTCGAGCCTGACGTCGCCCAGCACCGGCGCGCCCTCGCCGCCCACCTCGCCGCCCCCGCCCGTGTCGGCGGTGTCGGCGGTGTCGGTGATGCCCCAGGCCGAGTTCTCGTAGCGGCCCGAGCCGTTGAGGAAGCCGTTGTCGTCGTCAGGGTCGCAGGCGGCAAGGAAGAGGACAAGCATCGGGACTCCCGGCCGGCCATGGTAGCACGAGCTTCCCGGGGGCGCCCCGCCAGCGCCGACGCGCCTAGCGACGGATCGCCGCCTTGCCCGCGTATCGTCCCGCCCGGTCGAGCTCCCCGGCAATGCGAAGCAGCTGGTTGTACTTCGCGGTGCGATCGGTGCGGGAGAGCGAGCCCGTCTTGATCTGGCCGCAGTTGGTCGCGACGGCGAGATCGGCGATGGTGACGTCTTCCGTCTCGCCGGATCGGTGCGACATCACCGCGCGGTAGCCAGCCTTGTGGGCCATCTCCACCGCGTCGAGAGTCTCGGTGATGCTGCCGATCTGGTTGACCTTCACGAGGATCGCGTTGCCCACGCCCTCGGCGATGCCCCGCGACAGGCGCTGGGTGTTGGTGACGAAGAGGTCGTCGCCCACGAGCTGCACGCGCCCGCCGAGGCGATCGGTGAGTCCCTTCCAACCGGCCCAGTCGTCTTCCGAGAGGCCATCCTCGATGGAGACGATGGGGTACTTCGCGCAGAGGCGGGCGTACTCCTCGATCATCTCGGCGGCCGACAGCTTCTTGCCGTCGAAGGCGTAGGCGCCGCTGTCGTGGAACTCGGTGGCGGCCACGTCGAGGGCGAAGAACAGCTCGCTACCGAGCTTGTAGCCCGCTTTCTCGACGGCGGCCGACAGCAGGGCCAGCGCCTCCTCGTTGCTGCCGAGGCTGGGGGCGAAACCGCCCTCGTCGCCCACGGCGGTGTTCAGTCCCTTCTCCGAGAGCACCTTCTTCAGGGTGTGGAAGATCTCGGCACCGGCGCGCAGCGCGTCGCCGAAGCTCGGCAGGCCCGCGGGTACCAGCATGAACTCCTGGCAGTCGAGGTTGTTGTCGGCGTGGGCGCCGCCGTTGATCACGTTCATCAGGGGCACCGGCAGCACGTGCGCGTTGGTGCCGCCGATGTAGCGGTAGAGGGGCTGGCCGACCGAGAGCGACGCGGCGCGGGCCACGGCCATCGACGTGCCGAGGATCGCGTTGGCGCCGAGGCGCGCCTTGTTGGGCGAGCCGTCGAGCTCGACGAGCAGGCCGTCGATGGACCGCTGGTCGCGGGCGTCGAGGCCGATGATCTGCGGGGCGATGATGTCGTCGACGTTCTGGACGGCGCGGTCGACGCCCTTGCCGAGCCAGCGTCGCTTGTCGCCGTCGCGCAGCTCGCAGGCCTCGTGCGCTCCGGTGGATGCGCCGCTGGGGACAGCCGCGCGACCCACGGCGCCGTCGTCGAGCACCACCTCCACCTCGACCGTGGGATTGCCGCGAGAGTCGAGGATCATCCGGCCATAGACTTCTTGGATCAGCGCCACGTGGTCTCCGGGGTAGGCGCCCGCGCGGTATCTCCGCCCCGGGCGCGCCGCCACGGTGGACCCCCCGCCACCCCTGGGATAGCCTGCGCCGCTTCCGGAGCCGGGTCGCCATGATCGCTTCCGCCATTCTGCTCGCTGCCGCCGCGCTCGCGAAGGATCTCCCGCCCGCCGGGCACGCCTCCGCCAGCGGGGTGGTCGAGGTGCCGCTGTACACCGCGCCGGTGCCGGGCGTGGAGGGGTGGTTCATCGAGGCCAAGATCGGCGACAAGCCCGTGCTCTTTCAGATCGCCACCGAGGTTGATGGCGTGGAGCTGAGCGAGGCCGCCGCCAGTCGCGTGGGCCTCAAGCCCACCGGCAAGGAAGGCGAGAAGAAGGCCAGCATCAAGCAGATCGACATCGGCGGCGTCGTCATCACCGGCGTGAAGGCGAGCGTGGGCAAGCCACTCGGCACCGGGATCGACGGCAAGATCGGCCCGTCCTCGTTCCCCGAGCTGGCCTGGGCGGTGCTGCCCTCGGCTGGCAAGGTGAAGCTCGGGCCGGCCGGAGCGACGAGCGTGGCCTCCGAGGTCGGAAGCGACCTGCCCTACCGCCACCTCGCGGCCGAGGAGCCCAAGGTGGGCAAGGAAAAGATCAAGATTGCACCTGGCCCTGTGCTCGTGCCCGCCAGTATCTCGGGCGTGAAGCTCGACACCAGCATCGCGACGGGCACCCCGCGCGGGCGCGTCCTGTCCGAGGTCGACACCGGCGCCACCTGGTACAGCGTGAAGGACCGGGTGAGCACCGCCACCCCCCTGCCCGCCGTCGACGGCCTCGAGGTGGCCGACAAGGAGCAGGAGTGGCGTGCCGTCGACCTCGGCGGCGTGCAGACCTGGGCCCGCCTCGACCGGGCCGGCGCCGGCCTTGCCTTCTCGTACCTTGCCCCGGCGCGCGCGGGCTTCGACGTGCTGCAGCACTTCGACCTCGGCGTCGATCCCTCCCGCAAGGCCATCACGCTCAAGCCCAACAGCGGCAACAGCGCCGCCAGCTACACCAGCGCCTACCTGGCGCGGGTGGAGGAGGGGCTGAAGCCGGCGGCGGAGCCCCCGTCCGACCCCGACGCGGCGCGCCAGGCGCAGGTCGGCCCGGTGAGCGGCGCGGCGAGCGCCTACCTGGCCGTCGGCCAGTACGGCAAGGCGGTGGAGTACGCCAAGAAGTGGTCGGAGCTGGAGCCCGAGCGCTGCACCAGCTGGCACGCGCTCGGCGGCGCGATGCTCGCCACCGGCGACGCGGCCGGCGCCCTGCCCCACCTGCGCAAGGCGGCCGACATGTACGCCCCCTGGGCGGCGCGCCCGCTGGAAGAGCGGAAAGACCTGGCAGCGAGCGAGGAAAAGCGTGCCAAGCGCCCTGACTTCGACGGCGTGTACAGCCAGCCCCACAGCTGCCACACGGCGGCGGGCGACGTGGCCACCGCGCTGGTGGCGGGGGGCGATGGCAAGGGCGTGGCCGATCTCTACCCGTCGCGACTCGACCTCGACAACGGGTTGCCTCGCGCCGCCGGGACCGCCCAGCTGCTGGCGGGCAACGCCGCCGCCGCCGAGGCCGCCTTCCGCCAGGCCGTCAAGCTCTCCTACAGCAACGACGCTGCCGCGCGCGCGGGGATGATGCTCGCGGCGCGCGGTCGCGACGCCGACCTCGCGCTCGCCCAGTTCATCGCCAATCCCGACAGCGATGTGCACGGCGTGCGCTACTTCGCGGTGTACGGCGAGACGCTGCGGCAGGCCAAGGGCGCCGACGGCGCGATCGCCACGCT
>Ga0194120_10011427_pt1 | contig 10665 bp, 8 predicted proteins | sample TA2MahCa65mmetaG_FD_148642 | JGI IMG/M metagenome (GOLD analysis project Ga0194120, IMG submission 148642) | Freshwater microbial communities from Lake Tanganyika, Tanzania - TA2015019 Mahale Deep Cast 65m | ecosystem: Environmental > Aquatic > Freshwater > Lake | place: Tanzania: Lake... | reverse complement strand
TCAGTAGACGCGCTCGAGGACGTCGCGGACACGGCGTTTCAGGAGCGCCGTCGGCGAGCGCGGGTGCGCCATGTAGCCGAAGCTGAATCGCTCCGCGTCGGCGTAGATCGCGTGCCAGAGGGGGCGTTTCGGGTCGACGAGGAAGAACCGCAGCATCCAGCGCGCGCGGGTGCGCCATGTAGCCGAAGCTGAATCGCTCCGCGTCGTCGTAGATCGCGTGCCAGAGGGGGCGCTTCGGGTCGACGAGGAAGAACCGCAGCATCCAGCGCGCGTCGAGCGACGTCCGCACCTCTCCCGAAAGCGGATCGCGATAGCGGAAGAAGGAGCGGCCGGGCTCGGAAGCGTGCGTGACGTAGATGCGCCATCCCGGGAACCGGTTGTTCGTGTGCCAGCCCATGTAGGCGCCCGCGGGATACCAGTAGTCGGCGGCCCAGAAGAGCAAGGGGGCTCGCGCCGGTGCGAAGGCGCGCGCGACCTCGCGTCGCAGGACGTCGTCGAAGGAGCGCCGGACGCGCCGCATCTCGCCGTCCCGGATGCTCGCCGCGACGTGGCGCGAGTTGAAGCCGATCGCGTTCGAGAGCTCGGCGTCGCTCGCGAGACCGAAGACGTCGACGTTGCCGGCGAGATGTCGCTCGAGGATCGCGACCTCGACCGTCGAGTCGTCCACCGGCTGGAACGTCTCCTTGCGCGGACGACCGGCCCGTCGCGCGACCTCGAAGCAGGCCTCCGCTGCTTCGCGCAGCTCCGCGCTCGCGTCCCCGAGATCGAGCTCCTGATAGGGGCGCTTCGGATCGAGAGCGAGGAAGCTCATGGAATCGTCCTACGGCTCGGTCGCTGGAAGTGCCACCGCCGGTCGCCGAGCCCGATCCATCCGATGACGCCGCTCACGCGAAATCCCGTGCGTGCGCGTGCGCGCAAGCTCGCGCGATTCTCCGGAAGAACGAGTGCGGTGATGCGCTCCTTCCCGGCGCCACGGAAATGCTCGATCTGCGCGGCGGCGACCGCGGGTGCCAGCCGAGCTCCTCTCTGATCCGCGCGCGTGAACGTGTCGAACAGGTACACGTCTCCCGGCGACAGCACCAGATTTCGATCGAGGTACGAGATCCGACCGCCCCCCGCGCGGGCCCACGTCACCGAAGTGAGCCGCCCGCTCACGTGCGCGCCGAAGCAGAGCGCCCCTGTCGCGACGCGTGCGCGGAACGCGTCCTCGGACGTGTCGGGCCGAAGCGTCCGGTAGAGAGGCGCGTCCTCGACGAGGCCGACCTCGGTCGCGATCGATCTCTCGAGACGCGGCGGAGGCTCGTCGAGCGCGCGCTCGAGCACGAGGAGGCGGCGGTAGCACGTCTCCGCGAGGCTCCCGAACCAGAGCGCGCGCAGTCCACTGGAGCGCAGGACTTCTCCCGCGCGCTTCGACGCCGCGGGGAAGGTCCAGCGATCCCGAGGAGCCGCCTCGCGGGCGGCGGGAAAGACTACAGACGCGACCGGAGAAGCTCCCGCTGCAGGATCAGCGCACGCGGCATCGTCGCCTGGAGCTTCTCGAAGAGCTCCTCCTGGAGATCGAACTCCTTCTTCCAGGCTTCGCGATCGATCTCGGTCAGATGATCCATCGTCTCCTCGGAGACGTCGATCCCGTCGAGGTTGATCTGGCCGCGCTCCGGCACCCAGCCGAGGGGCGTCTCGCGCGCACCGGCCTTGCCCGCGGCGCGGTTCACGATCCACTCGAGGACGCGCATGTTCTCGCCGAAGCCCGGCCACAGGAACTCGCCGCCCGAGCCCTGGCGGAACCAGTTCACCTGGAAGATGCGCGGCGGATTCGCGATCCGGCTCTGCATCGCGAGCCAGTGCGTGAAGTAATCGCCCATGTCGTAGCCACAGAACGGGAGCATGGCCATCGGATCGCGCCGCACCACGCCGACCTGACCCGTCGCCGCGGCCGTCGTCTCGCTGCCCATCGTCGCGCCGAGGTAGACGCCGTGCGCCCAGTTGAAGCTCTCGAGGACGAGCGGCACCGTCGTGCTGCGCCGTCCGCCGAAGATGATCGCGGAGATCGGCACGCCCTCGGGTTCGTTCGCCTTCGGCGAGAGCACCGGGTTGTTCCGCATCGGTGCGGTGAAGCGACTGTTCGGGTGCGCCGCTTTCTCCTTCGAGCCGGCCTTCCAGGGACGTCCCTGCCAGTCGGTGAGCTCGGCGGGAGGCGCGCCGTCCATGCCTTCCCACCAGACGTCGCCGTCCGGCGTCATGCCGACGTTCGTGAAGAGAGTGTTCTTCTCGACGCAGGCGAGAGCGTTCGGGTTCGACTTCTTGCTCGTGCCCGGAGCGACGCCGAAGTAGCCGGACTCGGGGTTGATCGCCCAGAGGCGGCCGTCCGGACCGACGCGCATCCACGAGATGTCGTCGCCGACCGTCCAGATCTTCCATCCCGCGAACTGCTTCGGCGGGATCATCATCGCGAAGTTGGTCTTGCCGCACGCGCTCGGGAACGCGGCCGCGACGTAGGTCGTCTCGCCCTTCGGGTTCTCGACGCCGAGGATCAGCATGTGCTCGGCGAACCAGCCCTCGCTCTTGCCGAGGTACGAGCCGATGCGGAGCGCCAGGCACTTCTTCCCGAGCAGCACGTTGCCGCCGTAGCCGCTGCCGCAGGACCAGATCGTGTTGTCCTCGGGGAAGTGGCAGATGAAGCGCTTGTTCGGATCGAGATCGAGCGTCGAGTGGAGCCCGCGGTTGAAGTCGTTCGAGTCGCCGAGCATGTCGAGCGCCGTCTGGCCCATGCGCGTCATGATGCGCATGTTGAGGACGACGTAGACGCTGTCCGTGATCTCGACGCCGATCTTCGCGTACGGCGAGCCGATCGGGCCCATCGCGTACGGGATCACGTACATCGTGCGGCCTTTCATCGAGCCGGCGAACAGCGCGCCGAGCTTCGCGTAGGCCTCCTTCGGATCCATCCAGTTGTTCGTCGGCCCCGCGTCTTCCTTCTTGCGGGAGCAGATGAACGTGAGGTGCTCGACGCGCGCGACGTCGTTCGGATCCGAGCGGTGCAGGTAGCAGCCCGGCCGCTTCTCCTGGTCGAGGGGGATCAGGATGCCCTGATCGACGGCGAGCTTGGTCAGGCGTTCGCGCTCCTCTTCGGAGCCGTCGCACCAATGGATCTCGGCGGGCTGGGTGTGCGAGGCGACTTCGTCGACCCACTGCTGCACGTGGGGGTTGCGCGAACCCTGCTCCGAGACCTGCGCGGCCGTCTTGCTCATCGGATCAATCCTTTTCCGTTGGATCGGGTGGGGGCCGGACGGGGCCCCGACGAGGGGTAGCACCATAACCCTGTGTCGAGTCCAAGGCCACCCACTATTAGAAGGATAGAGCGGTCGGGACCGCCTCGCCGGGCCCTACTGCAGCCGCGCGGCTCCCAGGATCCGAGGCAGGATCGGCCCGATCGGCCCGAGGAGGACGGCGTCGGCGAGGTGGTCCATCTCGGTCGGCGAGGCGTTCAGGATGACGACGCGCGCTCCGGCGTGCTTCGCGATCGGGACGACGCCCGCGACCGGAAAGACCGCGAGGGTCGTGCCGACGGCGAGCATCAGGTCGCAAGCGTGCGCGGCTCGCTCGGCGCGCTCGAGGTCCGCGGCGACGAGACCTTGTCCGAAGGAGATCGTCGCGGACTTCAGGATCCCGCCGCAGGTCCGGCAGGCCGGATCGTCCTCGCCAGCGCTCACGCGCGCGAGTGCCCGCTCCATCGGAGCGCGCTCGTCGCAGTCGAGGCACGCGACCTCGCGCGTGTTGCCGTGGATCTCGACGACGAGCTCCGGTGAGCTGCCGGCGCGGTGGTGCAGGCTGTCGACGTTCTGCGTGATCAGCGTGTGCAGCTTGCCGCGGCGCTCGAGCTCGACGATCGCGCGGTGGCCGTCGTTCGGCTCGGCGCTCCACATCGGCGATTCCAGACGGTTCCGCCAGGCGCGCCGGCGGACGTCCGGATCGGCGACGTAGTGCTGCAGCGTCGCCATCTTCTCGGCGCCCGGGTTCTTCGTCCACACGCCCTGCGGACCGCGGAAGTCGGGGATGCCCGAGTCCGTCGAGATCCCCGCGCCGGTCAGGACGACGACGCGCTCGGCTTCGTCGACCCAGCCGCGCACCCTTTCGAGCAGCTCTTCCGCGGGCTCGGTCAAGAGCCGAGCGTACTGTGGAAGACTCCGCCGGGGCAACCGGCGGAGCCGCCGGGTTGACAGGCCGCGGCGCCGCGACCGATGCTCCGCGCCATGTCCGGATCCGCGACGACGACGCTGCCCGAGACGATGCGCGCTTCCGTCTATCATTCTCCCGGCAAGCTCTCCGTGGAGGAGCGTCCGGTTCCGACGCTCGAGCCGGGCGACGCGCTCGTCGCGATCGCTGGCTGTGGAATCTGCGGAACCGACATCCATCTGTTCCGCGACGGCATGGCGCCGCGCGGAACGATCGGCGGCCACGAATGGGCGGGAACGATCGTCGCGGTCGGCGACGCCGTGCGTGAATGGAGAGTCGGCGACCTCGTCGTCGGCGGGCCGCCTTCGGGTTGCGGGACGTGCGAGTACTGTCGCGCGGCACGTCCGTTCCTCTGCGTCTCGCGTCCGGGCATGGACGGCGGCTTCGGCGGCGCATTCGCGGAGTTCCTGCGCATCCGTGCGAAGCAGCTCTTCGCCGTTCCAGACGGGCTGCCGCTCCGCGCGGCCGCCTTGACGGAGCCTCTGGCCGTCGCACTGCATGCGATCACGCGATCCGGCGTGCGGGCCGGCGAGAGCGCGCTCGTGACGGGAGCGGGACCGCTCGGTCTCCTCTTGATCGCGGCGCTTCGCGCGATGGGCGTCGACGACGTGCTCGTCAGCGAGCCTTCGCCGACGCGCCGCGAGCGTGCACGCGCTGCGGGTGCCACCGCCGTGTGCGAGCCCGAGGCGCTCGTCGTGCCGCGGATGCCGTTCGACGTCGCCGAGAAGGCCGTGCACGCTGCTTTCGAATGCTCGGGGGCGCCGGCTGCGATGGAGGCGGCGCTGGCCCTGCTTCGTCGCGCCGGGACGCTCGTGCTCGTCGGAACGGGAGGGCGTCCGCCGGCCTTCGATCCGCATCGCATCCTCCTGAACGAGCTCGTCGTGACGGGCGCGTTCAACTACGACGCCGACGGTTTCCCGCGCGCGCTCGAGCTCCTCGCGAGCGGGCGGTTGCCGCTCGAGGCGCTCCTCGAGCCGGCGGATGCACCCCTCGAAGACCTCGCGCAGGCGATCGCGCGGCTCGGCACTGCGGAGATCGCGAGCAAGGTCGTGATCGACCCTCGCCTGCGCGGTCCGTGACTCTCGCGCGCTCCCGCTTCGCTCGCTAGCGTCGACGCCATGAACGATCTGAAGGACCGGGCCGCGATCGTCGGGATCGGCGCGACGGAGTTCTCGAAGGAGTCGGGACGGAGCGAGATGCAGCTCGCGGTCGAGGCGATCCGCGCCGCCCTCGACGACGCAGGTCTCGCGCCGAGCGACGTCGACGGGATGTCCGTCTTCACGATGGAGAACAATCCCGAGATCCAGGTGATGCGGAATCTCGGCTTCGGCGATCTCCGCTTCTTCAGCCGCGTGCACTACGGCGGCGGCGCCGCTTGCGCGACGACGCTGCAGGCGGCGATGGCCGTCGCGACCGGCGTCGCCGACGTCGTCGTCTGCTACCGCGCGATGAACGAGCGCTCCGGCCGCCGCTTCGGCGCCGGCGTGCAGGACCGGGCCTTCGCCGCGACTGCGGAGGGCTCCTCGTACTCGTGGTACTCGCCGTTCGGGCTCACGACGCCGGCTTCTTGGGTCGCGATGTTCGCGCAGCGCTACCTGCACGACTACGGCGCGACGACGGAGGACTTCGGCCGCGTCGCCGTCGCGGACCGGAAGCACGCCGCCAACAACCCGAAGGCGTGGTTCTACGAGCAGCCGATCACGCTCGAGGACCACCAGAAGTCACGCTGGATCGTCGAGCCGCTTCGCCTGCTCGACTGCTGCCAGGAGAGCGACGGCGGCCAGGCGATCATCGTCACGCGCCCGGACCGCGCCCGTGATCTGAAGCAGAAGCCCGTCCTGATCCGCGCCGCCGCGCAGGGCGCGGGCGCGCAGCAGCACATGATGACGAGCTACTATCGAGACGACTTCACCGGTCTCCCGGAGATGGGTGTCGTCGCGCGCGAGCTCTGGAGCTCGTCCGGGATCGGGCCGCAGGACGTGCAGACCGCCGTCCTCTACGACCACTTCACGCCCTTCGTCCTCGTGCAGCTCGAGGAGTTCGGATTCTGCAAGCGCGGCGAAGCGAAGGACTTCGTCCGCGACGGCCATCTCGAGATGGGCGGACGTCTCCCGACGAACACGCACGGCGGACAGCTCGGCGAGGCCTACATCCACGGGATGAACGGCGTCGCCGAGGGTGTCCGTCAAGTACGCGGCACGTCGGTGAATCAGGTCACGGGCGCGGAGCACGTGCTCGTGACCGCGGGGACCGGCGTGCCGACGAGCGGCCTGCTGCTCGGCTCTTAGTCGCGCTCGGCTCGCTCGGTACGTCTGGACGCGCGTCACGCGGCGCAGGGGCCGTGCCAAGGCGACGTGTAGAAACGGCGAGGGCTCGCGCGCGCCGGAAGTCCGCGCGTCCCTCGCCTTACGGAACGTTCTACGAAGAACCCGCCGAAACGCCGGGCGCCGCACCCGAAGCGGGAAGGAGCGGTGCGACGAAGATCACGTCCGGCCCGAGGTCGGCGAGGCGCGCGACGGGCGAGGTGAGCTCTCCGGGCGGCTGGTCGAAGCAGAGGAGGGCCGCTTCGATGACGTCGTCGCTCGAGAAGCCCGAAGGCAGATCCGCGAAGAACGAGATCGCCGCTTCGGCGCCCGTGAGGGCGACCGGCGGTGAGACGATCCACTCCGCGTCGCCGCCTTCCATCCGCGTCGCGAGCGCGCAAGCGGCGCCCTCCGCGAACCCGCTCGGGCGGAACATGTAGTCGACCTCGTCGCCGCTGCAGTCGCGGTCGCCGTCCGCCGGAACGAGCTGGCACGGCTCGGCAGGGGAGGGCGTCGGTGCCCCGACGTGCTGTCCGCGCGGCCCTTCGGAATCGGTCGCGCAGTAGGTCGTTCCGTTCGCTTCGACGCAGGTCCGGGTCTCGCGCACGTCGGCGAGGAGAGCACCCTCGGGGAGGATCAGACCCGTCGAGCCCCTTCCGCCGCAGCCCGCGACGAAAGCCAGCGTCGCGAGCGCCGCCCACGTCGAGGCGCCCCGAGCGCGGCGCGATGTCTTCAGCCTGTGACTCATCTCGACTTCCGCCTTCCCCTCACCGTGGCGTGGCGGTGGCGAGGACGTTCATGAACTCCGTATCGCGCGAGGGCGTCGCGGCAAATCTCTCCGTCAGCTCTCGCAGGGCCGTCTCGAGCGCAGCGTGGAACTCGGGGATGCGCGACCTCTCGACGTTCAGGTAGTGGTTGCGCAGATACGTCCCCGTATCGACGTCGGGTAGCGCGATGCGATCGAGAAGCCCCTTCGCGAAGAGCTGCGCGAACTGGTGCGCGACCGCGCGGCGCTCGTCGCGGCTCACCGCCTGATAGTGGCGACCCTTGCGCCGTATCTTCCCGGCGCGGACCTCGATCAGCCCATGCTCGCGTAGAGTCGCTTCGACGCGCTCGTCGAGGTGCGTTTCGCCCGTGGCATTCGCGCTTCTCTTGCGCTGCTTCCGGTCGCGACGGAAGGCGCGGCGCCAGCTCGAGTGCGACATCCATGCGCCGTCATCCGGAAGCGCGGCGACGGCGCGGCTCAACCGCACCGCGAGCTCGCCGTCGTCGATGCCCGCGACCGGCGACTCGGACTGGAACGCGCGGTCGAGCTCGCGCGCGACCGCGTAGAGGATCCGATCGCGCCACAGGATCGCGAGAAGCGGCTGCGGATCCTCGCGTCGTGCGGCGGCGAGATGGCGCACGAGATCCTCGTTCGGGAACCGCTCGCCCTTCTCGATGTAGCTCAGCATCACGGGCTCGATCCGCCCGCCGAGGACTTCCTCCGCGAAGCGGCGGAGCGAGTACCGGCGGCCCTTCAGGACGCGCGTCTCGTAGAAGACGTCGCCGATGGTCCGCAGGCGGCCCCCCGAGGTGCCTTCGTCAGCGAGCATCCGCCCGCTCTCCGGCCCCGGTGCGCACCTGCCATGCGATTTTCCTGCGGCCGGGTATTGTGTTCACAAACATTGTGAAATATATGCTCTGAAGTTGTGAGACCGTCAACTCGGTGTAGCGCGAGAGATCGCTTACAGCTAGGGGGAAGGCCGTGAATCAGGCGCAGAACGACGAGGGACTCGCTTTACGGTGGTGGCAGGTGATCGCGGTGGCGGCCCTCGTCGCGATCGCGGCCGCGTGCTCCGGCGGGGGAGGCGGGGCGCCCGCGCCGTCGGGGCCGCCGCCCGCCGGTCCGCAGGCGAAGCTCGACCGCGCCGCGCAGTGCGACGATCTCCTCGGTCGTCTCCAGGCGGACGCGCTCGCGAAGATCGACGTGCAGGCAGAGAGCCTCCGCGCATCGGGTTGGCAGATCAACGTCGATCCGGGCGGCTTCGAGCCCCCGGTGCCCGCTCCCGCGGAGGGGCCGCGCGATGATCAAGGAAGCGGCGCTGAAGGAGGCCCGGACGACTTCACGGAAACGAACGCGCAGGAGGCCGGCGTCGACGAGGCCGACTTCGTCGAGAGCGACGGCACGCACGTCTACGCGCTCCACGGGAACGCGCTCGTCGTCGTCGACTCGTGGCCGCCCGAGTCGACCGCCCTGCGCGACACCGTCGAGATCGAGGGCTACCCGCACGCGATGTTCGTCGCGAACGGGCGCGCCGTCGTCTTCTCCGAGGTCTACGACGACACGGGCGAGCTCGGCGCGGACGAGAGCTGTCGCGGCATCGGCCTCCCGCTGCCGATGCCGGTCCGCGAGCCCGGCAACCCGTTCGCGGGCGACCTCGCTCCGTGCCTCCCGAGCTTCACGAAGGTAACGGTGCTCGACGTCGCTGCGGAGCCGACCGTCGTCCGCGAGGTCTACCTCGAAGGCTACTACTCGGCGGCGCGCCGCCACGACGCGATCGTGCGCGTCGTGATGCAGGGCGGCCTCGGCGTTCCGGAGGCCTTCCCCGACTTCTGGTCCGGGTTCTACGCGGGGCCGCCGCCGGCGAACGAAGAGGAGTTCCTCGCCCAGGTCGACGCGTGGGTCACGGAAGCGAAGAGCGCGATCGAGGCGAGCGACCTCGACGACTGGCTCCCGACGCAGTGGGAGCGCCGCGACGGCACGCTGACCGAGCTCCCGCCGCCGTGCTCGGAAGCGCACATCCCGGCGCCCGGGCTCAGCGATCATGGAATGACACGCATCGTCTCTTTCGACATGAGCGCCAACGAATCCCCCCTTCGTGACGCGCTCGTCCTCGGCGCCGCGTCGAGCGTGTACGCGAGCCAGGACACCCTCGTCCTCGCCCAGCCCGATTGGGGTTGGTACCCCCGCGGGGACGAGGGGGATCGCACTTCGGTGCACGTCTTCTCGCTCGAGGGCGACGCGACGACCTACGCGGGGTCCGGCTTCGTGCCGGGCGTGCCGCTGAACCAGTTCGCCTTCGACGTCGTGGGAGACGTGCTTCGCCTCGCGACGACGGAGACGCGCTTCCGCGAGTCGGACGGCACCGCCGAGACCGCGAGCCAGGTGCTGACGACGCGGCTCTCGGGTGACTCTCTAGAGGTCGTCGGATCGACCGGTCCGCTCGCGCCGGGCGAGCGCATCTTCGCTTCGCGCTTTTTCGGCGACCGCGCGTACCTCGTCACGTTCCGCCAGATCGATCCGCTCTTCGTGATCGACGTCGCGGATCCGGCGAACCCGACGGTCCTCGGCGAACTCGAGCTCCCGGGCTTCAGCGAGTACGTGCACCCGCTCGGCGACACGCATCTCCTGACGATCGGTCGCGCGGCGGACGAGACGGGACGGCCGCTCGGGATCGCGCTCCGCATCTTCGACGTGTCCGATCCGGCCTCGCCCGCGCTCGCCGACGAGCACGTGTTCGCGGGCGACGGCTGGTCCGAGGCGAACTACGACCACCGAGCGTTCACCTTCGCCGCGGAGCGGGGTCTCCTCGCGTTTCCGTACGTCGACTACCAGGGAGCGTTCTCCTCGACGCTGCAGCTCTTCTCCGTCGACGTGGCGACGGGGCTCTCGCCGATCGGCGCGATCGACCACTCCGCGCTCGCCACCGAGAATTGCGGCACGCCCGAGGAGTGGGGCTGCCCCGGTGTCGCGGAGGTCCGACGCGGCCTCTTCATCGAGGACTTCGTCTACTCGATCGGCTTCGCCGGGATCCTGGTCCACGCGACGAGCGACCTCGACACGCCGGTCGCGACCGTCGTCCTGCCGTCGAACCGGGTCTTGCCTCCGCCCGTGGCGGAGGGCGAGGATCCCTCGACCTGACGCGGGTTTACGGCGTAGAGAAACCGGCGGGACCCTCGCGTGGGCGCGCCCCCTCGATGGGTGACCCGCAACCATTGACGAACGCTCGTTCGCCGTGGCTAGCACATCCCGGGAGTCCCCCCGGCTTTGCCGGGGAGGCAGCCGAAGTTTGACGAATCCGGGCGTTTGACCTGCACGGCGTGCGGAAGTTGGAACTCCCCTCCGTGAGCCGCTCAAAGCATCACG
>Ga0194120_10011426_pt1 | contig 10665 bp, 8 predicted proteins | sample TA2MahCa65mmetaG_FD_148642 | JGI IMG/M metagenome (GOLD analysis project Ga0194120, IMG submission 148642) | Freshwater microbial communities from Lake Tanganyika, Tanzania - TA2015019 Mahale Deep Cast 65m | ecosystem: Environmental > Aquatic > Freshwater > Lake | place: Tanzania: Lake... | reverse complement strand
CGAACAGCCCGAGCGCGCTCAGCCGCACCGGCGCCGCCAGTTCGTCGTTGTGGTCCAGCGCCACCGCCGCCACCAGCGCGCCGTTGAAAGCCGCCCGCTTGCGCGCGCGCAAGGGGCCGGCATCGTCGCCATGGATGCGGCTGCCTTCGACCAGCAGTCGGCCCGAGGGCACCCGGTCGACGATCTCGGCCGGCCCCGGCGCGAGGCGCACCATGGCGCCGTTCTCGATCAGCACGGTCTCGGACACGCCGGCCTCGCGCGCCAGTTCGACATGGCGCTTGAGATGGCGGATCTCGCCATGCACCGGCACGGCGATGCGCGGCCTTGCCCAGGCGTAATAGCGCCTGAGTTCGTCCTGGCAGGGATGGCCCGAGACGTGGACGAAGGCGTCCGACCAAGTCACCACCCGGATATCGTCGGCGGCCAGGCGGTTGACGACCTGGCCGATGCGACGCTCGTTGCCCGGGATCTGGCGCGAGGAAAAGATCACCAGGTCGCCCCGCTTCAGGCCGACATGGCGGTGCTCGCCATAGGCGATGCGCGACAGCGCCCCGCGCGGCTCGCCCTGGCAGCCGGTGACCAGGAACAGCACGTCGCCCGGCGGCAGGTAGCCGACCTCGTCCTCGTGCAGCAATTCGGGCAGGTCCTGCAGATAGCCGGTCTCGCGCGCGCATTCGAGGATGCGCCACAGGCTGCGGCCGACCACGCACAGCCGCCTTCCGGTGGCGGCGGCGACCTTGGCGACGGTGTCGATGCGGGCGACGTTGGAGGCGAAGGTGGTGATGCAGACCCGCCGCGTCTCGCGCGCCACCAATTCGATCAGGCTCTGGCGCAGGGCGCCTTCCGAGCCCGACGTGCCGGGGCTGAGGGCGTTGGTCGAATCGCACACCAGCGCCAGCACGCCTTCCTGCCCCAGGCGCTCGAACGCGGCGGCATCGGTCGGCGGGCCGACCAGCGGCTCGGGATCGAGCTTCCAGTCGCCGGTATGCAGCACCGTGCCGTGGCGGGTGCGGATCGCCAGCGAATGGCTTTCCGGGATCGAATGGGTGATGCCGACATAGTCGACCGCGAACGGCCCCAGCTTAAGGGTCTTGCCCGGCTCGACCAGATGCAGCTTCACGTCCTTGATCAGGTTGCGCTCGACCAGCTTGCGCTTCAGCAGCGCGGCCGTGAACGGCGTGGCGTAGACCGGACAGCCCAGTTTCGGCCACAGCCACGCCACCGCGCCGAGATGGTCCTCGTGGCCGTGGGTCAGCACCAGCCCGACCAGCTGTTTGCGGCGCTCGGCGATGAAGCGCGGATCGGGCAGGATCGAATCCACCCCCGGCATGTCGTCGCCCGGGAAAGTGACGCCGCAATCCACCATCAGCCAGCGACCGTCGCAGCCGTAGAGATTGAGATTCATCCCGATCTCGCCGGACCCGCCCAGCGGCAGGAACAGAAGCTCGCTCATCTCAGGCGGCGCGGGCGAAGAACACGTCGCCCGAGGCGATGCGGCGGCGGCGGCCGTCGGGCAGCGCCAGCACCAGCGCGCCCTCGCCGTCGACATCGTCGAAGCGGCCGGTGACCTGCTCGCGACCCAGCGCGACGGTGACGGTCTCGCCCTGGCCGAGCGTGCGGGCGAGCCAATCGGCGCGGATCGGCGCGAAGCCCTCGGCCCGCCATTGGCGATAGCGCGCCTCGAGAGCGCGCGCGAGCGTGGCCAGCGCCGCCGCGGGTTCGATCCTGGCGCCCAGCGCCGCCAGCGAGGTCGCCGGCCAGGTCGCGCCCTCGGGATGGCTGGCGAGGTTGACGCCGATGCCGACCGCGACCCAATCGACCCGCCCGGCATGCATGGCGGATTCGAGCAGGATTCCGGCCAGCTTGCGGCCATCGACCAGCACGTCGTTGGGCCATTTCAGGCGCGGTCTCGGGCCTTGGGGCAGCCACGCCTCGACCGCATCGGCCAGCGCCAGCGCGGCGACGAACGACAATTGCCCGGCTGCCGCCGGCGCGCAATCCGGCCGCAGCAGCAGCGAAAGATAGAGATTGCCCGCCGGCGAGGACCACGACCGACCGCGGCTGCCGCGCCCGGCGGTCTGTTCCTCGGCCACGACCAATGCACCTTCGGCCGCGTCCGTCGCGGCCAGCCGCCGCGCCTCGCTGTTGGTGCTGTCGATCTGGCGGTGGAAGTGCGGGCGGAAGAACGCGGACAGTTCCGCGCTCACGGCAGCCGAAGCAGGGCTTGCGCCGCCGCCTCCGCGCCGGCCACTAGCGGCGCGGGCCAGGCGAAGAACAGCAGCGTGAACAGCGCCGAGGCCGCCGCCACCGCGCCGACCGCGCCCGGCATCGGCCGCTCGAACGGCTCGGCCGGCGGATCGAAATACATCAGCTTGACGATGCGCAGGTAGTAGAACGCGCCCACCACGCTGGCCAGCACGCCCAGCACCGCCAGCACGAACAGCCCGGCATTCACCGCCGCCATGAAGACGTAGAACTTGCCGAAGAAGCCGGCCATCGGCGGCACGCCCGCCAGCGAGAACAGCAGCACCGCCAGCCCGGCCGCGGTCAGCGGCTCGGTCTTGGCCAGGCCGGCCAGTTCGGGGATCTCCTCCACCGCCTGCCCGCGCCGGCGCATGCCGAGGATGATGGCGAAGGCGCCGGCGTTCATCGCCAGATAGATCGCCAGGTAGATCGCCACCCCGCGCAGGCCTTCGCCGGTGCCGGCGGTCAGGCCGACCAGGGCATAGCCGACATGGCCGATCGAGCTGTACGCCATCAGCCGCTTGATGTTGTCCTGGCCGATGGCGGCATAGGCGCCCAGGCCCATCGAGGCGATCGACAGCACCACCAGGATCTGCTGCCAGGCCGGGCCGATGTCGCCGAACGGGGTCATCATGGTGCGCATGAACAGCGCCATGGCCGCGATCTTGGGAGTGAAGGCGAAGAACGCCGTCACCGGCGTCGGCGCGCCCTCGTAGACGTCCGGCGTCCACATGTGGAAGGGCACGGCCGATACCTTGAACGCCAGCCCCGCGATCAGGAAGGCCATGCCGATCAGCGCCCCCAGCGGCAGCTGGTTGGCCTCGCGCAGCCGCGCCGCCATCGGCTCGAAGCCGGTGGTGCCGGTGAAGCCGTAGAGCAGCGAGGCGCCGTAGAGCAGCATGCCCGAGGCCAAGGCGCCGAGGACGAAATACTTCAGCCCGGCCTCGGTCGAGCGCACCGCGTCGCGCTGGAAGGCGGCCAGGACGTAGAGCGCCATCGATTGCAGTTCGAGCCCGACATAGAGCGAGACCAGGTCGTTGGCCGAGATCATCGCCATCATGCCGACGGTGGCCAAGAGGACCAGCACCGGATATTCGAAGCGCTGGGCGCGCTCCTTGACCAGCCAGTCCTCGGCCAGGACGATCGCCAGCGCCGAGCCGATCAGCACCAGCCCCTTCATGAAGCGAGCGAATTCGTCGACCACGAACAAGCCGTCGAACGCCGCGACGCGGCCGTCGTCGCGCCCCACCACCAGCACGAAGGTCACCGCCAGCGCCCCCACCGCCAGCCGCGAAATGCGGGCGAAGGGGTCCTCTTTCTGGAACACGCCCAGCAGCAGCAGCGCCATGGCGGCCGCGGCCAGCCAGATTTCGGGCAAAACAGGCGCGAAGGCCGAGGTCCAGCTCATCCGCGCTCTCCCGCCGGCAGTTCGGCCGCCTTGGCCTTGGCGACGGCCTGCTGATGGGCGACGATCACCTGTTCGACCGAGCCGCGCATGGCCTTGAGGAAGGGCTCGGGATAGACCCCCATCCACAGCGTCGCCGCCACCAGCGGCGCGAACACCGCCCATTCGCGGCGGCTGAGGTCGACCATGCCCTTGAGGTCTTCCTTGGTCAGCTCGCCGAACACGACGCGGCGATAGAGCCACAGCGAATAGGCCGCGCTGAGGACGACGCCGGTGCAGGCCAGCGTCGCCACCCAGGTGTTGACCTGGAAGGCGCCGACCAGCACCAGCAGCTCGCCGACGAAGCCCGAGGTGCCGGGCAGGCCGACCGTGGCCAGGGTGAAGACCATGAACACCAGCGCGTAATGCGGCATGGTGTTGACCAGGCCGCCATAGCGCGCGATCTCGCGGCTGTGCAGGCGGTCGTAGACCACGCCCACGCACAGGAACAAGGCGCCCGAGACGATGCCGTGGCTGAGCATCTGGAACATCGCCCCCTCGACCCCCTGGGTGGTGAGGGTGAACAGGCCGATGGTGACGAAGCCCATATGCGCCACCGAGGAATAGGCGATCAGCTTCTTCATGTCCTCCTGCATCAGCGCCACCAGCGAGGTGTAGATCACCGCCACCACGCTGAGGCCGTAGATCAGGGGCGCGAAGGTCACCGAGGCCTCGGGCATCATCGGGATCGAGAAGCGGATGAAGCCGTAGCCGCCCATCTTCAGCAGCACGCCGGCCAGGATCACCGAACCCGCGGTCGGCGCCTCGACATGGGCGTCGGGCAACCAGGTGTGCACCGGCCACATCGGCATCTTGACCGCGAACGAGGCGAAGAAGGCCAGCCACATCCAGTGCTGCATGCCGCTGGGAAACGCGGTCGTGGCCAGGGTCGGCATGTCGGTGGTGCCGGCCTGCAGGTACATCGCCAGCATCGCCAGCAGCATCAGCACCGAACCCAGCAGGGTGTAGAGGAAGAACTTGAAGGCGGCGTAGACCCGATGCTGGCCGCCCCAGACGCCGATGATCAGGAACATCGGGATCAGCCCGCCCTCGAAGAACAGATAGAACAGCACCAGATCCAACGCGCAGAACACGCCGATCATCAGCGTTTCCATCATCAGGAAAGCGATCATGTATTCCTTGACCCGGGTCTCGATCGCCTCCCAGCTGGCCAGGATGCACAGCGGCATCAGGAACGCGGTCAGCACCACGAACAGCACCGAAATGCCGTCGACTCCCATGTGGTAGCCGATGCCGTCGCCGATCCAGGCCGCCTTCTCGACGAACTGATAGCCGGGATTGCCGACGTCGAACCGCGCCCACAGCACCAGCGCCAGCAGCAGCGTGCCCAGCGTGGTCCACAGCGCGACCGCGCGCGCATTGCGCGCCACCACCTCCTCCTCGCCGCGGGTGAAGAGGATGAACAGCGCGCCGACGGCCGGCAGGAAGGTGGTCAGCGACAGGATCGGCCAGTCGACCATGGTCACATCCCGCCGCGATAGAGGTACCAGGACACCAGCAGCGCCACGCCGATCAGCATGGCGAAGGCGTAGTGGTAGACGTAGCCGGTCTGCAGGCGGGTCGCGCGCTTGGCGATGTCCAGCGTCAGCGCGGCGATGCCGTCGGGACCGAGGCCGTCGATCACCTTGCCGTCGCCGCGCTTCCACAGCGCATGCCCCAGCCACTTGGCCGGCCGCACGAACAGCGCGTCGTAAAGCTCGTCGAAATACCATTTGTTGAGCAGGAAGCGGTGGGCATCGCCGTGCATCGCCGCCAGCTTGCCCGGCAGGTCCGGCCGGCGCACGTACATCCACCACGCCAGCGCGATGCCGGCCAGCCCGACCGCGACCGGCGCCAGCTTGACCCAGAGCGGCGCGTGATGCGCCTGGGCCAGGGCGTCATGGCCGGGCAGCACCAGGATCGAGGCGCCGAAGATCGGCGAGCCCTCGCCGATGAAGGCCTGGGCGAACAGCGCGCCGGCGAAGATCGAGCCCGCCGCCAGCACGTAAAGCGGCACCAGCATCACCGCCGGCGATTCGTGGGCGTGCTCGATGACGTGCCGGTCGGGATGGCGGTTCTGGCCGTGGAAGGTCATGAACAACAGCCGCCAGGAATAGAACGCGGTCATGAACGCCGCCGCCACGCCCATGACGAAGGCGAAGCTGCCAAGCTTGCCGCCGGCCATGAAGGCGGTCTCGACGATGGCGTCCTTGGAATAATAGCCGGCGAACAGCGGCACCCCGGCCAGCGCCAGCGAGCCGATCCACATCAGGACGTAAGTGATCTTGAGCGGCGCCAGCAGCCCGCCCATGCGGCGCATGTCCTGCTCGCCCGACATGCCGTGGATGACCGAGCCCGAGCCCAGGAACAACAGCGCCTTGAAGAAGGCGTGGGTGAAGAGATGGAAGATCGCCGCGGCATAGGCCGACAGCCCGGCGGCGAAGAACATGTAGCCCAGTTGCGAGCAGGTCGAATAGGCGATCACCCGCTTGATGTCGTTCTGGCACAGCCCGACGGTGGCGGCGAAGAAGGCGGTGAAGGCGCCGATGCAGGCCACCACCGCCAGCGCATCGGGGGCGTATTCGAACAAGGGCGAGCAGCGCGCCACCAGGAACACGCCGGCGGTGACCATGGTGGCGGCGTGGATCAGGGCCGAGACCGGGGTCGGGCCTTCCATCGCGTCGGGCAGCCAGGTGTGCAGCGGCACCTGCGCCGACTTGCCCATCGCCCCCATGAACAGCAACAGGCAGATCACGGTCAGCATGTCCAGCTTCATGCCGAGGAACTCGAAGGTCTTGCCGGCGAAGCCGGGCGCGGTCTGGAAGACGGGGTCGAACTCGACCGTGCCGAACACCAGGAACACCCCGCAGATGCCGAGGCCGAAGCCGAAATCGCCGATGCGGTTGACGACGAAGGCCTTGATGGCGGCGGCGTTGGCCGAGGGCTTGTGGTACCAGAATCCGATCAGCAGGTAGGAGGCCAGGCCGACGCCCTCCCAGCCGAAGTAGAGCTGGACGAAATTGTCCGAGGTCACCAGCATCAGCATGGCGAAGGTGAACAGCGACAGATAGGCCATGAAGCGCGGGATGTGCGGATCGTGCGCCATGTAGCCGACCGAATAGACGTGGACCACCGCCGACACCCAGGTCACCACCACCAGCATGACCGCGGTCAGCTGGTCGATGCGCAGCGACCACATCACGTCGAAGGCGCCGGAATCGATCCAGGTCAACAGCTCGACCGTGACCGGCTGGCCCTTCCACGCCACCTGATAGAACGCCACGCCCGACAGCAGCGCCGAGACGATCAGCGCGCCGCAAGTCACCACCTGGGCGCCGCGATCGCCCAGCGCGCGGCCGCCGAAGCCGGCGACGATGGCGGCGATCAGGGGCAGGAAGACGATCAGTCCGTAGAGCACCGGCTCAGCCCTTCATCAGGTTGATGTCTTCGACCGCGATGCTGCCGCGGTTGCGGAAGTAGATCACCAGAATGGCCAGGCCGATCGCCGCCTCGGCCGCGGCCACCGCCAGCACCAACAGCGCGAACACCTGCCCGACCAGATCGCCCAGGAAGGCCGAGAACGCCACCAGGTTGATGTTGACCGCCAGCAGCATCAGCTCGACCGACATCAGGATGACGATCACGTTCTTGCGGTTGAGGAAGATGCCGAAGATGCCGAGCGTGAACAGGATCGCCGCCACCGTCAGGTAATGGCCGAGGCCGATGGTCATGGTCAGATCCCCTGCCGCGGCGCGACCTTGCGCAGTTCGACCGCCTCGGCGCGGGTGCGCGCCAGCTGGGCCGCGATCGACTGCCGGCGCACGCCGGTGCGCGCCCGCAAGGTCAGGACGATGGCGCCGATCATGGCCACCAGCAGGATCAGCCCCGCCGCCTGGAACAGGTAGATGTAGCGGGTGTAGAGCACCTGGCCGATGGCGTGGGTGTTGGTGATCTCGGCCGGGGTCGGCGCCGCCGCCAGCGACAGCATGTCGGGATCGAGGTTCCAGCCCGCCACCACCAGCAACAGCTCGACCAGCAGGATCAGCCCGATCAGCCCGCCCACCGGCAGGTATTGATGGAAGCCCTGGCGGAACTCGGCGAAGTTGATGTCCAGCATCATGACGACGAACAAGAACAGCACCGCCACCGCGCCGACATAGACGATCACCAGGATCATGGCGATGAACTCGGCGCCCAGCAGCACGAACAGGCCGGCGGCGTTGAAGAACGCCAGGATCAGGTACAGCACCGAATGCACCGGATTGCGGGCGCCGATCACCATGGCGCCGGCGGCCACGGCGATGGCGGCGAAGAGGTAGAAGGCGAGCGCGGCGAGGATCATGGGCCTCTCAGCGGTAGGGCGAGTCGCGTTCGATGTTGGCGGCGATCTCGCGTTCCCAACGATCGCCGTTGGCCAGCAATTTGGCCTTGTCGTACATCAGTTCCTCGCGGGTCTCGGTGGCGAACTCGAAGTTCGGCCCCTCGACGATGGCGTCGACCGGGCAGGCCTCCTGGCAGAAACCGCAATAGATGCACTTGGTCATGTCGATGTCGTAGCGCGTGGTGCGGCGGCTGCCGTCGCCGCGCGGCTCGGCCTCGATGGTGATGGCCTGGGCCGGGCAGATCGCCTCGCACAGCTTGCAGGCGATGCAGCGCTCCTCGCCGTTGGGATAGCGGCGCAGCGCGTGCTCGCCGCGAAAGCGCGGGCTGAGCGGCCCCTTCTCGTAGGGATAGTTGACCGTCACCTTGGGCTTGAAAATGTAGCTGAAGGTCAGCGCCATGCCCGAGAGCAGCTCGGTCAGGAGAAAGCCGCGCACCGCGCGATCGAACACGCCCATCGCCGCCTCCCTCACATCCCCGGCGCCTTGCCCAGCGCGACCAGCACGCCGGCGGTCAGCACCAGCCACAACAGCGACAAGGGCAGGAACACCTTCCAGCCCAGCCGCATCAGCTGGTCGTAGCGATAGCGCGGGAAGGTCGCCCGCACCCAGACGAAGCAGAACAGCACGGCGACGATCTTCAGCGCCAGCCAGATCGGCCCCGGCAACCAGTTGAACGGCACCATGTCGAAGGGCGGCAGCCAGCCGCCCAGGAACAGCACCGCGGTCATGCCCGCCAGCAGGATCATGTTGGCGTATTCGCCGAGATAGAACAGGGCGAAGGTCATCGACGAATATTCGACCTGGTAGCCCGCCACCAGCTCGGCCTCGGCCTCGGGCAGGTCGAACGGCGCGCGGTTGGTCTCGGCCAGGGCCGAGACGAAGAACACCACGAACATCGGCAGCAGCGGGATCGCGAACCAGACCGTGCGCTGGGCCTCGACGATGTGGGTCAGGTTGAGCGAGCCGACGCACAGCAGCACCGAGATGATGACGAAGCCGATCGAGACCTCGTAGGACACCATCTGCGCCGCCGAGCGCAGCGCGCCCAGGAAGGCATAGCGCGAATTCGACGCCCAGCCGGCGACGATGATGCCGTAGACGCCGAGCGAGGACACCGCGAACAGGTAGAGCATGCCGACGTTGATGTCGGCCAGCACCATGCCCTGGTCGAACGGGATCACCGCCCACGCCACCAGCGCCAGCACGAAGGTGATCATCGGCGCGATCACGAACAGCACCTTGTTGGCGCCGGTCGGGATGATGGTCTCCTTGAACAACAGCTTGGCGCCGTCGGCGATCGGCTGCAACAGGCCGAACGGCCCGACCACGTTGGGACCGCGGCGCAGATGCATCGCCGCCATCACCTTGCGCTCCATCAGCGTGACATAGGCCACCGACAGCAACAGCGGCACGACGATCGCCAGGATCTGGGCGACGATGATCGCCGCCTTGATGGCGTATGGGATCAGCGTCTCAAGCATGGGTGCCGGTCCGGGACGAGGCCGCCTGCACGCGGCTGCATTCGGCCATGGTGGCCGAGGCGCGGCTGATCGGGTCGGTCAGCCAGTAATCGGCGATCGGCGACGCGAAGGGCGCGCGCTCGGCCGTGCCGGCCTTGCCGAAGCCGCCCCAGGCGGCCTTGGGCAGGACGTCGAGCGCGGCCAGATGCGGGATTTCGGCATAGAGCGTGCGGCGCAGCGCCGCCGCGTCGTCGTAGGGCAAGGCCTTGCCCAGCCGCGCCGACAGCGCGCGCAGGATCGACCAGTCCTCCTTGGCCTCGCCCGGCGGAAACACCGCGCGCCGGGTCATCTGCACCCGGCCTTCGGTGTTGACGTAGGTGGCGTCCTTTTCGGTGTAGGCCGCGCCCGGCAACACGACATCGGCGCGATGCGCGCCGCGATCGCCGTGATGGCCCTGATAGACCACGAAGGCCTTGCCCAGCGCCGCCATGTCGATCTCGTCGGCCGCCAGCAGATAGACCGCGCCGATCGAGCCGTCGCGGCAGCCGGCCAGGATGCCGGCCAGGTCGCGCCCGCCCGGCCCCGGCACGAAGCCGAGATCGAGCCCGCCGACCCGCGCCGCCGCGGTGTGCAGCACGTTGAAGCCGTTCCAGTCCTCGCGCACCATGTTGCACTGCTCGGCGATGCGGCGGGCCAGTTCCAGCACCGCCTCGCCGTCGACCCGCGCCAGCGCCCCCTGCCCCAGCACCAGCATCGGCCGCGATGCGCCCTTGAGCGCGGCGGCGAAGGAATGGCTGCCGGCGGCGATCTCGGCCAGGGTCTCGGGCCCGGCGCCGAGATAGTCGTATTTGTAGGTCAGCCGGGCGCGCTCGCCGACCGCGCCGATGCGCACCCCGCCGCGCAGGAAGCGCTTGCGGATGCGGGCATTGACCATCGGCGCCTCGCGGCGCGGATCGGTGCCGATCAAAAGGATGGCGTCGGCCTTCTCGATGCCGGCGATGCCGGTGTTGAACAGATAGGCCGCGCGCGGGCCGGCGGGCAGCTTGGCGCCGTCCTGGCGGCAGTCGAGATGGGCCGAGCCCAGCGCCGTCATCAGCCCCTTGAGGGCGTACATCGCCTCGACATCGGCCTGGTC
>Ga0194120_10011425_pt1 | contig 10666 bp, 9 predicted proteins | sample TA2MahCa65mmetaG_FD_148642 | JGI IMG/M metagenome (GOLD analysis project Ga0194120, IMG submission 148642) | Freshwater microbial communities from Lake Tanganyika, Tanzania - TA2015019 Mahale Deep Cast 65m | ecosystem: Environmental > Aquatic > Freshwater > Lake | place: Tanzania: Lake... | reverse complement strand
TCGAGATCTTGCGCCAGGCCGGCATCGACAAGGCGAAGTTCGCAAACTTCACGCCATATGTCGCCGCGGCGGTCATTTTTCTGTCGATCACCATCCCGCTCACGCGCACCACCGACTATCTGTTGGCTCGCGAACGGCGTCGAACATCGGCGACGAGGGTCAGATGAAACTCGAGATGCGCAAGGTGGTCAAATCGTTCGGGCCGAGAAGCGTGCTTTCGGGCCTCGACTTCGATGTCGCGGCCGGCGAGGTCGTCTCGTTCATCGGCGCGAGCGGCTCAGGCAAGACCACGCTTCTGCGCTGCGTAAATCTGCTCGAGCCGATCGATGACGGCGCGATATTTCTCGACGGCGACGAGATCTCGCAAATCGGCCGCGACCCGAACCCGATTCGTCGACGCATCGGCATCGTCTTTCAAAGTTTCAACCTCTTCCCGCACATGAGCGTGCGCCAGAACATCACCCTCGCCCTGACCAGGGTGCTCGAAAAGTCGGCCGATGAGGCGACCGAGGTCGCAAAAAATCTGCTTGCGCGGTTCGGGCTCGCCGAAAAACTCGACGCCTACCCCGACCAACTATCGGGCGGGCAGCAACAGCGCGTGGCGATCGTTCGGGCGCTGGCGATGAGTCCCGAGTTGCTGCTGCTCGACGAGATCACGTCGGCGCTCGACCCCGAACTCGTCGGCGAAGTGCTCGACGTGGTGCGCGAACTCAAAGGCAGCGGCATCACGATGCTGATCGCCACGCACGAGATGAATTTCGCCCAGGAGATCAGCGATCGGGTTTGCTTTCTCGACGGCGGACGAATCGCCGAGCAAGGGCCCCCTCGTCAGATTTTCTCGCAACCCCGCGACGAGCGCACCAAGCAGTTCTTGCGTCGGGTTCAGGCGCTGGGCAAAACGTAGTCGGCGAACTTTTCGCGAAGGGTCTTCTTCGAGAATTTGCCGACGCTCGTCTTGGGCACCTCGTCGATGAAAACGACGTCGTCGGGCACCTGCCATTTGGCCAACCGCGGCCGAATGTAATCGAGCACCTCGTCTTTGCTCAGGGTTTCGCCGGGCTTCAGCACGACGCACGCCAGCGGTCGCTCCGACCATTTCGGGTGCGGCACGCCCACCACCGCCGCCTCTTTTATCTTCGGGTGCGACATCAGTTCGTTCTCGATCTCGACCGACGAGATCCACTCGCCGCCCGTTTTGATCAGATCTTTCGTGCGATCCACGAGCCGAATGCGGCCCGATGAATCCATCGTCGCCACATCGCCGGTGCGCAGCCAGCCGTCATCGGTGAAACTCTCCCCTGCGCGAGAATCGTTGTAGTAGGTGGCCGCGATCCATGAACCCGCGCATTGCAGCTCGCCGCTAGTCTCGCCGTCCCACGGCACGGGCGTCGTGGTGCCGGGCAACACGACTCGACAATCGACGCCGAAGTTGATCGTGCCGACCGTCGTGCGCAACTCGGCTTGTTCTTCGATCGATTTCTTCTGATCGGCCAAAGAGAGATTGCATGTCGCGGCGATCGGGCTCGTCTCGGTCATGCCCCAGGCCTGCAAGATCGGCAGACCGACGGTTTCTCGGTACGCCTCGCTCAACGATTTGGGCACCGCGCTGCCGCCGACGGGAATGACCCGCAACGAAGAAGTATCGCGACCCTTTAGTTCGGGCAGAACGCCCATCCAAATCGTCGGCACTCCGGCGGCCACCGTCACTTTTTCGTCGACGATCAGGTTGGCGATCGCCTTGCCCGACAAATCGGGGCCGGGCAAAACCAAACTCGCGCCGCACGCCACGGCCGCGTGCGCCAACCCCCACGCGTTGGCGTGGAACATCGGCACGACAGGCAAGATCACGTCGCTTTCGCGCGCGCCGAGCGAGTCGACGGTCATCGCCCCCATCGTGTGCAGGTAGGTGGAGCGGTGGCTGTAAATCACACCTTTCGGGTTGCCCGTGGTGCCGCTGGTGTAGCACATGCTCGCGGCCAAATTTTCGTCGGTGATTTTGAATTCGACGCCCGTCACGCCTTTGATCAGGTCCTCGTAGTTGTGCATCTGCATGCCGGGCACGGCATCTGCCACATCGCCCTTGCCGTCGTCCATGATCACGAGATGCTTGACCGTCTTGAAAGTCGGCAACAGCGGCGAGATCAGGGCGAACAACGAGCGGTCGATGAAAATAATCTCGTCCTCGGCGTGATTGACGATGTAGGTGAGTTGCTCCGGAAACAACCTGATGTTCAAGGTGTGCACTACCCGACCGGTGCATGGCGCGGCGAAATAAAGCTCGAGATGACGCGCGGTGTTCCAGGCGAATGTCGCTACGCGACCATCACGAGAGATCTTCAACTTGTCGAGGGCGCCGCCCAGTTGACGCGTGCGCGCGGCCCACTCGCCGTAATTCGTTCGAATCTTGCCGACGGCCGTGGCCGTGGTGATCGTCTTGTCGGGGTGATATTTTTCGGCCCGCTCAAACAGATGAACCATCGTCAGCGGCGTGTTTTGCATCAACCCTTGCATTGATCCCCCAAAACTTCTCGGCAACTTCCAGTTACTACCTGCTCACGGTAGCAAGTCGGCTACCGTGCTACGAATGCGCAAAGCAGTATTGACGTTGACAACCCTGTTGTTCGTCGTCGGCACGATCGGCAGCAACATCGGGCCCGCGCTGGTCGACGAGCGACCTCGGCTCGTGCTGCTGTTGAGTTCGCGCAACCGCAATTTGTTCGGCTCGGTGCCCTACATCGACTGGTTGAGTTATTCGGTCATCGGCTTTTCGCGCATCTTGCTGGCCGGCGTGGCCCTGTTTCTCGTGGGTCGCTGGTACGGCAACAAGGCCCTCGGCTGGGTCGAGGGAAACATGGGTGAACTTCCGGCGATTTACAAGTGGACTGAGCGCGCCGTCGACAAGGCCGGGTCGGTGATGGTCGTGCTCATGCCCGGCAGCAACATCGTCTGCCTTTTGCTGGGTCATCGACAAATGGCACCGCGCAAATTCGTGCCGCTGCTGATGACGGGCATCGCGATCAAACTGTTCGTGCTGTGGCGCGGAGGCAAACTATTCGAAGACCAGATTCGCGACTTTTTGAGCTACATCGAGCGCTACCAATGGTGGGTTGTCGGCGCTTTATTCGGCGCTTTATTTATAGCATCAACCTTGCAGTCGGCTCGCAAGGGTCGACCGAAAACCAACTAGACAGGAAGCATCATGGCGTCGAAAAAGACCAAAAAGAAGAGCGCAAAGAAAAGCACGAAGTCAGCGAAACGAAGCAAAAAGAAGCTGGCGAAGAAGCCGGCCAGGAAATCAGGCGCGACGGTGACCTTGGGCGGCAATCCCGTGGCGGTGAGCGGCAAGTTGCCCGCGGTCGGCAAGTCTCTGCCCAAGTTTTCGTTGACGACGAGCACTTTGCAAGAGGTCGGCAACAAAGATTTGGCGGGCAAGCGAGTTATCTTCAACATCTTCCCGAGCATCGACACGCCGACATGCGCGACCAGCACGCGTCGGTTCAACGAGATCGCGGCGACATTGCAGAACACAGATGTCTACTGCGTGTCGGCCGACCTTCCATTCGCGCAGGGTCGATTCTGCGGTTCGGAAGGTTTGAGCAACGTCAAGACTGCGTCGTCCTTTAGGTCGGGTTTCGGTGCTGCCTTCGGCGTCAATTTGGCCAGCGGCGTGCTCAAAGGTGTTTTGGCGCGAGCAATCGTCGTCGCCGACGAAAACGGCAAGGTGTTGCACACCGAGTTGGTTGGCGAGATCGCCAACGAACCGAATTACGACGCCGCGATCAACTCGCTGCGCTGATTCAGATTCCCAAAAATTTGTCGAGCCCGAGGGTGAAACCCTTGTGCTCGGCAATTTTTTTGCATGCCAAGACGACGCCCGGCATGAAACTCGCCCGGTCGATCGTGTCGTGACGAATCGTCAAGGTCTGACCCTGGGTGCCCAGCACGACTTCTTGGTTGGCTACGACCCCGCGCATTCGAATCGCATGAATCGGAATCTCGCCCGGGCCTTTCGCGCCCCGCGCACCGGCAATCGCCTCGTGCTTGGTCGGATCTTGAGCCCGTGTTTTGCTCGCACCAGCCATGCGCTTTGCCGTGGCGATCGCGGTGCCCGAGGGTGAGTCGGCTTTGCCGTCATGGTGAATCTCGACAATCTCTGCAGTTTCAAAAAACGGCGCGGCCATCTCGGCGAAACGCATCATCAACACGGCGCCAATCGCGAAGTTCGGCGCGACGATGCAGTTGCTCGACGAGAACATTTTTTTGAAATCTTCCAGGTCGTGATCGGTGAACCCGGTCGTGCCGACCACGGCATGAATGTTGTGCATCGCCAACCACGGCAGATTGACTCGCGAGGCCGCCGCCACGGTGAAGTCGACCGCTACTTCAACTTTTGCGTCGGCAAGCGCCCGCAATTCTTTGGATACTTGTAGCCCGTGAATCGTCGAGCCAGTCGACGCGGTGTCTACCGCGGCGACGAGTTCTAGATTTTTGTCGGCGACAACGGCGGCGCAGACGGTCGCACCCATGCGACCGGCAGCGCCAATGACACCGACGCGAATCGGCATGTCAGCCGAGATCTCCGAGTTCGTTGCGCAGGTCGCGATCGAATTCGTCCTCGAAACTCACGCTGACCGCATCAGACGATGGGCCCCGATCGTTGCGGTCGCTGCGATCACGACGATCGTTGCGATCGCCACGATCACGACGCGGACCACGATCATTACGGTCGCCACGGTCACGACGCGGACCGCGATCACCGCGGTCGTTACGGTCGCCGCGATCACCACGATCACCACGATCACCACGATCACGACGCGGACCGCGATCCCCGCGATCCCCGCGATCTGACGAGCCGCGCGAAGCGCCGCCGCCTGAACCGGTAATCACTTCGCCGTCCGGCCCGATCAGACTGAGGCTGACCTTGCCGCGGTCGTCGATGTCGTCGACGCGTACCTGCACCTCGTCGCCGATGTTCAAGACATCTTCGACTCGCGCCACGCGCTGACCATTGCCCATTTTCGAGATGTGCACCAATCCGTCGCGTCCAGGCAGGATGTTGACGAACGCGCCGAACGCGGCGGTGTTGACGACCCGACCCGTGTATGTCGCGCCGAGTTCCGCCGTCGGCGGATCGACGATCGCCAAAATTCGCGACTTGGCGTCTTCGACCTTCGAGTTGTCGGGCGAACCGATGGTGATGATGCCTGTCGCGCCGTCATCCGAGACGTTGATCTCGGCGCCGGTTTCTTGCTGAATCGTGTTGATCACTTTGCCCTTCGGCCCGATCACTTCGCCGACTTTGTCCAGCGGAATTGTGAACGTCACGATCTTCGGTGCGCTCTCGTTGACCGTCGCGCGAGGTTCGCTGATCGCCGAGTTCATCACACCCAGAATCTTCAGTCGGGCGTCTTTGGCCTGTTGCAGCGCCTTGGCCAGAACATCGCTCGGAATACCGTCGATCTTCGTGTCAAGTTGCAACGCCGTGACGGCGTCGGCCGTGCCGGCGACTTTGAAGTCCATGTCGCCGAACGCGTCTTCGGCGCCGAGAATGTCGGTCAACGCCGTGTACTTGCCCTGGTCGAAAATGAGACCCATGGCGATGCCCGCGACCGGGGCCACGATCGGCACGCCTGCATCCATCAAGGCGAGGCTCGATGCGCAGACCGAGGCCATCGAGGTCGAACCGTTCGACGAGAGAACTTCGCTTACCAACCGCAGCGTGTAGGCGAACTCTTCTTGGCTCGGCACGACGGGGAACAACGCCCGCTCGGCGAGCGCGCCGTGGCCGATTTCGCGGCGCTTTGGCGAGCCCACTCGGCCGGTTTCACCGTTGGCCCATGGCGCCATGTTGTAGTCGTGCATGTAGCGCTTGGTCGTCTCGGGCGTGATCGAGTCGATCATCTGGTTCATTTTCGGCATCGCCATCGTCAACACGTTGAGCACCTGCGTCTCACCGCGCTGAAAAAGACCGGTGCCGTGCGCGGTAGGAATCAGGCCGACTTCGGCGGAGATCGGTCGCAAATCGGCCGCACCTCGACCGTCGATGCGCACGCCCTCTTCGATCACGCGCTTGCGCACGAGTTTTTTGGTCAAAGATCGCACTGCTTCTTTGATCTGCTTCTCTTGCCCCGCGAATTTGCCCGGAGCATCTGAGGTGCCGGCGAGTTCGGCGACTGTTTGTGCGGTTGCGTCGTCGATCGCGGCGTTGCGATCGGCTTTGAGCGCGATGCGAATCGCCGGTTGAAGGCGTGTTGTCGCGGCCGCCTCGACCGCGGCGAAAAGTTCTTCGCTGTAGTCGAGCACCGGCGTGTATTTGAGCGGCTCGATCGCCCCGCGAGTGGCGATGACGCTGGCGACCAACTGGCGCTGAAGCTTGACCGACTCTTTGATGTATTGCTTGGCGGTCTCGAGACCGCTGGCGATCACTTCTTCTGTAACTTTCGGCGCGCCAGCCGCGTAAAAAGTGAAACTCTTCTCGGTGCCGCCCGCCTCGACCATCATCACGGCGACATCACCGTTGTCGAGTTCGCGACCAGCCACGACGATTTCAAAAGTCGACTGCTCGCCTTCTTCGAATGTCGGATGGGCGATCCAGGTGCCGTCTTGACCGAAGGCCAGACGCACGGCGCCGATCGGGCCGTCGAAAGGTATGCCCGAAATCATGAACGAGGCCGATGCGGCGTTGATCGCCAAGACATCGTGCGGGTTGACCTGATCGGCACCGATCACGGTGATCACGATTTGAGTCTCGTTGCGATAGCCGTCCGGAAACGCTGGACGCAGCGGCCTGTCGGTCAGACGGCAGGTGAGAATCGCCTGCTGGCTCGGTCGGCCCTCTCGGCGAAAAAACGAACCGGGTATTTTTCCGGCCGCGTACGCGCGCTCTTCGACATCTACGGTCAACGGAAAAAAGTCGATGCCGTCGCGCACGCCCTTGGCGGCGTTGGCCGTGGCTAGCACCGTCGTCTTGCCGATTTTCGCGACGACTGCACCCTGCGACTGCAGGGCGAATTTTCCTGTCTCGAACGACAGGGTTTTGTCGGTGCCTGAAATTGCACCGCTTACTGAAATGGCCTCGGCCATGATTATTCCTTTCGCGTCCGGACCGCGCTTTCGCGGATCACCGGACTTTCGTGAACAAAAGGTCGGTTCCCAGTTGGAAAACTCGCGGCCTCTTCGGACCGCGGGGTCTGCAACTGACAACCAACTCGCAAATGTTCGTTGGTTATGTGTTTTACTTAACTCGTTTAGCGGCGCAAGTCGAGCGAATCAAGAAGTTTTCGATACTTCTCGATGTCGGTCTTGCGAACGTAGTCGAGCATTCGTCGTCGGCGACCCACCAGCATCAACAGACCACGACGTGAGTGGTGGTCTTTCACGTGGCTCTTCAAGTGCTCGGTGAGACTGTTGATCCGCTCAGTGAGAAGCGCTATTTGAACCTCTGGTGAGCCCGAGTCTTTTGCGTGTTGCCCGTGTTTGCTGATGACGTCTTTTGTCGGACTGATCGCCATTTTTGTTTCGCCTTTCGAACTCTCGCAATCGACATCGTGTCGGCGAGATTTCTGGTCGCCTCAACCGTTTGGTTGATGGCATCACGCCGGAGGTTTCAGCCCCAACGGACCCTCTCAATCTACGCCGTGCGTCGGCTGAAACCACCCCAAACTCGCATTCGTATATAAGTAGTCTCAAATGCAGTGTTCACTGGCATCGTCGAAGAACTTGGCAAGGTCGTCGAATTGGCGGGCTCGCGCCTGCGAATCTCGGCAGAAACCGTGCTCGACGGATCAAAAATCGGCTCCTCCATCGCCGTCAACGGGTGCTGTCTCACCGTCGTGGCCCTCGACCAAGGCTCATGGTCGACCGACGTGAGCCAAGAGACTTTTTCGCGCACGAACCTCGGCTCGTTGCGAGTCGGCGATCCGGTGAACCTTGAAAGACCGATGGCGCTCGGCGACAGACTCGGCGGTCACCTGGTGTTGGGTCACGTCGACGCCGTGGGCGAAGTAGTCGCCCCCGCGCCGAACTTGGTCGTGAAAATTCCGCGCTCGCTGATGCACCTGGTCGTAGAGAAAGGTTCGATCACCGTGGATGGCATCAGCCTCACCGCGTTCAATCTGACCGACGACACGTTCACGGTCGCCGTGATTCCGCACACGACGCAGGTCACCACGCTCGGCGTGCGCGAACCCGGCGACAAAGTGAACATCGAAATGGACATGGTGGCCAAGCACATCGAACGCATGAACGTCACCGACGGTGCGGGCAACAAGAACAAACGATGGTGGCGACGATGAGCGATCTCGACGGGTTGCGAAAAAAAATCGACGAGATCGATGCGGCGATCGTCGAGTTGTTGGCCCGACGCATGGCGGTGTGCAAAGAAGTGGCGGGCGTGAAGGCCGAGACCTCGACCGCGGTGATGCAACCCCAGCGCGTGCGCGAAGTCTTGAGCCAGCGTCGCCAATGGGCCATCGACCGAAAGGTTGATCCTGATTTCACCGAGCAACTTTTTCGCATTCTGCTCGCCGAAACCCACCGCATAGAAATTGCCGAAGTGCGCACCGAACCCGCGCCGACCAAGACTGCAGATGCGTTGCGCAGCGCGCTCGACACCGTCGCGTGTCGCATCGACCACGTGGTCGTCGCCGTCGCCAACCTGGCGGGGGCGATCAAGTTTCTGACGCAACTCGGTTTCAAGACAACCCCGACGTCCGATGCATCGATCGTCACCGCCGATGCGGGCGGTGTGACGGTGGTGTTGGTGGGCCCGGGCGACCCCGGTGTCGACGCCCATCTGGCAACCCACGGCTCGGGCGTGCAGCACATCGCAATCGAGGTGTTGAACGCGGGCTTCGTTCAAAACGCGCTGGCCACGGCGGGCGTGCCGCTTTTGACCGATGTCATCGTCGACAACGACGGACACGAACAAGTTTTCACGGTTCTCGACCCGTCGACCGGGGTTCAGCTGGGCTTCATCTCGCGCACGGGACACCGCGTGCCGATCTCGGGCCACAATGTGCGCGCGCTGTTTCGAGCCCTCACCAAACCCTGACAGCCGCTAGGGTTGAGCCTGCACGACATATTCGAGCGGCCTTGCACATCTAACACGGCAGAGCAGCCCGGTCGAGCGCTCTCAACATATTCGTAGTTGTTTTTCATGGTTGCCCAGCGGAGGGTCAAGTTGGTCGAGCGTCGTCGTGATTCAGATTTGTCGTTGATCGATCAGTCGACGGCCGAATTGTCGCAACTGGCCCGAAAGATTCGTGACCACGCCTTCGGCGGTCGCGTCACCTATTCGCCGAAAGTTTTCATTCCGTTGACGATGCTGTGTCGCGACAAATGCGGCTACTGCACCTTCGCCCAACCCCCGGCGAAACTCGACAATCCATATCTCTCGCCCGACGAAGTTTTGGCGATCGCAAAGAGTGGCGCGAAAGTCGGCTGCCACGAGGCGCTGTTCACCCTCGGTGAGCGCCCCGAACTGCGCTATGAGGTCGCCCGCGAATGGCTGCGACGCAACAACTACGACAGCACCGTGCATTATCTGCACGACATGGCGGCGCTCGTGCTCGAAGAAACCGGTCTGCTTCCGCACGCCAACGCCGGCGCCCTCTATCGCCACGAGTTGGCGATGTTGCGCCCGGTCTCGCCGTCGCAGGGCATGATGATCGAAACCTTGCGCGCAGATCTGCCGTGCCATCGTGGCGCGCCCGACAAAGATCCGCAGCGACGCCTCGACACGCTGGGTTTTGCCGGTGAACTGAACATCGCTTTTACGACCGGCATCTTGGTCGGCATCGGCGAGACTCGCCAAGATCGAATCGACGCGCTTTTGGCGATCGCCGAACTGCATTCGAAATTCGGCCACGTGCAAGAGGTGATCGTGCAGAATTTCCTGCCCAAACCTTTGACGATCATGCAACACGAAAGGCCTTGTCCGCAAGACGAGTATCTCTGGACGATCGCGGCGGCGCGAATCGTGTTGCCGCCGGAGATTCACCTTCAGGCGCCACCGAATTTGAGCGACGACTTCGCCATGCTGCTCGACGCGGGCATCGACGACTGGGGCGGTGTCTCACCGGTGACCGCCGACCACGTCAACCCCGAGCGACCGTGGCCGTCGCTCGAAAAATTGCGTCGCGCCACCGAGACGCGCGACAAGTCGCTCGCCCCCCGTCTCACGATCTACCCGGAGTTCGCCAACAATCCCGATACGTGGCTCGACGAATCTCTGCGGTTCAAAGTTTTGGATCGCAGCGACGCCGAGGGTTTGTCGCGCGATGACCCGGGCCAGATCTGGCCCGAGAAGACGACGGCGGCCGATGTCGTGCACGACGGTCATCGGTCGACGCAGTGGTATTCGGGGGCGAACAATCCCCCGCCGATGTTGATCGAGTCGGGTCGAAACCCGAATCGACGCGACGACACAGACGGCAACACAGTCAACAACACAACATCAACCAGCGGCCCGGTGGCCGAAGTTCTGCGTGGCGTCGAACTTGGCCAACAAGTCGATGTCGACCAAATCGTCACGCTGTTCTCGGCGCGCGGCAACGAAGTTTTGGCGGTCGCCCGTCTTGCCGATGAACTTCGCCGACAGGCTGTCGGCGATGTCGTGACATGGGTGCACAACCGCAACATCAACTACACGAACGTCTGCACATTC